>Ga0315280_10000579_pt1 | contig 67561 bp, 35 predicted proteins | sample YL17G06_40_MG_FD_203697 | JGI IMG/M metagenome (GOLD analysis project Ga0315280, IMG submission 203697) | Sediment microbial communities from Yellowstone Lake, YNP, Wyoming, USA - YL17G06_40 | ecosystem: Environmental > Aquatic > Freshwater > Lake > Sediment | place: USA: Wyoming | collected... | reverse complement strand
ACCGTCGTTGCTCTCTGGCTGCCGCTGCGTTGCGGCGCACACCCGCAGCCGATGTTGCAAGCGCCTCGCTAAGCAGCAGCGATCGCCGTCTGGTGAGAACCAAGGAAATGGAGCAGCGCATCCTGGCTGCCGCAATGAGCTGAAATCGTGGCCGAATCAACTTTCCTATGCCCCGGCAACCGACGTTTGACCCATACGGACATTCTCGATATCCCAACCAAGGCGCCGCAGAATGGGCTGGACTACTGCCATTTTTGTTTGGTCTTCATTGTAAGATAGGAGCCGAGGATTGGCTTTCAGAGTAGTAAGCAATGCCTTCAAGTTTTCTATCATTATTAATGCCTCCCAATGGTGGGATCAGTGTTTTGTGCACCGAACTTAAAGTATACTGAACTTGCGAAATAATTGACTGGGTGGGCGGCGGCGGTGTATCCCGAATTGTCGCCCGCCCGGCCACATTCATCCTGCTGAAAAACCTCGGTTTCAACGCCGCTGGCTTCGCCCGCTTAACCAGATGCGTAGCGGAGCCCACCCGGCGAAGCGAATACAAACGGGCAACGCGACGCTGGATTGCCCCAGTGCAGGCACCCGACCGCGCCGGCCCTTTGCCACCATTGCTCGTCCAGCGGCCTGCGAGCACCACGGCCGCCTCGGTTCAGAACGTGAGTGTAAAGTGTGGCACGTCGCCGGCTCCGTAACTCCCGCCCGACACACAAATTCCCGCAGCGTCTTCTGCACCACCGATCCATGCAGGTGATGCCGTCGCTTTCGGCCGGTCGCCGGACGCGCGTAGAACCACATCGCCGGAAAAACCCAATGCCGGCCCCAATCCCGAGGTGCGCGAGGGTACTTCCGCTCTATCGCCCAAGGCACCCCCACGCTTCCCACGCCACTGGCAAGATCCGCCTCGTGCTGCTTGCGCGCCATTTCCGGATGGGCCCTCAGCGGATTTCCTCGCGCAACTGATCGGGCAGGCGAAGCTTCCGGGGTGCGGGCGGTGCCGTCTCACAGACGAGGCCTCCCACGGATGATGGCTCAGAATGCTATCGAGACGTCTCGCACTGCCCTGGTGTCTCCACGGTCACGACATCTTGCTTGAAGACCTTAATAGCATGCTAGCATCCCGGAACGTCGCGCCACAACAATAAGTTCAGCCTGCTCAAATCAATTGCGGGCATCAAGCACAACACATCTAACGTGGCCCCAGGGGGGCGATACTTTTTTCACCTTTCTTAGGCAGGAATGTCAGCGTCGTCGCACACCGCGGACATTGCCAGCATCCATAAATTGAATTGTCCCACACCGCAGAGCCGAGTTCCTCTCCACCTCGCAGCGGGAAGGCGCCCGCTGTCTTACCAGAAGAGGATGTTGACGGCGATTAGCAGGGCTGCCACCACGACCGCCCAGAAAATGGGCCTGTGCCAGATGCGTACCCTCTCTTGCGATGGCAATGGTGTCAGCCCGTAGACCAGGTTTTTCAGTTCCGCGTCCCCTCTGGGTTTGGTGCAGAGGCTAATGATGAAGTTGGCCAGAATGGAGACGAGCAGCACCCAAAAGCCGCTGTACATGTTGATGGCCATCCCTTGCGCTTTTTCAGAACGGGCGATGAGTTTGGCGTGCTGGGGATTGAAGGCCGATGGGACGAAGTGCTGCGTGACGTCGGCTGCGATCACGCGCACGCCGGGCCGAAGGATCAGCTCCACGGCCTGGGCGCCGAATTTGTCACGCTGGCCGATTCCGGCCATCTCCACATCCGGTGCGAGAATCTGCACGGGAACGTTCTTTTCCCCGATCGTGCAATAAGGTGCCAGAGTTACCGCAGCAGTCACGGTAGCTTGGCCCACGGTCAGCGGACTCTTGCCCGGCTCGAGCGGAATCGGGACATTGGTAGCGTCGATCGTCCCCTTTTCCATGGTCACCCTGAAGATCTGCTCCTGCTTTCCAGAAACGGCCTTGTCCAAGCGCACCACGGATTCCTGGCCGACGACGATGCGGGGCGCGGGGCGGTAACCCTCCGGGAAGGTGTGCACGTAAACCCACATGGAAATTGATGCGATGATGGCGATGAGGAATCCCCAGAAGCCTGCTGCCTTGGTTGCCCGTTTCCAGAGCATTCCCATGATCACCGTCCCGAACAGCGGGACAATGAAGAAGAAGACCAGGACTTGAAGATATTCCAGGATGTTCGAGAAATAGAAAAGCGCGTAAGCGGTGGCGATGGAGACCAACACGCCGAGGACGGAACTCCAGCGTCCCATGGTGAGGTAGTGGGCATCCGAAGCGTTTTTCCGGATCAGCGGTCTGTAGACGTCATAGGTCCATACGGTGGCGAAAGCGCTGACATTGCCGGCCATGCCCGACATAAATCCCGCCACCATGGCAGTCACTCCGAGGCCGAGGAGTCCCGGTCCCAAGTATTGGCCCATCAATAGCGGCAAGACGTCGTTGAAGGTGCGGTGCGTGATCCCAGCCGTGGGATCGCTCTCCGGCACCAACACCATGGGCGAGCCGTCCCGGTTGAGCAACACGGCCAGCCCGAGCAGGCCGGGGATAGTGACGATGAGCGGCACCATCATCTTTAGGACGGCTCCGATGATGGTCCCGTTCTGCGCTGAGCGGAGATCTTTGGCAACCAGCACGCGTTGCACCTGCAGGAAGTCGGTGCACCAATAGCCGAAGCTCACCGCCAGGCCCAGGCCAAAGACCATGCCGAACCAGTCGATCCCCATGGGATTGGCGTCGAAGGAACCGAGGTTGCGCCAGAGGTGGATGAAGTCGGCATTGTGAATAGTGGGATGGATGATGGCGGCATTGTGCTGGATTTGTTCCATCATCTTCGTCCAGCCGCCGGCATGAATGATGCCCAGAATGGGAATCAGCAGCGACCCAAGCCAGATCAGAAAGAACTGCACTACCTCGTTGAAGATCGCCGAAAGTAGACCGCCAAGAGCCACATAGATCGCGACTGTGATGGAGGAAACCCAGATGCTGACACTCATGTTCCAGCCGAGCAGCAGGTTGAAGATCTTGGCCATGGCAAACATGCTGGCGCCGCTCACCATCACTGTGAGAAAGGAGAAGGAGACGCCCGCCAGACTCCGGGCGCCTTCGCCATAGCGAAGCTGGAGGTATCCCGGCACCGAGTGGGTTCGAGAGATGTAATAAAAAGGCATCATCACAATGGCAAGGAACAGAATGGCGGGGATCGCCCCGATCAGGTAGGCGTGCGCGCCGAGCATGCCGTATTGGTAAGCCATGGCGCTCCAGCCCATCGTTTCCAACGAGCTCAGGTTGGCCGAGATAAAACTCAAGCCGGCGATCCATGCGGTGATTTTGTGGCCCGCCATGAAGAAGGCCTCGGCGGTGGTTGCCTGCCGTTTCAGGTAGAAACCGATGCCCAGCACGGCCACGAAGTAGATTCCGACAATGAGATAATCGACGATCGAAAGATGGAGGATTGGATTGGTGCCGATCAGCAGCACAGGAACCAAAGGTGAGGACATACACTTCTCCTGCACCGAGAACAACGACTGATCTCAGGCATGGATCGGCTCATGCGGCAACGATGGGAAAAGATCTTCTATTTTTTGCCTGTCGCTCTTAAGGTACAGGGAGTCCGGACACAAGTCGATCTTGTCCGTCCAGGCAAGTTCGCCCGACGAGCCAATACGCACTTTCTCAAAGGCACTGCGATCGAGCCACAAAGCGAACACGCCTTTGCCGGCCAGGTCGGAGAGGTCCACAGTCCCACACACTCCATCATTGAATGTCAGTGCCAAGCTAATTTGGATAAGAGCGATGCTACAAATAACCAAAAAACTGGTGCTTCGAAGAAACGTGTCCTTTCGGCAGGCGTGCATGACTCGCTTTGCTATAATGGACACAAGTAAGGGTTAGGGAGTCATGATATCGCAGACCGACAGCTATTCAAGCGGCGCGATCTTCTGCAGTTCTTGTTGGGCCTTTGCTTTCTCCCAGTCATTCAGGAGTTCCTGCCGGTGCAGTGTCGCCCACTCGATGACTAGGCCCAGCACACGAGGCGGCAACCAGCCGGAAAATAGCGACAGGCCCCGGATTTCGATCAACGCCGCGCTATTGCCATACTCCGCATGAAAATGAGGTGGATTATGGTCATCAAAGAACATCTTTATAACAATACCGAGAAAACGGCTGATCTCAGGCATGGATCGGCTCATGCCGCAACGATGGGAAAAGATCCTCTGGTTTCTTGCCTGTTGCTCTGAGGTATAGCGAGTCCGGGCACAAGTCGATCTTGTCCCCCCAGGCAAGTTCGCCGGACGGGCCAATGCGCACCTTCTCAAAAGCACTGCGATCGAGCCACAATGCGAACACGCCTTTGCCGGCCAGATCGGAGAGGTCCAGAGTCCCACACACTCCATCATCGAATGTCACTGTCAGGTGAAAACCGTCCAGAACGCTGACCATAGTGATCCTTCGCATGGGTTTCGCTGTTCCTCCTATTCATTCTATTCTAGCGTAGTCAGAGATTTGTCCAAATGCCTTTCTCTGTCGTGCGGGCCAAGATCTGATTGCCCGCCACCGCCTTACCTGCCGTAGAGCGGTCCGTAGTTGGCGCAGGCACGGAAATCGGCGCCTTCCTTGTCCATGCCGAAAGCGCTCCAGGCACTGGGGCGGAAGATCTGCTCATCCGCAACATTGTGCATGCAGACCGGTATCCGGAGCATGGCCGCAAGGGCGATGAGATCGGCCCCGATATGCCCGCAGCTGATCGCCCCATGGTTGGCCCCCCAGTTGCCCATGACGGAGTAGACGTCGGTGAAGGCGCCGCGGCCCGTCAAGCGCGGGACAAACCAGGTGGTTGGCCAGGTGGGATTTGTACGTTCCACCAGAGCATGATTCACCTCTGCGGGCAATTCGGCCGTCCAACCCTCGGCGAGTTGCAGGACCGGGCCGAGCCCCTTGATCAAGTTCACGCGGGACATCGTCACCGGGATGCCGCCGCGAGTGGTGAACTCTGAAGAGAATCCGCTGCCGCGGAAGTATTCATCGATTGCTGCCAGCCATGTGGTTGCGTCCAGGCAAGCCCGCACTTCCGCTTCTGTAACGTCCCAGAAGGGTTTCACTGCCGGCTGGCCGTTGAGGGTCTGACGTCCGGTGAAGTCCAGGGCCGAGGCGCCGGAATTGATCAGATGGATGATGCCGCCTACGGCGGCACCAGCCAGTTTGTGCCCGGTCACTCGCTCTACCGCTGCGGGACTCCAGTAAGTGCGCACGTCGGAGAACATCTGTGCGGTGTTGGTCAGCAGGTTGCCGAAGAGCATGACCACCCCGTTGAGCGAATCGTTTTCCGTGGCCAGAAGGAACGCCTGGCGGCGGCCATTCCAGTCGAACGACGAGTTGAGGATGGCCTCCATGAAATCGCCGTTCGGGAAGTGATCGGTCCACTGGCGTTGGCCCTGGAAGCCGGCCAGGATGGCGTTGTGGCCCAGGGCTTCCTCCGCGAAGCCCAAGGCATCCAGGCGCGGATTGCCCACCATCAGATCGCGCGCGATGATCGTCATCTTGACCACCGTTTCCCAGATCCGCTCTTTTGCAGCCGGCGAGCGGGGAGTCGTGTTGTCGTCGCGGCCCTCGCGGCAATGCTTCCGCGTCCAGGTCAGCGCACGCTGGAATTCTTCCGGGTCGAAGATGCCTTCCTCCATGCGCCGGACGAATTCGGCCATGTCGACGTATTCGCAGCGCATGCCCAGGGAGTCCTGGAAGAAATCGGGATTCACCATGGAGCCTGCGATGCCCATCGAAACCGAGCCCATCGACAGGTACGACTTGCCGCGCATGGCGGCCACGGCCAGGCCGGCGCGCGCAAAGCGCAGGATCTTCTCGCGGACGTCGTCCGGAATGGTGTCGGCGTTGGCATCCTGCACATCGCGGCCATAGATTCCAAATGCCGGCAGACCTTTTTGGGCATGGCCGGCCAGCACTGCGGCCAGGTAAACCGCCCCCGGCCGTTCGGTTCCGTTGAAACCCCAGATCGCCTTCGGACGGAAGGGATCCATGTCCATGGTCTCAGTGCCGTAGCACCAGCATGGCGTGGCCGTGATCGTAAGCGCAACGTTCTGCCGGTCGAAAAGTTCAGCGCAACGAGCGGCCTCCGTGACACCGCCGATACAGCTTGCGGGAGTGGCGCACTCCACCGGACAGCCATCCCTGTGGCGCAGGTTTGCCTGAAGCAGTTCCGCCACCATGCGGGCCATGCTCAGGGTCTGGTTCTCGAGAGATTCGCGCACTCCTTTGCGCCGGCCGTCAATAGTGGGCCGGATACCGATCCGGGGATGAGGCTCTTGGGATTGACACTTCATGTGGATCCACCCTCCCAGATGTCTCTTGCGTTTGCCGGGAATCACTGCGCGGGCCAAACTAGCACATCGAGGTTGGCATATCAAGAATGGCGGCCAGCCGAACAGACTCGCAACGCCCTCCCACGCGCACATGCCACCAAATTTCATTTGATTCCCGGACGCTATCGCGATAGATATGCTGTATATCAAAGCGCTCCGATTTCTTCGTCCATCATATGCGCAGTGGTGAGCCGCCTGAATGGAACGAGATACTCACATCGGCTCGTGCCGGAGTTTTTCGACCAACACTGGTTAGCGGAGGCAGACCGTATGAACACAATGGAGGGAAAGATGAGCACATGGAATCGTCATTTGCGCCGCATCCTGGGGCTCGGTGCGCTGGCAGCCATGCTGCTGGCCGGCGTCTCCCGTGCACAGGAGGTGCAGGCTGGGCAGCGAGGCGGGGGTGCGCCGGCTCCAGCGCAGGAGCCGCCGCCCGAGCCGCTGCGGTTCCAGTACATGGGCCCGGCCAACGCAGGACGGATCGCCTCGGCGACGGGCGTGCCCGGAGACACCACGACCTATTACGCCGGCGCGGCCTCGGGCGGGATATGGAAGTCGACCGACAGCGGCAAAACGTTCATACCGATCTTCGACGATCAGCCCGTGCAGGCCATTGGCGCGCTGGCCGTCGCACCGTCCGATCCCAAAATCGTCTGGGCCGGGACGGGTGAGGCCTGGGCGATCCGCGACAGCGACGTGATGGGGGACGGTATCTACAAGTCGACCGACGCCGGCGCCACCTGGAAGAACATGGGCCTGACTGAAACCGGGCGGATCGGCCGTATTATCGTCCACCCAAAGAATCCAAACATCGTCTTTGCCTGTGCGCTCGGCCGCACGACCGGACCGCAGGAGGAACGGGGCGTGTATCGGACGACGGACGGCGGGGCGACGTGGCAGCGCGTGCTCTTCGTCAACCCAGACACCGGCTGTTCAGGACTCGCCATGGATCCCAACGATCCCAACGTTCTCATCGCCGGGGCGTGGCAGGTCGTGATGCACACCTGGGGCATGTTCAGCGGCGGGCCGGGCAGCGGGATATACATGTCCCGCGATGGCGGCACTACATGGAAGAAGGTGGAGCACCCTGGGCTGCCAAAACCGCCGCTGGGGAAGATCGACGTCGCGATTGCGCCGTCCAACTCCAAGCGCATGTATGCGCTGATTCAGACCGCTGATCAGGGATCGCTCTGGCGCTCGGACGACGCCGGCGCCTCCTGGCGGGTCGTGAGCTGGGACCGCACCCTGATCGGGCGCGCAGGTTACTACATCCGAGTCGCGGTCAATCCTGCCAATCCGGATGAAGTGCTTGTGGCCAACAGCAGCTTCCATCGATCCACCGACGGTGGGCTCACGTTTCCACTGACTGGCGGAGGGTGCGGCGATTGTCATGACATCTGGATGGACCCGCTGAATCCCGACCACTGGATAGCAACCGGGGATGGTGGAATGGGCATCACAACCAATCACGGCCAGAGCTTCACGAGCGTGTCGCTGCCCATCGGACAGATGTACCACGTGGCGATCGATAATCAGGTGCCTTACTGGATTTACAGCAACCGGCAGGATGACGGCACCATGCGTGGGCCGAGCAATTCGCCCGTGCCGGTGCCCAATGTGCCGACTCCGGCTTACAGCGCTCCAGCAGCGCCCGCGGGCCGCGGCGGCGGACGGGGAGGCGGTGGAGCAGGAGGTGGCGGGGGTGGGCGCGGAGGCGGTGGAGGGGGCGTTGCCTGGCAATCGGGCATCGGCGGTTGCGAGTCAGGGTTTACGATTCCCGATCCGACCGATCCCAACATCATCTGGGCCAGCTGCTACGGCAACGAGGTGACGCGGTTTGACAACAGACTGGGAACCGCGCGTTCGGTGAGCCCGTGGATGCACACCCTCGACTCGGAGCCGAACAAGCTTAAGTACCGCAGTCATTGGACGCCGCCGCTGGCGATCGATCCGTTCGATCACAACACGGTCTATTACGGCTCTCAGGTCATCTTCAAGACGTCGAACGCAGGCCAGACGTGGACGGTCATCAGCCCGGACCTCTCGACCAACGACCCATCGCGTATCGTCTCGTCGGGCGGCATCATCGGCGACAACCTGGGACAGTTTTACGGAGAGGTCGTCTTCGCGATAGCGCCGTCCCAGATTCAGCGAGGCCTCATGTGGGCCGGCACCAATGACGGCCAGATTTGGAACACCCGGGACGGCGGCACCAACTGGACGAACCTCACTAAAAACGTCACGGGGCTGCCTATTTGGGGCACGGTCAGGCAGATCTGGCCATCGCGGTTCGACGCCGGCACGGCATATGTCACCGTCGATTTCCACCTCATGGACAACCGTGAGCCGTTCATCTTTAAGACGGCCGACTTCGGTCAGACCTGGAAGAAGATCACCGGCAACCTGCCGACGAAGCATCCTCTCGACTATGCCATGAGCATCGCGGAGAACCCGAACCGGAAAGGCATGCTGTTTGCCGGGACGGGCCACGCCTTCTATTATTCGATGGATGACGGCGGCTACTGGACGCAGTTCAAGGAAGGGCTGCCGGCAGCGCCGGTGACATGGATCGAGGTCTCAAAATTAGCTCACGACGTGGTCGTCTCGACTTACGGCCGCGGTCTGTTCATTCTGCACGACATTATCAGACTCGAGCAGGCCGACCGGGTGTCCTCCGAAGCGCCGGTATATCTGTACACCCCGCGTGCCGGCGTACGGCAGGCCCGCAGCGGGCGCGTGGAGTTCTTGTACTCGCTGAAGGCTGCTCCAACCGGGCCGGTCAAGATTGAAATCCTGGACGCAGGTGGGTCCGTGATCCGCACGATGGAAACGCCCGGCCGCGAAGGGCTGAACCGTGCGTCGTGGGATCTGCGGCACGAGCCGCCGGCACAGGTTGCGCTCCGCACGACCCCGCCCAACAATCCGCACATTTGGGAGGAACCCAGGTTTCAAGGCCGGGATACCCGCCCGATCACTCACTGGGGGATTCAGGGACCGCAGCGGACCGCACCTCTAGCCTCGCCCGGCAGGTTCAGCGTACGCCTGACCGTCGGCGGAACACCCCACACAAGGGCGTTCGAGGTCATGAAGGATCCGGCGATCCGGTCCTCCAATGCAGATCTCCAGGCAAACACGGCGATGCAGATTCGTATTGTCAAAGATATGAACACCACGGTGGAAATGGTCAACCGGGTGGAGATCATCAGGAAGCAGATTGAGGACCTCCTCAAGCAGAACAAGGGCAAGAGCGAACTCGAAAAGCCGCTGACGGATCTGGATAAAAGCGTCCTGGACGTGGAGCTGCAAATGGTGTCCCGCAGCGACATGCACAGCGACGACAAATGGTATGTCGAGGCATACAAGATTTATTTGAACCTGATTTGGCTGTATGGCGAGGTGGCCTTCGGCGCGGGCGACGTGGCCGGCGGCGCCGAATACCGACCCACGGACGCGTCCGTGGCGGTGCTCAACCAACTGGAGCAGGAGCTGGCAGCCGCGAAGACGGGTTTCAACAGAATCGTCGATACTGACCTGCCGGCGTTCAACAAGGCCATGGCCGGAAAACTCCCCACGATCAAGGACAGGTGAGCTTGCGCGACGTTTTGCATTGCACTGGAGTCGGCCCTTTGTCGCGGCGCCGCTGAACAAGGACATCAAGGGAACATGCGATCAAACAGCAAGTGGGGCGCTTGCAACATTAGAGTAATTTAAGTTGACAACGGGATAGACTCTCGTCTTATAAACTGAATAGAAGCTCAAATACGCACAGGGTGACGAAGCAGTCGATCCGGAAGCCAATGTGGCGGCACGCTTCGCTGATAGCTCTGCATCCGAGCAATGCCCCTGATTCCGGCAGGTACCCTGGCAAATCCCGCAACGTTGCGGCTCGTGATTTTGGGGCGTCGCCGTGAGTCCGTCGTGTGCTCATCATCGCTACCATCACGGCTGATTCCCTAATCGACCAAACACCTCTTGCGGGGGATGGCTAATTCCACTTTACTGAGGTCTACTTGATCGCAGGAAGCTTGTGGGAGCGGGACCGGGCAGTTGTGACCCGATTCCGAGGATCAACTCATCAACCCAAGGAACCCATATGAGACATCATATCTTAAGGTTAGTCTCAATCATCCTCCTGGTTGCAGTGGCCGGTTAGTTCGGCTATGCGCAGGGTGGAGCGAGCTCTTCGCTCTCAGGAGTGGTCATTGACCAGTCCGGCGGCGTCATCCCGGGTGCGGATGTGACGGTCAAGAACGATGCCACCGGCGGGGAGTTCAAGACCGTCACCGCAGAAAACGGGACCTTCTCAGTTCCATTCCTTGATCCCGGAATTTACACGGCCACCATTACGATGACGGGCTTCAAGCAAGCGGTCGTCAAGGACATCAAGCTTATTGCAGCCACGCCCGGCACAATCCGGGTCACTCTCCAGGTCGGCGGCAGCAACGAAACGGTCGTCGTGCAGGGAGACACCGAGGTGGTGCAGGCACAAACGGCGAACATCACGACGACGCTGGTTGGCAGTCAGCTCACGAGGCTCCCGCTGGCAACCCGCAATATCATAGACTTCCTCGTCTTTCTTCCGGACGTGAACACGACGGCAGGCGCCCGCAACTCCACCATCGCGGGCCTGCCCAGTAATGCGATCAACGTCACGATTGACGGCATCAACACGCAGGATAATAACAGCCCGGGCTTCTACAGTTATATCAGCCCGCGCCTGGACGCCATGGAAGAAGTCACCCTTTCGTCGGCTACGCCGGGGGCGGAGAGTGCAGCTCAGGGTGCGGTCGCAATCAGGTTCGTGACCCGCTCGGGGAACAACGACTTCCACGGCAGCCTTTACGAGTTCCATCGCAACCCGGTGCTCAATGCAAACTATTGGTTCAACAACCGCAACCTGACGCCTCCTGCAGGAGCTGATCCGGCGACCTGGAAAGCGCCGCGCAACCGCATACTGCTCAACCAGTTCGGCGGCCGTGTGGGCGGGCCAATCGGTATTCCAAAGCTCTTCAGCGGCCGCGACAAAGCCTTCTTCTTCGTCAACCTTGAGACATTCGTTTTCCCCTCTCAGCAGACCAGGACCCGGACAGTTTTCAATCCGGTGGACGAGCAAGGCATCTACCAGTACACGGCGGGCGGCACCGTCCAGCAAGTGGATCTGCTCAAGCTGGCAGCTGCCAATGGGCAGGTATCCACCATGGATCCGACCATCCAGAAACTGCTGGCCGACATTCGCAGTTCGGCGACGACCCACGGCAGCGTTGCGCAGCAGACCGATCCCAACTACCAATACTTTTACTTCCAAAACAAGGGCATTGACATCCGGATCTATCCTACGGTTCGCTTCGACTTCAACCTCACGAGCAAGCATCGCTTGGAGGTTAGCTGGAATTACCAGTGGTATCACATGGATATAGACTTCCTCAATAGCAGTGACCCTGCCTTCCCAGGATTTCCGAACCACGGCAAAGATGACTCCAACCGCTTCTCTGGCTCCGTGGCGCTACGTTCGACCTTGACAGCAAGGCTCGTCAACGAAGCGCGCGCTGGCGTCATGGGCGGGACCATATGCTACTTCCCGGATGTAAATGCCGGGCAGTTTACCGGAACCGCGGTGGGCAACCAAGACGGCTTTGGGCTCGCTCTCAGCTCGGCAGGCCTTAGTAACGCCTACACCACGATCGGACCCTCACGTACCAATAACCCGGTTAAGTCGTTCGCGGACACGCTGACTTGGACCAAGGGTGCGCACAGCGTCAGCTTCGGCGTCAGTTTTAATAATACCAGCCAGTGGGCATGGTCCCAGACTGCGGTGCCTTCAATCGGCTTTGGGCTGGACACCACCAACGACCCGGCGGCGATCATGTTTAACGCGGTGAATGCCCCGAAGAACTTCCCTGGAGCATCCTCGTCGCAGCTAAGCACGGCCCAAAGCATCTATGCAGTCTTGACCGGGCGCGTCACCTCCATCGGCGGTACCGGCATCCTTAATGAGGTTACCAATCAGTACTCGTACAACGGACCTCAAATTCAACGTATTCACCAGCGTGAAATAGGAGCATTCGCGCAGGATTCGTGGCGGGTGCGTCCGAGCCTGACGCTCAACTATGGCTTGCGTTATCAGCTGCAGCTTCCAGTGATCCCGCTAAACAGCGTTTACTCATACGCTACGCCAAACGATCTTTGGGGTGTCTCCGGGGTAGGCAATCTCTTCAAACCTGGCGTTCTCACCGGTCGGGCGCCGCAGTTTACTCAATACATGGCGGGCACTCCTGCCTACAACGCCTATAAGAGAGGATTCGCCCCGAGTGTTGGCTTTGCCTGGAGTCCGAACGCAAAGGAAGGCTGGCTCGGACGGATCATTGGCAGTAGTGGGCAGACAGTGCTCCGCGGCGGTTACTCGCTTGCTTTCAACCGCTATGGGATGGGTACCTTCTCGGGCATCATGGGTGCCAACCCTGGACTGACGGTCAATGCCACGCGCAGTGTTGCCAACGGCAACCTGGTCAGCGGTGTTGGGAGTGACACGTGGCCGCTCTTGTTCCGTCAAAAGGATCGTCTCGGACCCCCGTCTTTCCTGAAGGCGCCGGCGTATCCGCTCACAACGTCGTCAATCTCGGATTCGGTCAGAATGTTCGAGCCCAACATTCGTACGCCTTACACCATGTCCTGGACGTTCGGTCTCCAGCGCCAGATCACTAAAGACATGGCACTCGAGGTGCGTTATGCCGGCAATCGCAACGTGCAGCCGTGGCTCCGGCGCAATCTCAATGAGCAAAACATCGTTGAGAATGGGCTCCTCGCTGAGTTCCAGAATGCGATGGCGAACCTGCAGGCGAACATGGCGGCCGGGCGCGGGAACAACTTTAAATATTACGGGCAGGGAACAGGCACCTACCCCTTGCCGATTACCCTCGCCTATTTCAGCGGGATTCCGGCTTCCCAGGCGAACGATCCGACCAAGTACACCTCCACTAATTTCACCAGCACTACCTGGGTGAGCTACCTAGCCAAATACAACCCGGTGCCATACAGCTTCGCGAGTGGTCTATGGAGTGACGCGACCCGTCGCGCCAACGCCGCAGCTGCCGGCATACCAGCCAACTTTTTCGTGGTCAATCCGGACGTCGCATCGGGCGGCGCCATGATCCAAAGCAATGGCGGTTACAGCCGCTATGACTCGATGGTTGTGGAAGTGCGCCGCCGCTTGTCCAAAGGGTTGCTGGTTCAAGCGAATTACACCTTTGCCAAGGGCTTCAGCGGGTCGAGTTACTCGTTCCGCGCGCCGTGGGTCAGTGTTCTTGGCAGCAACCTGCCGCATGCTTTCAAGGTCAACTGGCTCTACGAGCTGCCGTTTGGGAACGGAAAACTGCTCTTTAGCAGCTCCCATGGAGTGCTCGACCGCCTCATCGGCGGCTGGGAGTTCCAGGGCACCGGCCGTATCCAGAGCGGCAACCTGATTAACTTCGGCAATGTCAGCCTAGTCGGCATGACGATGCAAGATCTCCGGGACGCGGTCGGGCTGCGCCTCGATGATGCCAAGAAGATCGCCTATTATCTGCCGGCGGACATCATTACCAACACCATCGCGGCCTACAACACAAGCGCGACCACAGCGACCGGTTACAGCACCGCATATGGCCCGCCCACGGGCCGCTACCTTGCGCCCGCAAGTAGCGGGGGCTGCATTCAGGTGGTGACGGGTGACTGCGCCCCGCAGAATGTCTTTTTCAAAGGCCCAAGCTTCATGCGTTTCGATCTCAGCCTTGTGAAGAGGATCCGGTTCTCCGAGAGCAAGAGCTTTGAGCTGCGCGGAGAATTCCTGGATGCCTTCAACAACGTCAACTTCTGGTTCAACACCAACAACACCAACTTCAGCAGCGCGACCTGGGGCCAGGTGACGACGGCCTATACAGATCGCAACCAACAATATGATACGGGCGGACGCCTGATTCAAATTGCCGTGCGGATCAACTTCTGATTTCCAAGCCGCATGCGGGGGACACTGGCAACCATGTCCCTCGCATGCCGCCCTTTTTATTATTCGCTGATATGACGAGGAGATTCAAACGAGCCATGATAACCATTCGACGTTTCACCCAGCTTCGATTTGCAGCAATCCTATTGGCTTTGCCATTTTTGTACACTTTGGCCCTCTCCCAGGATCCTGGCCTGTCCGGCGATCCCCGCGTACCAGGGTACGAGCGGCATCTGGCGATGAAACAGAGTTCACCGTCTAAGGATCTCCGCTGGCAGTCTCTCGGTCCCACGAACTCGAGTGGGCGACTCGCCGATGTGGATGTCGCCAAAATGAAGGGGAGGACGCGGGCGATTTACGTGGCAGCCGGTTCCGGCGGGCTGTGGAAGACCGAGAACGAGGGGATGACGTGGACGCCTGTCTTCGAGCTGGCTGCGTCAACATCGATCGGCGATGTTGCGGTCGCGCCCTCAAACCCTGACGTCGTCTGGATTGGAACCGGCGAGGCCAACATCGTCCGCGGTGCCACTGCCGGCGCCGGCGTTTACAAATCGACCGACGCAGGGAAAATCTGGCAGCACATGGGGCTCGCAGGCACGCGCACCATCGGTAGGATCGTGATTCACCCGGCGGACCCCAATACCGTCTATGTCGCGGCATCGGGAAACGAGTGGACCGACAGCGAGGATCGCGGGATCTACAAGACTGTCGACGGCGGACGCACTTGGAGCCGTATCCTGTTCGTGAATGCCAAAACCGGCGCGATCGACCTCCAGATGGACCCCTCCGACTCGAACACGTTGTACGCGGCGACCTGGCAGCGAGCCCGCAAGCCGTGGGGAGATCCGCGAAATGAGCCCGGCTATTCGGGTAGTGGAATTCACAAGACCACTGACGGCGGCCGGACCTGGATACCAATCAACAACGGCCTTCCAGCGGCGCAATTCCGGGGCCGCATCGGGCTGAGCATCGCCCGCTCCAACCCCAATGTCCTTTATGCTTTCATCGACAACTACGAGGTCGCGCGCAAGGCGGGTCCTGATGAGCGCGACGCATATGGACGCCCGAAAGTTGATGTCATCAAGGGCGCAACTGTCTACCGCTCCTCCAACAAAGGGCAGACATGGCAACAGGTCAGCCCAGCCGACAAGCAGATGGAAGACGTGTCCAGCACCTATGGCTGGGTTTTCGGGCAGATCCGTGTCGACCCAAACGATGAGAACAGGGTTTACATGCTTGGGGTTCAGTCCTACGTTTCCACCGATGGCGGAAAGTCATTCACCCGGATAAACAAAGGCGGCAGTGGGGACAATCACACATTATGGATTGATCCCGAGAATTCATTTTCAATGATTGATGGGGATGACTACGGGCTCGGCATCTCCTATGACAGAGGGCAGACCTGGAGGCGGTTCAGTGCGGCCAATCCGGCTGCGAGCGTGGCGAACATCCCCGCCGCACAGTTCTACAACGTCGCCTACGACATGGGGACGCCGTTCAAGGTCTACGGATCGACACAGGACAGCGGTAGCAAGCGTGGCGTCGTTGACCTGAGCAAGGGGCGAGACAAAATTCCGGCGGTGGCATGGGAGGGCGCGCCGGGAGGAGAGGGGAGCTGTCACGCCGTAGATCCGACCAATCCCAACATCGTTTACTCTGCAGGGTTCTACGGATCCCTCAATCGGACCGATTACTCTGTCCCCGTGCCGCCACAGGCGCAGGGGCAACCGGGACGGGCAGCGCGCCCTCCATCCAAGGTAATAAGGCCGCAGCCCGGACCTGGTGAGCCTCCACTCCGAGGACAGTGGATCGCGCCGTTTATCCTTTCCCCGCATGATCCGAACGTTGTCTATTTCGGCTCGCAGTACCTGTACCGCTCGCCGGACAGAGGTGATACTTGGCAACGTATCAGCCCTGATCTGACTGGCAACGATCCCGGCAAGCTAGGCGACATCCAGTACCAGACGATTGTCACGATTTCGGAATCGCCAAAGCAAGCGGGGCTCGTGTACGTGGGCACGGACGACGGAAAGACTCATGTTACACGAGATGGCGGCAAGACCTGGACTGATTTGACGTCGAAGTTTCTACAGCGAAAATGGATCTCGCGTGTTGTGGCGTCCGCATTCAATGAAGGCACGGTATACCTCGCACAGAGCGGCCGGACGGATGATGACTACCGTGCATACTTGTGGAAGTCTACAGACTACGGCCAGACGTGGAAGAGTATTGCATCGAGTATTCCCGCCGGCCCGGTCAACGTGGTCCGCGAGGATCCGTCGAATCCCAATGTCCTCTATGCGGGCACCGATATCGGCGTATACGTCTCGACCAACGGCGGTGACTCGTGGTCCGTCCTCGGCGACGGGCTCCCGTCGACCTTTGTCTTCGATCTGATCGTGCACCCGCGTGATAAGATCCTCGTCGTTGCGACATACGGGCGGGGCATGTGGGCGATCGACGTGGCGTCGCTGTCAAATGTCGAACCCAAATGAGTTGGCGGGATCCGAAGTTGGATGCCGGTCCAAGACGTGTGACTAGGTCTGGTGGTTGCTTTCAAGAGTCAAACCACCAAGGCTCCAAGACTCATCTCGTAGCGGTCACTGATTTGCGCTTTTCTTCCTTCGGGGCGTAATATCCTTTCTTCGTGCGCGCAACCAGGCCGGCTTTCTTGACCTTTACCTCGACGCGGCGAAACTTGCCGTCGCGTTTCTTGTTCGTCGAGTAGTAACCAATGCTGTATTGACTCGACAGCTCCTTGGCTATTTCCTCAAACGCGGGGCCCAGGTCCTGCAATTGTTGAGCGTCGAAGACTCTCCCGCCGCTATATTCGGCGAGTTCATTCAGGTATCCACGACCCGTGCTGAACACATTGAGGCTGGGTGCTCCACAGCCGCCGCCCCCGCCGGTCGGGGGTATAGTTGGCGGCATCATGATCGGCGGGCTGCCGGGAATCGGGAAAGGCCGAACGGTTGGCCGCCCGGCTGTCGGCAGGCCCCTCCACGTGAAATAGATCGGGTAGATCGTCGCCCTCGTTTCCTTTGCCAGCTCGACGGTTTCCTTTTTCGACGCCTTGTGACTTGCAGTATCAACCCCGTCGGTAAATAGCACCAATGCCTTCCTCTCCTGGATCGGCTTCAGGACCTCCTCCAAGGCGAGCCAGACGGCCTCAATGAGCTTGGTGCATGAGCCGTGACGCGTTTCCTTAATGCCGCGGGCATTTCGATCGCGATCGATACTCCAGTCCTCGAGAAGTTGGACGTCTTCCGCGAAAGACATGATCGCGACGGAATCATCCGGGTGGAGAAGGTTGACGAAGTGAATGGCTTCGTTTTGGATGTCTCCCAGCCGCCCCTCGAGACTTCCGCTGGTGTCGAGAGCGAACGCGACGGACACCGGTTCATCAGTCACACCGAAACCCGTAATTTCCTGGACAACTCCGTCCTCCAAGACCTGAAAATCATCCTTTTGCAGGTCCAGTACCCGTTTCCCTTCCGCGGTGGTAACAACCACCGGGAGTGACACCATCTCCACATTCAGCCGAATGGTCTGACTCTGCGGCTGGGTCTTTGGGGGAACCAGCGCTGGAAGATGCACAGAGAGTGCAGCGACCAGGAATAGAGTTGAGACGATTACCATCGTTCTGCGGGCGGTCATAGGCTCCTTTGGTAAAAGGCGGTTCGCTGATATATAGATGCGCGCTTACCCAAATTGGATCACGACAAACAAAACACTGGTTAAAGATCCGACGCTGCCTGAAGAATGCCAGTCTTGTGGCAAACTGGCCTTTGCCCAAGCCATGATACCAGGGACGGAAGCTTCCTAAGGAACGCACTGATCGCCGATATGATTACCAGCCGCAGCCAAATCGCACCGGTTCCGATCCGTCGTGCCCGGCGTTCCGCCAGAATCAACGCTACGCCATTGGCAGCAAGGATGCCAACCAGCATGGTTTTCAGCCAGGTGCAAAAATCGAACCGTGACCGACACCCTTCTACGCAACCCGAACGGGCCGGAACCAAGGTAGGATGGCGCCATCCGGACGTTCGCGCCCTTTCGTGAGTGCCATCAGCCGTCAGCGCTCCAGCTTCGAATTTGCCGCAGACACCACGCAGGTTGCTGTTGCCATTATCGTCGGATCGCTCTCCGAGACGGCTTTTAACGTTACTTTTGCCGAGGTGGAGCTTCCCGAACGCTGGCTAGCATAAACCGGCACCAGTATGGAACCACCGAACTGCACCGCCGCCAGCGCGTCCGACAACTGAGCCGACCATCCCTTCCCATCAACGGAAACGGAAAGGCGATAAATGTCGCTGTTTAAATACGCCGTTGCATCTTGCGGATGCAGGGATGTTGGAGTTGTTTCCGCCTTGCCGGTGTTGGTCAGCGTGAAGGAGCACAGGGTAAACGGGGGTGCGGATACGGTCTTGGCGGCCGGAGCAATGGACACACCGCGCGTCTGCGGTCCCCACCCGTCCAATGATCGCACCCCGACAGTGTACCTCAGGATTCCTTTCTCATCCTTAGACACGCCGATTATGTAAAAGTGCAGCCGGTTCGGCGTGTCTTCCCACTCATACTGGCTGCTGGAATTGAGGCCGGCGTGGAAGAGCGCGTCGTTCAACTGCCGGTAGTCTGCGACCGTGCGCATCACGGTTGTGCCGTCCGCGCGCTTGAAGTCGACCATCCGGGCATCTTCCGGGTGAGCATCGATCACCCAGGTGAAGCAGCTGTAGCCGCACGAGTTGCTCTCGCTGTTCTTGTTCTTCGCAATCAGGACGCCGTTGTCGGGGGTGAACGAGTCGTAGCCGATCCGCTGGACGACCTCGATCGAGTAGAAATTGAACACAGGCATGCCGGCGCAGTACGGATCCCTGTTGATGTCGCAAGGCGGCGTCCTATCCTGGGGCGGGTCACCGTCCAGCGTCACGGTGATGCCGGCCAGCCCCGTCGGCCCGGGATCGACGGCGCGGGCGGTGATCGTTGCCACTGCCAATCCCGATTCTGCGAGCCCGTTGCGGTTGAGCTTCAAGACATTCTCCGGGCGAACGAAGTTGAACCGGATTTTGCTGCGGAGCATGAACCCTGCGGGCATGAACGCTCCCTCCGTCGGTGGCACGACCCAGCGCCGGTGCGGGCCGCCGGGACCGTTGAACGAACCGCGATCCATGATGTCCCACGGGCCGGAGGCCACTCTGCGGTACGGCTCGATGTACGGATTGTTGTTGTTGTCACCGATGCGGAAGATCAAGTGTGAGATCTCGTGCGTGATTGTGCCCGAGTTTTCTCCCTGACGGACCGACGAGCGACCCCATTGCTGCGCTCCGGCTTTCCACGAGGTCCAAGGTACGTATCGCGTGACGACCCACCTCGGCTTCGTCGTATCCGGGTTGCCCCATTCGGCGGGAATGTCGTCCTTTGATTTGAACTTCATCTCACCGAATTCCTGCCAGACGCCGGTCTCGTCATAGCCTGCGTAGATGCGCAGAACGACATCGTAGTTGGCCCTTATACTCTTCCCTGCGTCCGCGATCCAGAGCACGTCGGCATCCTGTTCGAGGTTGCCGTCGCACGTGAAGCCGGTCGGGCATCCGCTCCGCTGGTTGTATTCGTTCAGTCCGTACTGGAAGAGGTTTTTGGGCATCCGGTACGGGCCGTACGCATCAATCTTGGGGATGCCGACCTTCCCGCGTGACTGCTCCATCCAGTAGCCGTTGATCGTGTGGCCGTGGTTGATCTCGCTCGGCTTGCCGAAAAAGTCCGCGTAGAACTGCGGAACCTGCTCGCGCGGAATCGGATCGATCTGCGGGTTGCCGAAGAGATCCGATTTCTTTGGCAGCGTGATCACAAACGGCTGATCCGGGAAATCGATCGCGACAAGCGCCACGCGGAGCTTCCGTTCCGGCACCAGCGATGGGTCGGCCCAGTTCACATCTGGGATGGCGTGGTAGTCGTTCCACGTCATGTCCTGCTGGTCCTGAACCTTTTGGGGGTCCATCGGCGCGAGCGCCGCAGTCTGACTGCCGCTCGGCGCCGTCTTAGGAGAAGGGTTCTGGGCGATGATCGCCCTCCCACTCCATGCGGCGGCCAGCACTAAGATGACGGAGACGCATATTAATAATGATGTACGAGTCAACGCGGTGCTTTTGCGGAAGGAATGCCTTTTCATATGACACCTCTTTCATTGCCTTTTCGTAACGCCCCGGTTTCTTGCTGTCCTGCGCGACATCGTACTGCGTTCCGGTGGAAAACGAAAGCCACAGTCCGATGACGTGTGCACGGACAATAGCAGCTTCATCGGGATTCCTCTGTTGATGCTGCTGTCTTTCAAGCAAGCAGGCCGACCACTTCGAAGCGCCTCTCGTTTCCGGTCGAGATAACGATCGTGTCGTTGTGCGGGCCGCCGACGGTTGCGGGACGCCCATTGACCGTTGCGGTCTTGATTGCGTTCTGCTTCGGCACGCGCAGCTTGACGTGGATCTCCTTGGGTGCGCCTGGCCGTGCAAGGTCGACCGTCGCGACGACGCTCTTTGATTCCGGCTTCGCGGCCATTTCGAAGTTGACTCTCCCCCAGCGCGTCGGCGCCTGGCTGATCTTGATCGGTTTCCCAGAAATCACCCAATCCCGCGGGACACCTTTGGCGAAGTAGAGGCGGTCTTCGTCGGAATCCTCGAGCACGAGCATCCAGCGCACCATGATCGGGATGGTTTGCTGTGCCGGTATGCAGAAGGTTGCTGTACCTCCGGTAATGCCCGAGACCTCCCCGGCGACCCAACTGCCGCGAGTGTGCGCGTGGTAGCGGTGCGAGTAGAGAAACAACAGGTATTCCTCGATGCGATCGAGGCGCAGCAGCATCTGGGCGTAGCCGTAAGAGATGAAGCCGAGAATGGCGCGGCCGCCCGCGCGTGCTGGGCTCACGTTCGCGACCACGCCAAGCGTGGTGGCACCGTAGGCGCGCATGGTGTCGACAACCATGTTGGCCAGATTCGCCGGCAGCACATCCGCGTGAAGAAGCTCGGCATAGGGGCGGTGGGGCCATTGCTGCGGGCTGGGCCGTTCCTGAGCCAGGGCATCTCGGAACATGAGCTTCGTGCCGGGCATGGGCGGAACGTACGGCGGCGTCCTGTCCTTCCAGACGTTTTTCTCTATGCTTGAGACGGTAGCATTCTGAAGGACTTTGCTGCGCTTGAGCCAATCCTGGGCTTCTTTCTGCATCCCGGGAGTCGGCTTCAGCCGTTCCATCTCAAGCCATGCCCTGCCGATATCCTTGAGTCCTCTGGCTGAGAATGCGCTGTTCGCATAGTAAGGCTTCCACCAAACCTCCGGCGTCGCTGCCAGGCATGCATCCGATTCGCTCCACCCGTGGATCAAGCCGTAGCCAGGATCGCCCTCGGGCAACTTGAGACTTGCATCGTGCAAATCAGCGAGCAGCCTGGCTGTGGCTCGGATCTTGGCCTGGTGCTTCAGGAGCAAGACGCTGTCGCGCGTGTAGTTGAAATAGCGAGCAAGCAGGGAAAGAGTCAATCCGAACTGCGCTGTCTCGGGGCCGCGCATATTATTCACGCCCCTGGCGTCGACGAAATCGGTGAAGTAATTGTCGATGAATTGTCGCGCAGTTTCGAACCGCCCCCACTCGAGATTGACATACACGGCGCTTGTGAAAATATCCTGGAAGCCGTCGTATTCGGATCCGTAGTAGTCGCGATCTACAGCTCCATACTTGGGATAAACGCCGCCGGGCCGGACCATCAGCTCTTTGGCGAAGTAGTGTTTCGACATGTCGATCCAGGAGGTGTCCGGCAGGGAGGCCGGCGCGAACTCTTTCAACTGCCGGTCCCAATAACCGGCGAAGACCAGGAGGGCGCGGTAGAACTTGTCCGGCTTCGGATCCTGGCGCGCCGGAGGGAAGGCGGGATAACTGTGGCCATAATACACCTTAGTCATCTTGCCGTTTTCAATCAGCGCCGTGCGGTGCCAGGTCTGCACGATGAACTTGTCGTGCCCTTCGACGTCGCCGAACACGATCACTTCGCAGTAAGCGTTTTCCGAAACCGGCATCAACTTCCGCACCGCGGGCATCCAGCCCCCAAGAAGACCGTCGAAGCGCTTCTGCGTCACTTCCTGATTGCGAAGCTCGGGCAAGTATTGATTGGGATGGTACGTTCTGGTGTTGCCTGCAAGATAGACGGGCGCCGTGTCGCAGCACTCCTTCGTTCCCACGAAGCTGTCCCACCGCGTGCGGGGAGCGGCTCCGCGCGGGCCGCCGGCAGTGGACCCTTGGGGAGGCGCCGCCGATTTCACCATCTCCGGATCAGGGTCACCGCCGCTCGCGAGCAGCCGGTCGGCGAGGAGATCGGCTCCCGCCATTCCGATATCGTTCATGCTCAATCCCAGGTAGGGAGGATTGGCTCCGGCAAAGGAGGCTTCGGCGCTCTTTCGGAGCACGCGTTTGCCGCCGGGTGACGAAACAAAGGTCAGGACGCCGTCACGAGTCCGCAAATCCTCGTAGACTTTCCACGAGGCAGCGTTCATCTTGAACTCGCAGATGAGAGTGTGTCCCTCGAGGTCCGCTGCTGCGCTGCCCGCGGACTGGTGAGGCTGGTCCGCTATGCCGGTGTCGGATAGAGTCTTGATGCTTGCGGCTGCTGCCGCCAGATTCTGCAAAAACTCCCGTCGATCCATGATGGCTCCTTGTGGCACTCTCCAGCGACTTTCAGATGGCCATGATTCGGAGATTGAGGAATAGCTACTTGACTCGACCGGATCTCGTGGAATAGCAATATACCAAACCGATGAGAAATCCAAGCAATACCATTTCTTCGAGGAAAACCATGAAGAAAGCGCCTGTGTTGCTCGCCGTCTTGTTGCTTCCCGTCTCCGCGGGGCTTGTCGCTCGGAAAGAAATCTCCTCAGCGATGCCCGATTATGCTATCGAACCCGTCCCCCTGTCTCGCGTGGAGGTGACGGACGTGTTTTGGGCGCCTCGCATGGAGACGAATCAGCGGGTTTCGATCTGGCATTGCTTCCAGAAGTTCCACGAGACCTCGGACTTCGACAGTCCAAAGCTCATCGAGGCCGCGGCTTACATGTTGACCAAGGGGCGTGACCCCGCCCTCGAAGCGCACGTCGATGCCCAGATTGAGGCACTGGTCGCGGCAACAGTGCCGCGAGCGGCCGATCCGGACAAGGCGATCCGAGTCTCGGGTCACTTCTACGAAGCTGCCGTTGCATACTTTGAGGTGACAGGCAAGCGCCGGATGCTTGACGCGGCCGTGAAGCTGGCAGACACCATTGCCGCTTCCTTCGGTCCCGGGAAGAAGACCTACATCTCGAGTCACGAAGGCCTCAAGATCGGGTTGCTCAGGCTCTATCGACTGACGGGCGACGAAAAATATCTGCGCGTCGCAAAATTCTTCCTCGATGAGCGCGGCCGCGAGGACTACCCGCGCCAAGGCGAATATGCTCTCGACCGGACTTACGCGCAGGACCACAAGCCCGTGGTCGCTCAGGATGAGGCTGTGGGCCATGCCGTTCGGGCGATGTTTCTCTATATTCCCATGACCGACATGGCGGCGCTGACCGGCGATATCCGCTACGATCAGGCTCTTGACAAGATCTGGACCGACATGGTCACGAAGAAGGCCTATATCACGGGCGGCATCGGGTCGGTTCGCTTTCATGAACAATTCGGCGCGCCCTACGAGCTGCCCAATTTGAGTGCCTGGAATGAGACTTGTGCGGCCTATGGGAACGTCGTCTGGAACCAGCGGATGTTCCTGCATCACGGCGATGCGAAATACCTGGACTTTATGGAGCGCGTACTTTACAACGGCTTGCTTGTTGGCGTGTCTCAGAAAGGGGACCGCTTCTTTTACCAGAACCCGCTCATGTCCTATGGCGACTACGAACGCTTCGATTGGATCAATGTGCCTTGCTGCCCACCCAACGTCGTTCGTCTCATTGCGTCGATAGGAAGTTACATCTACGCGCAGGGCGATACGAGCGTCTACGTCAATCTCTTCGTAGGAAGCAAAGCCGATCTGAAGGTTGGGACGGCGGCTGTGAAGATCCAGCAGGAGACGCGTTACCCTTGGGAGGGGACCAGCCGCATCCGAGTCACGCCGGAGCGCCCAATCCGGTTTGCTCTGAACGTGCGCATACCCGGATGGGTGGGGAATGATCTGTGGCCCGGGCGCCTTTACGAGACGCTAGCCGGTGGCGCGGGGGCCCCGCGATTGACGCTCAACGGCCGCATGCTCGCGCTCCGGACCGAGAAAGGTTTCGCTCGCATCGAGCGGGAGTGGCATGCCGGCGACACCCTCGAGCTCTCTCTGCCCATGCCGGTACGTCGGATCATCGCCGATCGCCGGGCTCAGGACAATGTCGGTCGCGTGGCCCTCCAGCGGGGACCGCTGGTCTATTGCGTTGAGTGGCCCGACAACGGCGGGCACGCGCTTAACATCGTGGTCGCCGACGTTGCGAAGCTCCAGAGCGAATTCCGACCGGAACTGCTTGGTGGTGTCCAGGTCCTGACCGGCAGGGTCAAGGCCTTGCGCCGGGCCGCCGATGGGATATCCATCGAGACCCGGCCCCATGATCTGGTTGCGATTCCCTATTTTGCGTGGGCCAATCGGGGCATGGGCGAGATGGCGGTTTGGTTGGCCCGTCGCGAGCACGAGGCATGGGTCAGACCCGTTCCGCCCGATCCTATCGCCAACGTCAGCGCCGGCGGCGCCATCGAAAAGAAATGGACGGGCTATAACGATCAGAACGACGACGTCTCGGCCATTTACGACGGCGTGGACCCGCTTCACTCGGCTGACGAGTCACATCGCTACCTTCGCCTCCGGCCCGCCGAAGGACAACCTGCCTGGATCGAATACACGTTTAAGCGTTCGACGGCCGTGTCCTCGGCTGAGATCTACTGGGTTGACGACCGGCGGTTCTGCCATCCGCCTGCGTCCTGGCGGATCCTATATAGAGTCGGAGACCGGTGGGAACCAGTGAGGTCTCAGGGACCGTACGGCGTGGACAAGGACCGCTTCGATGCCGTCGTTTTTGAACCGGTCATCACAACCGCCGTCCGCTTGGAAGTCGAGCCTAAGGCGATCTCCTACAAAGCTGGCCAGATCGGCCCCCCGGACGCTTTCTTCCTTAACAAGGACGTAGTGTGGAGGGAATGCGGGATCATCGAGTTCAGAATTCGGTAAAAAACGGAGGCGTCCCCGTTTTTCAAGTCTGGGCATTTGCCGCGCTCAGGAACACCCGGATGTTCTCTGTGGTAACGCCCGGAGGCATTCCGCCGCTACACGAGAGAATCAGTCGCGATCTGTCGGGTGTCTGCTTGAGCAACTGCCGGACCGCGGAGCGCACATCCTCTGGCGTCCCCCGCGCCAGCACGTCGAGTGGGGGAACGGTACCGAGGATCGTCAGTTGATGGTTCGCCAGCGATCTCAGTTCTGCCAGCGGTGTCTGTACTCCGGGGTTGAAGAGATTGATGCCGATCTCAGGGTAGTAACGGAGCGACTTGGCGCACGGCGCATCGTTGTGAAAGAACTTGACCGCCACTTCAGCCGCATAGAGTTCCCGGAAGTAAGGTAGGGCGAACTCCACGAAGTCCTTCTCACCCACAAATCCGACAACGTCGTCGAGGACTAGAATCCCGTCGATGCTGGGAAAGGTCGATCGCTGGAGATCGTGCCATTGCTTGAGAAAATCGGTTATGAGCCGCAGCAACCGGTGCACCAGTCCGGGCTTGGTCCTGAGCGCCATCAGGAACTCCGTCATGCCCATCACAAAAGATGCGACATTAAAGGGCCCTCGGGAGACGGAAAAGCGGATCCGGTGGCCGAGGTCCTCGATACGCGGCCGCGCCCACTTCAAGCGGTTGAGCACCAAAGGGAGGAGACCGTGCGTGCTCGGATCCGGCGCCTTCATTTCCACTATCTGTTCGATGCTGCCGAGTACTTTTTCTGCAAATGGAAAGTGATCTCTGGGGAAAATGCTGCGCGCACCGAAAGCCGAAGGTTCGGTACACATGCCGAACTCGGACCAGAAGCCGGGCAGGAACCAGGCCTCCGGGAAGGTTTCGATCGCTCTGCGGTTCGCCTCGAACCAGATCATCTCGTTCGAAAAGTATTCGACAATGTCGGCGCCGTACCAGTCAGGCAGCCATGGGGAGTCAATGATAAATCCGCAGGGAGTCGGACGATGCACGTGGCCGTCGAGCACCGCCAGGAGACCCTTCCACTGTTCATCGTTCATGCCTGGTCCGCGTCATGTATAGATGGGGCGTCAATCGTACTTGAAGTTTCTCCCTGAGCGAACATGTTTGGCGAGCCCAGCGATTTCAGGCTCCATCAACCAGTCCGGATCGTGGTTCGGATCAAATAGTCTAGCACCTTCCTAAGCACGGGTAGGGCAAAAGAGACGCTCGCTGATTCAAAGTGGGGGTGTGGCCCGGGAATCCGGGCCACACCCGAAACACAGTGGTCGTCGCTCGGCGTAGGTCTGGCAGGCTCTCGCCCGGCAAATCGCTTGCCGCCTCTGCCGAGCGGAGAGCCCTCTCACTGCTGCGATTGAGTCGTCGCGGAACCTGTCCTCGACGTTCAATTAAAAGATCACCTTCCCTGCGAACCAGAACTGCCGTTCGCCGCCGAATCCCGACCCTCGCCCGGCCAGATTCAACGTCGAGGTAATAACCCCGAAGGTGGCGGTGTTCGTAACATCGACGCCCGGATTACCGTAATGCGGCGTGTTCGTCACACCGAACACCTCCATCCGGAACTGAAACTTCACGCGTTCGGTGAGCTTGAAGTCGCGAAAGAGACTGGCATCCATGTTGAAGAAACCCGGCCCCCGAATAAAATTGCGGCCAGTGGTGCCGAAGCGTATCTCAGTCCCCGGAACGGCGTGGAACGCAGTCGGGTCGAAGTAATGACACGACATGTCTGTGGGAGCACAGCTTACGCTTTGCCCTGTTATTGGTGCGGGTCCAATGCCGCCCAGGATATTTATCGGGCCAATCTGATCCGGTGTTTGGTAATTTCCCGGAGCGTTGACCTGAGCACCTCCACCCTTGAGTGTGAGCGGGTTCCCGCTGGTCCGGGCCAGCGTCCAGTTCAGCTGCCAGCCGCCGCCTAACGCGCCCAGCACCCCGCTCTTTGCCCAACGCTTATTCGCACCGAACGGTAACTCATAGGCTCCGTAAATCGCCAGGTTGTGGGTGCGGTCATAGCTCGCGAGCGCCTTGTTTCGATACCGGTATGCCGGATAGGCCCAAAACAGGTAGCCGCAGATTGGCTGCGCCATGATGGCGCCCTGGAAGGCTCCGACGATCCACGAATATTGTCGCGTAGTAATGTGCAGGTCCTGGAGCACGGTCGGGGCGGCGACCGCAAGCGTGCTTCGTGTCAGGTAGTTTATGATCGAGCCTAGCATGATCAGTCCGATCATCCACCATCTGAGTCCTCTGATCTTGGGCATCACCGGGTCCCTTGCACGACCGCGCCAAGGCAGGCGCGTTCGCGATCAGCAGACGTTATAAGAGCTTGTAACCAGGGAGACAAGGGGAAAACGAGGAATTAGGCCGGAATTCGGGCCCGTGAGCAGAGAACAGGGGTTGGTGATAAGATGAAATCGAGTTTGGCGATGTAAAGCCGCAGGGACTGCAGTGCATGCGCTTGAGGCAGCATTGCACAGATTAGAGGTGGTGACGTGAGGACGCGCGTTTCGTATCAGCAAGGCGTGATAGGAACGTTTTGCTTTTTCGCATGTGATGTGCCGGATAAATGAGGTCGCGATGAAATCACCCAGCACTTTGCCGATTGACGAAATTCTCCAGACTGCGTCTGATGAGATTTATGACATTCGCACGCATGCGTCGGGGCCTGCCGGGAAGTTGCCGCTGACGGATGCGATGTTGCGGAACTGGGCAGGTGGGGATTTGTTTGGGTTGACGCAGGATGTGGGGATGACGTGGGATGCTGCGCTGCTTGGAGGGAAGGAGTTTTTGATTTTGAGCACGTCGGGCGGGCTGCGGGCGGATGATGGGAAGCCGATCGCGCTGGGGTATCACACGGGGCACTGGGAGGTGGGGTTACTTGTGCACGCCGCGGCGGAGGAATTCAAGCGGCGAAAGGCAGTACCGTTTGCGGGCTTTTGCACTGATCCGTGCGACGGGCGGACGCAGGGCACGCCGGGAATGATGGACAGCCTGGCGTATCGCAATGACGCAGCGACGGTGTTGCGGCGGTTGATCAGGTCGTTACCGCGGCGGCGCGGGGTCATGGGGGTGGCGACTTGTGACAAGGGATTGCCGGCGATGATGATGGCGCTGGCGGCGATGAGGGATTTGCCGTGCGTGCTGGTGCCGGGCGGGGTGGCGTTGCCGCCCAGCGAAGGGGAGGATGCGGGGAAGATACAGTCGATCGGAGCGCGGTATGTGCATGGATTGGTGACGCTGGAACAGGCGGCGGAGATGGCCTGCCGCGCTTGCGCGTCACCCGGCGGCGGCTGCCAATTCCTGGGAACCGCGGCGACGTCTCAAGTCGTTGGCGAAGCCATGGGATTATCGCTGATTCACTCGGCCCTGGCACCATCCGGACAGCGCATCTGGCTCGATTTGGCGGTGCGCTCCGCACGGGCGCTTTTGAATATGGAGGCCCAGGGGATTGTAACTTCGCAGATTGTGACCGAGCGGTCGATCCGCAATGCGATGGTGGTGCATGCGGCGTTTGGGGGATCGACGAATCTGCTGCTCCACATCCCGGCAATTGCCCATGCAGCCGGACTCCGGCGGCCCGTCGTCGAAGATTGGATCGCGATTAACCGTAAGACGCCCCGGCTCGTCGACGCCCTGCCCAACGGACCGGTCGGCCATCCGACCGTGCGCGTATTTCTGGCTGGCGGCGTGCCCGAAGTGATGCTGCATCTGCGCGAGCTGGCGCTGATTGATGAGGAATGTATGACGGTGGCTGGCGAGCCGTGGGGGAAATTGCTGGATTGGTGGGAAAAGAGCGAGCGGCGGCGCCGCGTGCAAGGCGTGCTGGAAAAGGACGGCATTGACCCGAGCGAAGTGATCATGAGCCCGAGCGCAGCCGCGGCACAAGGGCTGGAGAGCACCGTGACCTTTCCCCGCGGAAACCTCGCTCCCGAGGGCTCGGTCATCAAGAGTACGGCGATTGACCCGAGCGTGGTTGATACGGACGGCGTGTTTCGTATGAGCGGCCCGGCGCGCGTCTTCATTCGCGAGAGCGCAGCCATCGCCGCCGTGAAAAACGGCTCGATCAAGCCCGGTGACGTGATGATCCTGATTTGCTGCGGCCCGGCGGCGTCGGGAATGGAAGAGACCTATCAGTTGACCAGCGCGCTGAAGCATTTGCCGTGGGGGAAACATGTGGCGGTGGTGACGGATGCGCGGTTTTCGGGGGTGTCGACGGGCGCATGCATCGGCCACGTGGGGCCTGAAGCACTCGCGGGTGGGCCGATTGGAAAGGTGCTCGATGGCGACTTGATTCAGATTGTGATCGATCGCAAGCGGCTGGAGGGCAGCATCGATTTTGTGGGGCCCGAGGGAAGAGATATTGGTGTCGAGGCAGCGACGCGGCTGTTGGGAGAGCGGCTCCTGCGAACGGACTTGCAGGCAAACCCGGCACTTCCGGCAGATACGCGGCTATGGGCAGCCCTTCAGGCGGCGAGCGGTGGCACCTGGGGCGGATGCGTATATGATGTCGATTCGATCTGCGAACGACTAGGGAGCAAACGATGAAACTCTTCCGAACAGAGCAGGGCCTGGTGGTGGAGCAAAGCGAGCGCTACTGCGCAGTGGAAGATGCTGAATGGGACGAGCTGCTGGCACGCGATGATCTCCAATCGCACCTCAAGGAGTTGATCGACGCGGGGCGAGCGCGGACGGTTGCGCCGCCGCGGCAAATCCTTGCGCCGATTGGAGGCCAGGAAGTCTGGGCGGCTGGTGTGACGTATGTGCGCAGCCGCGAGGCGCGGATGGAGGAATCCAAATCGGGGGGCGGCGGCGATTTTTACGATCGGGTTTATGCAGCCGAGCGGCCGGAGCTGTTTTTCAAGTCCCCCGGCTATCGCGTAGTGGGCACCGGGGCGAAAGTGCGCATCCGGCGCGATTCCAGGTGGAACGTGCCCGAGCCGGAGTTGACACTCCTGATCTCGGCCTCCGGCAAAATCACGGGGTACACGATCGGTAATGACATGAGTTCGCGCGACATTGAAGGAGAAAATCCGCTCTATTTGCCGCAGGCGAAGGTGTATGACGGGTCGTGCGCGATTGGGCCTTGCATCTGGCTCAGCGACACGCCGCCGTCGTGCGAAACGCAAATCAAGATTCGTATTCGTCGAGGTAGAGAAGAAGCGTTTGCCGGATCGACGACAATCTCGCGGATCAAGCGTGAGTTTGCGACCCTCGCGGAGTACTTGTATCGGGAGACGACCTTCAAATGCGGCTGTTTCCTGATGACGGGGACGGGGATTGTACCGCCGGATTCGTTCACGTTGAGCAGCGGCGATGAAATTGCGATCACGATTGAACCAATCGGAACATTGGTCAACACCGTGGAGTAAATGAAAAACGGGGACGCCTCCCTATTTCCGTTGATTCTCCATCGTACGTACGACTACGAGGAGGCGGAAATAGGGAGGCGTCCCGTTCTTGGATGCGCTTTTCAAGGATCTCGCGCCAGTTTAGGTACGCTGCTGAAAGAGCCCGTGAGCCGTCGGGGTCCGGATGGACGGTAAGGATGCGCTCGAGACCGCCGAAGGCTTCAGCGGGGGATTTGTAGATTCCGGCTCCTATCCCTGCGCCTCTTGCCGCACCCTGGGAGCCGTCCGTGTTGTAAAGCTCGATCGATGCTCCTGTGAGATTTGCGAGTGACTGCCTGAACAGCCGGCTGAGGAACATGTTGGCGTGCCCGGCGCGGATGACTGACGGCCGGATGCCCATGGTTTCCATAATGCCAATGCCGTATTTGAAGGAAAAGACGATTCCTTCCTGCGCTGCCCTTGCGAGATGGGCCTTGCCATGAACGTTGAAGCTCAGATTCGAGATGATGCAGGTGATATCAAGGTTGCCGAGCATCCGCTCTGCCCCGTTTCCAAAGGGCAGAATGATCAGACCATCGGAGCCCGGGGGGACGCCTGCCGCCAAGTCATTCATGGCCGCATAATCCATGTGCTCAAACATGTTTCTCTTGATCCAGGAGTTCAGAATGCCGGTGCCGTTGATGCAAAGAAGCACGCCGAGCCTCGGCTCGTGCGCCTGATGATTCACATGTGCAAAGATATTCACGCGGCTCTTGGGGTCACATGTAGTTTCGCTGCTCACGCCGTAGACGACACCGGAGGTTCCGGCGGTCGCGGCAATCTCCCCGGGATTCAAGACATTCAACGAAAATGCGTTATTTGGCTGGTCCCCTGCACGATAGGCCACGGGGATGCCAGCGGCCAGCCCCAGTTCTTCCGCTGCGGAACGGAGGAGCTTTCCCTGCACCGAAAAAGTCGGCACCAGATCCGGAATGATCGACGGATCGAATCCAAAGTAGTCTAGAACCGCATCGGAAATCCGGTTCGAACGGAAATCCCAGAAGATTCCCTCGGACAAGCCCGAAGCGGTAGTGCATGCCTCTCCGGTCATTTTCAGGGCGGCATAATCTCCGGGAAGCATGATCTTCCACGTCTTCGAGTACAGATCCGGTTCGTTGTCCTTTACCCATTTCAGTTTGGACGCGGTGAAGTTCGCGGGTGAGTTCAGGAGATGGAACAAACACTTGTCGGCGCCAATCTCCCTGAAGGCCTTGTTCCCTATCTCGACCGCACGGCTGTCGCACCAGATGATGGAGGGGCGCAGGACTTCTTTGTTTTTGCCGACCATGACGAGGCCGTGCATCTGGTAGGAAATTCCTATGCCGGCAACGCTCCCGGGCTTGATCCCGGAACTCTGCAGAACCTCATGGGTGGCATGCACCAGGTTCGCCCACCACGCGGAAGGGTCCTGCTCGGCCCAGCCGGGTTTGAGAGCCCGGATTTCCATTTCTGTTTTGGGATTGAATGAGGAGCCAAGACATCGGCCGGTTTCAGCATCCAGAATGCTTGCCTTTATCGAGGAACTGCCCAAATCATAGCCCAGTAGGTGCATGTATTTTCCCCCGACGATGCGGGTATTTTATTTTGGATGGTTAATGTCGGAACCAGCACAGCAAGATCCCGTAACCGACGCCGGCGGGATCTGTCGTTCTCGCCGACTGGAAAGCCATGAAGCGGCCGTCGGTGGAGACGACAGGATTTGAGGCCTTGCCGCCCTGGTAATCATTGAAATGAGTGAGTCGCGTGAAGTCTCTTCCGGTCCCATCGAGCTTCAGCTTCCAGATGTCAATGTTGTTGGCACCGCGACTGCCGCCGAGTTCCTCGACCTGCCGGTCTGATTCGACGCACGTGTACTGCCCATCCGGGAATATTCCTTCAGCTTCATTGTAAGTCCCCGGAGCCTTGGAAAAGTCCGTCACCGCACCGGTCGTGAGATCGATGCCCATGACGCTCGCCAAGCCCCTCGGTTCATAGCAGGTAAAAGTCATCTTGGTGTCGTCGTCGTAAAAGTCCTGCGCCTCCAGAACGCAACTGCTATCCTTGCTCTCATACACCATTTTCCTGTTGTTCAGCTTCGCTGTGCCGCCGGCAAGATCTATGTCGGCGACAAACATTCGGGATGCGCCGGCTGGAATGTCCGGGTTCTGATCGTGAGTTTGGGAGAACGCGATCTTGAGACTCTTCTTGGATATTGCCACGCCTTCGCTCATCTTCTGTCCGAGCTTGATGGGTTTGGCTCCCCGCTCCTTGCTCAGGAACCACAATTCGTTATCTCGCGTGCGGCTGATCTGGATGTTCTCGAAATGATCCGGCCCGATGAGGATGTAATCCCCGGTGACCAGGTGCATCACCCGCAAGAAGGCGGCGCCGGGGATGTTGCAGGTGAGGCAGGTAATGATGCGCGTCTTCAGGTCGATCACCATGGCGTCTCCGAAGCTCTTCGCCATGAATGCGACACACTGATTGTCCGGAGAAATGTCGGCACGCTCGCCAAAGTGAGTGAGAACTTCGATATTCGCCGGTAACTGATCCGGGGGGTTCCCGGGCTTTCGCTGAGCGACCAAGGAAATCGCGGCCATCAGAAACATCGAGAGGACTCTCATCTCGAGAATTCTCCTTTCATCGTTGCGTTATTCAGGGCTGGGAAATACCTAACGTTTTTATCGCAAGGGGCTGTGAAGAGCAAGTCGGATTCGGCAGCAAGAAAGTTCGGGAAGATCAGCGCCTGGTTAATTCCCACACTCTATTGTTCCTTGCAAGTTAGTTTCTGTCGCGAAACTCATTAGCTGAGCCGAAAGATCCCTCGATTTAACAGATAAGTGGGGGCGGGCTTTAGCCCGTTCCCGGCGCCCCCAAATGGGAACACTAACGAATCAAACTCCATATCTTCAGTGAAAGAAAGGAATTACTGTCATGCAACTGGCTGCATCCATGGAAAGGACAATTCGGGCGCGGGCTAAAGCCCGCCCCCACTAAAGGGAGCCCATCGGTACTCTGTCTTTCGGCTAAGCCAGTTTTGCGACAGAAACTAGTTAGGATTCTGCCAAATCGGTCAAGAGCCGTCAGCACTCAGTCCTCAGCTCTCAGCTTCGCAGCTCGGCTGGAAAGCAAATCGAGGGCTTCTCGTGTAGAATGGCGGCGACGTATCCTGAACGCCCAGAAGTCTGCGCTTCCATGATCCGATCTTTTTGCGTCTATCCGTGCTTCTTGCCGTCAGGGGTGACTTATGAGGAAACTGTCTCGTGCGTTTTTCCCGGTGGTTTTAGCCCTTGCAGCCGCTCCTCCGGTTCTGTCGGCGGCCGATTTGACGAGCGAAGTTCGGCTTCTCAACGGCATGCCTGCCCTTTATGTGAACGGGGTGCTGACCAGCCAGGTCCTGGCTGCTCCATACAGGCCTGGGCCGTCGGATTTCAACGATTTCCGCAACGCGGGAATTTCCATATTCAACATTTATCTGCGATTCGACTGGACCGGCCCGGAGGAATACGTTTTCAAGAGGGTTGATGAGAGGCTCGATTCCTATCTTCAACTTGAGCCGAAGACACTTTTCCTGCCGCGCGTACTGCTAACGCCGGGAGCCTGGTGGTGTAAGGCGTACCCGAACGATATCACGATGCGGGATGACGGCAGCCCCGCGGGAATGTTCGGCCAGCCTTGCCATCCGTCGTTTGCATCCGAGGCATATCGCGAACTTTCCCATAAAGCGATGATCGCATTTCTCAACCATGTGGAGGGCAAGTACGGAGATCACATCATCGGATATCAGGTGGGCAACGGCTTCGGCGGCGAGTGGCTTACGTTCAACTCGTTTTGGGAGGCGCGGCCCGGCGGTCAGCCGCCCACAAAGTTCGGCGTTGAGGATTATTGTCCTGCGGCGCAGGATCTGTTCCGGCGCTGGCTGAAGAATAAGTACGGCACCGTGGAAGCGCTTCGCCGCGCCTGGGGGGATCCAAAAGTCGCTTTCGAGACGGCGATGCCTCCGAATGAAGTTGAGCGTTACAGTACCAACCACGGCATTTTCTTCGACCCCGGGGTCAGCCAGCGGGCGCCGGACTACTTTTCGTTCTTTAACGAAATGGTTGCAGACGTGCTCCTCGAAAATGCGCGATGGGTGAAGGAGGTCACTCATCGAAAGAAGATCGTTGGGGCCTTCTATGGCTACCTCTGGTGCAATTTCCCCAACCTGAGCGTCGTTCACAGCGGCCATCTCGGGTTTGCCAAGGTCTTGCGCTCAGCGGATGTGGATTTCATTGCAAGCCCCTACACATACGACAACAAGCAAATCGGGGGGCCGAACAATTCTCAAACTCTTCCTGAAGCCGCCGCACTCCACGGCAAGCTCTACTTCAACGAAGTAGATACCGAAACCCACTTGCAGCAGAGGCAGTGGCGGTGGGGGAACTCCCTCCACAACCCGACGAATTTTGAGGAGACGAAGGGCCTGCTCATTCGTGATTACGCGTATGCGCTGACCAAGGGGTTCGGCATGTGGTGGACGGACCTCCATGGTCAGACGTACCACGACGACCAGATCATTCAACTTCTTGGCCGACTGAAGCAGATAGACGAGAAGTTTCTTGATGCCGACAAGCGCTCGAACGCTGATATCGCCGTCATTCTGGACGAAGCCAGCTTCACATATTGCGGAGACGGGGAACCGCTGTTCAACGCCCTCCTCACGGCTCAGAAGCAGTGGGAGTTTGCTTTTATCGGAGCGCCCTGGGATCCCTACCTGCTGGCCGACATCGACAACCCAAAGCTGCGCGATTACAAGCTCTATGTCTTTCTGAATACTTTCCGGGTCACGCCGGAGCAGCGAGCTGCCATTCAAGCGCGCCTGAAGCGGAACGGCGCCACGGCAGTCTGGGTCTATGCGCCCGGCTACATCGGAGAGAAGCTGTCGGTTGAAAACATGCGAGCGCTTACAGGAGTGCGACTTGCCGAGAATGACAGCGCAGGGGAACTGAGGGTCGAAATCACCTCATACGATCATGTGTATACCAAGTCTCTGCCCCGGGGATTCGTTTACGGTACCGACGTGAACGTGGAAAATATCAAGCGCTGGTACGACCATCAGATTTACTTGAAGGATCCCCGCGATCCTTCTCTTCAGCGCGACCTGCCTGGCTTCTGCATCAATCCGCGATTCTGGAGCGATGACCCGCAGGCTCAGATCCTCGGCAAGCTGGCGGGAATCGATAAGCCGGGGCTGGTCGTCAAGAAGCAGCCAGGCTGGACATCGGTCTATTCCAGCGCGCCGATTCTTCCAGCGGCGCTGCTGAGGAACGTTGCGCGTGCAGCCGGATGTCACATTTACAGCGATGCCGGCGATGTGGTGTACGCCAACCGCAACTTCCTCGGCATCTACGCTCCCGGCGGCGGCTCGCGGACAGTCCGCCTGCCGCGGAAATCGCGAGTAGTCGACCTGCTGGAGAACCGGGTCCTCGCCGATGGCGTCACCGAGTTTCCACTCAAGCTCGCAGCGAACAGCACCATGCTTCTGAAACTGGAGGAGGTTTCCAAAAACTCACCACCAAGGCACGAAGATTTTCCAGAACGAGCAAAGAATTCCTATCGTGCGGACTGCGGGTTTACGCGCCACTCGATGATGCCGCATTCGTACCAAGTCAGGTCCTGCGCGAGATAATTGCCGTCGGGAGGCCCGAGGGCTCCTTTCTTGTAGAGCTTACCCTGCAGCTCGATTTCAATCCGCAGGGCGGAGGTCGTGACCGGTTCAAAGCCAACCTTATTGAATGCATCTTTGGTCACAGTGTAAGGCTCCGACGTTTTCACCGGCTTCCAATCATCGCCATCCTTGTACAACAGGCGCCAGCTTTGCGGCAGCACACAATACTGCTTGTCGTCTTTCCAGTAGACCTCGGCGGAGGAAACCTTGGCCGGCTTGGCGAAGTCATACTGAACCCAGGCGCGATCGCCGGATTGAGGATGCAACCTCAGAAAGGGCGAGGATCCGTCCTCTGAATTCACCGGTTCGATCTGGTCAGAAATGGCTCGGATATCGCCGCTCCCATCCAGGGAGTTCGGATACCACCGCCGTTCGGGAGTCGGAGGTTTGTGTCCGGGGTAGTTGTCTGCTGCCGAGCCGTTTCCACACGAGGACGTGGCGCGACTGGTAGAAGCAATCGTAGGCCGCGGCGGGATGACGGCCTTCGATTCGTCACGTGCAAGCCAAACGGACATTTCGCCCTGGGCGCGGTTAGAGAACGCGAAATACGGGATCGCCGTAAAATCTTTCTGCTGCCTGACGACCGAGATGCGATCCGGTCCCCGGCTCAAGGTCGTGGCCTTTCCGGTAATCTCGCCGATGCCTCCCAATAAACTATCGCGGTATACAAACTGGAGACCGGCATCGTCGGGCAAAAGCAAGTCGAAGACGCCGTCGGGATTGTCCGCCCGCTCAGCGCAGAAAACCAGCGGACCGTGCTCGAGCGCGACCATGCCCCGGCCGTCAGCGATCTGCTCGGCTGCCACCACTCTTCGAACGGGCATGGGGATATTGAACTGGATCGTATCGCCGGCCTTCCATTCCCGTTCGATCTTGGCATAGCCCTTTTCAACCGTGTACGATGCCGTCCTTCCATTGACCGTCAATGAGAATCCCTGCTCGGGCGCCGGGAGATAGCGATACAGCGAACCCGGCATTGGCTGGCTACGGGCCCATCCCGGAATGCGCACGAACACGGCGAACTTCTGGGGCTCTTGCGGATTGATTGTGAGGGTAACGGCGCCGTCCCACGGATATCGGGTCTCTTGCGTTACTGTGAGGGGCGTGCTCTTTAGCCTGATCTCAGCCCTGCTTCCGATGAAGAGATTGACGTACAGGCCCTGGTCGCCCTGCGCATAGATCAGACCTCCCAACTGCGGGAGGAGGCGAGCAAGATTGGGCGGGCAACAGTTCGGCCCGAACCAGTTCTGCCGGGCGAAACTGCCGTAAGCTTTCAGGGGCGCCTGATAGAGGTATGTGTCGCCGCGCAGCGAAACGCCCACGAGGAACGCGTTGTAGAGCGTGCGTTCCAGGACGTCGATGTACTTGGCGTCCCGGCTCAATAGGAACAGCTTCTGGTTCCAGAAAGTATTCCCGTAGGCGGCGCAGATCTCATTCCAACAGCTCAGATTGGGAAGGTCATAATCGTCGCCGTAATCTTCTTCATCGCGGTAGCTGCCGATGCCCCCCGTTAGAAATGTCCTTTTAGATATGGCGTCTTCCCAGATGCGCTCGTCCGCGCTGGTGTATTCGGCGTCGCCGGTCAGCGCGGCGATGTCCGTCAGCGCAGTGTAGAGATACGTCGCCCGCACGGCATGGCCAATCGCCCTGGTTTGGGATACTACAGGCTCGTGATCCTGCGCGTACGGTCCGTAAAGACCTGGCCGGCCCGCCGGATTGCCGCGCGCATCGAGGAAGAAGCGGGCCAATTTGAGGTACCTGTCGTTTCCGGTGCAGCGATACAGCCGGATGAGACCGATCTTGATCCCCTCGTGATTCGAGATGTCGTGCCGCTTGTTGGGACCGAAGACCGAATCGATGTCATCGGCGATCTCAATCGCCACATCGAGCAACTTGCGGCTTCCTGTGGTCTCGTAGTAAGCGACCGCAAGTTCCAGGAAGTTGCCGGCCCACAGGAAATCACCGTCACCCTCACTGGACCAAATCTGCTTTCGGCTGCGAATCTGCTCGATGGCGTTATCGAGCTTGCTATCTATCCGGCTCTTGAGCGCGGGATCGGGGTTCTGCGCCAGGACGTAACAGGCTGCTTCCATGAGTCGCAGATCCGGAGTGCGACCCATCCTGTCGTACCGATCCAACAAGCCGGGAATCGATACGGTGCGATTGTTCTCAAGCCGTGGTTTCCAGAATGAGTCTGTGATCTGCACATCCTTGTAAGAAACCGGGAAAAAGGGATAGTCATGCTTGCGCTGTGCGGTCTGCGAACAGGCGGAGAGCGAGAAGACAACGGCTGCAACGCAGGCGAGTTTTAGAGACCCTTTCTTCATGGTGGTGCCAACCTCCACAAGAAGCTACATTCGGGAGCCAGTGAATGGATGCATGTTACAATGAACCGTCTACTTGGAGGGTGAAAATGATCCGGTTCGCCGCCGCCTTTTTGCGCAGCCTCCTGGCCATCCCATTGTTCCTGTCGTTTCAGTCGGCGCCATCGCCGCCGGCAGCGCCTGGGCAGAATGGCCGGGACGTGATTCGCATTTCGTTCGATGCATCCAAGCTGGGCGCGCCCCTGCGGCATGTCTGGCCGTTTTTCGGGTTTGATGAATGCAACTACGCCGTAACGCCTAACGCGCGTGCACTGATGCGAACGTTGAGTGATTCGCAGCCCAATCCCGTCTACATCCGCTGCCATTTTCTGCTCAATACGGGGAACGGAGCGCCTGTGCTCAAGTGGGGCTCGACCAATGCCTACACGGAAGATGCCTCGGGCAATCCTATCTTTGACTGGACCCTCATGGATGGGATTCTGGGCTCGATTACACAATCTGGGGCAAGGCCACTCGTCGAAATCGGCTTTATGCCCAAGGCGCTTTCGGTTAGGCCCGAACCGTATCAGCATGTCTATCCGCCCGATTCCTGGGCTGGATGGGCTTATCCGCCGAAGGACTATCAGAAATGGGCCGCGCTCATCCGCGAATGGGCGCGCCACAGTTCAGCCCGCTACAAGGCAGCCGAGTCGGACTGGCTCTGGGAGCTTTGGAACGAGCCCGACATCTTCTACTGGCAGGGGACCTTCGAAGAATACTGCAGGTTGTTCGATTTTACCGAGAATGCCCTCCACGGGGTTCTGCCGAGGGCTGTCCTGGGCGGCCCGCACACGACCAGCCCCTCTTATAATAGGCCTGCGGTCTTTTTACGCGATTTTCTCAAGCACTGTCAGAGCGGGACGAATCTCGCGACAGGGAAGAAAGGAACGCGCCTGGACTACGTGGGATTTCACTCCAAGGGCACCACTCAGTTCGTTGAGGGACACGCCCGCATGAACCTGGCCGCAAATCTGGCAAACAACAAAGCCGGATTCAACATCGTTGCCGAGTTTCCCGAATACAAGAACACGCCGATCATCATCGGCGAGTGCGACCCGGAGGGGTTGGCCGCCCTGTCCTCTACAGTCCAGCCTGCCAACGGCTACCGCAACGGCAGCGCCTATGCCGCCTACGAAGCCGCTCTCATGAAACACACACTCGACCTCGCGGAGCGCGCGGGTGTGAATCTCAAAGGTGTATTGACCTGGGCCTTCCTATTTGAGGGACGCGACTATTTTGAGGGCTTTCGCACCCTGGCCACGAACGGCATACACAAGCCCGTCCTGAACGTTTTCAAGATGTTGGGAAAGCTCGGCGGGAAGCGAATTCCCCTGTCGAGCAGCGGTGCGCTTAGCGTAGACCAGATCATTGCGAACAAGGTCCTCGGACAGCCGGATATCGATGGTCTGGCTACGGCGTCGGCCGACGCAGCACAAGTATTGATTTGGAACTACCACGATGATGTGGCCGCGGCCGAGCCCGCAGCGGTGCAACTGGTGGTCCAGCCGCCGCAAGTGTCTATCCGGCGCGCACGAATTACGCATTACCGTATCGACGACACCCACAGCAACGCGCACGCCCGATGGCTCCAGTTGGGCAGCCCCAAAGTGCCGACGCAAGCGCAGTATGCCGAGCTAAAGAAAGCAGGAGAGCTGGAACTCCTGGAGTCCGTCAAGTCTGTCGACTTGCAGGGCGGACAGTTGTCCCTGGATTTCGCGCTCCCACGCCTTGGTGTTTCGCTCATCGAAATCCTCTGGATTCGATGATCTGTGGAAAACCACATCCCATATGCCGGGGGAAAGCAGACCTGATGGACTTCTGAAATCCTGCAATTTTCGGCTGTCTTGCATGCATTTTTCGATCAAAGGGGAACTGTGAGGATGAAGAAATCGGCAATGCTGGTGTTCGCTTTTTGCGCAGGTTTGATCTTGCTCGACGCGCAGGGCAGACCAGGTAATTCTCCCGGCAGCAACCAGCGCAGCCTGGCCCCTACGCCGCCGATGGGCTGGAACAGTTGGGATTGTTATGGCCCCTCCGTTACCGAGAATGAGGTGAAAGCCAACGCTGACTACATGGCGAAGCAGATGGTGCGTTACGGCTGGAAATATATCGTTGTGGACATCCAATGGTACGAGCCCAAGGCAGGACCTCATGGTTATCGCAAGGATGCCGAGCTGACGATGGATGAATATGGCCGGCTGATGCCAGCGCCCAACCGTTTCCCGTCGTCCGCCGGCGGTAAAGGATTCAAGCCGCTTGCGGACTATGTGCACGGCAAAGGCTTGAAATTCGGCATTCACGTCGTGCGCGGCATTCCGCGGCAGGCGGTTCAAAATAACCTGCCGGTTTATCGCAGCAAATTCAGAGCGGAAGAGATTGCCGACAAAAACAGCATCTGTTCCTGGCTCACCGATATGTACGGCGTGGATACGGGCAAGCCCGGCGCTCAGGAGTACTATGACGCCATCCTGGCGCTCTATGCCGGATGGGGGGTGGATTACATCAAGGCCGATGATATGAGTTCCCCGTATCACGCCGGTGAAATCGAGGCGCTCAGCCGCGCCATCAAGAGGTGCGGCAGACCGATCGTCCTGAGTCTTTCACCCGGTCCCGCCGACCTGAAGTTTGCCGATCATTTGAGAGCCAATGCCCAACTCTGGCGAATCTCCGGCGACTTTTGGGATCGATGGCAAGACCTGAAACGCCAGTTTGACCTCTGTCACAGATGGATTCCGTATATCGGCCCTGATACCTGGCCCGATGCGGATATGCTGCCGCTCGGACGCATCGGCATCCGAGCAGAGCGGGGCAACGACCGCCAGACTCGTTTGACCCAAAGCGAACAATACGCGCTCGTGTCTCTGTGGTGCATCTTCCGCTCGCCTCTGATGATGGGAGGCGACTTGCCAAGCAGCGATCAGTTCACGCTTTCGTTGCTGACGAATGAGGAAGTGTTGGCGGTCAATCAGCAGAGCACTCATAACCGCGAGCTGTTTGCGCGGGGCAACGAGATCGCCTGGACTGCCGACGTGCCGGGAACGCGGTCAAAATATCTGGCCCTGTTCAACTTCGGCGACGACGGTCCGGCCAGGATCGAAGTTCCATGGAGCGAGTTGGGGCTGTTGGGCCAGTGCGCCGTGAGGGATCTCTGGCAGAGGAGAGAGATTGGACGCTTTGAGAAGATCTTTACCACGACAATCCAGGTTCACGGCGGCGGTCTCTTTAAGGTGACTCCAACAGGAATTTCGGGGACAGGCGCCATAACCTCGAAATTATTCGAGATTGGAGGGAATTGGTTTCTGTGGAATTTCGAGGTTATGGCGCCTGTCCCCGAAATTCAGGAGGGCTTCGAAGTTGGCTTTCACCGACATTCCATCGCCGAGGAGCACCTCCTTGACAGCTTCGGGAGGGAAGATCGCGGAGCGCTTCAGATAGCAGAACGTGCTGTACAGCGAGCAGTAGCGGCCGCCCGCTTTCTCGCGGAAGGGCAGCTTGACCGTCTCTGCCCCCGTTTCGGGAGTTTCCAGCGATTGATCGATCAGCAGCAGCCCGCCCTTCATTTTCCTGGCGGTCGGTCGGGCGTATTCCAAGCCATCTGCCGAAGTAACGATCAGCGTGTCGGGCACTGGGGACCCCGTATACAGGATCAGTCTCGGCGAAACAATGATCTCCGACGCCGAAAAGCCCACGCCGACCGTGACCGGATAGCTTCCCTTCTTGGTCGCATGAAGGCCTGCCGTCATCGCCGCTTTCGCGAAGACTTCAGCTGCCGACTGGACGCCCTCCCCAGCCGACCCGGAGAGCATGATGCTCACCGGTTTTTCGAGACAGTGTTCGTACTTCACCTCGACAGCAAGCCTGGGATTGATGAGGCTGGCGGAAGAACTGTTCGTCGGGGTCTCGAACGATTTATCCCTCCCCTTGGCAAAGACTTTGACGGCCAGCCCTGCCTCCTCGACCACGCTGGCAAGTCTCATTCCGGGATTTGACTTGACGCCGTAGCTTGGGCAGATCTCCATCACCTCCAGCAGTGAGAAGCCCTTCGCGCGAAAAGCTTCGGCCAGAGTATCGGAATAATCGCCGACGCCTATAATCCGGCTTACATATGAGGCTCCGGCCGCGGCGATCAGCTCGCAAATGTCGTATCCGGCTGTCTGCACGCCTTGCGGGAGCGTCGGAGTCTTGAATCCGCGCGGGGTGAAGTCGGACGGCTGCCCGCCGGTCATCCCATAGAGCATGTTGTTGTGGATGACGACGGTCATCCTGAACCCCAGGTGAGCGGCGCCGATGAGGTGCTGCATGCCGATGGTCGCTCCGCCGTCACCGATGAATACGATCACCTTGCGCCTTGCATCGTTCATCCCCGCGGATATTCCCGCGCCGAGGGCAACGGCACGGCCGTGAAGGCCATGGACTGTATGGGTTCGGAAGCTCTTGTCGATGATCCCGTGACATCCGATGTCGGTTACCAGAACTACAGCTAGCGGGTCCAGATTGAGCTTCTCAAGGGCCGTTGCGGTGTTCTGGGCGACCAGGGAGTGCCCGCACCCCTTGCAATAGGGAAATCCCGATCCTGTTAGAAACCTTTGTTCACTCAAGGCCCAGCACCTCTTGGACAATTTCGTCGGGAGCTATTGTTTTCGCGATTCCGTTAATCCCCGAGAGCCCTTCGCGACCAGCCGCGCCGAAGAGGAGGGTGCGCCACTGGCCAGTGAGGTTCTCCTCCGCTATCACAACCCGGCGGTACCGGGCTGCAATCTGCAGGTAGATCCGGGGAACAGGAAGAAGAGTCTTGGACACGAGCAGCGAGATCTTTTTTCCCTCTCCCCTCAGCCGTTGAATCGCCTCGCGCGCCGCCTGTGCAGTTACGTCATACGATACGATCACGGTTTCGGCCCCCTCCTCCTCGTCAAGTTCGTAGAAGCAATACGATTCCAGGTTCTTGTCAAGCTTGGCTTGAAGACGTCTCGTGTTGTCGACGGCCTCCTGCGTGGTGTTTTGCAGAATCCCTCGGCTGTCGTGCGTGGAGGCAGTGAGCCTGACCTGGAACTTGCTCTGGTTCACCGGCAGGAACGCAGGCACCAGATCTTCTCCCGCGCGATACGGGAAGTATGGGCCTTCGCCCGAGTGGCGGCTTTTCTCGACAGGCTTGATCTCCTTGAGCCGGGAAGTGTCGAAGCTGAGCAACGTCATGACCATCTCCTTGGAGGTGAGGAGGATGACAGGCGTGCGCAGCCGGACGGAAGTCGCCACCGCCGCCGCCGAAAGATCCCAGCAATCCTGCATGCTGCTGATGCAGAGGGTCGGGAGGGAGAAGCCTCCCGACAGCGTTCCCTGAACTACGGAGAGATCGCCCTGGGCGCCGCACGTCGCAGTTCCAGTTGCGGGTCCGAGCCGCTGGACCAGGATCACTACCATGGGCAATTCCATCATGAAGGCCATGTTGATGGACTCCGCCATGAGGGAGTACCCCGGGAAGGATGTGGCGGTGACCGGCAGTTTGCCTGCTGCCGAAAAGCCGCTCATCCACTGCAGCGTCGTGATCTCATCGGGGGCGGCGAGCATCGTGGGATATCGGCGAGTTGCATAGAGGTAGAGAAGGTTGGCCGGGGTGATGGGATATCCGATAAAGACATCGGCCCCGGCTCTTACGCAGGCCTCGGTGATCAGCCTTGAGCCGTCTACAAGCGCCATAGGCCTGTTAGTCGGAGTTGATGGCATATGAAATGTTTTCGATCATTCCGTTAACTGCTTCCTGGGGTGCTTCTTCGTCCACATCGCAGGATCTTGTAACTCTGGGAGAACGGGAAATCAAGGGCGAAGACAGGGAAGCGGTACTACGCCATCTAAAACCGGGGACGCCTCCCTATTTCCGGAATGGGTGAACTTCGATAGTACGCGGCCCCTCGGCGGAAATAGGGAGGCATCCCCGGTTTTAGAATTTACTTGCGCCTGTGACTCCTCAGCGATAAAGACTCTCGCGAGATGGGAAAGACCTGGAATCGCCATCAAGTGTGGATTTGCATCGGCCTGGCGGCCGTCACGCTGGCTGTGTATGTCCAGGTGCACCGGTACGATTTTGTTAACCTCGATGACGGACGATACGTCTTTAACAACTCGCACGTTACGAACGGTCTGAATTGGCAGGATGTGGCTTGGGCTTTCACCGCCTTTGACGAAGCGAACTGGCATCCTGTGACCTGGCTATCCCACATGGTTGATTGCCAGATCTTCGGACTCAACGCCGGGTTTCACCACCTGACCAACGTGCTTCTCCACGCTACCAATACGTTACTGCTCTTTCTGATATTCCAGAAGTTGACGGGCGCCCGATGGAAGTCTGCCTTCGTTGCTGGGCTGTTCGCCCTCCATCCACTCCACGCAGAATCGGTTGCCTGGGTTGCCGAGCGCAAAGATGTTTTAAGCACTCTTTTTTGGCTCCTCACTCTCTGGGCTTACATTGGCTACGTCCAGAGGTTAGATCTAAAGCGGTACCTGCTGACCCTACTCTTCTTTGCGCTGGGCTTGATGGCCAAGCCCATGCTCGTTACCATTCCTTTTGTCCTTCTCCTTCTTGATTTCTGGCCCCTCGGGCGTTTCTCCGCGGCCTTGCAAACCAGCACCGGCAACGCAGGGCGTTCGAAGCAAACTGGTGCCGACCTGCTTTTGGAGCGCGCACTGCCTCTTGTCCGCGAAAAGATTCCGTTTTTCCTGCTCTCGGCGGTTTCCAGCGTTGTCACTTTTGTGGCTCAAAAGGAGGGAGGAGCGGTCAAGACGCTCGAGATCTTGCCTTTTGGCACCAGAATCGCCGGTGCGATCCACTCGTACCTTGCCTATCTCGTCAAGGCGGCTTGGCCTCGTAATCTCAGTGTCTACTACCGATTTCCATGGCCTGGCTACCCTTCCTGGGAAGTGGCATTAGCGGCATCGATCCTGCTCTGCATCATTGTCCTGGCGGTCCGTTACGCAAGCCGCTTCCCCTACTTCGCTTTCGGATGGTTCTGGTACCTCGGCACGCTTGTCCCTGTGATTGGCCTTGTTCAGGTCGGTGGGCAAGCGATGGCCGACAGGTACACCTATGTTCCGCTGATCGGGATTTTCGTTGTTATCGCTTGGGGCATCCCAGACGTGGTGGCGAAGTGGCCCGGCGCGCAGAAATCTCTGGCAGTAGCCGGAGTATTTCTGCTGTTGGTTTGCTCCATCGCCACCTGGCATCAGGCGGGCTACTGGCAGGACACGATATCCCTTTCTTCGCACGCCGTCTCGGTTGACAAGGAAAACTATCTAGCGCACGAACTACTTGGCATAGGTCTGACCAAACACGGCAATTATCAGGAGGCGCTGGTGCAATACCGCGAAGCGCTCCGCCTTATGCCTTCTGAAACCCAGATAATAAACAACGTGGCCTACTGCCTTTATCAGCTGGGGAAGGTGGATCAGGCGCTTGAGCAATACTCCACGACATTGAAAATCAACCCTGACGATCCAATCGCATTGAGAGATTTGGGGCAGGTGCGCTTCGATCAGGGGAAGTTCGAGGAGGCAGCGGATCTCTTTGGCAGGGCACAGCGCAAGTTGCCCAATGATTTGGCGCTGCTTTGCTCTCTCGGGAATGCCCTTGCGAAGCTCGGCAGGAATCAGCAGGCAATAGATGCTTATAATTCGGCATTGCGCGTACAGCCTGCGTACGCAGACGCGCTGTTTGGCCTCGGCATAGTATTCGCCGGTCAGGGACAAGCTTTGGATGCCATCCGCTACTTCGAGACGGCCCTTCAGATCAACCCGGATTACGCGGAAGCCCACAACAACTTGGGAAATGTCCTGCTCCAGCAAGGCCAGACGGTCACGGCAGTCCGGCATTACGCCGAGGCCCTCCGGCTCAAGCCGAACTATGCCGAGGCGCACTACAACATGGGAGTAGTGCTGAACAGCCAGGGAAAGAGCGTCGAAGCCATTGCCCATTACCGCGAAGCGGTGCGTCTCAAACCGGACTATGCGGACGCTTTCTATAATCTGGCGGTGGCACTGGAGAGCCAGGGAGATGTTGCAGGCGCCGTGGCGAACTATGAAGAAGCGATACTGCTGAAGCCGGATTTTGGGGAAGCCTACAACAACCTGGGAGTAACGCTATTCAATCTAGGTCAGGTCCAAAAAGCCCTGGATATCTTTGCCCTGGCGCTGCGGGTGAATCCGGGCAATGCCGACGCCCGCCGAAATCGTGACGCGATCCTAGCCGGTCTTAAGAAGAACGGTGCCAGGCTACGTTGTCCCTAGGGACTTCGTAGCCTGGCACCATTTTCTCCATCGATTCACCGCGAGTTTGGCAAGCATCGGGGGACATGGGCGCGGGTTGTAGAGCGCACAAGTTGGAAAATCATCGGTTTGTCCGGCAAAGAAAAGCCCGCCGGCCGCCGAATCTATTGCCGGGCTACCCGCACATCGAGCACCTGACCTGCTGTGGAGTTGGGTTGTGCTTGGAATTTCACCGTGATCTTTTGCTTGCCGCGTGTTAGCTGCTCCGGCAGTTGGTACTCGGCATCGAAAAGCTCGGCAGGATAGTTCTCGAGCGTCTGCGACGCTACTTTTTCGCCGTCCACCAATATGTCAAACGCGCGCCGGCGCCCTTCGCTGCCGACGTAAGTGCAGATCAGAAGCATGGGTCTATCCGGGAGCACCTTGAGGTCATAGCTGAACCACCCGCCACGGGCTTCGCGAACGGCCTTCCCCTCGAAGGTTGCCGTGCGCGCATTCTCCTGTTGCAGGTTGTGATCGCGCTCGCTCTGTTCGTTGCTGACGAGCACCGCGTCTACCGTGCGACGCTCGATCTCCGCGCGGTGGGCTGCCGCGGCATCGACGTCGGCCTTTTTCTTCGCCCAATCTGCGGACGAATAGACTTTCCAGTACACGGTGTAACGAATGTCGGAGGCTTTGTGGAACGGGATCAGCGTGACATCTTTGGGTTGGCCGAGGCCGCTCGTTTGAAAAGTGAGCGGCGATCCCGGTAGCGGCCTCACTTTTGCCACCACATTCTTCACGTCACTCACAAACGCTGGAACTACAATCGACGGCAACCGGCCTACCGCCGGGGCGTTAGGACCGTAGCGAGCGTTTTGAGTCAGGCCCTCCTTGCCGAGATCGCCCGCCAGCACAATGGGCCCATAGAGCAAGGCCACAACGCTGGGATCGTCCGGCATTGCTTCCATGCGCACGCTCATCGGCAACTGAACCTGCACGATGTCGCCGTTCTTCCATTCACGTTCGACTGCCACATAAGATCCAGGCTTGGCTTTGACGGGCTCGTTCTTTCCGTTGATCGTTAGCGTCATTCCGGATTGCACCCACGACGGGTACCGGACCCTCAAGGAGAGGCGCACAGGCTTTTGGCACTGGAAGGTCAGTTTCGTCGTGTCCTGCTCTGGAAACCGCGTGTCCTGACGCACGATTACTCCTTTGTCTTTCCAGGTGAGTTGCGAAGCGATGAAGAGGTTGAGGTAGAGCGACTGGTCGTCGTGGAAGTAAATCGTGTCGCCGTACTTGGAGTGGTTTTCCATCCCTGTCCCCACGCAGCACCAGAAGGACTGGTCGGGAGTCGAGTATGTCTTGAAAGCGCCGGGCCGCAGCGGCACGTAGTAACACATCATGCCGGTCTCGGGATCCTGTGACGCCAGGATGTGATTGAACAGCCCGCGTTCATAAAAATCCATCTTCTCGGCCGAAGGCTCCAAGGCAAAAAGGTGGCGCGTCAGCTTGAGCATGTTGTAGGTGTTGCAGGTTTCGGTGCTGGAAGCGCCGAGGTGCTTCGAGAATTGATCGACGGGGAAAAAGCTCTCGCCGTCGGTGTTGCCGCCGATGACAAAGGAACGGTGCAGCGCGACGCGGTCCCAGAAGAACTTCGCGATGTCGTAATAGCGCTGCTCCGCGGTCAGCTCGTACTCGCGGACTGCTCCGATGACCTTTGGAAACTGCGTATTTCCATGCAACGGCCGGGGCGAGTCCAGATTGTCCACGCCGGCGGCCCACAGGTCGAAGTACGCCTTGTGGTTGAACTTGTAAGCAATCCGCAGATACTCCGGATTGGCGGTCACGGAATAGAGATTCGCCAGCACCTCATTCATGCCGCCGTGCTCGGTCATGAGCGCGGCCTGCTGCTGCTCATCCGTGAGACGATCGACGCGGAACCTGACCCAGTCGGCCATCTTGGTCACGACCTCGAGAGCCTGCTGGTTGTCGCAGTGGAGATACATGTCGAGCAGGCCGGCCATGATCTTGTGCAGCGTGTAGTATGGCGCCCAAACCCGCTCGCCCTTGTCGACGCGGTCGAAAAATCCTTCCGGATACGCGGACAGGAAGCCCTTGTTGAATCCTTTGGCAGGCATGGCCTGCTGCACCTTGGCCAGCTCGGTTACAATGTAGCCGGCCTTGTCCTTGAACCGCGCGTCTCCCGTGCCGGCATACATCATGGCGCAGGCAGTCAGGTAGTGACCGACGCTGTGACCGCGCAGCTCGCCCTTGGGCTCCTCCCATCCCCCCAGAGGTTCCGCCGAGGAAGGGAGTCCCGCGGTGACGCGGAAGTTGTGGAGCAGGCGATCCGAGTCGAGCTCGAGCAGGTACTTCTGGTCGCGCAACATCGCGTCGTGGAAGGGGCCGTCCAGCAGGCGCACGTCCTCGAGGTCGAAGGGGCGGCACTTGAGCGGCACCTTATCCTGCACCTTGCTCTTGTTCCTCGGCAAGAATGAGCCGGCGGAAAATGCGATCTGCATGACGACGACAAAAATCACCGATGGAATTGTCACTCTTCTCACGTCTGTGCTCCTTTCGATGCCCATGGCTTGGCCGCTGAATTTTCTTAAGTCCCCTTATTTATTTATTCTGGGTCAAAAAGCAAGGATAATTTGCAACCTGCTGCGGCATGTCGGTTGCCTTAGGTCAGGGAGTACGTGCCCTGGCGGTCTGGCTTCCGGGCGGCGGCGCAGAGGCCGTCGAAGAACGCCGTTCGGCCACAAAGTCGTATGATATAATAACCCGGTTAAGTATTTGCAGCAACGAAAGGAACCGCTTGACTTTCGGCACTGTTTTCAATATCAGCCGCTACGCCATCCATGACGGCCCGGGCATCAGAACGACGGTGTTTTTCAAGGGATGCCCGCTGAGTTGCTGGTGGTGCCACAACCCGGAAGGCATTTCTCCGGAGCCGGAGATTTCCCTGTGGCCGAACCGCTGTGTCCGTTGTGGGGCGTGCATCGAGGCTTGCCCGGAGCATGCCATTTCCCTGTCGGACGACGGAGTCGATACGGATGCTTCGTTATGCGAACTCTGTTTTGCGTGCGTCAAGGTCTGTCCTGCGGATGCGCGGGAAGTCGTCGGCCGGACCATGACTGTCGACGAGGTAGTGGCGGAGATAAAGAAGGATGTCGCTTTTTATGACGAGTCGGGAGGTGGGGTCACCTTTTCGGGCGGGGAGCCGCTGATGCAGCCGGCATTCCTGCTGGAACTCCTGGATGCCTGCGGAGGGCTGGAGATCCATCGTGCGGTCGATACCTCCGGGTATGCCAGCAAGGCCGTCCTGCTTGAAGTTGCCGGCAAGACCGATCTCTTCTTGTATGATCTGAAGCACATGGATCCAGAGATCCACATGAAGTATACGGGTGTGAGCAACGAACTGATTCTCGAAAATCTCAAAGCCCTGGCATGCCGGCAGGTCGCAATCTGCGTTCGACTTCCTGTCATCCCTGGGATCAATGATGACCGGAACAACATAGAGAGGACCGGAGCTTTCCTGCAAAGTCTGCATCGAGTGTGTTACATCGATCTGCTGCCGTATCACGATGTCGCCAGCGGCAAGTATAAGCGCTTTGGCTATACGTACCGGTTGGGCAAGCTCCCGGCTCCTGACCCTGTGCATCTTCAAGATATCGCTGCGGTGCTCAGCAGTTACGGTCTGTGTGTGACCGTCGGAGGTAATGATTATGAACGAACGAATCCGCAAGCTCAGACAAGCCAGCCATCAAACCAAGCCGTCCATCTCGCATGAGCGCGCCGAACTCCTGACGGACTTCTATATCCGGAATGAGGGAAAATACTCGATTCCCGTGACGAGGGGCTTGCACTTCAAGTATCAGTGCGAGAAGAAGACGGTTTACCTCGGCCCGGGCGAACTGATTGTGGGCGAGCGGGGTCCGTCACCAAAGGCGGTGTCGACCTACCCGGAATTGAACTGCCACACCGTCGGGGATCTCGAGATCCTCAATTCCAGGAAAATGACCTCCTATGCGGTTTCCCCGGAGACCATCGAGGTCTACAGGAACAAGGTGATCCCCTACTGGGAGACCCGCAGCATGCGTGCAAAAGTGTTCAGCAGCATTCCGCAGGAATGGAAGAATTGTTATGAAGCGGGCATGTTCACCGAGTTCATGGAGCAGCGTGCTCCTGGGCACACGACCCTGGACGGAACGATCTATGAAAAAGGGATGCTTGACTTCAAGCGGGAGATCGCCGACCACCTCGCAGGGCTGGACTATCTGAACGATCCCGAGGCCACCGACAAGGCTGAGGAGCTCAAGGGAATGGATGACTCCTGTGACGGAGCGATCATTTTCGCGGAACGGCACGCGGATCTGGCCGAGAAGATGGCGCGCGCGGAGGCCGACGAGTCGAGGAGAAAGGAACTGCTCAAGATCGCGGACATCTGCCGCTGGGTGCCGGCGCATGCTCCGCGCGATCTATGGGAAGCTCTGCAGATGTACTGGTTCGTTCACTTGGGGACAATCACGGAGTTGAACGGCTGGGACGCCATGAACCCGGGGCACCTGGACCAGCACCTCTGGCCCTTCTACGAGAAGGGGCTGAAGGAGGGGACGCTGACGAAGGAGCTGGCAAAAGAGCTGATCTCGTGCTTGTGGATCAAGTTCAACAACCACCCGGCGCCGCCCAAGGTCGGCGTCACTGCCGCCGAGAGCGGGACGTACAACGATTTTACGAACATCAACCTCGGTGGTTTGAAGCGGGATGGAAGCGACGGGGTAAATGAGCTTTCGTATATTATTCTGGAAGTAATCGACGAACTGCACCTGCTGCAACCCCAGGCCAACATCCAGCTGAGCCGCAAGACGCCGGACCATTTCCTGAAGTCCGCGTGCCGGATCATTCGCAAGGGCTACGGATATCCTTCGGTTTTCAATGCTGATGAAGTCGTCACCGAGCAGGTGCGCATGGGCAAATCCGTGGAGGATGCCCGTGAAGGCGGCTGCAGCGGCTGTATCGAAACCGGCTGCTTCGGCAAGGAAGCCTATGTGCTCACGGGGTATCTCAATACTCCCAAGGCGCTCGAACTGGCGCTGAACAACGGCGTGGATTCGCTTTCCGGCAAGCCGATCAGCCCGAAGACGGGCGATCCCGGAGACTTCCGTAACTTCGACGAGCTCTATGACGCCTTTGTCAAGCAGCTCAACTACGTTGTTGATTTGAAAATCCGGGTGAACAACTACATCGAGCGCATGTTCGCCGCCTACGCGCCCGCCACCTTCTTATCCGTGGTCATCAACGACTGCATCCAAAAGGGCAAGGATTATTACAATGGCGGGCCGCGTTACAATACCAACTACATCCAGTGTGTAGGAATCGGTACGATTACGGACAGTCTCTCTGCTATCAAGAAACACGTGTTCGAGGACAAGACGTTTACGATGAAACGGCTGCTGAGGGCGCTGCGCAATAACTTCAAAGACGAGGAGCCGCTGCGGCTGACCCTGGCCAACAAGACGCCGGCTTTTGGCAATGACGATGACTATGCCGATTCCATCATGCGGCGCGTGTATGCTTCTTTATTCGAAGCGATCGACGGCCAGCCCAATACCAAGGGGACCGCATACCATCTGGATATGCTCTCCACCACCTGCCACATCTATTTCGGGAAGATGCTCGGCGCATCTGCAAATGGGCGGTTTGCCGGCATGCCGGAATCGGATGGCACGTCGCCGTCGCATGGGGCGGACCGGCGTGGGCCTACGGCTGTGGTCAAGTCCTTGGCCAAAATGGATCAGTTCAAATCAGGCGGGACCTTGCTGAATCAGAAGTTCCTGCCCAGCGTGCTTGCCGGCGAAGAAGGGTTAGGCAAGTTGGCGGCGCTCATCCGCACCTACTTCCGGCTCGACGGACACCACATCCAGTTCAATGTTGTGGATGCCGAGACGCTGCGTGACGCGCAGGAGCATCCGGATAATTACCGCGATCTGCTGGTGCGCGTCGCGGGCTACAGCGATTACTTCGTCGACCTGGACATCCATCACCAGGAGGAGATCATCGCCCGAACTTCGCAGGAAAGCGTTTAGAAGCGAAAATCAAACCAGAGGCCTCCAAGACCACAAGGATTGTTTTGCGAACTGTTCGTGGTCCGGGAGGTCTTTGCCTCTTAGAGCGGCGGGCGTTGCTTGTCGGGATCGGGTTGTCGGTGAATTGCCTGACCAGGCCGTGGCGACGGTCTTCGCGCCCGCTTTGTGCTTGATAGGCTTGATGGCGGCTGTTGAAAGTGCCGGGTTCTTCTGCTCTCTCTTCGGCAAATTCGTTGACTTGCGACGGCACCGCTTGTACCTTGGGCTCATTAAAGCGCGCTCGGTAATGGGTCAGGCAGGCACGATCCAGCCGTGGCGGTCCCCGTTTGCTAAAAGCGTTCTAACAATTCTTGATGGAGGCAGCACGAGCCGTGAAGTTCAAGAATTATCTAGGAAAACTTGGGGTTGTCGTTTTCCTGTCGTGTGCTCCCGCATTGCTTCTTTCGCAGGGGACGGTGGCGGACTATGGGCGCGCCAGAAACCTGCGTTCTGAGACGCAAGGTTTGGTTTACGACATCGTTGAGCAGGTCGCCTGGATCGAGAACAGCCACCGCTTCTGGTACAGGAAGACTGTCAAGGGGGGCAACGCGTTCATGGTCGTCGATGCCGACACGCTCGCCAAGCAGCCCGCCTTCGATCATGAAAAACTGGCCGCTTCTCTTTCCTCGGCGGCTGGGCAGAAGTACACGGCAATAACCCTGCCGTTTGCGCGCATCGCCTTCGTCAATGACGGCGGCGCCCTTGAATTTCAGACCGCCGACACAAGGTGGAGGTGCAACCTGTCTTCCTACGGGTGTACAAAACTCGGAGCTGTGGAACAGACGCCGGGTTTCGGAGGGCGCGGCGCGGCGCCGCCCGCAGCAGGACGTGGAGGGCAGCCAAGCGAACAGCAGCCCAGAGTGTCGCCGGATGGGAAGCTGGAAGCGTTCATCAAGAATTTCAATGTGTATGTACGCTCTCGGGATACTAACAAGGAATTCCAGTTGAGTTGGGATGGTTCGGAGGGCGAATATTACTTCTGGAACATGCAGTGGTCGCCCGATTCAACGAAGCTGGCCATATTTCGCACCCGATCAGGATACAAGAGGCTGGTCCACTATATAGAATCTTCTCCCGCCGATCAGCTCCAGCCAAAGCACTCTACGATCGAGTACAACAAACCCGGGGACGTCATTGATGTCAATATGCCGGTGCTTTTTCACGTGGATACCAAGAAGCAGATCGATATTGACAACCAGCTGTTTGCGACTCCATATAGCAACGAGCAGATCAGGTGGTGGAGGGACGGCCGCGCCTTCACCTTCGAGTACAATCAGCGCGGGCATCAAGTATACCGGGTCATAGAAGTGGATGCCGCAACCGGAAAGCCTCGGGCCGTCATCGAAGAGCAAACGTCGACGTTTTTCTGTTACTCCAACAAGAAGTATCGCTACGACGTCAATGACGGCAAAGAGATCATCTGGATGTCGGAACGCGACGGCTGGAACCACCTCTACTTGTACGACGGAGCGACCGGCAGGGTGAAGAACCAGATCACCAGAGGCGAGTGGGTCGTGCGGGGAGTAGAGAGAGTCGATGAGGCCAACCGGCAGATTTGGTTTCGCGCGAGCGGCATGTATCCCGGCAAGGATCCTTACTTCATCCATTACTACCGCATCAACTTCGACGGTACTGGATTGGTGGCGCTCACCGAGGGCGATGGGAACCAGGCCATCGTCTTCCCCACGTCAAGGAGGATTCTTGCAGGTCCACCCAGGGGAGTCCTCGCCGGAAGCTCGGGCAGCTTTTCTGCGGACATGGCCTTTTACGTCGACAATTACTCGCGGGTCGACATGTCTCCGGTGTCGGAATTGCGCCGCACTTCCGACCAGAAGTTGTTGATGGTGGTCGAGCGCGCGGACATGCACGATCTGATCAAGTCTGGCTGGGTGGGGCCTGAACCGTTCGTGGCCAAGGGAAGAGACGGCAAGACAGACATCTGGGGAATCATCTGCCGGCCGCGGAACCTGGATCCATCCAAGAAATACCCCGTAATTGAAAACGTATACCCCGGTCCCCAGGATTCCTTTGTACCCAAAAGCTTCAGCCCGTACGACCCGATGCAATCGCTCGCTGAGTTGGGCTTCATCGTGGTACAGATTGACGGCATGGGAACCAGCAACCGGTCCAAGGCATTTCACGACGTTTGCTGGAAGAACCTTGGTGACGCCGGGTTCCCGGACAGAATCCTTTGGCACAAGGCCGTGGCTGCGAAATACCCCTATTATGATATTTCACGCGTAGGGATCTACGGCACTTCGGCCGGTGGACAAAGCTCCATGGGCGCCCTTCTGTTTCATCCCGAGTTTTACAAAGTGGCGGTTTCTAGCTCTGGCTGCCACGACAACCGCATGGACAAGATTGGGTGGAATGAGCAGTGGATGGGATATCCCGTGGGGCCGGAGTATGCCGCGGCGTCCAACGTCGAAAACGCAGACAAGCTGCAGGGAAAGCTCCTGCTGGTCGTCGGCGAGATGGATGCCAACGTCGACCCGTCATCCACCTTGCAGGTGGTGAATGCGCTTATCAAAGCAAAGAAGTACTTCGACCTGCTGTACATTCCCGGCGGCGGACACGGCGCGGGCGGCCAGTACGGGGAGATCAAGCGCAACGACTTCTTCGTACGGAACCTGCTGGGGATCGAGCCGCCGGACTGGAATAAGACCGCGGCGGATCAGAAGTAGGGGCAAACATGAAACGAGTTTCACTGATGCTCCTGAGTTTCGGCCTGATGTATTCCTGCAGCAGTCGACAACCGGCCGCCACCCAACAGTCGGTGATCAGCGGGAAAATCACCGGGTACGGCAATCGCGCGCCCGCGCTGGCACGTGTCGACCTTTACGAACCGGACAGCTCGGCTCCCAAGCGGTTCCAGGCAGCGCGCGACGGCTCTTTTTCCGTCACTACGCCGTCAACTGGCGCTATCAGGCTGACCTTTACGGGTGCTCTGCACGACTCGTATTCCACCCCGTTGTTGCTCCGAAAGCCGTCCCAGGTAAAGCTTGATGCTCGCCTGGAACCCTATCCATGGCAGGACAAAATCGAAGAAGTGAAGGTCATTGGAGATTTTAACAAGTTCTCTCGCGATATCAGCTTTGCCATCATGGTAAAGGAGCCTGATGGGACTTATGCCGCCGAACTGGGGAACCTTGCCGGAGACAAGCTGGGCTATCAGCTGGTCGGACTGGTTAAGGGGAGCGAGCGGCCGGTTCCTGGGACTCAGTATGATGACATGGTCTTCGACTCCCGTGGCAGTTATGTGTCCCGGCTGGCGGTTCATAATGGAACCGTCAGGATCGTTTTCGATCCCGCCAGCCTTCCTCGCGGCGCCGCAGCGGCAGGAGTTACCTTCATCGACAGCGGTTCAGAGGTCGCACGCATTGCGGCACTTGAAGCGGCAATGAGGGCGAGGCAGCAAGAGTTTTTCGATGCCTCTGCGCGATTCCGGTCGTCCGGGAAGGACACTAAAGACTTCCATTACGACTGGTCCAGAAGCGTTGCCGGTTTGAGGAAGCAACTCGATAGCGAAGAGGACGCAACGATTCGCCAGATGCTTTTCATCAGCCTGCTGGACCTGAAGCGTTTCGAGGCTGAGGAGATCGATGCGGAAACGGCAAAGCAGGCGCTGGCCGCCATTCCGCCGGATTCGCTGCTCTGGGAGGTGGTTCCATCGCTGCTCTTTGATTCCATAAAGCTGGCCGGCGGTCTCGGTCCATACGGAGGCTATCTCCAGGCAGTCGTGACCGCCCATCCTTCCCGACAACTGCGGGCCTTGACCCTCGAACAGGCTTATGGAGATGCCATGTCGGTCCAGGACCTGGCGCGCGCCAAGGATTACTACAGGCGCCTGACGACAGAGTTCGGAGATTTGGCTCCCGGTCAGAGAGTCAAGTCACGGCCGCCCGAGGCCGGCCGGTGAAGATCTTCTTGGAAGAACGCTGAAAAAGCTCGTTGATTCATCCGGGTGGATGTCACGAGGCGCGCTATTTGTTTCTTTGAAGCATCGGGGGAGTCCAACGCACCCGCCGCTTTCGTAGAACGAAAAGGGTCAGCCAGGCCAGTGAGACTGCCAGCATCGTGACCAGGCACCCGGTATCAACCTCCGCAGTTACATCCGGTCCTCCGGTTCGCTGTTCCGCCACGCCTCAGACGCCGAATTCAATACCTCTCTTCTCCCGGCCCAATGCAACAACCGCCGCGCAGACCAGGAACACAGTCAAGGCAGTGACGGCCATGGCATTGGCATAATTCATCCGGCGCGCGAAGATCGCCTCGAGGTAGGCGACGCTGCCGGCGATCAGTACTCCGCATTGATAGGCGAATCCGGGCAGGAACCCCCGCACGCTGTCGGGCGACAGCTCCGTGATGTGCGCTGGGATCACGCCCCAGGCGCCCTGCACCATAAACTGCATCAAAAACGCGCCCAGCATCAAGAGGCCGGCGGTAGGGGCGTAAGCCCAGAGCGGGATCATGACCACCGCGAGCAGCAGGGAGGTGGTCATACCCCGGCGCCGCCCGAAGCGGTCGGAGAAGAAGCCGACGCAGATGCCGCCAGCCAAAGCCCCGAAGTTGGCGATGATCGAGACCAGCGCCGTGAGCTGGGGGGAGAATCCGCGCTGCACCTTTAGAAATGTCGGGTACATGTCTTGGGTTCCGTGCGACACGAAGTTCATCATCGCCATCAAGGCAACAAGGTAAAAGAAGAGCGTGTGATGGCCCGCAGCCATATGCCAGGTCACGTCGGCCATGATCAGAATGATCACGGCAACAACAAACACGCCGGCCGCGGACAACACTGTGGCCAGGCCCCCGGCTGCCGCATTGGGTCGAGCCGGCGTGATCCACGCCGCCATGATCGCATCCCGCGCGATGTCGAGCACTGCGACTGCGGCTGCATAGTAAAAGAGCTTGCGATGGCCTTCGGCCGTGCGCCAGACGGCCTTGGCTATAAATAGAATGATCGAAGCTGCGGCAAACACGCCGGCGGCGCGCAACAGAGTGGCCGCGACGACAGCCGCCGCCTCGGATGTCGTGTGGGTGACCAGGATCCCCATAACAGGCCCGGGCGTGAGGCAGAGCAGGGCTACTGCGGCTGCCCCGAGCACGTAGGACTTCGTTTGCGACCGGACCGCCGCCCACAATGCACTCCAATCCTTGCGCCGCGAACGCTCCCACACTGCCGACTCCTTCACGTTGCGGCGGATGAACCATGCCAGCAGCGCCGGCAGCCCGCCGATGAAAAACATCGCGCGCCAGCCGAAATGCGGCAGGACGAGAAAGTAAGCGCATGAGGCGAGCAGGTAGCCTAGTGCGTAGCCCTCCTGGAGTACGCCCGACAGAATCCCGCGCCAGCGGGAGGGCACCGCTTCCATCGCCAAAGAAGCGCCCACGCCCCACTCGCCTCCCATGCCGATGCCGAACAACGCCCGCAGCACGAGAAAGGTAGCGTAGTTGGGCGCCAATCCTGAGGATACTTCAATGATGGAATAGAACACGACGTTCATCATGAGCGGGATGCGGCGCCCGTATCGGTCCGCCATCAACCCAAAAAGGAAGGCGCCGACGGGCCGAAAGGCGAGCGTTACGGTAAGGGTGAGCGCAATGTCCGCGTTGCTCCTGTTGAAGTCCTTGGCGATTTCTGTCAGCACCATGACTACGATGAAAAAATCGAAGGCGCCAAGTGTCCAGCCGAGGAAAGAAGCAACGAGGGCGTTGCGCTGATCACATCTGCTGATAGATGCGAGCTCAGAGCCGGATGAGGAATCAGGAGGCATCAGGTGGCAGCCTCAGTTTCAGAATAACTAAGGTACTCCCCCGCGGGGGCAAGACATCGCGTTTTTTGAGCGAGTCATTGTAATCGATCTCTGCCCTTCGCACAAAGTTCTTTGGCCGGCTCGGCTGCAATTAAGAGTGCGAGTCAGGCTCCATCCAGAGCGACACGAGGTTGAGCGTGATAGCGGCGATTTTTGCGGACCCGACAGACCGGCCGCGATAATGCGAACCGCAAAGACGTCAAAGAATTTCTCCTTGAGGCTATGTCTATTGATTCGGGGCTCGGCGGGATACGCTTCTGGACCCACACATGGGCGGCCTCCGGCCAGCGACTTTGCCCGAACGCTGTGGAAAAACGCTCCCATCCCCAAACGTTGATTGCGCTCTTGAACATCCTACGTTTTCCCACCGCGTTCGGGCAAAGTCGCTCGCGCGCGCAGCGCTGGCCCATGTGTGGGTCCAGAAGCGTATCCCGCCGCCTTTGTTTCTTAGAGGTCTTACAGGTCTTCGTGGTTCGTTTTTCGCCTAAAATCGTTGGGCAGAAGCTACCGACTTGCCTGGAGTTGACTCCCACTTCTGAGAAACCCGACCGGCTCAATGAGTATCGAGAGCAAAGGATCAGCTAACATCTCCCTTTGCCCCCCTCCATTGTCGCTGTGTGTTGCAGATCTCAATAAGTGAAGGAAGCGGCGGGCGGGCTTGCTTTCAGGGGCGCGTTCAGAAAACGGATCAGCGGCATCATCGCCGCGAATGCTGTGAGCATCCGCGGAACCAGGTGGGGACTCTCAGCCAGTCTGGGCGGCTCCGTGACGGAAACCAGATATTGCCTATACCGGAGAAAGTCAATGGCCGGATGGTCCTGGGGAAATTCCCTTGGCGCGCGCGTCAGTTGTTCCCCTTCGAGCCTGCCGAATATCTTTCTGAAGTTACGATTGTTGGTGATCTTGCTGAGTTCTTCCCAGTGAACGGCAATGTGCCGGCGGATGGCTCGTAACTCCGCCGGGATCGGCATATAGATTCCACCGGCGATCAGCACTTCCTCGGGGGAAATGTGGAAATAGAGCACTGCCCCCTGATGCTTGGGAATCCCGCGAGGAGCGAACACCGCCGCAACCTGGGTCTTGTATGGAGCCTTGTCCCGGCTGAAGCGCGTATCGCGATAGATCCGAAAGATGGCGCGTTTGGGATCGACGACCATCTCCGGGGCGAAGCTTTGCATGGCGCCTCCCAAGGACAGCACCAGAGCGATCATCGGCATCTTTACTTTTTCTTCATAGGTCGCTTTGTGAGCCTGAAACCACTCGCGATTGTTGTTGCGGGATAGCTGGCGCAAGAACTTCAGCGCCTCAGGTGGAAACCCGGGAAAACCACTCGCCATCAAGGTCTCTCCTCCATTGATCCGCTTGCGATCCGAGCACCGGCCGATATTTTTGCACTGCCTCGACTGCGGATAGAGTCTATATCTATGACTTCTCCGCTTTTCTGCAAGAAGTTTCTGGCCGCGATCTCCTTCTGTTTCTTTGGTTGCGGCCGAAGGCCGCGGTAGGAAGGACAAGCCGCGTATTCGATCGAGGTCCTCGCCAAACAGGGCGCACGTGACGGGATCAGCAGATACAGCAGGATGCCAGCGAAGATTCTGAGTACATGCATTGGTGGTGTCTCCTCCACATGGGCGCGGTGCCAGCGATCGAGACCAGGCTGTCCGGTCCCGTTCTATACCACACTATCTGGTGAGTGAGACAGTCGCCCGCCTTAAAATCCTTCGGCGGCATCTTTACGAGTGGCAGTCGTGCTCGGAGCGTGTCGGGCATTTCCCGGACACGCTCCGAGAGAGGAAGGGCCCGGGCTGGTCGACCCTATTCGTATCTGAGCGCGACGAGCGGATCGACTTTCGTCGCCCGCCGGGCGGGCACGAGGCACGCGACCAGCGCCGTCCCGGCCAGCACGAGCGTCACGAGCCCGAACGTCGCCGGATCCGTCGGGCTTACGCCGTACAGGAGAGCGCCCATCAGCCGCGTGACGGCCACGGCGGCGGCCAACCCGATCCCGATGCCGATGGCCGTGGCACGCATCCCCTGCCGCAGCACCATGGCCCTGATCTGCCCGCGCCCGGCGCCGAGCGCCACCCGGATGCCGATCTCCCGCGTGCGCTGCGCCACCGAGTACGACACGACCCCGTATACGCCGACCACGGCGAGGACGAGCGCCACCGCGCCAAAGACCACGAAAGTCCACGAGAACAGGCGCGGCTGCCACAGCGACCGGACCACGACCCGGTCCATGGTGAACACGCCCGAGATCGGCAGGTTGCGATCCAGGTCATGGATCGTGCGGCGCACGGGGTCCACCAGCGTCAGCGGCTCCACGGCTGTCCGGGCCACCACCGTGAATCCCCTGGCCGGCAGCTGCGCGTGCGGCACGTACATCCCCGCCCTAATCGGCGCGTCGAGGTTCCGCTGGCGCACGTCGCCCACCACGCCGACGACCGTCATCCACGGTCGCTTCGAGGAAGCGCCGCCCAACTTGAACCGCTTGCCGATCGGGTCCTGTCCCGGCCAGTGGCGCGCTGCCAGCGTCTCGTTGACGATGACGACCGGGTCGGATCCGGGCCGCCCGTCGCGCTCACCGAAGGTCCGCCCCCTTTTGAGTGGAATGCCCAGCGTCTCGAAGTAGCCGGCACTGGTCACGGCCAAGCTGGCCATCGGCTCTTTGCCCGGCAGCGGCGGCGGTGCACCTTCGACCGAGATGGAGTACGACGAGAGGCCTCCGCCGAGCGGGAGCGGTGACACGATGGCCGCCTGTTCCACGCCGGCCAGCGCGCGGATGCGCGGCAGCGCCTCGTCGACGAAGGCGCGGCAGCGATCCTCGGTGCCGTACGCCGCCTCCGGCAGGACGACGCGCAGCGTGAGGAGGTTCGAGGGACGGAACCCCGGGTCGATGTGCATGAGCCGCACGAAGCCCCGAATGACCAGGCCGCCGCTCACGAGCACCACAACGGCGATCGCGATCTCGGCCACGACCAGCGCGGTCCGGAACCGTCCGTCGCCTCCCGTCGCCGAACGGGTGCCCGACTCCTTCAGCGCTACGGTGATGTCCTGGCGCGACATGCGCAGCGACGGCAGCAGGCCGAAGGTCACCCCGGTCACGACGGTCAGGGCGACGACGTAGGCCGCAACCGTGGCGTCGATGTCGAATCGCATCCAGATGGGAATCTCGATCGGCACGGACGCGACCAGCGCATCGCGCGCCACCCGCCCCACCAGCAGCCCGAGGACGCTGCCGGCCGCGGCAATGAGCAGGCTCTCGGCCATCAGCAGCCGCAGGATGCGCCACCGGCCCGAGCCGAGAGCCACACGGACCGCCATCTCGCGGTCGCGCGTCACCGCCCGGCCAAGCAGCAGGTTGGCGATGTTCGCGCACGCGATGAGCAGCACGAAGGCCACCACCGCCATGAAGACGACGAACCCGAGGCGCAGTTCGCCCGGCAGCGATCGCTCGCGCAGAGGCTCGGTGTAAACGCCGATATCGGTGTTCGTCTTCGGGTAGGCCTGCTCGAGCTGCCGGGCGATCGTCGCCAGGTTAGCGCGGGCCTTCTCTTCGCTGACGCCGGGTTTGAGCAGGCCGATCGCCTGGTACTCGTGGTTGCCCCGTGCTTCAGCGGCGGCGGCAGGGTCGATCCTCATGGGCACCCAGAGATGAGCGAACTCGGGAAAGCCAAAGCTGTTCGCCATCACGCCGATCACCGTGTGCGGCTCACGGTCCAGTTCAATCGTCCGGCCGACGATGGGTTCTCCCCCGAACCGTCGCTGCCAGAGGCCATATCCGATGAGGACGACCTTCTCGGCACCGGGCCGGCCGTCGTCCGCCCTGAACCCGCGACCGCTGATGGGCGTCACACCGAGCACCGAGAGCAGCTCGGTGGAGGCGACGGTTCCGTTGATCCGTTCGGGCTCGTCCACACCGGTCAGCGTGAAGGCGCCCTCCTGGAAGACTGCCATCGACTCGAACACCTGCTGGCGCTCGCGCCAGTCGAGGTAGTCGGCGAGTGACAACGGCATGCCGTCCGTAGACATCGGGCTCCGCTCCATAAGACTGTGCACCCGCGCCTGGTTGCCGTACGGCAGCGGCTGCAGCAGCATGCCGTTCACGACGGCGAAGATCGCCACGTTGGCGCCGATGCCAAGTGCCAGCGTGACCACCGCGACCAGCGTGAACCCTGGCTGTTTCACTAAGGTGCGGACGGCGCAACCAATCTCGTGAATCCAACTGGTCATAGTCTCCTCCGGCACATCCCACGCGGGGCCGTTTTCCAGGTAATACGAAAATTGGCTGACATTGGTTCGCGGTCGCCGGCAGTATGTCCGAGTCAGGCCAACGCGCTCCTGGTGTTGCCGGCCGCGCTGGCCCTGCATGCAGAATCCTGCGGATAGGAAGGACAAGCCGCGTATTCGATCGAGGTCCGCGCCAAGGCGTCCGCTCGTCTGCCCTCCTCCCGGGTCCTCAGGTTCGTAGTTGAGAGACTATGTTAACTTCCCGGCCTCTCTAAATCACAGCTGTGAGCTGCTCCGGCAGGATTCTACACCCGGATTGCCTTGGCTGTGCTACACTGCGGTCACGATCCCGGAGGTAAGCCGTGGTCAGAATCCTCGTCCTGGTTGCACTCTTACTCACAACAGCTCTGTTGCCTGGGCAGACGTCTTCATCCCTTTCTCCCGTAGTCAAACCGTTTGTCACGGTCGATGCCTGTGTTTTTGCACTCACTCATGTGCGCGTAATCGACGGGACGGGCGCGCCCGCACGTGAAGACCAGACGATCGTGGTCGCGGACGGGAAAATCGCGGCCATTGGCGATGCAGCCAAGACGCAGCTGCCCGCCGGCGCCAGGGTGATGGAGATGCGTGACTACTCGGTGATTCGCGGGCTGCGGATTGGTCCCTGAACCATGGAGTGCACCAATGAGAGCCCTCCTGCCCGTGCTTACGCTGCTTGCGGCAACTGTATTGTTTACCCCAACGCGCAATCCTTCCGATGGCAGACAGCAGAAGCCTGAAGAAAAGCGCGGAACGCAAATCGTTCTGCTCGGTACAGGCACCCCGAATGCGGATCCGGAGCGCTCGGGTCCCGCGGTTGCCATCGTAGTCAATGGATCTCCCTATCTGATCGACTGCGGTCCGGGCGTCGTGCGCAGAGCGGCGGCAGCGGCCCTCAAAGGAGTTGCCGGATTGACGGTCAGCAGACTGAACCGCTTGTTTATTACGCACCTGCACTCCGACCACACTCTGGGCTATGCCGATGTGATCTTTTCGCCCTGGACGCTCGATCGTGCTGATCCGCTCGAGGTCTACGGCCCCAAGGGGCTTAAATCCATGACGCAACACCTGCTGGCAGCCTATCGGGAGGACATCCAAGTCAGGACGGGCGGGCTGGAGCCGGCCAACAAAACAGGATACAGGGTAAAGGCGCACGAGATCGTACCGGGACAGATCTACAAAGACGCCAACGTCACCGTGACCGCCTTTGCCGTCAGCCACGGATCGTGGCCGCTGGCGTTCGGGTATCGCTTTCAAACGCCGGATCGAAGCATCGTCATATCCGGGGACACCACGCCAAGCCGGAGCATCATTGACAACTGCAACGGATGCGACGTTTTGATTCACGAAGTCTATTCGCGGAAGGGATTCCTCCGGAGACCGCCCGAATGGCAGAAATACCATTCCGCCAGCCACACTTCCACCGTCGAGTTGGCAGAGATCGCCAACAAGGCAAAGCCGGGGCTTCTGATTCTCTATCATCAGTTGTTTTGGGGCTCAACGGAGGAAGAACTCCTGGAGGAGTTACGACAGCAGTACAAGGGGCGCGTTGTGTCCGGCCGCGATCTCGACATTTTCTAGGAAATAGTGCCAGGCTACTCAAACTGCCACCATTTTCACGGGGCGGCCTGGATGGCAGTCCGGGACAACCAGGGATTCTGCGAATGAACCCGGCCGATTTAGTCCAGCACCACCAATTCGTGGTCCACAATCACCGCAACGTTTACTCGATGCCGAAAACGGCGATGCGCTGGGCGGTTTGCTTCGACTGGGGATCCTTTACGGTAATGCGCAGTTCGTAGAGGCCGGGCTTGAGACCCGCGAGGTTCACTTGCCCGCCGATGGAAACCCACCCTTTGCTGTCTTTATCCGCCTCACCTGCGGTGAGCCGCTGCCACTCGTCCTGCCTGATGGGTTTGCCCGCCATCACTATTTCCGTCTGCACGACCAGATTGGAGTCGGCAGGAGTCTTCGCGCCGCAGTACACGCGAAGGAAATAAGCGCAGAGCTGGTCCCGGGGGTACAACCGGACGCCTTGCAGCATCTTCGACGATCCGAGCACATCGGTTTTGCCGTCGGCCACGGTAGTGGTGCCCGCCCCGGGCGCATCGAGGAGAATCAGGCTGCTCAACGCGAGCTTGCTGCGCGCGAGGTTCGGCACTTCTACCCAGGCGGTCGCGGTTCCTATGCGATCCGTGCCCGTCTCGAGAACGCCGACGCGCGCCTGGTAGACGCCCGGCTTAAGCGTCAGCCGCCGGGAAAGGCGAAAACCATTCTGCCTCGCCAGTGCAAGGCGGTCCGGGGTCAGGGTTCCCTGCACATTGCTGGAAACGCTCTCCATACGTTTTCCGCTGGAGTCGTAAATCAGACTCATGATCTCGAGCGTGATCAGATGCTGCCCGTTCTGCTCGCGGTATTGAAGCTTGTCTCCGTCGAGACGGACGGTCAGCGAAACCTGTGCGCTGTCGGTTTCGGTCTCAAGGAAGTCAGCGGAGGCCGAGACACCGATGTCGGTCAGCGGCAGCGGCGCAGTGACGGCTCGCATCAAGCGCTGCGGCGGCGTCATCACCGCCTCGTCTGCTTGCGCCCTTATGGTGTCGGATGGCAGGAACCCTCGCGGCGTCCGGATGAGGTATTCGGGATGATTCCTGACGCGCACCGAGATGCGGCGGAATTGCCGGGCGTCGCTGCCGGACGCCAGGTAATAGGCGAGCATGTAGTACGACCGATTGGCGTTGAAAGCCTGTCCCAGCGCGCCGCCCAAATCGTTGGTGTTGATGTACATCTCCCCGCCCGTATCGGCAGCCAGGGCGTTCAGCCCGTCCTGTTCTTCCTTCTCGGAGGCGGACAGATAGCTGTCCAATCGCGGACTGGCCGCGCCGCCGCGCATGGAAGCGTTGAACAGCGGCGGGGGCTGCAATCCCTTGGCGTCGATCGAGTAGATCGCCACGCCGGAGCGCACAGCACGACTGATGACCGATTGGAGATCATTGGTTTGAGCCACGCCGCCGCTCTCCTGCAGAGTGAAGCCGTCGGAAAAGAGCGCGATCATGCGTTGGCCAGGCAGGCTCATCATTTGCTCCGCGAGCGCCTTGAGGGTAAAAAGCGTGGCTTTGCGGAAGTACGACGCCTCGGAAAGGATCTGCGCGGCACGGCCGCGCGCCATCATCTCCATGGTGCGGCGATCGCCGTCGATGCCTTCCTCCAGCCGCAGCAGGGATATCGCCACAGTCATCGCCTCAGCATCTCCGCGCTCGACGCACGCAGCCAGGTAGGGTGTGAAAAAGCTCGCCCGCAAAGTCGGCCCCAGGCTGACCCGCTCGACGGCGTAGCGCAGGAGTTGCCGGTCCCGAGTGAACTGTTCCGCAATCCCAAGCGTGCCGCCGCTGGCTACGAGCGCGATCATGTCCTGCTCGGTCAGCCGTTCGTCGACAAACCGGCGGAGCGCAGCCTTCACCTGCATCAGGCTCGAAACGGAGAGGTGAAGCGTGTCGACGAAGAGCACTACGGTCCGCGCCGGCGCTCCGGTCAAACGCTCGCGCACGCTCCTGAGCCCGGCGGCTTTGTCCTGGGCCGCTTCGCTCGCCGTGGCCGGCCGGCTTTCCTCGCCCTCTGCACGCACTATCGAGAAAAAACTGATCTGCTGCGGCCGGTTGTTCTCAAGCAGTTCGAAGTCCTCCTTCTTGAGATTCTCGATGAGCCCGCCTTTCCGGTCGGTCACAACGGCGCGCACTTCCACCAGTTCGGTTTTGACCTTGAATGTCTGCCCCTGCGCGTATTCTTTGGGACGAGTCTGCCAGGCCGCATTCCAGGCAGCAACGCCGTGGATGTAGAACAGCAGCACAGTGATCCCGAGGCATGCAAGCTTTCTGTTCATCGCATTACGGCTTTCTCTGGACTCTCCCCAATGCCCGTTTGTAGCGCGGCCATGTCCAAATGAGGTGACAGTATCTCATGCGCGATTTGCGCACCCAAGTGCATGAAAAGCGTCGGAATCGGCATCGGGATCGCAATCGTGGTCGCAATCGGCTTTTGCAGACCAACAACTTCGATAGCGATAGCGACCCCGATTCCGATGCCGACATTTGTTGC
>Ga0315280_10000578_pt1 | contig 67619 bp, 76 predicted proteins | sample YL17G06_40_MG_FD_203697 | JGI IMG/M metagenome (GOLD analysis project Ga0315280, IMG submission 203697) | Sediment microbial communities from Yellowstone Lake, YNP, Wyoming, USA - YL17G06_40 | ecosystem: Environmental > Aquatic > Freshwater > Lake > Sediment | place: USA: Wyoming | collected... | reverse complement strand
AGCAGGATGAAAGCCAGATTAAAGGTCTTGCCAGACGAGCTGAGAGGAGGTGCATGGCCGTCGCCAGTTCGTGCCGTGAGGTGTCCTGTTAAGTCAGGCAACGATCGAGACCCGCATCCCCCGTTGCAACTAGCCTTGAGCTGGGCACACTGGGGAGACCGCCGCCGATAAGGCGGAGGAAGGAGCGGGCCACGGCAGGTCAGTATGCCCCGAATCTCCCGGGCCACACGCGAGCTGCAATGGCAGGCACAATGGGTTCCGACCTCGAAAGAGGGAGGCAATCTCTAAAACCTGCCGTAGTTGGGATCGAGGGTTGAAACCCACCCTCGTGAACATGGAATCCCTAGTAATCGCGTGTCACTAGCGCGCGGTGAATACGTCCCTGCTCCTTGCACACACCGCCCGTCGTTCCATCCGAGCGATTTCTGGGTGAGGCGTGGTCTTCCTTGGCTGCGTCGAATCTAGGTTTCGTAAGGAGGGAAAAGTCGTAACAAGGTGGCCGTAGGGGAACCTGCGGCCGGATCACCTCCTATGTAAACAGCCTTGCAAATCGACTGGAGGAGAAAGCAGGGTAGACCACAAAAACGCCAAAGCCCACACTACCAATTTCCAAACAAAATCTCGTCATTATCTCATCTTCGAATCTCTTACAGTACATGCGCGCACGCATGAATGAGCATCGTTCAAGCCAAGGACTACTCTTCTGAAATTCTACCTTTGCTGAACGGAATGTAATTTCTCAGCTCTTCAATTGAAACCTTAGATATCTTTTCTCGCAGTTCCTTTGGCACCTTGTTGGCTAGAGCTCTCAAAATGAGTTTTAACAGTTCTTTGCCAGACATGTCTCCGGGCACGATTGTCACGTATGCCTCTGTTCTAGTCTTGATGGCGCCAACTGGTCCGCCTGCGAACTGTATCGTGCCATTCGTATCAGCAACAACGCCGACGGCCAGTTCAAGTTTGATCCCTCGCATCCAGTTACGTTGCCCGCGAACGACGAACGCGCCGTGTCCCACAGACTCGCCAGAAGGCCCACCCTTGCTAAGCTGTTCAGGTTTGACCCAGTACACGTCAACGCTTCCGTAACTTTCACGCCATGCTCTGGAAAACGAAGCCGCAAATTTACCTGCTTCGCTCAAGCATTGATTGCTAGGTTCCTTCATTTCTGTTTTAACTACGACGAAGGGTGCACCGACGATGTCGGCGTGAAAAACAACGTCATTGTCGCTGCTGTGCTTCTTGATGAGAACCTCGTTCGTAACTGCGTCTTTTCCGGCAATTACGAGAAATCCGTCGGAGGAGATAAACCATCTGAACTTTTCAAACCACTTCTTGGGCCTAATCTTGCGTCTTGCAAGTTCTTCCAAAGCTTCAGCCGGTTTGCCATGCTCCAATGCTTCTGCATCATGAATCTTTGCTTCGACACTCGCTAGTTGTTTGTTAGTATCTTCTAACGCGTTTCTTGCTCCTTTCATCTTCTGCTTGGTCTGCTTCGCCCGCCCATAAAATTCGCCGGCATTCTCAAACAAGGTCCTACGCAGAGACAGTTCGAATTTCAGACCGTCAACAGTGACGGCAACGGCGAAACCCTTACGGTCAAGAGATTCGAAACTCGCGCATTGTATCGGACCCTTCTGTTTTTCAGCGCAAATCTGAGCGACAACCGCCTTCAAATCTTTGCCACTCTGTTTGCCAGTCAGTAACTTGTCGAACAAGGCTTGCAGCTCACTGATGTGGGCGTAGACCGTGTCGCCAATTCGTTTTTCCAGCTCAGCCTTTGCCTCACCCTCAGTCAAGAGTTTTTGCTGTTCAGCTATCATGCGCTTGAGCCTTTCAGCTTCGCTCTTTAGCTTGTCAACCTCTATTCCCGCCGTTGCTTCCTCAACAGCCGAGACTCTGGTGTAAAACTCGTCCAGGGCCTCGTTGAAACTGTCAAAACTCTGAAACTGAACGCCTTTGTTTTCATATTGCCTGAGCTTAAATGGGACGACGTCAACCAAGCCACCATCTTCACCCAAAACAATGCAGGGTCTTAATTCGCCTGTTCTGACCTGTAAGAGCAAATCCTGCAGGCTGCCATAAAGGGCTTTGACCTCGTCCACGCTCAGCACATCACAACTCTTGGTCTTTTCCACGTCGGCTCTCACCAAAACCTCTTCTGAGTATTCGCCGCCGATACCCAGAAAACGCGCCATCGCTCTAACCACTTCAACGTTACCGGAAGCCTTTAGCCCCTCAGACAATCCTTCAAGGCTGACTCCTAACGGATTTTTCCCACCAGAAGGCGCAAATTGGAAGACTTCTCCGCGCAATACGTTTCTATCTCGCATGCGCTTATAGGTCAAAGCTTGTAATATCTTGTTGTCCTCACCCACTAGGATAACGTTACCATCACCGAAAACCTCAAGAACAAGCCGCAAAGCACCTTTACCTGTCTTCAACGACAAAATGACCACTCTTTCAAACTCGTACTGCTCGACATTCGCTAACCAGGCGTTCCCCAAATACCCCCTCAGAGCCATGCAGAAAGCTGTCGGCCTAGACGGCTTTTCCATTTTGTAAGTAGTAAAATGGATCCGTCTGCCGGCTTCCAAGATCAACTGAAACGCTGGATGGTCAGCCTTGTGCAACTTGAACAGCAGAGTCTTCAGGCCTAACTGGTAAACATTGTTAACGTGTGAACCTAATATTGCCTCTCTCAACTCGCGAACGATTGCAGCCACGTCGAAGCTTGTGAACTCCTTCTTGCGCAACTTGAATCACATCACGTCAAGACTCTATAAACCTTGGATTGTATAAATATACAACTTTGACAGGCGCAGGTTGTCCCAACAGGAGCTATCCATCTAGCACCACGGAAAATTGCGAGGAAAGGAAAGGTTTAAACTTCACATGCTTAAATCTATAAACAACCTCCAAAAGAAAATCTGGACAAAGGAAAACAAGTCATGGATATCTCAGATAAAAACCAACGTTTAAACGGCGCTTATAGTCCAAGCGAATCTCAATTCAAGATATAAGATGAAAGTTGTTGAAAACAATGAAACCTTTAGAAACCGTCTACTGGCTGAGATTCGGCTTCGGCATTTTAGCTGCGCTTGTGAGTCTAGGACTTGCGCTTGCAACAAACTCGATTTCTAATACGCAGTTCCTGAGCACGACTTTCTTTAACAGCGCGTCGCTCGCGATAATAGTCTACGTAATCTCCTACTATTTGGTAAAGTCCAGATTTGCGCTCAAAGTGCAAAAACCTCAAAAACTGGTGACCGCGGGAATAGGCATATACTTTCTAGCGTGGATAGTCTTCTGGGCACTATTCTATACGTTATTTGCAGGATAGCTAGTCTAGTCTTCTTCTGGATTCTCGAGGAAGTTCTCAATAGTGACCTGACCCTTGTCAGCATTGACAGTCTCAACTTCTTCCGCGTCAGAGACGGTTCCATTTGGTTCGGGGCTGCTCGCAATATGCGGAACAGTAATTCTGCTAAGCACACGCATACAGTCAGCCCACGCGGAGAAGAAACCCCGGTCAAAGTCTCCGTGAAGCCTGTTTCTTACGTGATCCAAAAACTCGCGTCTGTAACTGTGCAAAGCTGCCTTATCATCCAAGTCCATTTTTGAAAAGAAAGCGTATGAATCGCCGTTTGCTTTGCGAGAAAGAAACATTCCGTACAGAGCTCTGAAGTAGCCTCGGTTCCACTCTGTTTTCTGCATTTTTTGTTTCAACCTTTCCAGCTCCCGCTCTGCTTCAGTGAACTGTCTGCTTACCAGAAGTTGAAAGAACCTGGTGACCAGAGCTGATTGAATGGGCATCTTTAATGACCACGAGACGACTTCTTTAACTCCTCTTCGGACGTATCCTCTATCCCGTTTTCCGTTATTTTAAATATTTCCTCCCCTTCAGGCAGATATGGACTTGAAACCAAACGCGCTATACGAATAGGACCGTGCGAAGCTCTCCTCAAGTAGACACGCGTGTGACTGGTGTGTCCAACAATGTGGCCGCCGATAGGGTGCACCGCGTCTCCGAAGAACACGTCCGGCTTGGCCATGACCTGGTTTGTCACAACCGCCACAGCATTGAACGCCCTGGCCAGACCGATGAGTTTGTGCATGTGCTTATTCAGTTTCTGCTGCCTAGGGGCAAGCATTTCACGCCCGAGGTACTCGCTTCTGAAATGCGCCGTCAAAGAGTCGACAATTATCAGCTTCACGTTGTTCGCTTTAATCACTTCGTCAGCATTGTCAAGCAAGAACATCTGATGATCAGAAGTGTAGGCCTCCGCGTAAATAATGTTCTTGGCAACCTGCTGAGGGTCAAGCCCCAAATGCTTTGACATGGATACAATCCTTTCGGTTCTGAAGGTGTTCTCAGTGTCCACGTACAACGCGGAACCACTCAGTCCACCTCGTTCCGGAGGCAGTTGAACATTCACGCATAGCTGGTGGCACATCTGACTTTTTCCACTGCCGTACTCGCCGTAAAATTCGGTTATGGTCTGTGTCTCTAGCCCGCCGTCCACAAGTCTGTCTAGGACCTTGCTTCCGCTCGTCAAACGCAGGACATTCTGCCGCATCTTAAGCAGCTCGTCCGCTCGAATGAAAGAAACGCCGATGGATGAACGGGCAGTTTCAATTATGGCAAAGGCCTTTTTCTCACTTATGCCAGCAGGCTCAAGCTCTCGAGCTGTCGCCATAGCCAAGGATTCAATAGTGTGATAACCCATCTCCCGAAGTTTCTGTGCGGTAGCAGGACCGACACCTGGCAAATCCTCCAAAAGCTCGTACTTCTTCTTGACCACATCCTCAGCGTTCTTCTCCTCTTCCATTTCCTCTGCCATGAATCTCCTGCCTTCTTACAGTTGATAGAAAAGATAGGCAAGCAATATTTAAAACAAGCGAACTGAAACAAGGGCTATTCTGTGGAGAGATAGGTTAAAGTGAACACCTGTAACGTTCCTGCTTGAGCAGATTTTCCGTAGATTTTGATTACGATTCAAGATAAGATATAAGTACGCGGCTTTTTCATAAGGACAAACAAAAGAGGGAAAAACTTTGGAGATGGCAAAAATCGTAGAAGATGTTGCATTTAACATTCTGAAACAAGCCGTCATCTACTTGCCAGACGATGTTAAACAAGCGTTGAAAAAGGCCTACACTGAAGAAACAAGCGAGACAGGCAAGACCCAACTGAAAGCAATCTTGGACAACATTGAACTCGCTGAAAAGTATCAAGCTCCCGTGTGCCAAGACACAGGCACAATAATTTTCTACATCAAGGCAGGCTCAAAAGTGAAGGATATGGACAAGGTTGAAGCAGCATTCATAAATGCCACGCGCAGGGCCACGAAAGAAGTTCCGTTGCGGCCAAACGCGGTAGACCCGTTCACTGGAAAGAACAGCGGAGACAACACTGGAAGATACATACCCGCTCTGAACTGGGAAATCGTACCCGGCGACACTATGGAAATTACCGTGATGACGAAGGGCGGAGGCTCCGAAAACGTTTGCCTCGGAGGAATGATCGTTCCAGGGGAAGGAATAAAGGGACTGAAAAAATTTGTGGTTGATGCTGTAGTTAAGGCTGGAGCTCAACCCTGTCCGCCGAACATACTGGGCATTGCGATGGGAGGAGGAGCCGACATTTCAATGAAACTGGCAAAGAAAGCGCTGTTACGACCGTTGAATGAGCATAATCAGGACCCGGAAATTGCGAAGCTTGAACAAGAAATCTTGGAAGCATCAAACATGACGGGAATCGGACCAATGGGACTCGGCGGCAAGACCACGGTTCTGGGAGTACACATCGACTATGCCTATAGGCATCCAGCATCTTTTCCAGCGGCTGTCGCCTTCAACTGCTGGGCCGCCAGACGAGCTTCAGCGAGAATCAAAGCTGACGGAACTGTCGAGTATTTAACGCACAAGTTGAAGTAGTGAGGTGAAGAAAAATGGCCGTTTACAAGTATAAAACTCCAATCTCAGACGAACAGATACGCAAGCTCAAGGTCAACGACGTACTCTACGTGACAGGAACAATAGTAACAGCAAGAGACCAAGCCCACAGGAGGGCCTTGGAATACTTCAAAGAGGGAAAACCTATACCAGTAAACCTTGAGGGACTGGCTGTTTTCCACTGCGGACCAGTAGTAGCCAAGCATGGAGAAAAATGGGTTGCAGTGGCGGCGGGACCGACAACAAGCACACGTATGGACATTTTTGAAGATGAATTCATAAAAGACTTCAAGGTTCGAGTGGTCATAGGCAAAGGCGGAATGGGAAAACGGACGACTGATGCTATGGCGAAATACGGTGCTGTTTACGGTGCCTTCACAGGCGGAGCGGCCGTGTTAGCCGCCAAAGCCATAAAGAACGTCAAAAGCGTGGAATGGTTCGACCTAGGAATGCCCGAGGCAATGTGGATATTCGAAGTTGAGGAATTCGGTCCGCTTGCTGTTGCCATTGACTCTCATGGAAACAATCTGTTCACTGACGTTCAAAAGAGCGTTGAAGAAAACAAACAGAAAATATACCAGAAACTTGGCATAACGCCATAGTTTCAACCCTATTTTCTGCTCAGTGTTTGCATTTCATTTTCCCAATATCTAATCCAAATTCTGTTTCGCGTGTCGGAAGGTTTAATATTCAATTTTCGGTTCATTACATGAGAAATGAAGCATGCTCAAACAATTCAGAGACAAAGTAGCTCTTTCAGGAATCACCATCCTAATCCTAGGAGTCGCCTTGTTGATATTCACTTTCGTAAGCGCCTACGGATTCTTGACGCAAAGTCTGTCAATAATAGCTTCAGCAGACTTGGGGCAAACATTCGGCGCAGCCTTGGCCCCCCTGATTGCAACATGCATACGCATAATGTATCTTGGGATAATGGGTTGGATAGGCTCACTTTTGACAATAAGGGGCATCACGATAATCGCCCATCTTCCAGAAACATCTGCGGCGACAGCCCAGAAAGCGGAGGCTAAGCAGCAACTGCGACCCCAGAAGATAAAAACCGAGAAACCATCGAAAGAAGAAACCAAACCAGAAGCCAAACCCTCAGAACCAGAGTTTGTGGTCATACCCCCACAAGAGGTTTCACAAACCTCATCAGAGTCAAATCCACCAGAAAAAAGTGAATCACAACCAGCCTCCTAGAACCGGTCGGCAAAAGTCAACGAGGAGTCACCATGAAAGTACCTATTCGCATGATAACCGTAGCCACATCGCTCCTCTGGGTTATACTAATCATCTTCTCGGTATCTGCCATCTACTCCTTGAAGGACATTCGTCTCGACATAGGTAGACCTCAGACCACAATAGCACGGCACAATGAGCTGCTTGTCGACTTCCCAATCGGAATTGTCAACAACGGCTACTACAATTTGAACGATTTTAACATTTCCATGGAAATCCATGACGTACAAAAAACCGTAATGGCGCAAGGATTCACGTTCATACCCGTCATAAAGAAAGACGAAACCCTCAACACCACGAATCGGATGAGGATGAATCTCACAGACATTCTGCAGGCCCACCAAAACCTCATATTCAATGACACAGAACTACAAATCAATGACACAGTCAGCATGAAAACCGCAGGACTGATTTCACTCCAGGTTTCTTCAAATCTGACCATGCCCTGGGGCGCACCCTTATACAATCTCACTTTTGAAGAACCAAAATTCACGGTGCAAGTTGCCCCCAATTCTACGAATTACGTCAGAGTCACTATTCCCACAACGTTTGAGAACCACGCCTTCTTCGACCTAACCGGAACAATACACGTAAGCATTTATAACAACAGAAACATCGTCACAAGCACGGGAAGCATTGTCCTCAAGGCACCGCAACAATCAGGCTATCACGCTGACCTAGAGCTCGATGTTCCAGCAACAGGCACTACCAGCAACGGACACTTTGAAATTTCCTTTTCAACGTCTTTTTTCAGTTACGGACCATTGGTGATTCAATATGGCGAATGAGAAAAGTAGCAACCTCAAAAGGAAGACTCCTATCCTTCGTAGAGCTTTGAAAGCAACAATCAAGGGAGCCATCCTATACGCCGTCTACTTTTTTCTGTCCCAGTTCCTAGCTCCCCTCTCACAGTTTATTCCTAGCTTTCAACAAATCGTCGAGACCTTCGTCACCGTCTACATCATCTTGATCATTATAGCCGAGCTCACTTCCGGCTCAATCCTTCAACATTTCTTCAACGCTGCCAAGTTCCTGTTCGTAGTCGCCTATCTGATAGTTTCGTTAGGAACCGGAGTATTGAGCCTGACCTTCCAAGGACTGAACTTTGTCGTTGATATCCACTTGTTCCTGGTAATTGCAATGCTGCTAGGCCTGGTAGGGTTGGCGAAATCCGTCCTGCAGACAATACATTACCTGAACGAAAGAGCAGAACTTGCACTCGCAAGCACTCAATAGCGCATGTTCACATTCTAATTTAGCTTAGACTGAAGCTCGAAAACCGCGAAAGATGAAATCGCAAGAGAACAGGCTCACGCAAAAATTGCGTCACAGTTTCGTGCTCATCACGTGGGCGTCTTCTCCATCAGCGTAATAGCCGTGAACGGTGCGTGTAACTTCCAACCCCAGTTTCTTGTACAGACCAATTCCTTCTTCGTTTGACACCCTTACCTCTAAGTAGCATTGTTTTGCTCCGTACATCCGCATACCTTCCATGGCCTTGGTAACCAGAGCCCTTCCCACGCCCTTGTGTCTGTGTTCAGGCATGACCGCAACTGAAACAACGTGTCCTTTCTTGACCAGACCTGGAAGCCCAATATTTGACAGCCCAACCTCGATGCGGCACATGATATATCCCACGATCTCCTTGCCTCCCTCGGCAACGATGAAAGTCTCAGGAAACCTACGATACAAGTCGGCAAAGAAGAAATCCGTGTAGTTCTCTGGAAGACAAATCTGATTGAGGTGGGTGACGCTTGCCAAATCGTTCATCGTGAACTTCCGAAGTTCGAAGACGTCTTGCACGTTATCAGGCTCCTTTAATCTTGAGGCAAGTTTCACGGTGCCTTAAACACTTTTCCTTTTCAACTAGTCGTTACGCCACCTTGCTCCTCGACCACTTTAACTTCTGGCAATGTACAGTTTCCATAAGGCAAGGTCCACACTTTGGCGTTCTTGCCAACTATGTTCATGGCTTCGTTCAAGGCATCGTTGACTGCTCTCGCGGTTTTCAGCTTGAAAACGTTCGCGGCATAGTAGTCGGGCATTGAGGACACTAGGATTATGCGAGCTTTTTGCAGAGCTTTCATGTAGTAATAGGCGCCGGATCCTCCAAGGACGAAGTTGCGTTTGATCTCCCTTTCTACCGCTCTCAAGTCAGTGAACTTTGTCATCCACTCGTAAAAATCTAGGTTTCCATGGCCTTCCGCCAGTTCAGCCACCAAGATTATGACGCCTCCCCTCTTCACAACTTCTAGGGCATTGTCGACCCCTTGGTATGCCTGGAAAAGATTGGCATCTGCCGGGTCTCCGCCCGGGCTGACCACGACGATGTCCGCTCGTCGATCGACCTGTACACGGTACATCTCATCAACAAGCTTGACTCCTTCGGAAAAAACTTGCTCCAAATCTCCTGCAAATGCTCTCACGAGTTCCCTTTTGCTGTTCATCACAACATTAAGCACAAAGTCCACCTTTGCCAATGCCGCGGCTTCAACCATGTCCTGATTAACAGGGTTCTCCGCAAGCATCCCTGTTCCCGCATTCGGGTCCAAAAGCAAGGCATGATTGCGCTTCACCGTCTCTTCACCTGATATTCCAGGCAGCACGCTTTTCCTTCCGCCGCCATAGCCAGCAAAATAGTGAAGACCAATGTCCCCCGTGAGGATTCTGATGTCTGCACTTGTGAATAGACGGTTCAAGAAGACGTTTGTCCCGTGCTTCTGCGTTGTGCCCACGCCAACCAAATCCTGAGCTTTGCTGTCATGACTTGTTGTCTTGACACGGGTGCAAACAGATTCGCCGAGGAGTCTAACCGCTTCTTCAGGCTTGACGGCCCTATGGACTCCACATGCAAAGAGGACAGTGACGTTTTCATCCTTGACTCCTTCATTGTTCAGTTTGTCGAGCAGCGGCGGGATCATCAGATCACTTGGCGCACGTCCATTGAAATCATCCACAACTATCGTTACTCTGCTTTCTGGTTTTACAATCTCGTCGAGATTTTTAGAACCAAGGGGTTCTTTCAAAGCCCCTTCGATTTCCGCTCTTTGGTCTGACACGCCCGGCTTCTCTTTCGGCTCTATCGAGCCCAGAAAATTCCTGGTTGGAATTCTTACGCAGACTTGTGACTTTCCGTATGGAAGCCATGCATCAACCATGAGACATCATCTGAGTATTGAAAAACGCTGGCAGAAATTATTAAGTCTTGTCAAAGAAAGGATAGAAGCAACCTGAAACGGCATCTCACCTCAGGTAACTCGCTTGTAGCATAAGTTTCTTTAGATGCCACATACAATTACTAAGAAGCGTGAGTGATTGAAAGTGTCGATTGGAAAGACTCCTTCAAAAAACGAAGTTTTCTTTGTGTGGCTTAATCACTATGCCGGAGTTACGCTTAAGACTCCTTCAAAAACACTGGTGATTGATCCTGTTGATGTTAGACCTCGAGACTTCAAGAGTGTTGACGCAATCTTGATAACCCATGAGCATTATGACCATATGGACCCATCGCTTATTTCAGAGCTTCAAAAATCAACGCAGTGCACCGTAATTGCCGACCCGACTTCCGTAAGAAAACTGCGACACCTGATTTCCCCCGAAAAACTGCTCGAAGCCAAAATACATTCAGAACTCAAGCTTGATCTCGTCTCTGTGAAAGTTGAAAGCTCCAATCATCCACCTGCAACCACACCAGTCTCCTTCATAATCACAAGCGAAGACGACATCAAGGTCTTTCACACGGCGGACAGCCTGCCCTTTCCTGAGATGGTCACAATAGGTGAAAGAGAGAAACTGGACCTTGTTTTCTGCACAGTAGGGATCGCGCCGGGAACTTCACCAGAAACCGGCCTCGAAATCGCAAGATTGACCAAACCCAAAGTCGCCGTTCCCTATCACACAGGCTCGTCGGCGGACCAGAAGAAATTTGCCGAACTCCTGAAAAAGGAGTTGCCAAAGATGACCTGTTTGATTCCTGAAACGGGGAAGATATATCAAATTTCGAAAAGGAAGTGAAATATTGCCTGACAAAAAAGCCAGCGAGGCTGCAGAAGTGGATATCTGCAAGATTCTAGACCGGATAGGAGCGTTCAAGTTCGGAGCCTTTAAGCTCACCAGCGGAAAGATGAGTCCATACTACATAGATCTTCGCATAGTTCCGAGCTTTCCGGACGCTTTTCGAGAGATAAACAGTTTCTACGTGGACGTCATAAAAGACAAGGTCGGAACAAAGAACTTTGAAAGAGTAGCAGGGATTCCGGTTGCAGGCATACCTTTCGCTGCCTTGATTGCCTACGATCTGAAGAAACCGTTCCTGTACATACGCAAAGGTGCACGTCTTCATGGAAGAGAGAGACGAATAGAAGGGGTTATCGCGCCTGGAGACCGCATACTCTTGCTCGATGACTTGATTACGACAGGCTTGTCATTGAAGGGCACAGCGAAAGCCATCATCGCTGAAGGCGGGTTGGTGACGGATGCGGTTGTGCTGCTAGACCGACAAGAGGGCGGAAAAGAAAGACTCGCAAAAAGCGGGATAAGACTTCATGCCCTGTTGAACATCACTGAAATAGCTAACACGCTGCATGAGTTAGGAACAATAGACGAAGAGCAGCTCAAAACGGTCTTGAAACAGATTAAGACGGGACAAAGAAAGTAGTTCAGGGTTTTGGGAGATTATTCATAGAATATTAGGTCTTGATCTTCCAGTATCTTGTGAAGCTTGCGCACTGCGTCATAGACATCCTGTTCCTTCTTGGCTCCTGTGCAAACAAGTTTCCCGCTTGCAAACAACAGTATGACGACCTTGGGCTCGTCCATCCTGTAAATCAGCCCTGGAAACTGTTCAGGCTCATACATGGTTTTTGCAAGAGTGTACGCAGCCTTTTCCAAGTCTATCACTCCGCCCAAGCTGGCTGAGGCGACTATGTTTTGAATCTTCAACTCCGGTTTGCTTATGATTATTATGCCGCCCTTCTTCAACTCCTTAACTACCTTCATGACTGCCCTTCGTGCTTCTTCCTCCGACTTCGCCCCCGTGCAAACCATCTTAGCGCGCGCGCTCTAAACACTTTCCAAAAGTGAGAAAATGAATCTAATAATACCTCTGCGCGACAAGGAACTTAAATAACGGGAACGCGCGAACCGCATAAAAAATTGGAATCCCCTGAACTGAACAAAAAATTCAAGTAACCTCGGCAAAGCACCCCGCCACATCAAAACTTTAACCCTTGGCAAATATAAGGAAGTCCACCTTTCATGAAAGGGCAAATTGGTCATGAAGCTTATGGCTTTAACTTCGCCACTTCTAAACAAATCACGAATAGCCAGACCATTAATGTAAATTCCAGGATAAAGCGTTTTCCATTTATCATCAAATGACGTTTTTGCAAGATACGCTGTTCCTTTGTACTGACAACCCAGACTGTAGGCTATACTGTCACCATTCAACTCCAATAACCAAACAAGCAGCTTAAAACCGTCATATGCTTTATACGCCATGCTAGACGCCTCCCAAATATCCACCAAGGAGAAGTCCAATGTAAACCCATGTTGAAACCGATCTCTCTGCTTCCAGCTTGCCCTCTCAACCTCAAGAATCCTTTGAAATACACCCTTCATAGCAGTCTCATTCTCAAAGAACAAAACCTTCGACGACCCAGCAAAACCAAAATTCCGTTCCATTTTCTTGAATTTCCGATTAAAATGCCTTCCTTTACCACTCTGAAAAGAATCCCAATTACAGTTGACAGGCATGAAACGATAAGCCATGAAAGCACTACTTGTCATCCGTAAACTGGTTCCGTCATCTTCGCACTGGCGTGGCAGCAAGTGGAGGTTTGGAGAACCCACAGGCAAATACACCGTTACGAAACGGCAATCCATAGTATCAAATAGGAAATTGAGCACACACCGCACACTCTCTTGGCGATAGGCATCATCGAGAATAAAATCAGGCGAAAAATAATATCCAAAAAGCGAATCAGCAGAGTAAGTGCCCAGTTGCTCCTTTAGCAAAGACCGCCATATTCCATATGCCCGTTTTAGAACAAAAGTCGCTACACCTACAATCTTTTCATCAGCTCTAACAACCAAAACAATAGGCGTTAACTCGCTGGACAACATCGAACGCATGTTTACCTTGAGGAAAGGGATCAACATGAAAGGGTTGGTTGTGTGGCTAGCAATGAACGCATCTACTTCTTTTTCAATTTTAGACAAATTTTTTAGGCTCGAAATAGCCGTCACTGACAGCTTTGCGTCGACAACTGTTGCTTTGAAGTCTTGCTGCATCATGAAAAACTCGCTTCTTTCGGTACTTTCAAACCAACCCAACACATTTCGATTTAGAAAGTATTTGGAATTCAAGATTAAAAGTTATGGTCTTAATTCAGGAAACATCTTTTTGAGATCACTTATTATAGCGCGCGCATTTGTTCTTCAGAAGTAAAATCATAAACTTTGTGCTGCTGAAGATATTCTATTCGCTTCCCGTTTAGTCTGAAAAGACCTCGCTTTACCCCTAGCTCTATTAAGCTATCCATTTGGTTTCCAGTTTGTTAATTGGCCTAGTAATACTTAAGACTTAGAGCTGGGAATTTCGTCCTGCGCGCGCTAATCATTATGCTTTCTTGGGCGGCTTGGTCTTTGGCAAACGGCCTTGTTCGCATCGTTTGGAGTCTCGCGAAGCCAAACGACTTCCTGTCATCAGTTGATTTTGTGTTTCGTTATTCTTTGGCATTTATAGTGAATTCCTTCTTTTGACACATTGAGGAGAAATAGAGCATTGAGGTTTGAAAGGCTGTGCTGCTTCGTCATCGTTGGATGGCGCAAGGATGCTTTGGCAAGTTCATCCGTGACGATCCAATAGCGTGCAGTACATAGGCGTGGCGAGTGCATTTTTGATAAGCTTTATAGCATGAACCCGTGTGACTTGTTCTTGAGAGGCCTTTAAATGCCAACGCCCCTCGGAAGCTCAACGAGGGTGACGTTGCCGCCACTTGACCTCCTTTGAGAGCAGCCGAGTGCATTGATGACCTTGTGAGCTCCTGCGTGAAAGCGCTTGATTTTGCCTCTCTATCAAAAAAAAGGAGCCTACGAGTTGAATCAGACCATTCGTGGAACGGCGAAAGGAGGTGAAGAGGCAAGTAGAGAGTGCCCTAGTTGTCACGGCAAGAGAATTTGGAAAAGTGGGATACGGGAGACAAGAAACGGCCCAGTTCAGAGGTTTGCTTGAGAGACTGTTGTTTTAGGTTCAGTGAATCGTCAGTCTTATCTATCAATTACGCGGATAACAGAGGCCGTCAAGTGTGCGTTGTCCGGCAGGGAGCGAAAAACTTGGCAGCTGCAACAGAAATAAAGACTGTTACGGGAGATTTGGAAAGACAGAAGGACGTCAATGGAAAAATTGTAAAGTACATGGCATACATTGAAAACCAAGGTTACAAGTCGGCCAAGAATCGAGTTAGCATGATTAGGCGGCTTGTTGCTCTGGGTGCTGATTTAGACGACCCTGAAAGCGTAAAAAGAATCCTGAAAGACCAAGAAAAATGGACTGATGGATACAAAGTCCTAATGGTTTATGCCTATGAAAGCTATTTGAAAATACAAGGCGGCTCTTGGGAACGGCCACGATACAAACAGAAAATCCTGCAAAAATTCATTCCAAGCGAAGCTGAACTAGATGCATTGATAACTGGAACAGGCAAGCAATTGGGGACTTTTCTGCAAGGATTGAAGGATACAGGTGCGGATCCAGGCGAGCTTGCACAAGTAAAATGGACAGATTTAAGCTTCGAATCCAAAAAGGTCAACCTCACAGGCGTTAAAGGCCACAAATCACGATATCTTGATATCTCTTTAGAGTTCATTAGAAGGCTCGGAATATTGCCTAGAAAAAGAGATTACGTTTTTAGCTATGTGACACTAAGAGGTTCTTTTCAAGATGCTAGAAAGCGGCTGGCTAGGAAACTTAACAATCCACGTCTGATGCGGATTAGCTTCACGACATTTCGGCATTGGAAAGGAACGATGGAATACCACAGGACGCGTGACATTTTGTATGTCAAGGAATTGCTTGGACATAAGAAAGTCGAAAGCACTATGATTTACATAGACTTAGAAAAAGCCCTATTCAATAGTAAGAATGACGAGTTTCACAGCGCTGTAGCAAAAACCGCTGAGGACGTCTGCAAATTAGTTGAAGCTGGCTTTGAATACGTCACCGGCTAATATAATGATGGTGGCAAGGTCTTCAGGAAACGCAAGTGAAAAATACCCAACCTAAACGAAAAACACCCTAGTTTAAGCCTTAGGTAGATACATTTTCCGCCTAGGCACATACTTTTCATTTTCTTTTTCTGAAGAGCTTGCCACCGTCATCGCATTCGCCTGTTACGTTCTGGGGTAGCCTTGAGCTGCGAATTTGTTCTTGATTTGCTTGCCTTTCTGGAAAAGCAGATGTGCAAAAAGCAATTAAGATCATTTTTAACCATTTCGGAGCGGGCATGCGCACTAGAAGGATTATTTCAGAGAATTCTCGGCAACTGCAATTCTCGATGTGAGAAAGGGCTAGGCAAAGATGTCTATCGATATCCGCCATAGCCCCCCGCTGATTCTTAATAATTATAAAACGGGGGGGAGTTTTGTTTAAGCTACGTTGAACGTTGTTTGTCCAGTTCCGCTTTGGTACCCTGTTAAGGACGCTGTTGCAGCGACTTTATAAGTTCCTACCTGAGCGGATCGTCCTACTCTGTAAGTGAATCGCACTGTACCGCTTGAGCCTGTTGTGCCAGAGCCCGTCCAGGCCACTGAGCCGCTGGGGTAGTAAACCGTGACCTTAACCGACACTCCTTGAAGTGGGTTTCCAGTGATGCTGTCCTTAACGGTCACCGTTATGTAAACATATGACCCACGTGAATACGTTGCCTTATCCGTTAAGACAGTAACACTTAGAGTCTTTGCACTAGATGCAGATGGCGTTGCATTTGCCTCGTTTGATCTGGTGGACTCACCAACAGAATTAACTGCAGTGACTTGATAATAGTAGGTCTGCCCGTTCGTGACCGCTGGGTCAGTGTAAGCTAATACGTTGCCTATCGTTGTAAGCACCGTCTCTCCGCCTGACGCAGTAGCTCTATAAACGTTGTAGTTTGCAATTGCAGAACCGCCATTAGATGATGGTGCAGACCAAGATAGCGTGACTTGAGCATTGCCTGCAGTTGCCTTAAGGTTCTGTGGAGCAGAGGGGACTGTCTGAACATTTGCCGTTACAGTTGCAGAGTGGACCAATGAACCGCTCGTTCCTGTTACGTTCACCGTGTACGTTCCAGCCGCAGTGGTAGACGGAACTGTTATCGTTAGTGTTGATGAAGCAGATCCTCCTGATGAGACTGTAAGTGAAGGTGGGCTAGGAGACGCGCTCCAACCATTTGGGGCAGTAGCTGCAAGTGTAACTGTGCCGCTGAATCCGTTAAGCGATGTCACCTTTATCGTTGAACTTCCAGAAGCGCCAGCTTTGATAGCCAAAGCGGACGGGGATGCCGATATTGAGAAGTCAGGCGTGGTTACAGGCACATAATTAGTTGTGAGAGGGCTCCCTAAGCCTGTGACCAGATCGTAACCTGTCGTTGCCGGGTGCCCGTTAGATCCAGACATTATGTCGCGGAAGTAGGAAGAATAGCTTGCCGATTTTGAATCTTGGTAGAAGTTGTTATTCGATGCAGAAAGTCCTAGAGACTGAATTGCCGCCCATTGAGGTGCGCCCGCGCTCGTTCCGCCAACCCTCCACCATCCTGTCGAGCCAGAGTAGGGGGTGCTATCGTACACCGATACCCCTGAACTCGGATCAGCGTCATAGGAAACATCCGGTACACCGCGGTGGCCATTTGTGCCTGATATGCCGTATGATACTTGATATGATGGCTCAGTTACGTAGGCGCTTATGCCGCCGCCGCTTCCACTCCACGCAGTCTCTGAAGCAACCGCGCCGCCTCCGGCAAAGGTTAAGGTTGTTCCGCCGACGCCGATTACATTAGTTGAAACCGCAGGCCATGACACGCCGGCCCCGCTGTCCCCAGAGGATGCAAAGAAGGTTGCTCCGTAAGAGCTGGTGAAATATGAGTCATAACTGGATTCTGTGGAAAACTCGCTTCCACCCCAGCTCATTGATACCGCTATGACGTCTGAGCGACTTCGGGCATAATCAACGGCAGCAAGAAGATTAGTCAGGCTGTTTGATGTTGCCTCAACTAACAGTATTTTTGCGTTTGGAGCTATAGCATGGGCCCACTGAACGTCAAGGGATATCTCAAGCGCCCAACCACCATTCACAGGAATTCCTGACGACATCGTATGTTTCTCAAAATTCGCAGCAGGCAAACCGAATTGACTACTGAACACGTTTAAGTCATTTAGGACCGTGGGATCATCGAAGGCATCAACGATAGCAATAGTCCCGCTGCCGCCTGTTGAAGGAAGATTATACGCTGCTCGAATCTGCGTTGGAGAAAGACCCGTTGGAGAAGTAGTTTGAGCCCGACGAATATGGATCAGCGTGTGCGCTGTCCAACTGTTTGAAGCAGCTAGGACTGGAACCGCCACGGCAATTGTCTGTACAAGAAGCAATGATACGATGGATATCAAAATCAGTGAAGTCAAAGAAATGATTTTCTTCATAGAATATCTCCGAAAAACAGTACAGAGTTCGTCTTAAAAAGGATTTCGAACACTGCGCGCTACGTCAAGATAGAATTGAAATCAAGGCAAAACGTGATGAGAAAGGAATGAGAACAATTCCTATTATGCTTTGCCCAGCGCGCATGCGCATTCCTACAGGGGTCAAAAATGGTTTTTACTCGCTGACGATGACTCGCGGTGCCTAAAAAGAAGCAGGTTCAAGGGAACCATCATCTTGATACCGACAAGATTGGATGCGTCAAAACGGCACGAAATCTTAATAGCACGTTCTGAACCAGCAGATTGTTTGAAGGCCAAAGATGGAGCAGGAAAAGTTCGAGAAGATTGACAGAGAAAAGCTACCCTTGTTCTACAGGCTTCTCTTGAAGGTGCCAATTCCATCAATCAGCACATCGATAGACATTTCAAGCGGGATCTTCTGGGCCGTAATTTTCCCGATTTTTCTCTTTCTGGACTTTTTCCTGAACATCTATTTTCTGGTCGGTTTCAGTTTCCCGATTAACATCTTCTTGATATGTGTTGTTCCAGTCGCCATTCTGGTGATTTTTGTAAGAGTCACAATAGATAGGTTCATAAATTGGTGGAACTCAGCCGTGGTCGGCGGCTACACGCAGCGTGAACTCAAAAAGGTACTGCAAGAATATCTTGCCTTGCGAGAGAACAAAGACAAAACGAAACAATAATATGCGAATAGCCCTCTTCAACGATGCATTCACATACCCAAAATCCAATAGAACAGGCAAATGTAGACTCTCTTGAGAACTGCGCGCGCATTCGCCATTCGGCCACAAACACTCGGAAGCCTCCCAAACCTGAGCCTCCATCCGCACACCTGTCTGCTTCTTCATGGTGTCGTTACCAAACAATGTTACATCTGATGTAACACAAGAGAGGTAGGGGGCCAACATTCAGCGCACGCGGGCACACACACGGAAACATCACATCTGATGTGTGTGCGCAGAGGAGGGGGTCAACAACATAGCATTGCTACAGATTACAATTACAGATTACATCTGATGTGTGTAACAGACGAGGGGGGTCAACAATATCTCTTGCAACACCATTACAACAGAAGTACATAGAAAAGGACAGGTAAGCGCGCTAGGTTAATAAGAGAAAGATGCCTTGTTGAACAAAAAGATGAAGCCTAATGAATAGTCGGTCCATCCGCGAGTTCTTGTCCCTTGCACTTATGGCAGGTTTCTTCTTCGTAGTTTTCTACGTGAACATCAGCCCTTTGTACAAGATCTTCATGGCCGTTTTGGTCTTCGCAATGATCTTCCTTCTCGGATTGGCAGATGAAGCCGCCAAACAACTAGAAGACAGGAAATTCTAGGACATACAAACGGCCTAATCCTTCAGCTTTACAAAGGCATAGACGGCAAGAGCGGGCATTATGCTGACGGAAAGTGTGAAGACATAAACCGGTGAAAAAGTGTACAAGTAACCCCCTAGGTATGGCGCTGCAAACGACGCTACTAGACTTAAGGTTTGAGGAATCGAAACCCAAAGCCCCCTTTTCGCCTTAGGCGCGATTGTCCCGACGAAGGAGTAGACCAGCTGAGCCGTAACGGCCGATCCTCCCAAGAGAAATGCTGTGAACATGAGCCCTGTGACTTCCTTGATCAGAAGGAGAGGAACTATCGACGCGAAGTACAGCAAAAGGCAGACGCTTATCGCCCCTGATTTCCTCCACTTGTCACCCGCTCGGCCCATAGCAATTCCGATGAAAGTTATTCCTGCATAGTTAATTGAGCCGAACAGTCCAATTTGAACCTCAGTCATCTTGACGCTTTCATTCAGAAACGTCTGCACAAATGGTCTTCCAATGCCTATGAAGAAAGAAGAAAATGCCAAGAATGCCGACCAAACAAGGATCTTTCGCCAAATTCCCTTTTCCTCAGGCGCATGCAAAGCAAGAGTGATCTTTCGCCATAGCCCCTTCTCTTCAGACCTTCCCACTGATTCGCTTCTTTCAGCGCCAGCCTCCATTTTTCTGGGATGCTGACTGTGAAGAAAGAAGAACACGCCGGTTGAGACGGCGGAAAGAACGGTTGACACCCGGAGAACCCAACGCATTCCCATGAAGGTTGCCAGATATCCGCCGATTCCAGGAGCGAAAATGTAGCTCACGGAATAAGTAGACCAAACAATCGTAAGAACCGAGGCCAGCTTTGTCTTGTCGTTCACACACGTGATGACGTACGCAGTGGCGGCTGGAAGGCCAATCATCGACAACCCCCAACAGAAAGTCCCAGGAATCAGCTGCATCCAGTTCCCAGCGAAAGAATAGATCAGAGGCGCGAATACCCATGGCGTCCAAGACAAAATCAAAATCTTCTTGCGATCAAAACGGTCGGCAAGGAAACCTCCTAACAAAGGGACAAGGGCCGCAAAACCCATCAAAGTAGACAGAACTAGACCGAGCTGAACATAATCTGCCTGCAACGATCTGATGTACAGGGGAAAAACCCAGAAGTACAATCCTTCACCGAAAGCGCCCACCATGTTTGAAAGGCAAATCAACAGAACATCACGTGTCAGACACTCATAAGGAAAGGCAAAGGACAGAAGACGCCTGTAGTCCGCCAACTGAACAATCACCCAACCGAATACTTCATTCCCGAAGGCTAGACTACAAAATGAAAAGAAGGCTTTATTCTTTGTCAATCCGCCTTGACACGCATCTCCAATGTGCAGCTAATATATATGAGAACATGACCCTCAGCAGGTTGAGGGTCAAAATGAAAGGTTTGACTTTCTATTTGCTTGACGTGTTTGCCGAAGAAAAATACGCTGGAAATCAGCTTGCCGTATTTAGAAATGCTGGTGCACTCTCCACCGCCCAAATGCAGAAGATCGCTAATGAAATGCACTTTTCTGAAACAACCTTCATTCAATCAGATGAAAAAAGAAACGGTGGGTACGATGTGCGCATCTTCACCCCTGCAACTGAATTGCCTTTTGCAGGGCACCCAACCCTGGGCACCGCTTACGTAATAAGACACAGTCTAGCCAACGAGAACATCGACAAGATAGTACTTAACTTGAAAGTGGGACAGATACCGGTCGCATTTAAAAAAGACGAGGAAAACCAAGAGATGCTATGGATGAAACAGATACCGCCAGTCTTCGGCAGGACCTTTGATGCCACAAACACCTCGGAGATGTTGAACCTTGTTGTCAACGAGATAGACACCAGATATCCCATCCAGGAAGTGTCAACTGGCCTCCCTTTCGTCATAGTTCCTCTGAAAACCCTGAAAACAGTAAGACGGGTCAGGATAGACAAAGACAAACATAGAGAACTGACAAAAGAAACACCTGCAGAAATTCTTGTTTTCGGCCCTGAGACCTACAAAAAAGAAAACGATCTGAACGTAAGAGTCTTTGTGGACTTGTATGGGATTCCCGAGGATCCAGCGACGGGCTCTGCCAACGGTTGTTTGGCAGGTTACCTTTCCCGCTACCGCTACTTCGGGGATGACGTGGTTGACGCAAGAGCCGAGCAAGGTTATGAAATAGGCCGGCCTTCGCTACTGCACCTTAGGGCTGAAAACCGGGAAGGGGGAATAATTGTTCACGTAGGAGGGAAAGTGGTGATGGTCGCCAGCGGGGAGCTCGTCTAATTCAAGAACAGCTTGTAATAAACAAAAGTTTGGCCATGCTGCTCTTTTCATCAAGTTCTGGGGTGCTTTCGCCTATACTCCAGTATAAAGCGGATCCAGTGTCTTCTGAGCTGATTCTCTGTGCGCAGTTGCTGGAATATCGACTGGTATCAGGTTTACAACCGTGTTGTGTTTGAACTTGGCGTCTTCAACGAGGCAACCTATGAGTTGCCTGTGTTTCATTCTTTGCACCTTTCTTGTTCGCATCAATTATCGAGCTTAACGAACTTACACTCACCTAGCGTGGGGAAGATGCCCTTGACTAGGGGGCAGAGGTTGAAAGTGAGGGAGTTTCTGGGTGAAAGCAAAGTTCGTCAAGCTCCAATATCAGAGGACGGTCCTGCGCGCGTAAAAAGGGTTTGCCGGCAAGACACTTCATAAAGGCGGAGAGCAAGGTTAAAGTGAAATTGACCACAACAAGCGTGCGTCATCCGTCTTTGTGCGCGAATCGTCCCATGTCGGGCTTGCTGGAATCGCCTTTTCATCGGTTCATGTGTTGGCAACGCATCCGAGGTTTCCGTGTTATGAATAGTTGATGCGAAATTCGCACAAAGCAATAAGAGCAAGAACCTAGGTTTCAGTAGCTTTGAGAGCGGCTTCCTCTTTCTTAGTCTCAGCCTCTTTGCTTCCAATCAGTGAAAGGACAAGTTCGACGGCTATTATGATTATTATAAGAGCTAGTATCAAGTACACGCCTGACTGATCGCGCATAAGAAGTGCGAGATGTCCGATCCAAGGAATGCGGAGGACAACCTTGCCAATCACGTTCTCGGCAGGAGTTGGCGAACCAGGTCCAGGTGCAGAGTTCGCATCTCCTTGAGTCACAAAAGAGATTTTGCCATCCACCGTTGTTTCTGCAATCGCCCTGTGAACTATCAATTGGTCGCTCTGTGAACTCAGGCGGAAAACAAGGATGTCGCCGTTTGGGTACGGTCCCGGGTGGATGTCTGAGGCGTTTACCCCTTGAATTATGATCAAGTCTCCTGTGTGTAACGTTCGGGCAAAGGGGTGAGACCATCCGTCGCATTGATTTGGCTCTAGTGTGCACATGCTGCCTGAAGCAACAGCCAGCATTGGATAATCAGTGTTCAACGCAAGTCTCAAACCGAACCAGAAACCGAAGACCACAATGACAATCAAAAGAATCATTATCGCTGTCTGGAAATACTCGTTTTTCCATAGCCGCCTAAGTCTCTGAGTTGTCAATCGTTTGCCTTCTTTTCGTGAATGTTCTGGGTGAATTAGCTATATGCTGCTTTAAAGCTTAACGCTTCCAGAGGTAAAAAAAGAGGGGAGGGCGAGCCTTGTGTGGCCAGCGTCGGGAGTTCAGATTTTTCTCTTGCTCAGCACTTCACGGAATTGTTTATGATCCTTTGGGCAGTCGTAAAGCCCTATCTCAAGCTCCATTCTTTTTCCTTGCTTGTCGGGGCGACCTGCCATTTTCCACGTTTTCTTCGGCTTCGAAACTTCAGTTCCACATTTTGGACATTTAGCCATTTAATTCTCCTCCAATGTACTTCGATATCCATGGTTTCTGATGATGGTAGATAAATAACTTTCCATCCATCAGGCTTAGCCACGCTCTGTATGTCATCAAGGCGAAATGTGCCGTTCCACAGGCTTCAAGCGATCATGCAAGGTTGCCCCCTCAAAGTTATTGCATGTCTCAAAGGAGTCCCATGGTTCAGCCAATCTCCGCGTGTTGAACAAGGTCTCCAAAACGCTTTTACCTAGGGTTCCAAGCTTATTCCATCTGGCTTCGAGGTAGGTTAAGCAAATATCAAACGATAGTCCGGCAAATGCTTTTGAGTTACTCGTGAAGCCCGTGCGAAAGCTTGTTGACCAGAAGGGATTTTCTGGGCCGACTGAGCCTCAAGAGAAAACTATTCCGCTGATTCTTGAAGGAAAAAATGTTCTCCTCATTTCGCCTACGGCTACGGGCAAGACCGAAGCTGCACTCTTGCCAGTCTTGAGCATGCTCCTTCAGGGGCAGCAGGGAGTTCCGGGAATAAAGGTCTTGTACATCACTCCCCTACGGGCCCTGAACAGGGACATGCTTGAAAGGCTTGAGTGGTGGTGTAACAATCTAGACATAAAACTGGCCGTCAGGCACGGAGACACGGAAACAAAAGAAAGAGTGCGTCAGTCGAGAAGCCCACCGGACATTCTGATTACAACCCCTGAGACTTTGCAGGCTATTCTTTCCGGCTGGATCATGCGCCAGCATCTCCAGAAAGTGCAGTGGGTCATAATCGATGAAGTGCACGAAATGGCAGACAGCAAGCGCGGAAGCCAACTGACTTTGGCCTTAGAACGGCTCAGAGCCATGATCGGCAAAGACTTCAAAATGATAGGCTTGTCCGCAACGATTGGCAGTCCGGAGAAAGTTGGCCAGTTTCTCGTTGGCAAGGGGCGAAGTGTGGAAATCGTACGGGTTCCAGTGGCCAGAATGATGCATCTGAAAATCATTTTCCCAACACCTGACGACGAAGACACACGGCTGTCAGCGCAGCTCTACACACATCCCGAAGTCGCGGCACGCTTGCGAATCATTCGCGATTATATTAAAGAACACAAGTCCGTGCTGCTTTTCACGAACACACGCGCAGTGTCTGAAGTCTTGGCCAGCAGATTCAAGGTTTGGGACATTGACTTTCCAGTGTCCATTCATCACGGCTCGCTTGCCAAGGCGTCTCGGATAGCAGCTGAGAAAGGGTTAAAGAGCGGCGAGTTGAAGGGACTTGTTTGCACGAGTTCCCTTGAACTAGGCATCGACGTCGGCAGCATTGACCTTGTCATTCAATACATGAGCCCGAGACAGGCAACGCGGCTCATCCAGCGAGTGGGCAGAAGTGGTCATAGAATCGGTCGAATAGCTGAAGGAATTATAGTGGCGTTGGACTCAGATGATGCGCTTGAGGCCATGGCTATAGCCAGGAAAGCGTTGAAAGAGGATTTGGAGCCAGTGCAGATTCCTCCCAAGCCCTATGACGTTCTTGCACATCAGATTGCAGGCCTACTTCTAAAAAACAGACGGCTTGGGTTCGACGAGATTCTGGAGCTCTTCAAGAACGCCTATCCATATGAAGACCTGACGGTTGAAGATGTTGCGAAAGTGCTCGGGTACATGCATCAGCGTTTTCCACGATTAGCATGGGTCTCGTTCGAGGACAAGATGGTCTTAAAGCCGCGGCAATCGAAAGCCCTGTTTGAGTATTACTTTGACAATCTGTCCATGATTCCTGAAGAGAAACAATTTCTCGTTGTTGATGAGACAAGCGACACTTCAGTCGGAGTTTTGGATGAGGCTTTCATGGCAGAATACGGCAAACCTGGAACAAAGTTCATCATCAGAGGGAGCCCATGGATAATTCAGCATGTTTCCGAGGAGAGAGTACACGTCAAACCTATCGATGATCCTACTGGAGCCATACCGAGTTGGATAGGCGAGGAGATTCCTGTGCCTTTTGAAGTTTCGCAAGAAGTAGGAGCTATCAGAGGATTCGTGGAGGAACAATTGAAAAAAAACAGTTCGCCAGAGGGAATTGCAGCCGAGTTAAGTGAACAGTATCCCGCAGACAAGGATGTTATTCTCCGCGCGTTATCGGAGACAGTTGAGCACGTGGACGCGGGTTATTCTGTACCCACGGACAAGCGAATAATCGTCGAAGACTGGGGCGAGTTCGTTCTGATTCACGTCAACTTCGGTTCGCTTACGAACAGAGCGTTGGCTCAGCTGTTGGGGCAGTTGCTGTCTGAAAAAATCGGGTACACCGCCGTCGTCCAGCATGATCCCTACCGAATCTTTGTGCAGACGATGGGCACAGTCAACGCAGATCACATTGTCAAGTTGTTCAGTGAAATGCAAGCTTTGTCTGAACAGGCCGTCAGTGACGGTTTGACAGTGGCGACTGTGAAAACCGGGCTTTTCAAGAGACGAATCATACACGTAGCCCGTCGTTTTGGAGCGTTGAAGAAATGGGCTGACTTCGGCAGCGTCAGCCTACAGAAGTTGGCAAAGAGTTTTGAGGAAACACCAATTCACGAAGAGGCTTTGAAAGAGGTATTTACCAAGGACTTAGACTTGGACAAACTCATCAGCGTTCTTGGAGAGATGCGGAAGGGCGAAATCACGGTTCAGAAAATCGAGACTGGCGGAAACCCGTCGCCAATTGCTCGTGCCGGAATTGAACGCATGAGCATGAAAACCGATTTAATTCCTCCCGAGAGAATGCGGGCCGTTCTCATAGAGTCCGCAAAAGCAAGATTGCTCAATGAGACAAGCAGCTTTCTGTGCACAAACTGCTGGAGCTACATGGAATTGATGAGAATCAAGGATTTGCCTGACAAGCCTAAATGCCCCAAGTGCGGTTCATTAGCCATTGGGCTCCTCAAAGTTGAAGAGGAGAAGGCGCTGGCCATGGCTGAGAAAGGAAACGAAAAGCTGACTAAGAACGAAGAAAAACTGCACAATCAAGCCTTGCAAACAGCACATCTAATAGAGAAATATGGAAAAGTCGCGGCAATTGCCCTTTCTGCCAGAAGAATGCAACCTACAGACGTTAGAGCAGTTCTAGAAAAGGAATCCAAGCTCAATGACAGATTTTATGAACTCGTCATCGAAGCGGAACGCGAAGCGATGAGCAAGAGATTCTGGTGAATCGACAGGCCTGCCAAACAGTATAAAATCGAATGTTACAATTCCAAAATAGCAGATGCAAATCACATCTGCTCACAGCCCAGCATGCAGCGAAGCGTTGCAACCTGCTCGGACTATTAACGTTCTGCGAATGGCTACGACTTACAACAAGTCTTAAATGAATCCCCACCTATCTGTGCCTAGGCACCTGGCCGCTTGTCATGTGAGGCAAAACACTTTGGAGATAAGTCGGAAGAAGCTTCGAGAAGAAGTTCTTGAAAGAATCAAGTATGTTAAAACATGCGTCTTGGCGAGGGAAGCGTGCCTGCTGGTTCGCACGAACCGCGCTGTACTCGAGCCAAAGGATGTTCAGGAAATCTGCCTTTCGATATCAAAGCTCTGTAAAGAAGAGGGCTGTCAAGAACCAAGCGAAACCTGCTATAAGGCCGCTGAGGCCGTAGGTTCCGGGGAAGAAGAGAAGTACCTTGAACTGTGCGCCCAGAGCTGTTCGAAATGCGGAGAGGCTCGTCAGCCCGCGCCGAAGAAAGCCACGTACGTGTCTTGAAACATCGAAAGTGTTTAAAGCAACAAGACCGTTGGTTAGACCAGAAAAGACAAGATAGCAACACGACAACAGAGGCCTCACAGCATGTTCATAGCACCTTTTGTTCCCAGTCCGCCCCAAGTTGTTCGTCAAATGCTAGTGCTCGCTGAGCTCAAACCCGGTGAGGTTTTCTTTGACTTGGGAGCAGGCGATGGCAGAACTGTGATAATGGCGGCAAAGGATTTTAGTGCAAGAGCCGTTGGGGTGGAACTGCGAGAAGATCTCGTCAAAAAGGCGTTGAGCACGGTTTATGAGCAGAACCTTCAAGACAGGATAACCATGGTCAATGGGGACATGTTCAACGTTGACCTGACCTCGGCCGACGTCATCTTCTTATATCTGACTACCAGTGCAAACGAGAAGATCAAGGGAAAGCTTGAGGCTGAACTCAAAAGGGGTGTGCGCATCGTTTCTCACGATTACGAGATTGTCGGATGGAAACCCATCAAAGTCGTGAATTTCTGCGAAAACCAGACTCTAGGGTTCCCTTCACACACGATTTACCTCTACAAGAAGCCCTAGTCAGATGGGATAGCATGCCTCCTAATTCTTTCAAAACCTCGTTGAGAGTAACGTGGGCGGATACTGACGCTGCGCAGGTCGTGCATTTTTCCAGATTCTTCGTGTATGTTGAGAGGGCAGAGGAGGAGTTTTGCCGATCTTTGGGCTTCAGCTTCACGGATCTGAGGAAGAAAGGATTTTGGCTACCAAGGGTCGAGGCTTTCTGCCAATACAGAAGGCCGGCAAGGTTCGACGACCTGCTTGAAGTTGAGCTGAGGGTTGAAGAGTTGAAAGAAAAGTCTGTGAAACTGGGCTTCAACAGTTCCAACAAAGAAAATGCAGAACTGCTGGCAACCGACTACTTGGTAGTTGTAACGGCCGACAGAAACACTGGAAAAGCCACACCGATTCCGAAGGAAATCGTTGACAAACTGAAACCTTTCAGCAAGCAGATTTTATAAGAGACGCGGGTTCTTGATTCTGAACAGTGAATGACAGAATGCAGTTCATTCCATGGCAGCACATTGCAGACTGGAAATGCACTTCGTGCGGAGACTGCTGCAGGCTCTACAGCGTAGTCATAGACTTCAGAGAGTGGCTTGGAATCATCAAGAACTATGGTGTTGAGCATACCGTTTCTGGCCTAAACAAGTTGTTCATATGCCGAAAAAGTGACGGCTCATGCGCATTTTTGAACAACGGTTCAAACTTTTGTCTGTGCGGACTGCAGCACATGAAACCTAGGGCGTGCCAACTCTGGCCGTTCAAAGTTTTGCCAAGACCCCAGTATGGATATCCAAGCGAGGCCATGTACCTTTATGGTGGAAAACCGTTGTTCGTCTACGCAGATCCCATGTGCAGAGGTCTCAGACTCGGAAAGCCCACATTTGAATTTGCAAATTACACTGTGGGAGAATTTGTGGAAATCGCAGCGGGAGTCAGAAGCAACCAGTTCAGAACCACCGCTTGCAGAGGTTTTTCTCAGCCTTCCATCGGCTTCAGATTTGGGCACACCATTAATTACTTATAGGTTTGTGTCAGAAGAATCTGGGGAGCGATTTCTTGAATCTTGATAAATTCTGGAAGAACACTTGAGATTAGATTCTCGACGAAATGCATTGAGCGCCCGTTGTTCCGAGCAACCTAGGGATTGCGTTTCGTAAGAAAAGCGAAATCGGCGCCTGCTAAACGAATCAGGTTATAAGCATCGACTCCAAATTCTCCGATGGCTCAGCTGGTTTGGAACATGGTCAAGCCTGAAATCGGTCTGTCAATGCTCTATTGTTTAGGTGAACCCTTCGGAAAAATGGCGGAGCAGATTCCCATGGCAAGAACAACGTGTATAGAAATCGTTGATGACGGTCTGCATGCTTTGGACAAGAAGAACGTTTCGACACTGAATATCATAAGACAGTCTTATGACAAGAAGTATGCGATACACGCCCCTTTTGTAGGCGTAAACATAGCTTTGCCAGCGAATTCTTTGTTGAACGCCACGCTGAGAAGGCTGAAGAAGTCTATCGTTAACGCCAATGCTTTGGATTGTGAGATGTGGATTTTTCATCCCGGCTTGAAGACCGGTACAAGCATGTTCTATCCGGGCATGGACTGGGCTCGAAACTTGGATAGCGTTCGTCTGCTGTTCAGGTTTGCACGCGATCATGGCGTTGAGGCATGTGTCGAAAACATCATGGAGGCGTTCGTCATGAAGAACGTGGAGGAGTTCAGAAGGTTCTACGATGAAGTAGGTGAGGACATAGGGCTAGCTCTTGACACTGGACACGCCAATGTGGTGGGACAATTGGAAAGTTTTCTAACGGAGTTTTCGGACAGGATTGTGCATGTTCACGCTCATGACAACCATGGAAAGTCTGACGAGCACTTGGGCGTGGGCTACGGCAATATAGATTGGGATATGGTTGCGAAGCATTTGAAAAGGGTCTTTTTTGACAGAACCGTGATTGTAGAGTCTGTTGAGCATATTGACGAGAGCATTCATAGATTGGAACAATTACTTTTCTAGTAACGGAATTTCCAGTTTCATGAAGTCTGTTGCAACCGCTGTGTTCCTGAAGATCCTTTTTGCTTGTTTCAGCATTTTGTTCGGATCTTCGTATCGTTGGCTGATGTGTGTTAGAATCAATTTCTCGACTTTGGCTTTTTTCGCGGTTCTGGCGGCTTGACGCGGAGTCGAGTGGCCATACTCCTTTGCTCTTTCAACCAGCTCCTCGCCCAACGTGCTGTCGTGTATCAACACGTCCGCGCCGAGCGCGAACTTTTCGAGGAGCTTGAATGGACGGGTGTCACCTGTGTAGACAATTTTTCTGCCCCGCCTGGATAAACCCACAACTTCCTCTGATTTGACGACACGTCCATTTGGTAATCTGGTGTTCTGCCCCCGCTGAAGCTTCCCCCATTGAGGGCCTTCTGGAACGCCTAGAGCTTTTGCTTTCTCAGGATAGAATTTTCCGGGTCGAGGTTTTTCCACATAAGCGTACGCAAAGCTTGGAATCACGTGTTCCGACTCAACCACTTCTACGTAGTACTCTTCTTCGTCACAGACAACGCCTGCTTTTTCAATCTCATGGATTTCAATTGGAAACGTAAGGACAAACTGCACTGTTTCTCTGATTGCTAGCAAGAAAGCATTGATTCTGGGCGGTCCATAAACATCGAGCTTTCTTTCTCTGTTAAACAGGGCCATAGTCTGTAGAAGCCCAGGAAGCCCTAGAACGTGGTCTCCGTGCATGTGTGTTATGAAAATCTTCATTTTCCTGTTCAGACTTTGGCCGGCTAGAAGCATCTGTCTTTGGACGCCTTCGCCGCAGTCAAACATGAGCTGCTCACCTTCGCGTTGGACGAGTATGGCGGGCAAGCTTCTTTTGGGCGTTGGGACGCCTGCGGCTGTTCCGAGAAAAACGATGTGCAAGCTCAAAGGTTACACCTTTTCGAACACGGCTATCTCCCTTGTTAGGCTTCTGTGAACATAAACAAAGTGGGACTCCAAATGTTTATACCCCAAGTCTGTGCCTAATTGTGCGATGCCCAGTTTCTTGGGTGCAGCCATGCAGACTCTCCTTCTGTTGCTCAGTATTTCATGAACAGCTGTCAGCACTTCTTCGATAATCTGTTTTGTGGTGCGCTTCAACGTAGTTGAAGATATGCCGTATGGAGGGTCAGTAACAACACAATCAACTTCGGTTAGCGGTGGATCTTTTGCGTCGGCGATGATTATGCCTTCTGGTTTGACGTTGAAGTGCGCCATGTTTCTGATGGTTCCTTTGGCCATTCGGCGTTGAATGTCCAGACCGATTGCCTGGCAGCCTATGAGCTTGGCCTCGATGAGCATGGTTCCAGTTCCGCAGAATGGGTCTAGAACGGTTTCTCCAGCTTTGGGCTTTGCCAAGTTTATCATGCACCTTGCGAGTTTCGCCTGCATCGCGGATGGATGGAAGAAAGGCTTCTTTCTTGGACGTCTCTCCACAAATGGTTTGGCTTGGATTTCGGCCAGTTTCACTCCGAAAATGAACCTGTCTTCGGTGAGCACTCCAATGAAAACCGTCTCTGGCGCCTTCAGGTTCACTCTTGCACTCGGACACTTGTCGACTATAAGGGCTCCGAGAGTTCTTTCAAGGGTCATCCCGTTGATTTTGGAGGAGTACTCTTTGACGTGTTTTACGCGCACGACGAAACTACCGCCCTGTTTCAGGATTCCTTTCAAGTCTGCGTGTTGTGTACCCTTGATTATGCTGCTCGTTTCTGACTTGCAGGTGAAAAGTTCAAGTGCGCAGAGTCTCGTGAACGCTGCTCTAAGTTTAAGGGCGTCTACGCAGGCTGGTTCTGCATCGAGTCTTAAAACTTGATCGAGTTTTTCACTGACAGTGTAGGCATGACCTTCAGCTTCGAGTATTGCCTTCACTTCGCAAACGGGGAGGTCTTCATGCTCACCCGACAGCGAAAGGAAGAGTTTGGCCACATTTGTGCCCCTTCAGTGTGTGAGCTCTTTGCTGATTACGGGAGCGAGTGAAACCTTGCTCACACTACTTGGAACGCTGTCGGTGCCCACGATTTCGTCGACTCCGGCCTGCCGGATTAGTTTTTCTGCTTCGCCGATTAGTAGCGGGTGAACGCAGGCCACGTAGATATTTTCTGGATTGAGTTCTTTGAGAATCTTGGCGGCTGCGATAATGGTTCCTCCGGTGCTGATTATGTCGTCGAAGATTATGACTGTCTTTCCTTTCACGTCGAGGGTTTTCTTTTCCATGCTGACCTGTCCCGTGTAGCGGTTCCTGCTTTTCTCCAGGTAACCGTACTCGCCGCCCAGAATGTTTCCTGCCTCCTTGGCAATGTGCACTGCGCCCTCGTCTGGGGAAAGGGCGAAGGCTTTCGTGTAGCCTCTTTTCACGAAATATTCGGCCAACAGGGGAATTGCTGAGACGCTTTTTGCCGGAAAAGGAAATTGTGAAAGCACCTTGTCTTGATGAACGTTCACCGTTATCATCCGCTCAACGCCAGCTGCCTTGAGCATGCGAGCAATTGTTTCGGCGCTTATGGCCTCGCCTTGCATGAAGATTCTGTCTTGGCGTGCATAGGCCAGGTAGGGCACGACCGCTATTATTCTCTTGGCACCGTTTCTTTTTGCAGAGTCTGCGATGAGCGCCAATTGCATCAGTCTGCTGTCCTGAGGGGGGCTTGTCGTCTGGACTATTGCCACATCTTCTTTCTGCACTTGGCCTTCCAAACGCACGTAGTTTTCACCGTCAGGAAAAGTCTTGAAGGCCACGGGCACGGCTTCGACTTTGAGAATGTTAACGATTTCCTTTCCCAATTGCGTAGAAGCGGGTCCGAGAACTATTTTCATTCTTGTTCGCCGTGTTTACAAAGCAACAGGTTTGTCTTTTAGGTTTTCCCAGCTTTCCCATGTCGCTCAATGAGTTCTTTGGCTCTGTCCACGCGAATTTTGCGTTCTTCAACCATTTTCGCTGCTACCTTGTCTATCATATCTCCAGTTGCCCCTGCCATGACTGCTATGTTTCTGGCGTGAAGTGACATGTGACCGCGCTGTATGCCTTCATGGGCTAACGCACGTAATGCACCGAGGTTCTGGGCTAAGCCTACGGCTGCAAGAATCTCGCCAAACTCGTTGGCGGTCTTTACGCCTAGGATTTTTACGGCGATTTTGGCTATTGGATGCGTCTTCACTGCGCCCCCTATCAAGCCGACCGCCATCGGCAGTTCAATCGAGCCGACGAGGTCGCCATTTTCGTTCTTTTCCCACGCCGACAGCGAAGTGTAGTGGCCCGTTCTTGCCGCGAAGGCGTGGGCTCCGGCTTCGATTGCCCGGTGATCGTTGCACGTTGCGAGTATCACTGCTATTATGCCGTTCAGAATGCCCTTGTTGTGCGTGGCCGCCCTGTAAGGGTCTGCCGCTGCGAAAGCATAGGCCTTCACGATTCCGTCAACGACGTCTTCTCCACCGAGTGAGGTCTTGGGCACGAGGCACGAGGCTCTCACCAGGCGTTTTGTGGCAAGGTTGGATATTATTCGCAAGTAAACGTGGCCCTTTGCGACCTGCTCAATCATGGGAGCCACAGCCTCAGCCATTGTGTTCACAGCGTTGGCGCCCATGGCGTCGCGGCAGTCCACCTGCATTTCCACGATCAGCATGGGACCTTGCGTCGTGTTGATTATCTTCGCTTCGAGGTCTTTTGCTCCGCCGCCGGCTGAAACAAGCACGGGATCCTGCTCATTCGCTTTCTTCATGATTTCCTCTTTTGACAGTATTACTCGCATTTTGGCCGCGTAGGGATCTTTGACGTTTACGACCTGGATTTGTCCAATCATGATTGGCGGTGTGCTGCTAGTGTGAAAACCGCCACCGTCTCTGGCCATCTTTGCAGCGTAACTCGCCGCAGCTACCACTGACGGTTCTTCGATGGCCATGGGAATCAGGTAGTCGTGTTTGTTTATGAGGAAGTTTGTTCCTATCCCCAACGGCACTGGGAAGGCTCCGACGACGTTTTCTATCATTCGATCAGCCAAATCCATGGGCAAAGAACCCGTGTTCTGCAGCAGTTCAGTCTCTTCATCGGTGAGATCGGCGAATTTCTTAACAGCGGCTAAGCGTTGTTTTGGGCTTAGCTTGTAGAAGCCTGAGATTAACGAGGACTTGTGCATGTTTATCGACTTCTCCTAACCAACGATTCAGAACATGGTTTGCTCTGAGCTTTTTAAGTTTTGGCAGAATCTTGGCAGGTGATATGGCTTGTATTAGTCTAGGAGGCGTTTCTTCTCGGGAGAGCGGTTGCGGATATTCCTAGGGTTTTTCGGATTTCTTTTGCGAGGGTTTCGCCGTTGCTGACGCGGAAGTTGTCGGTTATTACGAATTCTGGTCTTGAGCGTCTCACGTATTCGAGTAGTCCGTTGAAGTCTGAGTGGTCGCTGAGGGCTACCACGTATTCTTTGATGCCTGTCTGGCGGATTGCCGAACCGAACTCCCATCCGCTCACCAGAACGCGAAAGTCGTCCAGACCGACTTTGCTTCTTGATTCCATGTGATAAAACGCCACGCACGGCGAGTTGTCTGCCAATAGTTTTTCGGCTTCTGGTTCTGTAGAGTGCATTAGCCGTCCCAAGCGCATGCCGTGTTTTTCGCAGACCTTTGAGATCTGAAAAACTCTTTCGGGGGTAATGAAAGGAACGTTCAAGTCGGCGCTGTGCAGGATTTGCATGACTTCTTGAAGCTTCCCGTGATAGCCGAAAACGTAGACTGCGCCCTGTTTCAACCCTTTTTCTACAAGGGAAACCAGTGAGGTTTTGACGTCTGTTCCAAAAGAGCGTTTGCAGGTTGGGCTTCCATAAGTGGCTTCGATGACGAGAACGTCTGATTCGAGGATTGGAGTTTCGTCGATTCTGAAGTCTCCGGTGAAGACGATTCTTTTTCCCTCAAAATCTTCAACCAGCACTTGAGCGGCTCCTAGGATGTGGTCGGCTTTGAAAAACGTTATGCGCTCTTCATCATACTGAATCGTTTTGCCGTAGTCGAGTGTTTCTACGAGGCCGCTCATTAGGAAAAGTGGGGTTCGCATTACATCTATCATGTCTTTCGTTGCTTTCGTCATCAACACTTTTTCGCATGTTCTCAGGCTCTGTCTTAGTCCTACCATGTGGTCGGCGTGAGCGTGAGTGACAACTCGCAAGGGTTTGGTGTGTTCAAAAGCGTCACAAGCAACGCTCTTGCCAAGAAGAACGGCGCCGCGATATGTCACACTGGCCCTTGAAAACAAAGCCATTCACCTCACCTATGCTTTTACGAGCCACTCGACGAGTTCTCGGGGTTCTCTGCATGCTATCTTCACCTTTATTGGCCCTAGAGGAGATTCTGCAGTTTCCCTGGCAAAAGAAACGTGCCCGACGTATGCCACCTGCTTATTCAAACAGAACCTGATAGTCTTCTTGTCCATGCCCTCAAGAAAGACGGCTCGAGCAGCGCTGCGGATGTGTTCTCGGCGAAGAAGATCGCACAGTCTAGTCAGTGATTCTTTTCCTTTGCCTTCGCCCACTAGAAGGCTTGCCTTGTGGAGAGGCTTCAACTGTAGGCTTAAGTCTCCGAAGACGTTTTTTATGGCCAGTCCCACTTTCTCTTGAGATTCCGTGGGGTTGATTTCTGCTTCCACGTGAAGGCTTATCTCTTCCATTTCTCCTCCACCTTTCTCAAAACGTACTTAACCCTGTTTTTCACAACGTCCATGGCTTCCTCGTTGACCACGGTGTACTCGGCCATAACTATGGCGTTGCCCAGCCCTACGCTTAGTTCCCGCATGTCTCTTTCATGGAAAACGTCCCAGCCGCCAGCATCGTCGCTTCTTCGCCGACGGTAAAGCCTCTGAAACCGGGTCTCTGGAGACGCACAGATGGCTATTAGGCTGAACTTGGGAAAACGCTTCTTGAATTCTTCAACCTCCTCCAAGCTTCTGATCCCGTCCACCACTACTTTCTGTCTTTTTGCTCCTTCTATTGCGGGGATACACCTTTTTGCTATGGCGCCTTTTCCTCCCTTTTCTCTTAGTTCCAGCATAATTTTTCCGATGTTTTCAGGATTTGGTTTCAAGTTATTCTTTTGGGCTTCTTTTCTCACGACATCGCCCATGACGACTACGTCATAGTCGCTCTCTTTTGCAACTTTGATGACGAGGGATTTTCCTGAGCCGGGCATTCCTGCCACGCCTAGTACGAGCTTCTGGCCAGCCATCTCCCTCGCCCTTGTAAATATGTCAGCTCCTTACAGATAGTTTTTTTACATTAAAAGCATTTATCACAGAAAACAGTGCAGAGACACTGGGTGAAGTGGGCATGTCAGAGCCGATTAGGAGTTTTGTCGCTTTCGACATGGACAGCGAGTCTGTTCTGAAGAGGCTAACCGAGGTGCAGACCCTGCTGGTGGGAACTGGCGCGGATTTGAAGACCGTTGAACCAAGAAACATTCATATGACCATCAGGTTTCTTGGAAATGTCACGGCAAGTACTGTTGAGAAGATTTTTGAAGGCATGAAGAAGGTGCAGTTTGTTCCCTTCGATGTTCAGATTTTGGGCGTGGGTGCTTTTCCAAATGTGCGATATCCACGCGTTGTGTGGGCGGGAATGGCTGAGGGCGCTGACAAGTTGCGTGGAATCTTCGGTCAGCTTGAGCCTCATCTCCGCAGTTTGGGGTTTGCGCCTGATCCGAAGGGCTTCAGTCCTCACCTAACGCTTGCCCGGGTTAGGTCTGGAAGGAACAAGGCTGAGCTTGCCAAATTCATCAGCGAAAAAGCGAATTACGAGTTTGGAACTGTTAGGGCTGCGTGCCTGCGGCTTAAAAAAAGCGATCTGACGCCGAAGGGACCCATCTACTCGACGCTTAAAGAAGTTTGTCCGCAGGGATGAGAAGAAGGACGTGATTATGCAAGAGAAGATGAGGAGAATCCTTACCACCGTTCTGAAACGAGTCACGCCTAAAGCGGATGAACGTGTCAAGATGAGTGCTTTGGCTGAGAAACTGGAAGGGAAAGTCGCTTCTGCATCGAAGCGTTTGGGCGTGAAGGCAGTGGTGCGTGTGGAAGGGTCCGTTGCTAAGGACACGTGGCTGAGCGGGGAGCTGGACATTGACGTTTTCATGCGAGTTCCTCCTTCGGTTCCGCGCCGGTCGCTGGGCGATGTTTGCCTGAACGTTGCCAGAGAGGCGACAAAGGGTTCCGTGCAGATAGAAAGGTTCGCGGAACATCCTTACCTCGAGGCTATAGTCGAAGGCGTCAGAGTGAACGTTGTGCCGTGCTACGCTACAAAACGCGGGGAATGGTTAAGCGCGATGGATAGGACGCCGTTCCACACGGATTACATTAACAAGCGTTTGAACAAGCAGATGCGTAGTGAAGTGCGCTTGCTGAAGAAATTCATGAAGGGCATAGGGGTATATGGCGCCGAGATTAAGGTAGGAGGTTTCAGCGGTTACCTCTGCGAGCTCCTAGTTCTGCATTACAAGACCTTCACGAAGACGCTGGAAGCTTTCTCTAAGCACAAGCAGAGAATCGTCGTGGACATTGATAACCACTACCAAAACAGAGAGAGCGAGCTTGCTCTTCTTTTTGGCGAACCTCTAGTTGTTGTTGACCCCGTGGACAGAGCCAGAAACGTAGCCTCTGCCGTGCAAACACAGAAGCTCTACAGTTTCATAGCTGCCGCGCAAGCTTTCCTCAAAAAGCCAGACATTGAATTCTTCTATCCGCCAAAGACAACAGCACTCAGCGTAAAAGAAATTGAGCAGAGCTTGAAGGATCGTGGCTCTACTATTGTTTTTGTAGTCTTCGAAGGCGTCGAGTCTGTTCCTGACGTGCTATGGGGCCAACTTTACAAGAGTCAACGCTCTCTCCACAAGCTTGTCCAATTGCACGACTTCAAAATTCTTCGAGACCTTGCGTGGAGTGACGAGAAAGACTTGAACATGTTCGTGTTCGAGCTTGAACACTGCTGTACCTCACCTGTCAAGAAGCATCTAGGACCACCGCTCGACAAGGAAAAAGAGTGTGAGAAATTCGTTGCCAAGTACTTAGAGGGCAATGGCACGGTTTGCGGACCTTACGTGGAGGATAGCAGATGGGCCGTTCTTATTAGGAGAAAATTCACTGATGCTTGTGACCTGTTGAAGGAAAGACTGAAGGACGGAGGGAGAAACGCGGGTGTAGCTGAGGGAATTTCGCAAGTTCTCAAGAAAGGTTTCGAGATTCTTGTTAATGAAGAGATTGTTAAGGTCTACAAAACGAACGGCGACTTCGCCTTGTTCTTAACGGATTTCTTGCAGGGCAGGCCTAAATGGTTAGAAGCCCGCTCAGTGTGAGGACAATCAAGACGATTCCGAGTGGCAGGGTGTACGCTGCGAAGTAATGGAATTTCTTGCTCCTCACCAAGTTCGAGACGAGTCTTATAGCAACGTAACCTGCGACCGCAGCTAGGATGACGCCCACCAACAGTTCAAAAGCACCTATATTTTGAACGGCCAATTGACCGCGACTATGGTAGGCTTCGAACGCAACGTCTCCGATTATCGCAGGGATTGAGACCAAGAAAGAGAATTTGAATGCTTTGTCTCTTTTTAGCCCCAGCAGCAGCGCGGTTGAAATAGTCACTCCGCTTCTTGACAGGCCTGGAAAGCTCGCAAGTCCCTGAGCTATGCCCATGATAGACGCTATCAAAATCGTTAAAGTGTCAACGTTTTCTTTTCCAATTCTAGAAGTGTAAAGATATGTGGCCCCCATTAGGAAGGTTATGCCGATTATGAGAAGAGTTTGAAAAGTTTGTGCAAGGAATTCTGCGTGGAGTATTCCGATTATTCCTGTGGGGATGGTTGCCACGACTATGAGCGGTATGAGTTGGCCATATTCCGACTTGAAGTCCAGATGTATCAAAGCCTTGAGTATACTCTTGACTTCTTTTCTGAAGTAAAACACGACCACGATTAGCGTTCCGAGGTGCAGAGCCACATCCAAGAGTGGCGTAGCTTGTAAGTTCATTAAATGTTGAGTTATTTGGAGGTGGGCCGTGCTTGAGACCGGCAGCCATTCTGTAAGGCCTTGAATTATGCCGAGTGGGACTATTTCAAGGACACTAACCTGAGCTATTGTGAAGTAGACTGTCTGAGAAGAACTCAACGTGCCAGCAGTGTCATTTGCATAAACGACTATGGAATGAGGCCCTTCGACGAGATTCGCCAAAGTCGTATTGCCTACCGCCGTGATGTTTGTCTGACCGTCCAAACTGTAACCTGCCCATGAGATCGACGCATTCACGGTGAATGTCAAAGGTATTTCAGACAATGTGTATGTCTTGTTTTCGGGCGACAAAATCGAGACGTTCAGAGAAACCCCGTTTGTTGTTAGAAAAGCTGCATAGTGCGAGTCCCCGCTTGAAGCTAGGGCGCTTGCGTGAACTACGCCGTAGTTTCCAGCGAATGGGATTAAACCGAAAATAAGCGTGCATGCTGACAACAAGAGCATCAGTCGTACAGGATTTTGATGCGCCCACTTGAATTGTTTGAACCACGAAACTTTAAGTGCACGCGGGGTATTCCGCGATTTGTGGGCCAAGTGTCTTCCTCGAATTGGACGCCTCGAATCAATATTAAAAGATTAATGAAAGTAACTTGTTTATACATGTGGTGGTGTCGGCAGTGAATGAGTATCCTCCCGGAAGCGCTGAGGACCGAAAAATGCTTGCCTCAATGCCCAGTGAAAAGCTACTTGATTACCTGTTCTTTCAGGTCAGGAACTTATGGAGAGTTGACGGACTATACTTTCTTGGTATCGAGAAAAAGTTTGGCCCAGAGGCTGCTACAGAGATTGACGCTGGTGTATGGGAGACAATGGCTGGAATCGAGGCAAAGAGCCTGCAGAAAATGTTCAAAATTGAAGAAAACCCGGACGTGGCCAGGACTATGGAACTTCTGCGAAAGTCAAGCTGGGCCCTAGATCAACCTTTCAAGATCATCGAAATAGGCAGCAACCGAGCGGTTCTCGGTGTGGGCAGATGCAGAACGCAAGAGACTCGCTTAAGCAAGGGATTAGGCGAGTTTCCATGCAAGCGTGTACGGTTTGGCTACTTGAGGAGTTTCGCGAAGACACTTAACCCCAAAATCGAAGTGAAATGTTTGGTTTGCCCACCTGATAAACACCCCAAAGAGTCATGGTGCAAATGGGAATTTACCCTGTGACTCCTATAGACCATAGCCTTTGTTTTAGATGCTCGCGCCGAAAAACCTAGAACAAGTTTACCTTACCCAGCGACGATCCAAACATATTTGTCATATAGCAGATTTGGGGGTAGGCTGTGAGACCACACAAATGAGTCCCGCAAACCTTACAGCCTCATAGAAGCGCACTATTCTAGAGTGGAAGAAAAAGGGAGGGTTCGCCTAGGCATTACTTGAACCCTGGCTGATTTTTGCTACAGCTACAGAGCCAGTTAACACACTGCTGTTGAGAAAAGTGAGTTCCCTGCCAGAATCCAGCAAAATCTTCGTATAAAAGGGCGTGAGTTCCTTAACTACACCTTCCTGATTCATGTAGGTCGTGTATATCCGATCGTCCAAAGAGTAGGGAAGTCTGCCTCGCACGACCGCTTCCGCAGGAAATGTCGTAACGATCACTCCTCCTTGGATTATAGCGGTGTTCGGGATTACGATTAGACCTCCAATGTCGTTTCTTATCCGCGTAACCATCGCCGTTATCTCTACTACCCTGCCGGGAACGTTATTTACCATGACAGTGTCGCCTGTGCTGAATGGGTGGGTCATGAGCACTAACGTCCCTGCAAGAATATTGCCGACAAATGTGGAAATGACGAGACCTATAACGATCGACACGACGCCTCCGCCTACTAGTAGTGTTGTCGGCGAAACCTCGAATATGTTGAGTACCGCAAAAGTCATCACGATGCCGACTATGAGAATCATGAAGAACTGGAAGATTGCGGCGAGATGAGTGCCAACGTTTTTTGATATTAGAGATTTGGAACGCCTGATGAAGAATACGATAATTAAGCCGAAAGCGACAACTATCAGCGTTCTGATGGTCTGTCTGATAGTCTGCGCAATCACCGTGGTTAATTGTGCCTGCGCAGAAATCAATTGGTCAAATGAGAATATAAGGGCAAAAGCCACAACAATCAGCAGCGCAATAATTAGCGCAAACCTCTTAACGGAGCTCACAAAGTTTGCCAATTCCGTTCACACCAAAGCTATCATGCAAATCTTGTTCTATAATTTTTCTCTTAGGTCAAAGCAGTGGATGGGTATAAGGGGTGATCCGGAAGCACATGCTCGCGCGCTTTCCAGTTTCTGACTGCCAAAACGTTGGCGTCTGAGAGTGGGCTGCGCTTCACGAGAAACGAGCACAACGTTGGCCCCCGGTCGTCTGTTGCACACATCAGATGTAATCTGTAAGTGTAATCTGTAACAATGCTGTTATTGCTGGCCCCTACCTCTGTGCACATACATCAGATGTAATGTTTGTGTGTGTGAACGGCTCATAGTTGGCCCCCTACCTCTGCTGTGTTACCACAGAGGTAACAATGATTGGTAACAGTTCATGTAGAATCTATGAAGATTTCTTCGTTCAGGAGTCGACTTCACTCTTGTCAGTTACCACAGATGTAACATTGATTGGTAACAAAACCATGAAGAAGCAGACAGGTGTGCGGATGTTTGCTGAGGTCCAGCGCGCGCTGAATGTCTCCTTTTAGGTGCGCGGAGAGGTTCCTCATTTCATAGTTTCGTTTCGAAGAATGGTGCGCGCCGCAGTTCTGTGACATTTTCAGAGACAAAGGCTCACTAGGGCCTGGTCAAGACACTTCCATTCGCATCCTAGTCCAGAGTGCGTTACAGCTATTAACTTTGAGTACGGTAGGGAGGGCTATATTCACCACTGTTGGAAGTCTTTGGTGTATGAGCGCTCTAATCAGCAGGTACTTCACGTCATTAATCGTGGTCGTAAGCATAATCTTGGGATTCGCTTTTCCAGAGGTTGGAATGATTTGGAAATCGTACTTGGCTCTTCTGCTGATGTTCTTGATGTTCTTTGTCACGCTAAGCATAGAGCCGAACCAGGTCGCACGTACGATCAGGAGTTATCCAATCATACTAGTGGGCTTGTTCACGGCGTTCGTCTTGGTGCCGGTGCTAGCGCTTTCAACAAAACCTTTTTTTTCACCTGCAATTTACGCTGGTACGGTGCTTGCTCTCTGCTGTCCATCGGCCGTGGTTTCGGCGTTCTGGACCAAGGTGTTCAAGGGAGACATCGCCACCGCTCTGGTCATGAGCATAGTCACTAATCTCATTTCGATAGTGACAATCCCTGCAACGATGCTCATCGCCGTCGGCACAGTTCTGAACGTTGACATTCCAAGCATGATGATTAATCTTGCAGAAATAATCCTAATTCCCATGATGGCCTCCTTCTTGTTGAGAAAATTTGTGCACTTAGATTGGAACAGAGTCAGCAGTTACGGCTCTAAGGCCGAGCTGGGAATACTCGTTCTTGTGGTTTGGGGATCTATCGCACAAGGAGTCAAATATGTGAGAAACAACATCGTAGAATTTGCATTGTTGAACGTTTTCATATTTGGAATACTTGCATTTGCCTTCGCCGCGACCCATTTTCTCACAAGGAGATTCGGACATGAGAAAGCAATATCAATCGAGATAGCGACGACAGTAAAAAATGCAGCTCTCTCCCTCGTCATAGGCCTAACAGCGTTCGGCGCGCCGATACTCCCACCGCTGATCGCAAACCTCATTGCACAAAACCTGTTGCTCATCCCGGCAAAGGCCCTAACCGAAGAAATAGCAGCGCTCCGCCACAATGGCCTGCGCGAGGCCAAAGACAAAAAGACAAAATCGTTTGAAAGTGTTTCCATCGTGCATGAAAGTGGCTGATGGGCTTCTCAGATAATCATATATGAAGGCTTTATCATACGGTTGGAGGATGTGCATGAAATCCAAATTCACCTATGTTGGAATAAGAGTCATGAACCTGCAAAAATCTATTGATTTCTACACGAAAGTGCTCGGCATGAAGGTTAAAGGTCAGAGTAAGTGCGACCAAGCCAAAGGGGAGACAGTTGCCCTCGAAAGTGAGGGAGACAGCTTCGTTCTGGAACTCAACTTCTACGAAAGAGACAGCCCTTTCAACACGAAATACGCTGTCGGAGAAGGACTGGATCATCTTGCCTTCAAAGTTGCCAACTTGGAAAAAGCCTTGGAAGAAGCAAAGAACGCAGGACACAGGACGATTCTAGAAATGAAAGCGGATGGTAGCCGATGGGCCTACATTGAGGACCCAGACGGAATCTGGATAGAACTCTTCTAGGGCCATAGCGCACGCTGGTTCAACTGGAATTCCTCGCCCTCTTGCAGCAACACGACTTTGGTGTTTGAGTTAGCCTCCACCTTTCTTTTGAACTCTCCACGGTCTTTTTCCCAAGTGTGCATAGCCATTGCCGTCTTGGGGTTGATCGCTGTCGCAGCTTCGGCAGCCTCAGCATTGTCCATCGTGTATTTGTCTCCTGTGGGAAGCAGAGCCAAATCTATCTTCTTGAGCTGGCGCATTTCCGGGATGAAATCCGTGTCTCCAGCATGATAAATCGTCATGCCTTCAGCCTTAATCATGTAGCCCACGCCATATCCCTTAGGATGCCACGGCTTTCCCGAGGGTTTACACCGCTTGATATTGTAAGCTTCGACTGCCTCAATCGTTACACCATCAACTGTGATTTCTTCTCCGGGTTTAATGGTTTTGACGCTTCCACCGATTCTTGATGCGCAGTTCTTGGGAGCAACTACGATAGTATCCTTCTTTCGGAGCTTCTGGATTTTGGGCGGGCTACAGTGGTCGCCATGATTGTGTGTCACCAATATTATGTCAGCTTTCTCAGAGGTTTCAACAACCTTCCCATACTTTTTCAAGTCAACATAGAGGATTTTGTCTGTAATTCTAATTTGAAAGCTGGAATGGCCAAGCCATCTAACACATATCGCCATCCTAACACCAAATCCCAAGTCTAATAGACTGCTAGGACCTGCCCAAAATACAATGTGTGATAGTCATCTCTTGGGTAGAAAAGCTTCTTCACATCGGCTGGAACCTTACCTGGCCTTACTTCAAGTTTGTGCACTACTTTGCACTCGTAATGAATCTTACATTCCTTGATTGTTGGCACGTTCACTTTTTTCCCTTTCATGAGACTCAATTTGCACTCCTTAAACTTGTCATGTTCTTTGCCGCTGACTTCGCCACAATAGGTTACAGTTTTTTCCAATCCTTCGCCAGGCACGTTCACCGTAAACTCGTCACTTTCTTCAATAAACTCGTGTGTAAAACGCGAGTGCCTCACAGCTACCAGAAAGACAGGCATCCTCCAAAATACTCCCACAAACCCCCAGCCAATCGCCATCACATTACACGCACCATCCTTCTTCGCACCCACCAACAAACAACCAGGATCTTCCAGCTTCGTCAGTGTCTCAACAACGAACTCATCAAACTTGGGATTCACGCCATCCACCATTGAACTCTCGTTCTAAACAATTTCGCATACGATTCTAAAGAGGTTTTCCACATTTTACGCGCTTCGGACCTAGCGCGCGCGACAGGATTCATCTTCCGATTCAAAGCAAGCGTTAAAAGGAGCAGAAAAGAAGTGAATCCTAGGGATGGTCTTTGGCGAAAAAGAAGACTTGGTGTGAGAAACTCCAGGACAGCAAAGACTTGCCAAGGGTCGAGAGAATCACTGAAAGAATGAGCAAGAAATGGGGAACGGGCACAATGGTCATCCCAGCACCCGTAGAAGTTGATGAGCTAATGAGAAAAGTGCCTGAAGGGAAGCTAACCACCATAAACCACATTCGAGCAGCACTAGCCAAAAAACATGAAGCCACAATCGGTTGCCCAATCACCACTGGCATATTCGCTTCGATCGCAGCCCACGCAGCGGATGAACAGAAACAAAAAGGACAGGAGAGCATCACTCCTTACTGGCGCACTCTCAAAGTCGGCGGTGTCATAAACGAAAAGTATCCTGGTGGCACGGAAGAACAGAAGAAACTCTTAGAAAAAGAGGGGCACAATGTCGTACGAAAAGGCAAGAAATACGTTGTAGTCGACTACGAAAAATCGTTGACAAGACTACTCTAACGTTTGTTTGTGCCCGTCAAAGAAGGAGAAAGCGGGTTGTGTCGAAGAAACTCGGCCTAAGATTATTGGATGCGTCTTAGCGTGGGCTCGGAAAAGCTATATCTGAACCAAAGACCTTCTGCTAGTCAGTAGCTCGGGGCCAATGATGCTTGACGTAAGAGAACTCTTGAAATATAATGAAGACGTGCGGCACAAGTATTTTGGCAGCTTCCTGAAGCTTTCATGGAGTGAATTGACTAAGAATAGGGAAGCGAGTTTTCACTCAATCAGGAACATATTCGTCCACATTCTAGGGACAATAGATTACTTTTTGGATTTCCTGCAGAAAGAAGACCTTCGAATCAAGAGAGAATTTGATGATTACAAGACCTTCGAGGACGTCAGAGCTTACATGGAGCATGTTGGGAAGCGGATGGATGACTACCTTGGTTCACTTTCTCTTGAAGGACTTAACAAGAAGTATGCGATAACGGCCGATGATGCCAAGACTTTTGAAGTCACAGCCGAAGACGTCTTATTCCACGTATTCGAAGAGGATGTCTACCATAGAGGAGAATTGAATGCCCTTCTTTGGCAAATGGGCATTGATCCGCCCCTGCCTACGATAAAAGAATACCTTCAACACGTTCATTCCAGGCCATCATAAAGGAACGTGCCGCGCATGATTCAAATGCTTTTTATGCAGTGCATCGTAGATACTGTAAACTTATCTGTCATGGCTCAAGCTTTTAGATTAGACCATACTTCCAAACTTGTTGAAGTGCATAAATTATTGATACCAATCCCAATCTTACGTCTTCTCCACTCATTTCAAACACGCAAGGATGAGACACTATGTTTCTAAACCATTTCAGGGAAGACAATTGGTGCAAAAGAGCCTCTTCTGGATTCTTTTCATTCCCTTTTGAATCAGCCAGTAGTTTGCCCAGTTTTGCTTCCCAACGAAGCGCACCCTTTTCGTGAGACGCGCCGTATTTTCTAATAAACATCTTGTCGGTCACCCATTCAGCAATCAATCCGATATTTCGGTAACTTGAAGAAAAGTCGCCCACTTCATACGTCTTTATCGCAGAGTCCAACTCATCGAAAAGTTCCTTTGGCAGTGTCCCTTCCAATTCTAGAAGGGAGCGTTTCAAATAGAAATTCAAATGAGTTACATAGCTCTTTTCTATTCCTTCTAGGAGGGAAGTTGAAAACCCTCCTTTGCAAAACTCACAGACAACAATATTCGTGTCCTTATCTCCCGAAAACACTTTGTAAAACTTATCAGCTTTCTTGAGTTTTTTTCTTCCACAGTAAATGCATGGTTCTTTGGGTTCAACTTCGATAAAACTGATTTCGTCAGACAATTTCGTTCCTCTGACAGCATAGTTAAGGATGTTATTATAAAGTGTAATGGCATGTGGGCATAAAAGAAACACAAATCTTAAATAGATAGGATGCATATAGGATAGTTATAGATATGGATAGGATGTGGATAGGAATGCAATGCAAATATTGCGGTTCTGAAAACGTCGTGAAGAACGGTTCAGCCAAGGGCGAACCGATTTTCAAGTGCAAGGATTGCGGTCACAGATTCACTTATGGTTCAGACTTTCCAAGAATGAGGACACAATCACGCATTATTTCTTCCAGCATTGACATGTATTTTGAAGGTCTGAGCGTTAGGAAAATTCAGACTCAGATTAAGAAGCTGTTCGGCGTTGACGTTAGCCAGATGGCTGTTTGGAAATGGATAATGAAATACTCGAAACTCGTTTCTAAATATGTTGAAACCCTTCATCCTCAATTACTAGGAATCTACCATGTGGATGAAACCGCAATAAAGTGCAGATCGGTTCAAAAATGGTTCTGGGAAATGATAGACGAACAGTCAAAAATGATCGTTAGTTCTCATCTAAGTCATTCGCGCACGACAGAAGACGCAGTTGCAGTTTTTGAGAAAAGCGTGAGAATCACCAAGAGAAAGCCAACATCAATTTATTGTGATGGTCTTCCAGCTTACGTTGATGGTTACAACAAAGTTTTCCGCACAATGAAGAAAGAAGGAAGACCAGAGCTTATCAGAAGCATAGGCATCAGAAACATTCACAACCAAAACGCAGTAGAGCGTCTACATTCCACGCTTAAAGATAGGCTGAGACCGACAAGAGGCTTAAAGGATTTTGAAACCGTGAAAACACTCTTAGACGGTTGGGTTGTCCATTACAATTACGTGCGAAAACATCAATCGTTGAAGGGCAAAACCCCCGCTCAAGCTTCAGGGCTAAACATTCCAAATGATTGGAACGTACTAGTTAAGGAAGCAACAAAAGAAGAAACATTGAAAGAGAAAGACATGACAAAGCGAATTGTCGAGGTGATCGCACAATGAAAAAAGTCTTAGTCAGTCTTCCAGAGGGAATATACCAAACCATAAGAAAGTTCAAGGGAAAACTCGGAGAAAGTGACTCAGAGGTTATCAGGACAATGCTGATAAGCTTTCTAACTGAAAAAGGCTATTTGCTTGAGGATGTGAACAAATGAGCAAAGAAAAACGAAATTCGATTAAAGACTTGAAGGACGAAATAGACGTTTTAGACCACATGCTCACCGCATTGGTTGAAACTCTTGAAGAGAAGGGCGTGTTGACTCAGGAAGAATGGGAACAAAAAATTAAAGCGAAAATTGAAAAGGTGACACAGAATTACAGGGAGTTAGAGCCTTGAAAAAAGAACTTGCGGATTTTCTCAAGGAATATCTCAAGAAACCGTGGTTTGTATTAATCATCATAATTGCTTTGACCTTGGTGACGATGTTCTTTCCCTCTTATTTTGCTGATCTAGTATTGATAGTTTCTGCGTTTATCCTTTCTGATCTCTCAGCAAATGTCATAGTCAGGGGTGGCAATGGTCTAGCGCAGATAAGACCGCTGGGAACCAAGATTCAGTATGAGGGTTATGTTCTAATTGTATTCTTCAGCTCAATTGTGATAACATCTTTAGGAGTAGATTTTGCTTCTCAAGAACTTACATCGTTTGCTTTATCTTTGCTTTCAAATCCTTCAGGGGCTATTGTGTTTGCTGTATTCCTTGGGTTCCTAGTTTATGGAGATATGCGGATACGATTTTATTGGCGTTCAAAAACCACACAATAAAAGAAATGCCCAATCCCAAAAACGTTCCCCTACTCAGCAAACCGAAACAGTAGATCAATATTAACGCAACCATATGCGCTCCCATTATTGTCGTAAGAGTATCTCCATATGCCATGTCTTTCTGATTAGCAAGAATGTCCATGAAAGAAAAATAGTAATGTCTTCGTTCATGAGTGCCAGCGTTTTCTTCTCCAACCGACCTTTCTCACCATAAATCTGATTCCGCTACCTTTGTAAGCTTTATTCCATTCTCCAGCCTCTTTCTGAGCCTTCTTTTTTGTTCTGTAGCGCTCTCCAGCGACAACCGTGATAGGGCTCTTTCCCTTTCGTCTAACAACAAGCCAAGGCTTTTCCCGAGAACTCAATATGGGCTCACAGAAGAAAAATTCCAAAAACTTTTGTCAGTTTAGCTAGCTAGCTAATTAATATGTTTCCCAATGTAGAACTTCTTCCAGCGGTCTTCGTGACGGAGGTTCTGGAATCTTGAGTGGGTATCCTAGAGGCAGTATTGCAAAGGGTTTAACATCTTCTGGAAGATTAAGCATTTCTCTTACTATGTCTTTTTCAAAAAGAGAGTTCCAGCAAGTTCCTAGTCCCAGTGCTGTTGCTGCAAGCATCATGTTTTCAATGGCAGCTGACGCATCTTGGGGACTGTAGTGTTCACGTCCAAGTTCTCCATACATCTGTTCAGATCTTTTGAGGTTAATGCATACTACAAGTGCAATTGGAGAATACTTTAGGTAGCGGGCGTAGCCTGAGATTTCAGCCATCTTTTCCTTCTTTTTCTGATCCGAGACTACGACTACTTCTATAGGTTGGTTGTTGCCAGCGGAGGGAGCCCAGCGGACTGCGTCAACCACTTTTTCTATTAGTTCTTTGGGAACTTGTTTTGCATCATCATATTTTCGAATGCTTCTCCTATTCTTAATTGTCTCAAAGATTTCCACCTCAGATCTCTCCATACAATTGCTTGATTATATCTCCTATTAAGTTCTTCATATACAAGTTACCAGAACCTCATCAAGCAAAATCTAAAAGCTTGAGCCATGACAGATAAGTTTACAGTATCGCATCGTATAGGTCATGAGTGAGGTGGAATATCGTGGAGTTCAAAGGAAGTCAAACTGAGAAGAACCTTTTGGCAGCGTTTGCGGGCGAATCGCAGGCCCGAACGAGATACACCTTCTTTTCGAGTGCAGCTAGAAAGGAAGGATTCGAGCAGATATCTGGTATCTTCCAAGAAACGTCAGACAACGAGAAGGAACACGCGCAACTCTTCTTTGAGCATCTCAAAGGAGGAATGGTGGAAATCACCGCTGGTTACCCTGGAGGCATTGTGGGTTCAACTGCACAGAATTTGAAGGCAGCTGCTGAGGGCGAGAGATTCGAGTGGGGAACACTGTACCCCAGCTTTGCAGAAGTGGCAGAGAAAGAAGGCTTCAAAGAAGCAGCCATCACTTTTCGTCAAGTCGCTAGGGTGGAAGCATACCACGAGCGGCGCTACTTGAAGCTACTCGTGAACGTCGAACAAAACAAGGTCTTCAAGAAAGACGCGTCTATAAAGTGGAAATGCCGTAACTGCGGCTACGTGCATGAAGCACCTGAGGCCCCGGAAAAATGCCCAGTTTGCCATCACCCAAGAAGCTATTATGAAGTCTGGTGCGAAAACTACTGATCGGACAATCTATAAACTCAAAACTTGGGGCGCTACACATCTAAGAACTAGCGGAATCTATGCGCGCGTTAGCCGACCACTTCAACAGTCGTTCCAATAGCCCAGCCAGGCACACCTTTTCGAAACTTGGCTGTGACTACGCCTTTCTTGCCGTGCAAACCCATAATTTCCCCGATACACTTGCTCTTTCCTTCCGTCCAGACAACTTTTCTCCCGATAAGCTGACCTGCCTTAGAGACAGAATCTGCATCCGCGAATCGAATCAGAACCCATTTTGACATTTGCGTTCTAATGCCTATCCGATAGTTTGCTATCGTTCCATGAACAGATTGAGACACAAGCATTCACCATTGCAACATCCCCTTTAAGACGCACAACTAGCTTTTAAACCTGCTTCGCCTCAATCCCCGCCTGTCAACCTTTGGCTCCCTAACGCGCCTAAATCCATTCTACCGCCGAAGAACCCATTCTTAACAGTAAAAGGGTCATGCGCCATGGATAAATAGTGTACACACGTACATATCTTAATATGCGAGGAAGCCCATTATATTTATGGGTAGAATTCTGTTGGAGAAGAATATTGACAAAAGAGCCTGAAAGGAATTTTGTCGTTTTTCTTCCATTCTACTAAAAAAACATTAAGTGAATTGCGTAATCTGCAAACAAGCAGGCAAGCACACCCGTGTAATCATGGAGAAGCAGAGCCGAAAGAAAACATCTGCCCGGAATAGATAACTATGGATTCCACAATTGGAACATAATAGTAAAAAGAGTTGGGAAAAACTTGAAAAACAGAGTATCATCCGGTGAATATCTCGCTTTCCTTGCGGTAAAATATGAAGTTGACCCAGACGTTCTTTTCAACGCGCTGGTCTCGGCGAGAGAAAATCGAAAATCCAGATGTGAGAACCTTTCAATCGAACGTCGCAGTGAAACACAAGACAAAACCGTCTATCTAATCATGAAAGGTTCTGAAGTCGTAGCACAGTTTCCCATATTCAAGGAATTCCTCTTAGAACGAGACAATCCTGTTAGAAGATTTATGAAAACTGACATGATCCGCAGACATCTAGTTAAGAAGAATAAGACAGCACATTCCCTTCCCATAAGGGATTTACGAACTGGAATGAGCCAGATTAGTCTGAAGGCCAAGGTCTTAGAAATTCCGGCACCGAAACTCGTCTTCACCCGCTTCGGAAACTATGCCAGCGTTGCAAACGCCTTGATAGGTGACGAGACTGGTTCAATCAAACTTTGCCTGTGGAACGAACAGATAGGGTCTATCTCAGTAGGAGACATGATTCAACTCGAGAACGCGCGGGCATCCACATACAGAGGCGAAAGACAACTGAACATAGGGAAAAAGGGAACACTCAACAACATTAAGGACATGATAGTTCCCGAACCAATACCGCTACTTAGCTCATGAAATTCCCAATTAGAAAGCATTCACAAGCGAAAACGGGCCTAGAAGGAAAAGACCGCCAAGTGACCGACGGAGGAAGAACAAACCGAGTTTAGTGAGCCTGAGGAATGATTTATGAAAATAGTAAAAGGCTGGAGAAGAATAGACAACCAAAGAGGTTACATAAATGCGACAACAGGGCAGAAGCTTGTTGTTACAAAGAAGCAGTATGGAGAACACTACTTGGCACTACTGTTTCCCAGAATGATGAATGATGATGAAGGAAAGAAGGTATCACCAGAGTTTGCGACAGAATCAAAAGCAGAATCATTTGCTACGGATTGGATGAACAAGCATCCAAGGGGACTAGACGAACCGCACGTCCTATCGGGCGACCAGAGTCAACAGTCTTAGATTTCGTCAGCGCGCGTTACATCGGTGTCGCAAGTACTTTGCTTTTCTGCTTGCAATTCTATCCAGTTCAGGCATAACAATCGTTAATAACACGAAAGAGGAACTCTTTTTGTCTCATCACACGCGAGGGGAGAAAAACGAGCCGCTCAGGTATCAAGATCGTGCTGACTTCTTCAGCTACTGAAATGAGCGACTACTACAATAATCCCTTTGTCGCCTTTGTCGCCGCATTTGCGAAAGGCCCATTGCCCCTTTGGATCCTGAGGAAATCCCTTTATCCATCTGTTGAAAGCAATTGCGACGGAAGTGCCAAATACGCGCCTTACGGTCTGAGAAAGGTCGAAGCCTTGCTGCTAGAAAACGGTTTTACGGATTCAGACGTAGCAGTAGTCCACCCGTCGAACCTTGATGATTTCATAGGACCCGACACCAAGGTTGTTGGTATATCCTCAATGGATCCGACAGGAATGGCATACGTCAGCAAAACATATTCTTCGCTAGTCGGAGGCGGAGCGCCGTTAAATGCTCTTGAATTCGAAGCATTGGTAAAACATCGAACCATACGCAAATACAAACCCAAAGTAATCGTCGGCGGCTATGGTTCTTGGCAGCTTGAGAGAAAGAAAGTGGCAGGACGCTATGGAATAGATTGTGTCCTTATCGGCGGATCTGCAGAGACCATCATCGACGTTTTCGACAAAGCAGTCACCGGGGAACCTCTGCCGAAAGTTGTACGCCCCGGAAACGGGTCAAAAGACAGAAACTTGCCTCTAATCAAGCATGCGGCTATTCACGGTGGAGTAGAGATATCCAAGGGATGTGGCCGAAGTTGCCAGTTCTGCACACCTACGGTGCAAGACAAGTGTGACGTGCCCCTGGACAAAGTCATGAAAGAAGTTGAGACCACCATCGGAGAAGGCGCGTCTCGCATAACATTGATAACTGAAGACTTGTTTCTGTATGGCGCGAAAGAAAAAACCTTCATACCGAACAAAGAGGCCGTGCTTAGGCTCGTCAGAAGCATAGCAGACTATTCCGGAGTCCAGGCGATACAGCCCTCACACACCTCTCTGGCTCCAGCTGTTTATGATCCCACTATGGTCCGAGAAATAGCCGAGATTCTCATCGAACACAACTGGTATTACCATGAGAAGAAGCCCATAATTACCTCCGAAACTGGAATTGAAACAGGAAGCGTTAGACTAATGCGGAAGTATATGGCCGGGAAGCCTCTGCCCTTCAAGCCTGAACAGTGGAAAGAAGTTGTCACTCAAGCCTTTGGAATATTAAACGACAATAATTGGTATCCCCTCGCCACGTTGATAGTTGGTCTTCCCGACGAAAAAGAGGAAGATGTTGCTGAAACGCTTGAATTGATGGATGATCTGAAAGACTACGATGCGTTTTATGTTCCCCTATTCTTCGTCCCACTCGAAGATTGTCTTCTGATGAACAAACGAGGCGCCGAGCTTGATTCTCTTTCCAAAATTCGGTGGGAGTTTCTAACTCGCTGTTGGGAATACAACATTCGAATCTGGCGAGACACTTTCCTAGAACACAGAATCAGCAACCCTGTTCTCTACAAACTCGTCAAACGAATCCTATTACCATACGTCGCTCAGGTAGCCGGAATCTATTACAGAATAAAACATGGCGAAGCCATGAAGGATGCCATCTGGAAAATGGCGAATGCCTAGCAGTCGCGTGGATAGTCAGATTTTCTTAATCAATGAATAGAAGAAGGGATACTGTACAGATGTGTCCATAAGCTCGGATACGCGTGCTACTTGTTTCTCACTTCTGCGCCCAGGCAACAATGCAACACAGTTTAATACTTCTAAGACTAACACGATATTCGTGGTGTCAATAATGGTTGATGTCAGAAAACTTTTAGAATACAATGAGGATGTGAGACACAGATATTTCGAAGCACTCACAAGGCTGTCTTGGGAAGAGTTCACCGAGAACAGAGAAGCCAGCTTCCACTCAATCAGGAACATATTCCTCCATACTCTGGGCGCGATAGACCATTGGCTAGATTTCCTGCAAAACGAAAACCTTCGTACAAAGAGAAAACACGATGAGTATGGAACCTTTGAAGAGGTCAGAGCCTACATGGAAAACGTTGAGAAACGAACACATAAATACCTAAACTCACTGCACACAGATGGACTCAAAAAGACGTACACGAGCACGGACGATGATGGCAAGACTTCTAAAGTCACAGCTGAAGACGTCCTGATCCACGTGTTCGAGGAAGAAGTCCATCACAGAGGCGAACTAATCGCACTTCTTTGGCAAATGAACATTGAACCGCCGTCGATGGGATGGAAGAATCTCTAGCAACTCACACACTGTACCGTACTATCCGTAAACGAAGGACACGAGCAAAAGTTATTAGCAAGCGTCCTGCTGTAGTTTTCTTGAAAGTTCTGAAAAAAACAAGCTGGGCAACAAAAAAGGAGTATATTCCGAAAAATGAAGAGTTGAAGAAAATGAGAGCGAAATGGCTTCTTGCCACAATACTGGTCGTTTTCTTGGCCGCATTTATGGCTACAACACAGATTCACAGCGCAAAGGCAGCGACTACCCGCTACTTTACTCTGTATGGTTCCTACAATCAAGGTTGGGGTTTCAACGCATCAAGCATAACAAGTCCTGGCCCAACAATCGTAGTCGAGCAGAGCGACACCGTCAACCTGACTCTGATAAACAACGATGGAATCTATGCCAACCCTCACAGGTTTTTCGTCAGCTACACAAATGCTTCATCGGCTAACTCGACCGAGCCACAATCCTCAGACTTTACAACTACCGTGAGCTATCAGTTCGTAGCCACAAGCACTGTCGGAACATACACATATGGTTGTATTTACCACTATAGTATAATGAAGGGATATTTCCAAGTCGTGCCTACAGGTACAATCCCGGAATTCCAACCGTTGATAATGCTTTCAGTTCTCGTTGCAAGTTCTGCGGTCGCTGCTCTGGTTTACAGAAGAAAACGGCAAATCTAGGCTACCTTTTCCTCCCTTTTTCTAATGTCGTGCGTGAGGTTTTTTCTTAGCAGATACAAAGCGGAAACGGCAATAATGACGATTGTTGAGACAATCCATGATTCAATGGGCAGCGAAAACATCAGGATGACGCAGCTGGCCAGTCCGAGACAGGGTATCAGAGGGAACAAGGGGGCCTTGAATGTTTTCAGGTTTGGAGTCTTCTTCCTGAGTCGTATTGCAGAAGAGTGCAGGATTATATGAGTCGTGAGTATAGAGAAACTCGTTATTGCAGCCGCCTGCCTCAGATCTGATACGAACGCCAAGAAGGCCATCAGCGCTCCCGTGATGAGGATGGAGACGTACGGTGTTCCAAGTTTCGAGTGAACTTTCGCCAAGGCTTTTGGGAACTGCCCGTTCCGTGCCATCGTGAAAGAGACTCTTGACAGACCGAGCAGGTTTGTCAGAAGCACGCTTACGGTGGCAACGAGAGCCCCAAAGGAGACGGTTGCGAATACCGCGTAGTTTCCAGTTGCTTTCGCAGCGTTGGCAATCGGCGAGCTTGATGTTCCGAGGATTTTGTAGCCCACGAGCCCTGTTGCCACAAACCCTGTCACAACGTATAGGATCATCGATGCGCCTAACGCGAGGAATATGGCCAGCGGCAAGGTCCTCTTCGGGTTCTTCACCTCTTCTCCGAGGGCGGCTATCCTTCCGAAACCCAGGTACGCGAAGAAAATGAAGCCCGCACCCTGAAGGATTCCGAAGAAGCCGTTCGGAGCAAAATCAGAATAGTATTGCGGGTTCACCTGAAAAGCTCCGATGGCAACAAAAAAGCAGAGGATAAGTATCTTCGTCACGACTAGAATGTTGTTAACCCTCGCAGAATGCTTGATCCCCCTGAGGTTTAAAGCCGTCAAAATCAATGCGGCTGAAACAGCAACAATATTCACAGTTGAAACAGTGAATGAAAAGGCAACGATTTTGGCAGGAAAGAAAGAAAACAACCCCACGAAGTAGCTCGCCAGTATCAGACATACTGCTGATCCGGCGACGGTTTGTCCAAACAGCCACATGCAACCCGAGATAAAAGCCACGAACGGGTTAGTCATCTCATACGCATATTGATATGTTCCTCCTTCTTTCGGAATCGCCGAACTGAGTTCTGCAAAGCTGATGGCAGTGAATAACGCAACCGTCCCCGCGATAACCATCGAAATTACAACCGCCGGTCCAGCATAGCCTACGGCAAGGCCCAGCACGCCAAAGATTCCTGCACCGATGACTGCCCCTATACCGATTGCTGTGGCGTCGAAAAGGTTCAGGGTTCTTTTCAGCTCGACCATTTTCCTCAATCAAATCTGAAATCGGCTACGCCTTATAACACATTCTGTAACAGGCTTAGGTGAGTCCAGTTTCCTTCAGACTTTTTCTTGGCGATTTGGAATGATTGATATTGGCGCGTTATCCGGTTTCTGGCCATCAAAACCTTGAAGTCTGAGAGCATGAGGATGTGTATCGGGAGAAGCGCGCCACAACGTTGGGCCCCCTCGTCTGTTACACACATCAGATGTAATCTGTAAATAAACCGAATCCAATCCGTGTTTAGACGATTCAGTTAAAATATTATATGACCCCTTGTGAAAACTTTGCTCTTTAACTTTGACCTTGCGCGCGCACGCTATAGGTTAGTATCTGCTAAACCAAGCTTGATGAGTATATACTCTGGGTGCGACTTGGGTATCTGTCCCCGACGACTATTCTGTGCTGGGGGATAAGCATAAGTGTAACGGTGACCAATTAAACTTCAGGGATAATGATGTGGACTAGAAGCAAGATGGTTCTGATGTCGCTCATTCTAATCGCGGCATTGTTAACCGTCTTTCTCTCATTCTCATTGCAAACCTACCTAACCAGCAAACAGACAAACCCCGCCTTGTTCCAGTCAGAGGAGTTCTCATGTAGCATCTTGCACATCGACGGGTTGCCCGTGCAAGGCCCTGGAGTTGTCTCGTTTTCTCTTCTTCAGGGAAGACTAGTCAGTCTACCCCATACCCTCAATGTGGGCGACCCAACACAACTTCACTACTACTATTTCGGCATCTATTTGGATTCGCTCACCAAGATTCATCTTAGTTTCGAAGCCACTGCGCCCATAAGCTTCCGATTGTTGCTTGACCTGAGAGACGACTCCTTGGACAAGTGGGACAGTTCGGGAGAACTGGGCCAGGCAATCGTCAACGAGACACAGACAACACATTTTGACTCTGAGTTTTACCTGATGGATACGGGTTTCTACATCCTAGCTTTCGAACCAATCATAACCAGACCCGCAGCAACCGTCACGCTGAACGTGCAACTAGACTGACCGAGCGCGCGCCTTCCATAACCTATGAATTTATCTTCAAGCTTTGTGTCTCAGTATCAAACTTCGTCGAGTTTTCGTCATAAAACTCAATGCGTATTGAATAGGTGCTTGTCGATGCTCCCCCTATTAGATTTCCAGTCACTTTCAAAGGATAAGTTGATTGCTGAGAAGACTGAAGAGTTATCGGTAGATACTGGAATCCATAGACACCTACAAGCAAACTCACATTGTTCTGATAAAAAACCAATGGACTTGTCGTGTTGAATACTACTTTCACTGAATGAGGTTTTTCCGCATCGTTGTTCTTGATTGTAAAGCTAAACGTGGCAGAGTCTTTGACCGATATCTCGTTTGGATTCAAAGAAACATTACTTACCTCAAGGGTCGGAGTGCCTTGTGAATTCCTCCATAGTACGACACCAATAATGATGCCAATGAAGATGATGATAACAACTATTGCCGCAATCCATTTTCCTTTAGTATTCTCTTCAAACATGACTTTCAAATCTCCTAGTTGTACCTACGAACCAAGACACTTTTAAGTTTGACTATTAGGCTTTATGGGAGAATTGCGAAGACAATAAAGACAGAAATCTTATATTGGCTTAGCAACAGAAGACAAACTAGAGGTCCAAGAATGAACAAGTGGATATTGCGAGCGCGCGCGCTTGAAGGGCGTGCTTCATTCTAGTTTGATTGCTTCAAATATAAAGACGCACACTTTTGTCGTCTTGCGTTGCAGGCTTTCGCATTTACTTCGGGTTAAGAATGAGAGGTTTTACGAAGCCGTGTCTGAGGAAGAGTAGGCTTCTTCCCCAGATTGGCTTAAGTCAAGCCCCTGTTCCTCTTCTTCTGGTGTTACTCTCAGCCTAGAGAACCTGTTGACGATTTTTAGGAGCACGAACGATACGGTGAAGGCAAACGCTATGACAGTCAAAACAGCTTCTGTTTGGATAAGAAGCTGGTTTGGATTTCCGTAGAACAGCCCATTCGCGCCAGCAGAGTTCACTGTAATTGTTGCAAACAGGCCCGTGGCTATGGAGCCCCATATTCCGCTTACGCCGTGGCATGCAAAAACGTCGAGTGTATCATCCAGACGTGTGCGCGCTCGCCATGTCGAGACTAAGTTTGATAGGACCCCTGCGACCAGACCTATGACGATTGCTGAGGCAGGAGTGACAAAACCCGAAGCAGGGGTGATTCCTACGAGTCCGCAGACGGCGCCGATTGCAATTCCCGTTGCAGAGGGTTTGCCCTTTACCAGCGTATCCACGATCATCCAGCTGACTGCGGCGGCTGATGCTGACAAGTTGGTTACTACAAAGGCGCTCACGGCAAGTGGGCTTGCAGACAGGGCACTGCCCGCGTTGAAACCGAACCATCCGAACCACAATAGCGCTGCTCCCAAAATCACGTATGGGACATTGCTTGGTTTTCCCTCTATTTTCTCGCGCTTAATTCTCGGTCCCACGACGATGGCTGCGGCCAAAGCTGTAACTCCGGCGGTTATGTGTACCACTGTGCCACCTGCAAAGTCAATAGCTCCCAGAGTCTTGATCCAGCCAGCAGGATTCCAGACCCAGTGGGCGACTGGGGAGTAAACAAAGGTTGACCACAGTACGATGAAGATGAGCAGTGAACGAAACTTTATTCTTTCAGCGAACGCTCCAACGATCAGCGCTGGCGTAATAGCCGCGAACATCAGTTCAAAAGCATAGTAGAGTAGTTCCGGGATTCCAGGCGCATTGTACTGCGCGGGAAGAACTGTCGTCACGCCCACATTGTTCAACAGCGCTTTGTCTAGGTTTCCAATGTATCCGCCCGTAGAGGGACCGAAGGCAAGGCTGTAGCCCCAAAGGGTCCACACCAAACCTACGACGGCGAAGATTGCAAAGCATTGCATTATCGTGTTGGAAAGGTTCTTTTTTCTTACAAGGCCTCCGTAGAAGAATCCCAAGGCAGGCGTCATAAGCATGACGAGCCCGGTAGCCATCAGCATCCACGAAGTATCTCCAGCGTTTACCGACATTTTCCTTCCTGCTCCAATCATTCCAGCCAGTGTAGAAATTTTTTTGTTGTCTCTATTTGTTATTTATAGCTTTCGACGGCGTTGTTCAATCGGAACTAGCTAGCTCAAACCGCGCGCGTTCTTACCGCAACTTGCAGGTCCTCCAATTCCGATTCTTACAGTACTAGACAAATTCTTCCACCTCTTCCATTTGGATCACGTAAGCAAAACGAGTTTGGCAACGTTTACAAGCTTAAGTGTATACTTCCTTTTGAACTAGCGTTGCTGCAGTGGAATAGTCACACAGGCTTATCAAATAGGTGAAGTAGAGAAAACGCCCTTGTACTCCCCGAGTGAGACTCTAGCATTCGTGCTGAAGAATAAGAAATCGTCAAGAAGGGGACAAGACGAAGACTCCAAGTATAGGTACTAAGAGGACTGGAAGAATGAGTTTGAGCAAGGTCGATGAGGTTCTGAAGGAAATCGAGGGAATGACCAAGAAACAATTCCTGCCCATCGTTGGACCTAAAAAGGGCAAAGTTCTGACAGAAGTAGTTCATCGATGCAAACCCAAGCGAATTCTGGAAGTTGGAACTCTCATAGGTTATTCCGCTATCTTGATTGGGAAAGAGCTTGAAAGTGACGCTCATTTGACCACTATCGAAATTAATGCGGACGAAGCAAAAACAGCGCGAGAGAACATAAAAAAGGCCCAAGTGCTCCCGACAATAGATGTAATCGTTGGCGACGCAATCAAGGTTCTGCCGAAGCTCACAGACAAGTTTGACATGGTCTTCATCGATGCTGAAAAAACAGAATACCTTGCCTACTTGTGTCTAGTCGAGAAGAGACTCCACAAAGGAAGCGTCATTGCGGCAGACAATGCGCGCATCTTTGCTGACCAGATGAAGGATTACTTGGATTATGTGAGGTCTTCAGGGAAGTATCGCAGTAAATACATTGCTGTTGATGAAGACGGGCTTGAAGTAAGTGTCAAACTCTAACGCGTGAAGTACAGAACCGCCAAGGCAGAGCCTTATGCTTTTCCGTAAACTGGAATCAATGCGCCACTTAGCGCGCGCGCTTCTCCATTGTACGTTAATTTGCACTATTTTACGCTGAACTCACGACACTCCTTTTCAGTCTCCAACTCTGCAAGAGACTCCTTGAGTGTAACCGTATCATTCACTGCCTTAATCATATCGACAGGCAAACAAATGAATACTTGCCCCAAATTGGGTTTTTTCAGTCCGAACTCCTTCAGGGTTGCATCATTCAACCCTACGTGAACGTGTGTCACCTGCCAGCTGTTCGTGTCAACATCGCCTCCTTGCAATTCCCCTATCGTGACTCCGTCCGACGTTACAACTTTTTTCCAGTTCAGCTTGCCTAAGTCCATAAGTCAATCACCTATGACAACGCCTTTTGTCTTCGTGAAATATAAGTTTTAAGAATTTACTCCTGCTGTCCTGAATTGAAATACCTGAAGTGGCGCTTCAATCATGTACCCGGAATTCCCGCTGACCGCGCGAATATGACAAAGCTAGGATACCACATATTTACCTAGGGCTCTTGAGTCTAGACAAATGTGGATGCTGAAGGTGAGTTACATGTAGCGTGCGCTAGGGGTAGGTGTGGGCGTCTACTTCAACTTGCTTCGGAAGCTTTTTGATTCTTATTTCCATGCTTGCTGGAGCCTCTCCCTCGGCCTGCTTGAGAGTTTTTAGGAAGCCTATCATTATGTTAGCCAAGGTTTCCTGCATGAAATGGTTCAGTGGCAATCTGATGTTATTGACCCGCATCTCTGTCTCAAAATTCTTTTTGAACATTCTGTGCTTTGAGCTCAAAACATCACCAGCTAGGATAAGCCAAGTCTTAATTGATAACAGTTACGGTGGCACCGTATGATTGGGTTTTCTTCGTCAAGCCCTGCACACGTATCGACAAGATAAATAAGGAAGCGATGTTCCTAACTCTGATCGCAGTGTTGCCCTGTAGGATTCTTTTATGGCGAGATTCAGATGTACCGTTTGTAATTATGTCTATGACGAAACTAGAGAAGGTCGAAAATTCTCTGATCTGCCGGATTATTGGAGGTGCCCTGTTTGTGGGGCTCCAAAGAGCGCGTTCGTTCTTTTATCCGAAGAAGTAGCTGAAAAAAGAACAGGCACGACAGTTTCAGATATCCTGATAGAGCAAATAGCGGCATGGGGCGTCAAGTACGTCTTTGGAATTCCTGGAACATCGACCTTAGGCGTCGTGGAAGCCATCAGAAAGAACACCAAAGTGACATACATCCAAGTGAGGCATGAGCAGACCGCAGCGTTCATGGCTTCGGCCTACGGGAAACTGACCGGCAACATAGCCGCCTGCCTAGGTGTTTCAGGCCCTGGCGCCACCAACTTGGCAACGGGATTGTACGATGCAAGTCTGGACCACTCTCCCGTGCTGGCTCTTACAGGCTTGGTTGCTAGGCAAATGATAGGACCTGGGTCCATACAGGAAATCGACCAGTACTCCTTCTTTGAACCAGTTTGCGTCTTCAACAAGATATTGATGTCCGAAGATCAGACAACCACACTCGCAACCCTGGCCGTGAAGCACGCACTGTTGGACAAAGGAGTCTCACATATTGGAATCCCAAACGATGTCCAAAAACTGCCCTGCGAAGCGAACACACTCCCGTTTGAGGGCAGGATGCCAAACCTAGCATTCTCTCAAACTGACGAACTCGTCGAGAAAGCCGCGACAATCGTTGATGAAGCAAAACGACCCGCGATATTAGCTGGTTTCGGTGCGATGGGCCACGGGGAGAGTCTGCTAGAATTGGCAAAGAAGATTACGGCTCCAATAGTGACAACGTTTAGGGCCAAAGGAGTAGTTGACGAAGACGATGACCTTTACGTCGGAAGCCATGGAGGAATAGGCTCGACCGCTGCGGCTGAACTGGTACGAAAATCAGACCTTCTCATAGTAATAGGCTCCTCCTTTTCTGAAATGACGAGTATTCCGGAGAAGAAGACGGTTCAGATAGACATCAACCCGTTCATGATCGCAAAGAGATATCCCGTAGAAGCTGGCTTGCTAGGCAACAGCGCCATACTCATCCCCAAGCTGACGGACGCGGTGAAAGAGAAAAAGGGCGAAGAATACCTGGCCGAGATAAATAGATTGAAAAAGCAATGGATTGAACTCTTGGAACATGAAACGGATCCCTCGAAGAAACCCATAAGGCCCCAGTACATAATCAAAGTGTTGAACGCCATGATTGCCAGCGACGCCGTAATATCGTTGGATACCGGAGAAAACTGCTGGTGGTTTGGAAGAAACTTCTGGATGAAAAAAACCCAGAGAATGATTATGTCCGGCTACTTGGCATCGATGGGCTTCGGATTGCCAGGCGCCATGGCAGCAGCACTCGCATATCCTGACAGGCAGATTGTTTGCATCACGGGAGACGGCGGCTTTGCAATGGTCATGGGAGACTTCCTCACAGTAGTCAAACAGAAGATGCCCATCAAAGTGTTTGTTTTCAACAACAAACAGTTAGGCATGATAATGCAAGAACAAAAAGTCGAAAACTATCCGAATTGGCAAACAGACCTCTTCGACTTCAACTTCGCAAACTACGCACAGAACTGCGGAGGAGTCGGAATCAAAGTAACAGAACCGAAGGATCTCGAAGACGCCGTCAAAAAAGCACTCTCAACACGCAACCCAGTGATAGTGGACATCGACACAGACCCAAGACGATTCATCTGAGCCATCACAAGTCAAACACGCGCTTGCTCGGAAATCCGCGCGCCATCTGCGCCACTTACGCGCGTTCGTGTCGTGATTTCAGTCTTGTTTACGAGTGGAGCCTTGTTTCACGTTGAACAAGGGGGCTTCTTTTAGGGCGTTCAGCAGGTCTTGGGTTTGGAAATGAGAAAGCTTGCAGATATTAATGTCCTTCAAAAACGGAAACCTGTCCTGCGCGCTTTTCAACTCATGCAGATTCTCCCACTCAACCCTAATACTTGCATTCGTCCGCGTGTCAGTAACTTCTCTCCAACCTCCCGGCTTCAAACCCGTTCCGGTTGGACCTGCTGCCGTGAACGGTCCCACGAGCGTGTTCGAACCCAAGTTAAGAAGAAAGATCATAGAACCCACTTCCATTTCCCGGACAACCTGAACATTCTCGCCTGAGCAAGTGAAAAGCTTGCGCTTCATACAATCCTTGACCGTATCAGCGCCGCAAAGGAACACATGACCGACGTACATACCCTATAACCTTGTTCTTTGTACTAATAAAAATAGCGCGCCCACAAAGCGTTGTGGCGGCGCGCGTCATGGAAATTCTAGAACAAGGTAGGCATATCATCGGCGTGCGCCAAGAGTTCCTTGATTGGCGTGACAAGATAGAATTCGAAGTCCAAGAAGTGCGCAAATCCTGCGATGACAAGGAAGTCTCTGACCGCTTCAGCGTTAGGAGCTTCGAGCAACATGAACGATTTGTGGCCAGGGTCAAGATGAATATCCAACAGAATCTTCACATCGTACCGCTTGGTGAGTTTAGGAAGTTGGGCATAGGTTTTCTTCGCGAAAGCCCGAACAGCCTTGTTAGTCATAGGACAGTTGTCAGGCGGGTGACTCCCTACTACAGCGTATCGGGGCATAAAACAAATCACCTCCTTACCATTGGAAGAGGATTACTCAAACAACTTCTCTTAAGAGTGTGTGACTGCAGTATTGCAGTACCGCTCATAAAACTGGACAGTCAAAGGAAGAAAATCGCGCCATCTCACCTATTCCCACTCTTAATCTACTCCTTGCAAGATTATAGGCCTATCGAGCTCCCCAGACTCACCTTTCACTGAGTGAGGACCCATATAAATTCTCTACACTCTTTTTCTCTCGAATCATTCTATATCAATTTGGGCTCTTTGCAGTCTTCCAGAGTAATCGATGTACACCGTTTTAATCTCGGAGAACTCGTTGATTCCTGCAATTCCTCCTTCCCTTGTCCCTATGCCGGTGTGCTTCACTCCTCCAAAGGGAAGGTGAACTTCTGATCCTGTGGTGCTTGAGTTGATGTAAGTCAGTCCTGCTTTGATCCTTGTGATTGCCTCGCAGGCCCTGCCCACATCCCTTGTGTAGATGGCGGAGCTGAAGCCGTACTCAACGGAGTTCATTACATCTATCGCTTCATCAAAGTCTTTGATCGATATTAGGGAGATAACTGGACCGAATATTTCCTCTTGCGCGATTCGCATTTCGATGGCACAATCGGTAAACAATGTTGGTTCGAAGAAAAAGCCTTCCATCTCTGGAATTTTCCCGCCTACCAGCAGTTTTGCTCCTTCTCTTTTTCCAACTTCAACGTATCCAGCGCTTTTTTCCTGGGCAGCTTTGTTTATCAAAGGTCCAACGTTTGTTTCAGGCTCAAGTCCATCACCCAACTTGAGTTTTCTTGTTCTGTCAACAATCATTCCCTCGAATCTGCTTTTGATTTTCTCATGAACTATGACGCGGGAAGCAGCTGTGCATCTCTGTCCAGTTGTCCCGTACCCGCCCCATATGACTCCCTCCAACGCAAGGTTCAAGTCAGCATCATCCATCACTATGATGCCATTCTTTCCACCCATCTCTAACCCAACTCGCTTAAGACCCGCTTCTCTCAGAATGTGTGCCCCAGTGTCCTTGTGTCCTGTAAATGAAATAGCTCCGACTTTCTCGTGCTTCACAAGTGCCATTCCCGCATCGTCACCAGAGCCAGTGACCATGTTCAAGATACCATTGGGCAGTCCCGACTTATTCAACACTTCAACAAGCCTGGTTGCACATAGTGGCGTATCAGACGAAGGCTTGAAAACTACCGTGTTCCCACAGATCAACGCGGTCATTATTTTCCAAGCTGGGATAGCGATTGGAAAATTCCACGGCGTTATTAGCCCACAGATCCCAACGGGCATTCTTATGGTGAAGCACAGTTTCCTTCTCAGCTCAGAAGAAGTAGTGGAACCCAACATTCGTCTGCCTTCACCAGCCATGTATTCTGTAATATCAATTGCTTCTTGGACGTCCCCCCTCGATTCCTGGATAATCTTCCCCATTTCCATAGTCATCTCTTTCGCCAATTCCTCCTTGTTTTCTCGGAGCATCTGGGCAGCTCGGAGAAGTACCAGACCTCTTTTTGGTGCGGGCGTTTGGCTCCATTTCGGAAAAGCCTCTTCAGCGGCTTCTATAGCTTTGTCAACATCTTCTTTGCAGCCCTTCTGGAACGTTCCCAGAATCTGTTTTGGCCTCGCGGGATTATCGCTTGCAAACGTCTCCCCTGAGACGGAATCAAGCCATTCACCATCTATGTAAAGTTTGTACTCCTTTGGGGTGCTCATGTTATCAGCTTTATGATCGTTCCTTCACTTTTAATAAGACTTTATATCTGCACATGCGAAGCATCAAAACCATATTAACTCGGGCAAAACTGAAATGAGAGCGATGCTCTGACAGATAGGATGGTGCTGATTCGTGCAGGACTGTGTGTTTTGTAAGATAGCACGAAACGAGGAGGATGCGAGTCGCATCTATGAAGACAAAGATGTAATAGCGTTCCTAGATGCCAGACCCGTTAATGAAGGACACACGCTTGTAATTTCAAGAAGGCATTACACGGACATATTTGAGATTCCAGATGAGGAGCTGGCAGGCCTTTTCAAAATTGTGAAGAAAGTAGCAGATGCGATCATGAAGAGTGAGAAAGCCGAGGGAATAAGAATAGTTCAAAACAATGGAAGCGCCGCACACCAGATAGTTTTTCATTTTCATGTCCATGTAATCCCCGAATATGAAGGAAAGGATTCACACAGGTTTCGTGCAACTCCCGAGCAAAGTGAATTAGAGAGAGTTGCAGCCAGAATAAGAAAATTCATGTAACGATAATCGCGCGCGCCTGGAGTCCTTTGGAACCAATTTTGAACCGCCCAAGTCGCTCGGAGAGTAGGGAAATGCGAGGTGTTTCACTTTAGCCCACCCTGGCACAGCAAGAAATACGTTGGGAGGTTGCATACAATTTCGGCTGTAACGAGGTACGCATTTTATCCTGAGACAAGAATAAAGGAACGGGGGATCCTGTGCAGGCTCGAATACGGGACCCTGAACAAGATAGCGAAGTTCCGGTGGAAACACAGGTATTTCGGGGTCCCAGTCGAGCTAAGAATCGTTGACGCTCTGGCACAGAAGCTCCGAGGATACCTCTGATTCAGCCAAATAACGCAAAGGCAACGTATATCAACAATCCCAGAACTAGATTGAACACCCATAGCAGCCAAAGAGGCCTCATCAGTCTAGCTCTCTTGGTGCAAGTAGTGTCGGGAGGCTGAAACCTCCATACGGAGACCAGATATACTCCCAGAATCAGGACTGCCAATCCTAGGGGTGCATGGATCCACGTGATGATGATGGTCGGACTGAAGTCTGTGAAGAGAAGGTCCAACGATACTACAAATCGAGGAATCATAACCAGCAGAATGGTGAGAGCATGCAGTCCAACCGCGGCCGTCAGAGTGAAGCCGTGTGCTCTAAATCTTTTGTTTCGGGCAAACTTGAAGCGACCAACGAACAGAGCAACAATAATCGCAATCTCGAGGAAAAGAGCGATGTCAGATGTCAACGGTGCCTTTCCCAGGAAGCCTGCCATGTTCCCGACTATTAGGGCCAACTCTTTAAAAGTCTTGCCTGAATCATGTTTGATCAGAGTGCAAAAAAGTAGAAGCTGACTGATAGGACAATATCGTCGAAGCCAAGATTCGTCTACAATAAATAGGTCTCCACTCAATATTCTCTGGGTGAGATTGAATTCAAGATTGAAGTAGAGCCTGAAGCGTATATGGAAGGAAGAGATGACAAGAAACACGTGCCTCCTATCACGCTAAACATGGGCAACCGTATTTCATTCAGACTCTACGAGGACACTAGACCCCACTGTCTCGACACCGCGCCTCTGCAGAAAGGATTAGTGCTCATTTTCGACGGCAAAGAGCTGATCGGAGAGGGCGTGGGATTCGGAGTCCCAGTCGTGAAATATCGAGACAAGACCTACTTCTCAAGCTTGGCCAAGTCTTCCCTTCGTGAAGAAAAAAATCGTTCCGTACTCATCAAGTCCTTCAACTTGGACACGATATCCCGAAAACGTTTAGGAAGCACCTCCTACGTCAACTATGATTTCTACTCATTCTTTCACAAACTCTTCGAGAAGGCCTGCTTGAGCCACAAGAGGTTAACGCCTGCTTTCAACATGATCATGGAACTAAGAAGAGCTTTGAAGGTGCAGACCGATTTTGTGAAGGTGGCACAGAGGGGAAAAATCACAGTCACGTACGCGTGCCTTCCTGAAGGCGTTGAAGTTGGATTTGATTTTTCCGATCTCGAGATGGCAGGGTGTCAAGAGATTCTGGTCCTCAACGAACAGGGTTCGACCTTTTTCACGCGGTATTCTGACACCTTCGGACTTTCCCTTTTCGACGGAAGCATAGGAGCTTGGGAAAAAGTAAGGGCAAAATGGGCTTCACTGTCAGATGCAAACCAGACATTATGTTTCACTCTGGCAAACACGGTAGCTGCCCCACTTTTCAGAGGATGGGAAAGAACCAAAGGAAGATTTTCCTGGGCCGGACTCAGCTATTCTCTACCTCCAACCGTCTCCACTTTCAACTATGCCATAGGATTGGAGAAAAGAACAAACCAAGATCGGCACAGCGCTCAAAACCTGCGACAAGCCATTAATTAAATACAGCGCGCGCAGACGAGGACTGAGCAAAGCATGCCTTGCACAAGCTCAAGGTCTTCGGTGAAGAGTCAAGGGATAACCTTGTAAACAGTGTCAGTGAGACGTTCAAACAGCCTGCCCAGAACGCTGTATCCTCTTCTTCCAAGGTATTTCCTTATGTAGAACTGGGTCATGCCCTTGAAAATGGCAAACTTCAGCTTAGTCTCCGAAAAATTGCAACGAAAGAGCAATTTGTGCTTCACGATATGAAAGCCCTCAGGCTCCTTCCAATCCTCACAAAACATCCGGCTCTTCACCCTCTCAAACAGCGGTGTCCCAGGAATCGGGTAA
>Ga0315280_10000577_pt1 | contig 67624 bp, 62 predicted proteins | sample YL17G06_40_MG_FD_203697 | JGI IMG/M metagenome (GOLD analysis project Ga0315280, IMG submission 203697) | Sediment microbial communities from Yellowstone Lake, YNP, Wyoming, USA - YL17G06_40 | ecosystem: Environmental > Aquatic > Freshwater > Lake > Sediment | place: USA: Wyoming | collected... | reverse complement strand
GTTGTCTTTCCATTTCCTTGAGGATGACATCCCTTGCTTGCTGTACAACCTCTTTCCACTTTTCGTAGTCTTGCAGAGCTAATGGGTGGTGGTGTTGAGTTACGCGCAAGGTCGCGCCAGTACGCCCGACCCAAGCCTCCTCCGACTCCTCGGTTCTCAAGTGTCGGATAGCGATGGCGGAAGGTGAGTAGAAGCTGGAAAGTCTGACTTGGCGCCCAGGAGCATCAACGTGGCTGGACCATGCAAAAAGTCCTTCCGTCGCGTCAATCGGTGAATCCAGCCCTTGCAGTTCAACCGTTAGTATCTCCGGTTCGTCCGCCTCCACGGATGGCAAGGCTGCGGTCCGATCTGCCGAGTACTTCCAGTCCGTGATGTTGGTCGCTAGCCGCCTGCCCAACTTTCCTACGAATTTTGCGCTTTTTTCCGTCAAGGTTTTGAAACCTCCATGAGCTTTGACTGCAATATTTTCGCGCGCGCCAGTTGCTTCGTGGTCACCTCGAGAAAGCGACACATTCGCACCACACCCTCGTCGTCCATCTGGAAGACTATCCTTTTTTCTTCCTGGCCGGGTTCGACAACGCGCAGGGCAACAGACACAGTCGGGATCAAGCCAACCACATCTGCTGGGTCCTTGTAAGCGTGAAACTCGTCGAGTGTGTGATGGAATCTGCAGCGCAAGTCCACCGTGCCGCTGATGTCCAAGAACGTAGGTGGCCCGAGAGCCTTGTAAGCCGCGATCGCACGCGTGTCGGCTCCCTCTTTTGCCGCCAAGGACAACAAGCTCAGAAGAGTTGAACCAACTTGCGAATCGACTAATTCAAGTTCCTTCAAGTCCGCGACGACTTCTTCTGAGCTATCGCCCTCGAATACAGACCTCTGCCAAACATAGATAAGAGCTGAGGCCGCGTCCACGGCCGCATCTCTTTCGACTTCCTTAAGTTGGTCGACTATCCCCTCCACCATTTCTTTTACCCGAGTCGGATAGGTCCTGACAGCCTTCTCCACAACGGACTCCAGAACCGCCCGAGGAACCAGCAGCAATTTGGCAAGGTCTGCGGTAAGTTCCTTGAAGCCTTCAGACCCCTTTCTTTTTTCTAGACTGCGCCCAAGGTCAGTCTTAGGCATGGGATCCTCCCTAGTGCGGACGCAAATCTAACATAAGCGATGGCTGTGCGCTAGTCCACATATTTATATGATTCTACCCACAGTCAAGTGGTTACCTGTCGGACGGCCGACGGAGCTGGTACCGCAGAATTGTCCTGCAACTCTGCGGCTCGAAATCACCGGTCTCCGAAATAACCCGCGGACTTCAAAAACAAGTCTAGGCTACCTGCTTTCTTTGTTCTTCCATTCGCTCGGGCTTCGGAACAGGCTCTTGAATGAACTCTTGAATTCCCGACTCTTGTCAAGCGCTGAGATATCCACCGAGTAGTTGCAGCAATTGAGTAACCGTTCGTTGATGAAGCACTTCCTTCCGCTTTTGTCTGTGAAGTCGAAGTACGCGGCCAGAACTCGAATGCCCTGTTTGTTCAGAGTCCGAACGAGGGGAACGAAGTCTCCGTCGCCGCTGACGAGGACCGCCACGTCAATCTTCTCATCAAGTCCGGTCTGGAGGGCATCCACGGCCAAGGCAACATCCGTTCCCTTTTCTCCCTGGCTCTGCGACATGGGCAAGTACTTGGGCTCGACTCCCGCGTGCAGAAGATCATGGTAACGGTTGCGGTCAAAGCGCAGTTGCTCCTCTGTGGAATCCTTGGACGAAAAAAGTCCCTGATGCCAGGCAGCGTAGACAACTTTGTAGCTGGCAAAGCCCTGTTCCTTCGTGCTGATGAAGTGCTCAAGAAAGGCATGGAAGGGGTGAAAGCTCAACCATCCCACCTTCCGATCATGGTAGAAGTACCGCTGCGCATGGGAGAAGAAGGAACCGTCGTAGAACACCCCGATTCGGCAGATTGATCCCTGGGACTTCATCGTGGTTCATCCTTCCTTGGCCGACAGGTCTGCCTCCGCTTCCTTGTGGCCCAGACTTGCCTGAATTCTGACCGGTTGCTGCACGGCTGTCAAACCACAAAAACATCCAATCCCACCATGCATTCGCCACTGCCGCTTATCGGTATGTTGTGCTGCCGCGGGCTGGCGCAGAGCTTCTTAGCTCTGCGTTTGGGGTGGGGGATAAGGCGCCGAGGCCCGGAGAGTGCACGACACACCCAAGGCCCACGGCGCCACTGAGCGTCACGGAATATAGTCACGGCGATTCCCTGTCGTGCCGCCGTCCCGGCGACAGTTTCAATTGCCGGCAAGATGCCGGCGCTACGTCTCAACATCTCCGCGAAAGGGCACGCCTTCAGGCGTGCCGAAAAAGCGCCCCGTTCTTTCGTTCGGCTTCAGCCGCTGAAGCCTTCAGGGGCTAAAGCCCGGGAGAATCCAAGCAAGACACGTCATTCGGCACGGATAAATCCGTGCCCTTTCGCGTGTCCCGCACGTATTCATGGTGACGGTTCGCCTTCCCGTAGACTTTTCGGTTGAGGAACAAGACACGCACCGCAAGGGCGGCGCTGGGGCGGCCCGCTTGAGAGGCGGTCCGCAAGGCTTTAGAGTTGCGCAGTGAATCGTTGGGGCGGGTCCGAGACCCGCCCCAGAGGTGGCGGGTTATTTGTGCTCGCCGTGCTCGGGCTTGGCGCCGGTTTTTTGCCGCTGGTCGCGCAGGACGGCTTTGCGGCTCAGACGGATTTTGTTGCCCTCGATCGAAATGACCTTGACCAGGAGCTGGTCGCCTTCCTTCAGCTCGTCGCGGATGTCCCGGATGCGGTGCTCGGCGACCTCGCTGATATGCAGCAAGCCGTCGGTGCCGGGAAAGATTTCGACAAACGCGCCGAAATCCACCAGCCGCACGACCTTGCCGAGGTAAGTCTTCCCGAGTTCGGCTTCCGCCATCAGGTCCCTGATCATCTTCAAGGCCTTGTTGGCGGCGGACTCGTCCACGGCGGCCACGTTCACGCGACCGTCGTCCTCCACGTCGATCTTGGCGCCGGTCTGCTCGACGATGCCGCGGATGACCTTGCCGCCCGGCCCGATGAGCTCGCCGATTTTCTGGCGGTTGATCTGCAGCGTGTAGATGCGCGGCGCAAACGCGGAGATGGTGGTGCGGGACTCGGGCAGGGTTTCGAGCATCTTGGCGAGCACGTGCAGCCGGCCCACCTTCGCCTGCTGGAGCGCTTCGGCCATGATCTGCGGAGTGACCCCGGTGATCTTGATATCCATCTGCAGGGCGGTGATGCCGTCCTTCGTTCCCGCCACCTTGAAGTCCATATCGCCGTAATGGTCTTCGGCGCCGGCGATGTCGGTGAGGATGGCGTACTTGTCGCCCTCCAACACCAGGCCCATGGCGATGCCCGCCACGGGAGCTTTGATGGGCGCGCCCGCGTCCATCAGCGCCAGGCAGCCGCCGCAGACCGTGGCCATCGAGGAAGAACCGTTCGACTCGAGAATGTCGGAGACGACTCGAATGGTGTAGGGGAAGGTCTGCTCGTCGGGAATGATGCCGAGCAGGGCGCGCTCGGCCAAAGCGCCGTGACCGATCTCGCGCCGGCCCGGGCCGCGCAGGAAGGCCACTTCGCCCACGCTGAAGGGCGGGAAGTTGTAGTGCAGCATGAAGCGCTTGAAGGATTCGCCTTCCAGCACGTCGAGGCGCTGCTGGTCTTCCGCCGTGCCCAGAGTGGCGGTGACCAGCGCCTGTGTTTCGCCGCGGGTGAACAGCGCCGAACCGTGCGTGCGCGGCAGCAGCCCGACTTCGCAGGTGATCTGACGGACCTGATCGAAGGCGCGCTTGTCGGACCGCTGGCGCTTCAGCAGGACGTCATCGCGGAAAAGTCTCTCTTCCAGGGCATCAAAGTAGTGAGCGACATTGCGCCGCTTCTCTTCGTCATCTTCCGGATAGCTCTCGACGAGTTCATCGCGCAGCGCGGCGATCTTGCGGTGGCTTTCCTGCTTGATGTACTTGGAGGTGTCCATCGCCTCGTGGAGCTGCGCTTCGACCTTCTGCCTGACTTCCGCGAAAAGCGCCTCGTCGCGCGCCGGAGGCGTAACCTCGCGCTTCTTGAGGCCCAGCCGGGCGAACAGCTCTTTCTCCGCCGCGATGATCTTGCGGATTTCGCCGTGGCCGTACTGGATGGCGTCGATGATGGTCTCTTCGGACACTTCGCGCGCCGCCGCCTCGACCATGACGATGGCTTCTTCACTGCCCGCCACAACGAGGTTCACCAGGCTGCTCTTGATATCCGTGTAGGTGGGATTGGTGACCAAGCGGCCTTCCACAAGTCCGACGCGAACCGCCGCGACGGGCGTAGAGAACGGAATGTCGGAAAAGTAGAGTGCCGCCGGGCCGGCCACGAGGCCCAGAACGTCCGGGTTGTTATCCGAATCGGCCGAGAGTACCAGGGCGATGACCTGCGTCTCGTCCCTGTAACCCTCGGGGAACATGGGCCGGATGGGCCGGTCGATCACCCGGCTGGTAAGCGTTTCCTTTTCGGTCGGGCGCCCTTCGCGCTTGAAGAAGCCGCCGGGAATCTTCCCTGCGGCATAGTTGTATTCGCGATAGTCCACCGTCAAAGGGAAAAAATCGATGCCCTCGCGGGGATCGCTAGAGCAGGCGGTGGCGAGAACCACCGTGTCTCCGAAACGGACAAGCGCCGAACCGTTGGCCTGCTTGGCCATCTTTCCGTATTCGATTGTCAGGGTGCTGGCACCCAGGGGAATGCTGATCTGTTCCAAGGTATTTCCTCCAGTCAATGTGTAATGCGCACGCGCATGGGGCCGCGCCAGGCCCTGCTGGGCGGTCTCGTTCCGCCGGTCTCCGCAAGCCCGCGCGCGGCTGTTTCAGTTGATCGCGAGATGGAAAGGGAGAGTTGCGAGGGAAAGGAGGTGTCCACAGCGCCGCGGCGTCGCACCGGGAGAGGGTACTCGCGCCGGTCCGCCGGGGGGATACTGGGATTTACTGGATTGTCAAAACCTAAACGATCAAACTCTTGGGTCACAACCGGGCTATTTGCGGATGCCCAGCTTCTCGATCACCTGCTCATAACTTTCCGGATCCCGTCTTTTCAGGTACTCGAGCAAGCGCCGCCGCTTGCCCACCATGATGAGCAGGCCGCGCCGCGAGGCATGGTCTTTGCGGTGAACGCGGAAGTGCTCGTTCATATAGGAAATCCGCTCGCTCAAGAGGGCGATTTGCACTTCAGGTGAGCCCGTGTCTTGGGGGTGGACCTTGAAGCGCTCCATCAGTCTCGCCTTGGAATCCTGCGTCAGTGGCATCCGCCAGTCTCCTCACTTCTCACAAGTTTTCCCTTTTATGTTCAAAACAATGATACCACGGGGCGCCGGATTTGACAAAAGTTAAATCCGGGAGGGAGGTGGCGGGTGCCGTGAGGCCCGCGCTCACGTCGCGGCACGAAGAAATGGCCCCGGCCTGGGTCCCAGGGGCAGCGCCGCCCCGAGCCCGCGAGGGACCGCCTGTGGCATTACATCACATCAATGCAGTAACTTCTGCGACAATACGGTTTAACCCCGGAAGTCCTCGCCTTGAACAGCCGATGAATGTCCCGTATAGTAGCGACGATATGAAATGGCTTGTGGCCGTGATCGCCCTGGTTCTGTTAGGAACGGTCCTGCGGTGGATCCTTCGATTGAATGCTGCGGAGGCCCCGCGCATGACTGGTCTTTCCCCGCTGGGTCCCGAGCGCGACGCGATTTACCAGCCGATCGCCCAGGAAATCGAAACCCAGGCAGCCATCCTGGGGATTTCGCTCAACGACGCCTTTGAGGAGCGCGATGCCGGGCAACCTGAAATCGCCTGGCGCTTGGTGCGGCTCTCGGTCTCCGAGTGGGATCGCCTGGTGGAAATCCTCGCTTTGCTCTCCACCGCCATGTCCCGGCATATGGGCGACGCTCGCGCCGTCTTCCCTGTGCGCAGCGTCGCGGCGGAACGCTTCAAGTCCCGCGTCATGGTGGACTACGTCCGGATGCACGAACTGTTCGATCAGCTGGTCTTTCGCGCCAAACTACGTTTCCAACTCCATCTGCGCATGCTGCGCCGCGCCGCGGGAACACTGAGCCGCGAATTCCGCCGCGACTACCGCTACGGCGACCGGACGGAGGACCGTCCCCCCGAAATGTGGGAACGGTTCGATTACTACTTTCACGATTTCGACCTAGTGGCCAAGGAAACGCTGCTTTCCTGCCGCATGCTCCTCGCGTGCCTGCCGCACTCGAGCCTCCCCGCCTTCGCCGCGGATCTGAAGGCCGTAGTCAGGCGCGGAGTCCGCTCGACCGCCCTGACGGGCGGACGATAGTCCATCCGGCCAGCCTTTCGCAAAGACTCCGGAATCGCTCTCGCCGCATGCCCGCGCGCTGAGGGTCAAATCGCCTTCGCCGTGACGGCCCTTTGCCCGGGAAGGTGACGGAGCAACTCCGCGCTAAAGAAAGAGGCCCGGCAGGACAATCTGCCAGGCCCAATGGGTTCGAATTCCCGGAAGTCGTCAACGCTGCTGAAGAGAGACGGCGCGCCGCGCGCCCACTACGCGTAGAAGATCTCGGCGGTCTCGACGAGCTCGGGGTCCACAAGCTTCAGCTTGGTCAGCGCACTCGCCAGCGGCATGGCGGTGATCTTGCTGCCGTGCAGGCAGACCATCATGCCGCACTTCCCTTCCGCGATGAGGTCCACGGCTTTGACCCCGTAACGCGTTCCCAGCACGCGGTCATAGGCGGTGGGAGAGCCCCCGCGCTGGATGTGCCCGAGCACGGTTACACGTGTTTCGAAGCCGGTGCGCCTTTCGATCTCGGAGGCAATGATTTCTCCAATGCCGCCCAGTTGCACGTGGCCGAACTGGTCGAGCTTGGCGGACTTGGTCACCAACTCCTTGTCGGCGCCGGCCAACTGGTACCCTTCCGCCACGACGATGATGGAGAACAACCGCCCGCGCTCGCGGCGCCTGCGGATGATTGCGCAGACATCGTCCAATGGCACGGACTTCTCAGGAATCAAAATGCAGTCCGCGCCGCCAGCCAGGCCGCCCATCGTGGCGATCCAGCCGGTGTGCCGGCCCATGACTTCGACCACGATGACGCGATGGTGCGATTCGGCCGTGGTGTGGAGGCGGTCGATCGCTTCCGTGACGATTGAAACTGCCGTGTCGAAGCCGAACGTCTGATCGGTGCCTTCCACGTCGTTGTCGATCGTCTTGGGCACACCGACGACCTTGAGGCCCTCCGCTGCCAGCACCCGCGCCACGCCCAGCGTGTCCTCGCCGCCCACAGGGATCAGGTAGTCGATCCCCATCTTTTTCATATTCTCTTTGACCTTGTTCTTGTCCTCTTCCTTTTTCAGCGGGTTGGTGCGCGATGTGCCGAGGATCGTGCCGCCGCGGTGAAGGATTCCGGAGACGGAGGCGGGGGTAAGGGGTTCCGCCAGCTCCTTGAGCATCCCCTTCCAACCGTCCTTGATACCCAAGACCTTGAAACCCAGCTGATCCGCGCGACGCACCACGCCGCGAATCACTGCATTGAGACCCGGACAGTCACCCCCACCCGTCAAGATTCCGATTGTGCCTTTCGAGTCATTAGCCATATCTGGTCATTTCTCCTTGATGAGGAAATGCGTGGAATAAGAACTGCCTCACCCGGGCGCTCAGGCGCCGGGAAACCCGGTGAGGAACATCGCGGCCAGGTACAAGCACAAAACTGTAACAAGAGTCCTGGCAGGAGGTCAATTGCTTCCCCGAACGCCTGCGGAATAGAAGCATGGTTTTCCCATTGACGGCCGTGGGCGCACCGGAAATAATGCGTGCGAAAGAACCCCGGACCCGGCGTCAGCCCGTCGGCCTCAGAATCGGAATCCCTCGGGAAGTTCCCGCGAAAGGAGCGACACCATGAAGATTCGTGGGGTGGTCATCGCGGTCATTGTTGCAAGCGCTTTGACCATTGGGTTGCGGCAGGCGCGTGCGCAGATTCAAATGCCCGTCAGACACTTCGACCTCATCGATTGGAACGGCGGCAAATTCGTCTACGGAGTGGACTACTACCCCGAACACTGGGACGAAAGCCAGTGGGAGAAAGACGCGGTGATGATGCAGGCCGCGGGCATCAACTTCGTGCGGCTGGCGGAGTTCGCCTGGGTCAAGATGGAGCCGGTCGAGGGCAAGTTCGATTTCGCCTGGCTCGATCGCGCCCTCAAGCTTCTCAACGGGCACGGCATCAAAGCCGTGCTGGGCACGCCCACGGCTTCTCCGCCCGCCTGGCTCTACGCAAGATACCCGGACATCGCCGCCACGGATGAGAATGGCGTTCGCTACCGCTACGGTTCGCGGCGGAACTACTGTCTGCACAGTCCCAATTTCATCGCCGCGACCCAGCGCATCGTCACCGCCATGGCCACACACTACAAGAATCACCGGGGCGTCATTGGCTGGCAGATCGACAACGAACTCGGCGACCCGATCTGCTACGACTCGTACTGCCGCGCGGCGTTTCAGAGGTGGTGTCGCACCAAGTACAAAACGCTAGACGCGCTGAATAAGGCCTGGGGCACGATCTTCTGGGGGCACACCTATTCAGCCTGGAGTGAGATTCCCCTGCCCTGGAACACCCTCGGCATGGCGCACAACCCGAGCCTGGCTCTTGACCACCGACGATTCCACAGCGCCGCGACGCGAGATTACCTCAGGCTGCAGGTCGATATCCTTCGCAAAGTTTCTCCGGGCAAGGCGGTCACGCACAACGATATGGGTATGTACGACGGTGTGGACTATTACGAACTCAACGCCCCGCTCGATTTCGTGGCCTGGGACAATTACCCGATGTTCGGCGAGGACTATTCGGACTACGCCCGGTCGGGACTCGCCCACGACTTGATGCGCGGCTCGAAGAACAACCAGAACTTCATGGTGATGGAGGAGCAGAGCGGGCTGCCCGGGTGGAGCAGCTTCTGGGGACGCCAGGCGGCGCCCGGTCTCTTCCGCGCCTGGGCTTACCAGGCTGTAGCTCACGGAGCGGATGGGATCTGCTACTTCCGCTGGCGGACCTCACGTTACGGAACGGAACAATACTGGCAGGGCGTGCTCGACCAGGATAGCTACCCAACCTCGCGCTATCAAGTTGTTTCACAGACCGGGAAGGAACTCGCCCAGCTCACCGACTTGCTGAAAGGCTCCAAGGTCGTTTCTCCGGTCGCCCTGCTGGTCTCTCCGGACTCACGCTGGGCGTTTGACATTCAACCGCTCGTGAAGGACTTCAACTACAACCGCCAGCTCAGTATGTACTACTCGGCCTTCCGCCGCGCCGGCATCAGCGTGGACGTTGTCTTCCCGCAGAGCGATTTCTCCGCGTACAAGATCATCGTGGCCCCTTCGCTGTTCGTTGTGGACAAGCTCCTCGTTGAGAAGATCACGACCTTCGTCAAGAACGGCGGAACGCTCATCCTCAGCTATCGCTCGGGCGTAAAGGACGAACGCAATGTGGTCACCAGTCAAACGCTTCCCGGGCCGCTGGCAGAATTAGCGGGCATCGAGATCCACGACTTTGATCCTCACACGAACCAACAACAAGAGGTGGTGGGCCCTGATGCGGTGGGACGCCCGGCGCGCGTCTGGTTCGATATCCTCACGCCGACGACGGCGGAGGTGTTGCTGAGCTACAGCAGCGGTTACTATGCCGGAAGAGGAGCCATGAGCGGCAACAGGTTCGGCAAAGGACGGGTCTATTACGTGGGCACCGAACTCACGGCCGAGGCCTACTTGGAGGGGGCCAAATTGGAGGCCCAGGGAGCCGGCATTCCCCTCGGACCGAAACTGCCCGAAGGCGTCGAGTTGGCGGCACGCGTAAAAGACGTCAAGAAAATCCTGTTCCTGATCAACTATACCGACAAGCCACATACGGTGAGCCTGAATCGCAGTATGCAGAACGCGCTGACGGGAGAATCAGAGCCTGGGGAAGTGAAGATTCCGGCGTTTGATGTGAAAGTGCTGGTTGACCCTTGAGGAGAGTCCCGGCCGCCCGCGCAAAAAGGGCCCGCGCCGCCCGAAGGCAACGCAGGCCCGAGCACCGTAGGCACGTCTCTCTCGGTTAAGCGTGGTCAACTCGCAGATTGTTCGTGACGGAGAAGGACAACCCGACATTGCGCGCCGCGAGTTCCGCCAGAGTGCTGTCCAGCTTGGACCACACAGCCCCTTCCAGCGTCACGTTGCCGTTCTTCACGATGATGTGGATGGGCGGGTTCGCCTGGATTCCGTAACGCAGGAAGTCCGCATTACCGTAGATCGCCCGCGCCACCTGGAATCGCAACTGGTCGTCATAGAACGACGTGGGGAGAACCTCCAGGTTGTTCTCCAGCTTCGCCACCCCACGCACGCGCGCGAGGATGTTGCCGAGATCCTGCTTCTTGAAGGGCTGAGTCACCTGCCCGCTCACCACCAGCGTGTCGCCCTTCGCCTGCAAGACTACGTTGTCGAAGATGCCGAAGGCGTAGTAGGTAACAACCTCATGGCGCGCCTTTTCGAGCATCTGGCTTGGGGTCACGTCGTCCGCGGAAACGCGGATGTTGTCGATCACCTGAGTCACGCCCTTTGCCTTTCGGGCTGCGCGCTCGGCGTCAAGCTTGCTGCCCAGGTTGTCCACCGTACCCGTCAGGGTCGCCACACCATTGTCATAGGCAACCTGAACCTGACCGTGGTTAAACACCTTGGCGTGGTAGATCTTGTCCTGCACTTCCGCCGTCGTCCGGGCCGCCGAATCCTCGGTCCGCGCAAAGGCGGCTGGAACCGCTAGGCCCAAACTTAGAATCAAAACCAGCAGCTTAGTGTTCCGCATGGTTTTCTTCACCTCCCTGCCTCTCTTTCGCTCCTGCTCTTTGTCCCTTGTTTCTGAGCCCTAATACCCTGTCATTCCCGAATTCCTTTCGTTCCTTCTACACACCCTAATAGACGCAATGTCCGAGGCAGAGGTTACCGAGACTAAACCCGATCGGTTTCAGTCCCTTACGGATGGTACCGTTCGCGGCGACTTTGTTTCAAAACTCAACGGATAGAACAAAAAAGGGGTGGATCTGTCGAGGAAGTTCCCGCCGCGCACAGCTGCTGACGTGGCGCCGCGTCAGTTCCCTTAACCGGCGAAATAGGCGCGGACGAGATAGGACAAACCGAGCAGGACAAGCAGGGCGTTGGCAACAAGAAACAAGTGCCTTTTGAGCTGTTTATGGAGCCCAGCGCCCCAAGCCATCAGCCAAGTGGAGAAAATCGCGGCGCCGTAGTAGCCCACCAGGCTTCCCGCGAAAAACGGGACGACATGCCAGTAGCCCCTTTGACGTCCTTCGGCGATGATAGGGCCGGCGATGGTCAGCCAGTAAATCCACGTTCCGGGCGCGCCCAGCTCGGCAAGCGCCGCCACGGTGACGCTCGCGTAGGAGAGGGCCACCGATTGCGCCATCTCCTCCTGGCCGCGACGATGCAGTTCCACGAGTGAGTAGCTTCCGAAAGCCAAGAGAGCTGTTCCACCCAGGTAAGCAACGTAGTGAGCGATGTCGTGAGGCACGTACTGGTAGAAGAAGAAGGTGACGACCAGCAAGGCGCCGTCGATCACCAGCGGCGGCCCCACCAGAATGACGACTGCCCGCAGCCACCGGTTGAGGGCGATTTGCGCCAGGGCGATCAGATGTAGCGGGCTGGGAATCAAGCCCCCGACAATCCCCATCCCCGATCCGAGCAGCAGTAAGTCCATGCGTCACTAAACGTGGCCGCGATGTTATGCGGCGCACCGGGAAAAGTAAAGCCACCGCGCTCGCCGCGCGATCGGAGTTCCGATAGAATACCAGGGACTGAAATGGAAAAGTCGCCTCGCGCATTGCCGCCTCGCATCCTGATCCTGACGCTTTCTCACGGCGCATCGCACTACCGCGCCTCGAAGGCGCTGGAGAAGGCCCTGCTCGACCTCCGGCCGGAAGTCGAGGTCAGAGTCGAGGACGCGCTTGAGCGGTCGGCCGGGTGGTTCCGCGCCTACTACAATTCGTATGAAATCCCCCTCAAGTATTTCCCCTCTTTATGGGGCTGGATCGAGGGTATCCAGCACCGGTCCGACTCGACCGGCCCGGGCTGGCTCTATCGCGCCGGCACCAAGCCACTTTTCCGGTTCATCGAGGAGTTTGATCCCGATATCGTTGTCGCGACCGAAATTGGCGTTGCGGAATGGACTGCGATGCACCGGCGCCAAGGCCGCGCCCGCTATATGCTCGCGGGCCTCGTCCTGATGGATTTCAGCCGCCCCTGGGTGCAGCCGGAAGTAGACCTCTACCAGAGCGTGCCGGGCGAGATGGCCTCCGAACTCCAAGCCGCGGGAGTGGCCGCCGAGAAAATTCTCCCCTGCGGCCTGCCCATTGACCCCGCTTTCGCAGCCCTGCCTGACCGCGAGTCGACGCGCGAGCGCCTCGGGCTCGAGGCGGGAATCCCGATCGTCCTAGTGCTCTTCGGCGGTGGCGGTCACGGCAATTCCGCGCGCATCATCAACGAGCTTCGGAAGGTCCGCCAGCCGTTGCAGGCGGTGTTCGTAGCGGGAAGAAATCGCCGGCTCGAAGAAAAAACCCGCCGGCTGTCCGCACACATTCCGCGCTTCCGGACCCTCGGCTGGGTGGAGAACATGCACGAATGGATGGTCGCGGCGGATCTCCTGCTCGGCAAACCTGGCGGCTCAACCGTGGCGGAAGGATTCGCGTGCGGCCTGCCCATTCTGGCTATCGACCCGCTGCCCGGGAACGAACGGCGCACAACGGGGCAAATCGAGAAATGGAAGGCCGGGCTGTGGATTCGCAGGTCGGCAGAAATCTCTCCGACGATCGAACGCCTGCTCACCTACCCCGAGGAACTCGCCGATCTCCGACGAAACGCCCGCGCGCTCGCCCGCCCGCACGCGGCTCGCGACGCCGCGCAGGCCATCCTCGAACGCTGGGAAAGGGGCAGCTAAGCCAGAACCAGATCGGGATGATAGATGGCGCCGGAGACGTGCCGCGCGATGGCGATCAGGTGGCGGTCTGAGTTGAGGATCTTGAGGATATTCACGGCGCTCAGCCGGCCCCCCGGCCCGCCCCGACCGGGCCGCAGCGCCTGCGCCAGCTCGAACGTGTGGCCGTGGACCACGCTCTGCTCTTCGCGACCGCGCACGACGAGCTCCGGACAGTCGGGGAGCAGCGCCTCGAGTGGCACGCGGCAGGTGTCAACCTTTCCTTCCCGCACCGCTTCGCTGAGCTGCTCGAGCGTCAGGGCACGCTCTTGCTTGAACTCCGCCACCGCCGTTCGACGGAGTTCCGCGAGGTGCGCGCCGCATCCCATCCGCTGGCCGAGGTCGTGCGCCAGCGAGCGCACGTAGGTTCCACCGGAACACTCGACGGCGAACCGGACGAGCTCGCCCTCGACGCCAAACAGTTCGAGGGCGTAGATTTCCACTTCCACGGGCTTCAGTTCCACAGGCTTCTGCTGACGCGCCAGCTCGTAGGCGCGCCTGCCGTCCACGCGCTTGGCCGAGAATGGCGGCGGGGTCTGCAGGATACGCCCCGTCATCTCCTGGAAGACCCTGCCCAGTGCCGTCGCGTCGAGCGCGGGCGCGACGTACTCGGAGGTTGATTTGCCGGTCGCGTCGTACGTATCGGTGGCGTAACCAAAGCGAATCGTGCCCTCGTACGCCTTGCGCGAGCGCAGATAGAACTGCGCGAAGCGCGTGGCCTTCCCGACCGAAAGCGGCAGGACGCCCGTGGCGGATGGGTCGAGCGTGCCGAAGTGGCCGATCTGCCGGATACCGATAATCTTCCGCGCTCGGGCCACGACGTCGTGCGACGTCATGCCCGCGGGCTTGTCGATAATCAGGACACCGGAAAACTCCGGCTGTTTCTCGGACATCGTTCAATCCGGCGAACCGTGCTTCAACGAGCCTGGAGGTCCAGCCCGATTACTCCTCGCGCTTGATCTCATCGAGCAGCTTCTGAACCTTTTCAAATTCCTCGGCGCCGCGGTCGAGCACGAAAACAATCTCCGGCGCGCGCCGCAGGCTGAGCCGGCGGCCGATCTCCCGGCGCACGTAACCCGCAGCGGAAGACAGTCCCGCCAGCGTCTCGAGGCGAGACTCCTCACTGCCCATGACGGAGACCCACACGCGCCCATGGCGAAGGTCAGGGCTGAGCTCGACGCGGGTGACCGTGGCGAATCCGATCCGCGGGTCGCGGAGTTCGCCTTCAATCATTTCCGCCACTTCGATGCGGAGCTGATCCGCCAAGCGCTCGCGTCGGTGGCCGTGGGGCTGCATCGCCGGGATCCGGCGATTGAGTGATTGAGTGATTAAGTGATTGACGATTGGAGGGCGGCACCAATTCGAAGCGGCGGCGATCCCTTCGCTTTCTCAAATCACTCAATCCCCCGATCACTCAATCCAAAAATACTCGACCTCGTGGCTCGAGACGTCGTGCCCCAAGATACGCTCCGCCTCCGCGAGCACCTGCTGAAAAACGGATTCGAGCAGGGGGTGGCTGCTCGAGATGGAGACCACGCCCAGCGTCGCGAGTTGCCAGACGTCCTGATGGTCGAGTTCCGCCACCGCAACGTTGAAGCGCGCGCGCAACCGGTCGCGCATTTTCTGGAGAACCGCCCGTTTTTCCTTGAGGGAGTGCGCGTAGGGGAGCTGGATTTCCAGGGTCAGCACGCCGACGGGCATGGCCTTCTGGCCTCGACGCAGCCGGTTAGACCAGCGCGGGTTCCGAGACTTTCTCGAGCACGAACGCCTCGCTCACGTCAGGGCTACCTTTGGAGAACTGCATCGGCAGTAACAGCCCCAACCTTTTCTATAACAAAGGCCTCGATGACGTCCCCCACTTTCACGTCGTTGAAATTCTCGAGCACGATGCCGCACTCCATGCCGTGGCGGACTTCCGCAACATCATCCTTGAAGTGGCGAAGCGACCGCACCTTGCCCTCGTAAGTCACGACGTTGTCGCGGAGCAGGCGAATCTTGGCCTCGCGCGTAATCTTGCCCTCCTGCACGGAGCAGCCCGCCACGGTCCCCACCTTCGAGATGCGGAAGGTGTCGCGGACCTCGGCGTGGCCAAGCGTCGTTTCCTTGATGGTGACGGCCAGCAAGCCGGCCATGGCTTGCTTGATCTCGTCCGTAACGTTGTAGATGATCGTGTGCTGGCGCATGTCCACACCCTCGAGCTGGGCGAGTTCCGTGGCCTTGCGCTCCGGGCGGACGCTGAAACCGATGATCACGGCGTTGGAGGCCGAGGCGAGCAGCACATCGGTTTCGGTGATCGCGCCCACGCCCGCGTGGATAACCTTGACCTTGACCTTCTCGGTGCTCAGCTTGTTGAGCGTATCCACCAGGACTTCAACCGACCCTTGCACGTCGGCTTTGATAATAAGAGGCAGTTCCTTGACGTCGCCGGCGGCCATCTGTTCGTGCAGTTGCTCGAGCGTGAGGCGGGCGCTCTTGGCCAGCGCGGCGTCGCGCTGCTTGGCCTGGCGGTGTAGGGCGATCTGGCGTGCCTTGACGGTATCCTCGATCACCAGGAAGCGGTCGCCCACCTGCGGAACGTCTTCGAGGCCGAGTATTTCGACGGGCGTGGAGGGCGCAGCATCCGCCACCACGCGCCCGCGGTCGTCAAACATGGCGCGCACCTTGCCGTAGATCGCGCCTACGATGAAGGTATCGCTCGTGCGCAAGGTGCCATTCTGGACGAGCGCCGTGGCGACGGGGCCGCGCCCGCGGTCGAGCTTGGCCTCCAGCACCGTGCCGCTCGCCGGGCGCTTGGGGTTCGCCTTGAGCACCTGCAGATCGGCGACGAGCAAAATCATCTCCAGCAGCAGGTTCAGGTTCTTGCGCTGCTTGGCCGAGACTTCGACCGTGACCGTCTCGCCGCCCCACTCTTCCGGCATTAGGCCGTGGTCGGAAAGCTGCCGCTTCACCCGCTCGGGCTGGGCCTCCGGTTTGTCGATTTTGTTGATGGCGACGAGGATGGGCACCTTGGCCGCGCGGGCGTGATTGATGGCTTCCAAGGTCTGCGGCATAACGCCGTCGTCGGCCGCCACGACCAAAACTACGATGTCCGTGACGCGGGAGCCGCGGGCGCGCATCATCGTGAAGGCTTCGTGGCCCGGCGTATCCAGAAAAACGATCTTGCGCCCCTGAGCCTCCACGTGGTATGCGCCGATGTGCTGGGTGATGCCACCCGCCTCGTGCTCCGTGACGTTGGTTTCGCGGATGGCGTCGAGCAACGAGGTCTTGCCGTGATCCACGTGTCCCATCACGGTCACGACGGGCGCGCGCGGTGCGAGGTCTTCGGGCCGGTCGGCTTCTTCGACCTCGTGGATCACTTCATCCTCATAGCTGATGACGGAAGTTTCTGCGCCGAACGCGCGAGCGATGTCCGTGGCCGTCTGGCTGTCGAGCGTCTGGTTGATCGTGGCGAAGATGCCTTTGTCCAGCAGCCGCTTGATGACGTCCTTGGCACGAGCTTCCAGCTTTCCGGAGAGTTCCTTGATGGCGATGCCCTCGGTGATCGTGATTTTGCGCGTGATGGGGATTTCTTCGGGGATGAGCGGCCGGGGCGGCGCCATCGCCGGGAAAGGTCTCCCGGCGGGATGGCGCAGCGCCGGCCCCCGCATCGCAGCGCCGGAGGGGCGCCCGGGTGCGCCAGCCGCAGGAACGGGCCGCGTGGCCGTGGGGTGCAGCGGGCGCGGCTCTCCCGGACGGCGCGAAGGTGCCGGACGCGCGGGGATTCCCTTGGGCAAAACCGCCGGCGGATAGATCGGTTGGCTGGACGCGGGGTCCGCTTTGCGAGCCGCCCGTCCCGCACGGCCAGCCCTCGCCGCGGTCGGGGGCGGGGCAGCCGGTGGTGCCGCGCTTGCTCTGCTCGGGATTACTGGCTCCGCGGCGGGCCCAGCCGCCCTGAGGGGAGCAGCCACAGGCTCGGCCGTCTTAGGAACACCTGCGGGAGGAGCCGGCGGAACTGCTGCCGGCCTGACCGTCACCGGTCGCGCGGGCAGCATGGGCGGCCCGGCCGGTCCCGCAGACGCGGCGGGCGGGACGCCCCGGGCAGCCAGGCGCTCGGCGGCCGGGGTGGGGCGCGGAGGCGCGGGAGGCGCCACGGCGCGCCGCACGTCCGCCTTAATTTCGGCGATCGAGCGGGTGAGCGGCCGCGCGTCGGTAGGAACGGGAGCAGGCTTCTTCGCCGCCGGAGGAGCCGGCGCGGGCGCTGCGACGGAGGGTTCGGGGGCGGAGGCCGCCGGAGCTTCTTCAGCAGCGGCCTCGGACTCGAGCGTGCGGAAGTGCTCGCGCACCTTGTCGGCGATCTCGTCCTCGATGGCGCTCGAGTGCGAGTGCTTGTCCGTTACTCCAATCTCCGGGAGGAAGTCCAAGATGGCTCGGCTTTTTACTTCCAGTTCGCGCGCCAGATCGTTGATCCGAATCTTGCTCATTTCACCCCTTTACTCTTCCTCGACCTTAAACATGGCCGACTGACCGGCGCCCCAGGGCGCACACCGCTCTGACAAGCTCGTTCACGAAGTTTCGCCTCCTTCGCCGGATTCCGGCTCCTCGGTGGTTTGTTCGGGGAGTGCAGGCGCAACACCTTCCGGCTCGGCCGGAGCCGCCGCAACCTCTTCTTCCGCTGCAGGCTGTTGGGCCTGTTCGAAGTAGTCGGTGACGACGCGGCGGATTCGTTCCACGGTTTTTTCGCCGATGCCCGGGATCTGGGTCAGCTCGTCCGGGGTCATTTGCGCAAGCTGCTCGACGGTTTCTACGCCGTGGTCGCGAAGCTTCTGCAGAGTCTTCTCGCCCAGTCCGGCCAGGTTGCTGACGGGCGCGCCGCGCAGCGCCATCTGCGCCATCTGCGATTCGATCTCCTGGCGCTTCTCCTCTTCACTTTTGATGTCGATCCGCCATCCCAGCAGTTTCGCCGCCAGGCGTACGTTCTGCCCCTTCTTGCCGATGGCGAGGGAAAGTTGCGAATCGTCCACGATGACTTCCAGATGCTTCTGCTCCGCTTCGAGAATGGAGACGTGGTTGATCTTCGCGGGGCTCAGCGCGTTGGCCGCGAAGACCAGGGAGTCTTCATTGAATTCGATGATATCAATCTTCTCGCCGCGCAATTCACGGATGATGGACTGCACGCGCATGCCCTTCATGCCCACGCAGGCGCCGACGCAATCCACGTCGGGATCCTTGGAGTACACCGCAACCTTGGTGCGCTCACCCGCCTCACGCGCGAGGGTGCGGATGACGACCGTGCCGTCGTAAATTTCGGGAACTTCCATCTCGAACAGCCGCTGGACGAGGGCCGCGTCCGCGCGCGACACAATCACCTGCGGCCCGCGGGCCGCGCGGTCCACCATGGTGATCACGGCGCGCAGCCGGTCGCCAATCTGATAAGTCTCCAGTCGCGACTGCTCCCTGCGCGGCAAGCGCGCCTCCGTCCGCCCCAGGTCCACGATGATGTCCGGACCCTCGGTGCGCTTCACCGTGCAATTCACCAGTTCGCCGACGCGCTGGCAGTATTCGGCGTAAACCGTGTCGCGCTCGGCCTCCCGCACCTTCTGGAAGATCACCTGCTTCGCCGTCTGCGCAGCGATCCTACCCAGGACGTCGGTCTTCATGGGAATGAGGATTTCCCCTTCCGGCATCACCTCCGGGTCGTACTTGCGCGCCTCCTCCAGGGAGATTTCCAGGTTGGGATCGACAACTTCCTCGACCACTTTCTTGACGGCGTGGACCTCCACCACGCCCGTATCCTTGTTGAAATGCGAGCGGAGATCCTCGTTCGACTTGTAGTACTTGCGCGTCGCCACCAGGATCGCGTCTTCAACCGCGGAAATGATGATCTGCGGATCGATCCCCTTCTCGCGGCTCAACTGGTCAATCGTTTGATACAGGAGACTGGTCGACACTATCTCTCCCCCTTGCTTCGCGGGGACTCGGTGCTCGAGGCTGGGTGATGGGGCTTAACCCCAGTCCCTAACCCCTGGCACCTGGCCCCTGCGCTTCAGAGCTCCACCACCAACTTTGCTTTCGAAATGTTCGATAACTCGAACTCGTTCACGCCCGCCTCGCCCACGTCCATGCGCACCCGGCCGTCTTCGAATCCGGCGAGCTTGCCTTCGATAACCCGCTGAGCGCCGACCGGCTCGCGCAAGACCAGGCGTGCGCGCCGCCCGGCGAAATATGTGAAGTCGCTGGGCTTCACGAGCTGCCGGTTGAGCCCCGGCGAGGAAACCTCCAGCACGTAGCTCCCGGGAATCGGATCCTCGACATCCAGAATCGCGCTCAACTGTTCGCTCACCAGCTGGCAGTCGGCGTGGGAAACTCCCTCCCGCTTGTCGATGTAGACCCTCAGGAGCTGATTGGAGCGGCCGCCCTTCAGCTCGAGATCAAACAGGGTTAAACCCTCTGAGGTCACAACCCGCTCGGCGATCTGACGGATTCTCTCCAGGTCGACAGCCATACTCGGCGGATACGCCTCCACCCTGCTCCCAAACTGCGAGCCACGCGGCTCGCGCCAAACACCTCAAACAAAAAAGTGGGCTTTCGCCCACGGTGTGCGTTCGCCATTTGAAGTATAGAACTCCACGCCCCCAAATGCAAGCCCACAAAACGCTTGTCAGGCAGAGACCCGAGCTCAGACCCGCTCCAGAAGCCTTCAAATTGCGCTAAGATGCACGTCCGTGTCTGCAGGCGGCGCATCGCGTTAATGTCCCCTGCGACCAAGAATGCGGAGGCCGCAATGGGTTCATCGCCCAAGGACAAGTTGCTGGCATTTAAGCCGCGGCACTCATATTTCGTCGGCATCGATTCCGACGGCTGCGTGTTCGATACGATGGAAATCAAGCACAAAGAGTGCTTCATTCCCAACATCATCAAGTACTGGGAGTTACAGGCCATTGCGAAGTTCGCCCGGGCTGCAGCGGAGTTCGTTAACCTCTACTCGAAGTGGCGTGGAATCAACCGATTTCCCGCGCTAACCAAGACATTTGAGCTGCTCCGGGACTGGCCCGAAGCGATGCGCCGCGGCGTGAAAATCCCCCACGTCCCGACCCTTCAGGCGTGGATCGACTCCGGAGTGGCACTTGGGAACCCGACGTTGAAGGCGGAAGTCGCGAGGACCGGCGACCCGGTCCTCAAACGAACTTTGGAATGGAGCGAAGCGGTCAACCGCACCATCGCCGATGTGGTCGAGGGTGTGCCGCCGTTCCCGTTCTTCCGCGAGAGCGTCGAGAAGCTTTGCCTGAAGGCCGACATCATCTGCGTCTCGGCCACCCCGGGCGAGGCTCTCGAACGCGAGTGGCAGGAGCACGACATCGCCCAATACGCTGCCGTCATCGCCGGACAGGAAATGGGCAGCAAGAAAGAACACCTCAAACTCGCCGCGGGCGGCAAGTACGAGAAAGACCGCGTGCTGATGATCGGCGACGCACCGGGGGACCTCGCCGCCGCGCGTGCCAATGGCGCCCTCTTTTACCCCATCAATCCCGGGCATGAGGAGGCGTCCTGGGAGCGGTTCTTGAGTGAGGCTGCCGACCGATTCTTCAACGGCACCTATGCGGGCGCCTACGAGGCTTCGCTCATCGCGGAATTCGACAAGCTGCTGCCCGAAACCCCTCCATGGAAATAGGGGGGGCGAATCACGACCAGAAACAAAGGCAAGGGGAACCAAACCCCCGATGCAAGGAAGGCGCGGACTTTGGAGCATCGAATGCTGGACAAAAGGGATGAGGTGCTGGCGAAGTCTGACAAATTGTCGTCTCCGAGCCGTTCCCTATGCCGCTCCCTGAGGCTGGTATGAACAAGCAAGCGGTTCTCGAGAATTTGCAGGAGCTGGTCACGCTGTTCTTCCTGGCAGCAGGGCCAGCGCTGGGCGCTGCCATAGCAGTGGCTTGGCTGGTAGGTCTGGTGCTGGGGCTTTTTGCGGTCATCACGCGCTGAACTACGCGCATGCGTCCCGTCAGTCTGGCAAGCGGTCCTACGCTGTTTGGCGGGCCGAGCGTGCTTGCCGGAGCGCCGACTGGATCATCAGAAACTCACCGACATTTTCCATCGTTAACATCCCGACGAGCCGCCCACCATGCACGACGGGGAGCGAGCGGCAACTGCACTCGCGCAAGCGGGCGAGCGCACTTTCCAGCATGTCGTGGGAGTCCGCCGTCGGAATGTCGCGTTGCATGGCGTCGCGGACGAGCGCCCCGGCTCCGCCCTGTGCCAGGGCACGCATCAGGTCCTCGCGCCTGAGGACACCCAGCACGTGATCGCCGAAGACGACCGGGAAATCCTGCTGCCAGCCCGCCAGGATATGATCGATGGCGGTCGATAGCGTGTCGTCGGGATGCAGCGCGCGGAAATCCGTCAGCATGACCCGCGCGACGGGGATCCCGCCCAGCGCGTTGCGCATCTGCACCATGGCCGCTTCCTGCTCAGCGCCCATCCAGACGAACAGGGCGATGAAGACCAAAAAGGGATTCGTGAACAGGCCGATGAACCCGAACAGGAAGGCCATCATCTGGCCGACGCGCGCGGCGATCTGCGTGGCGCGTGTATATTCGATGCGCGTGGCGAGTAAGGCGCGCAGCACGCGGCCTCCGTCCATGGGAAATGCCGGGAGCAGATTGAAGGCGACCAGCCAGACATTGACCACCATCAGCTTGTTCAGGAAATTTCCGCCCACCCACTGGAGATTTTCGAGATCGGGGTGCGCGCCGGCGGCGGCCAACATCCCATACAGTACTGCGGCAATGACCACGTTCACCGCTGGCCCGGCGGCCGCCACCCAGAGTTCCTGACGCGGATCCTCCGGCATGCGCTCGAGTCGCGCCAAGCCACCGATGGGCAGCAAGGTGATGTCCCGCGTTTGGATGCCGAACTTGCGGGCTGTGAGCGCGTGGCCGAACTCGTGCAGCACCACGCAGGCGAAAATCGCCAGGACGAAAACCACCCCGGCCAAAGCCGTAGCGAGATTATGATTCTGGCTCCAGTGCGTGTACAGGATGAACAGGATCAGCAGCCAAAACGTAGCGTGAATGTAGACGCCGATTCCCGCGAATTCTCCGATTTTCCAAGACCAACGCATGGCAGATTCCTGGTACGCGAAGATCCCTGTGTTCGCGTACTCCAGACTCCACGTTAGCACCGGGGGCCGAGGCGTCGCAAGGCGGACGCCATGCCGCAGATTCTGTGCTACATTGCCTCTCGCCAAGCACGCAAGTGGCGAACGAGACAGTTTGTCGGAAGGGGGCCCGCCGTGGAAATCCGCAAACAAGATGCGCTGGATTATCACCGCCTAGGACGCAGCGGCAAAATCGAAGTCGTCTCGAGCAAGCCCTGCCGGACGCAGTGGGAACTAAGCCTGGCGTACACGCCGGGGGTGGCTGAGCCGTGCCTCGAGATCAAGCGCGATCCGAGCCTGGCCTTCGAATATACAGCCCGAGGGAATCTGGTCGCGGTCGTAACGAACGGCACGAGGATTCTAGGCCTCGGCAACATCGGGCCGCTTGCCGGCAAGCCGGTGATGGAAGGCAAGGCCGTCCTGTTCAAACGCTTGGCGGACATTGATGTTTTCGATCTGGAAATCAAGGCCGACGACCCGGAAGACGTCATCAAATTCTGCCAGCACATCGAGCCGACCTTTGGCGCCATCAACCTGGAAGACATCAAAGCCCCGGACTGCTTCCAAATTGAAGAAACGCTGCGCAAGACGCTCAGCATCCCGGTCTTCCACGACGACCAGCACGGGACGGCGATTATCAGTGGTGCCGCGCTGCTCAACGCGCTGGAGATTGCGGGGAAGAAAATCGACCAGGTCAGTATTGTCTTCAGCGGCGCGGGCGCGGCGGGCATCGCCACGGCGCAGCACTTGATCCGCTTGGGCGCGCGGCGCGAGAACATCACCATGTGCGATGTTTTCGGCGTCATCTATGAGGGGCGCAAAGAAGGCCTGAATCCGTACAACGCGCGCTTCGCCATCAAGACCGGCAAGCGCACGCTGGCGGAAGCCATGAAAGGCGTGGACGTCTTCGTGGGGCTTTCGGTGGGTGGGTGCGTCACGCAGGAGATGGTACGTTTGATGGCCGACCGGCCCATCGTCTTTGCCCTCGCGAATCCCGACCCCGAGATCTCCTATCCCGACGCGCGTGAGGCGCGGCCTGACGCTATCATCGCCACCGGGCGCTCGGATTATCCGAACCAGGTGAACAACATCCTCGGCTTCCCCTTCATCTTCCGGGGGGCGCTGGACGTCCGCGCGCGCGCCATCAACGAAGCCATGGAAATCGCCGCCACGCAGGCGCTGGCGGGGCTTGCCAAGCAGGACGTGCCGGACTCGGTCATGCGCGCCTACGGCGGCGCACGCCTGCACTTCGGGCCCGAATATATCATCCCCAAGCCCTTCGACTCCCGCGTGCTGATCTGGGAATCGTCCGCCGTCGCTGAGGCCGCGATGAAGAGCGGCGTGGCCCAACTCGAAATCGACATCGAAGAGTATCGCGAGGCGCTTTCGCGGCGCCTGGGACGGACATACGAAGTCATGCAAAGCGTGCGCCACAAGGGCAAGGGCGCACCGAAGCGCATCGTCTTCTCCGAAGGCGAGCACGAGAAGATTCTTCGCGCCAGCTTCCGCATGGTAGAAGAGAAGATCGGCCAGCCAATTCTGCTCGGCCGGCAGGCGGTGATCGAAGAGAAACTTCAGGAACTGGACCTCGGCATATTGCACGCCGAGATTATCGAACCCGCCCGCTCGCCGCGCCTGGAGGACTACGTGGAAGAGTTCTTCCGCCAGCGCCAGCGCCGGGGCGTGACGCGCAGCGAGGCCCGCGACCTCATGCTCAACAACAACTATTACGGCGCCATGATGGTTCGCTTGGGTGACGCCGACGGCTTCATCGCGGGCGTTGCGCAGCACTACCCCGACACCATCCGGCCCGCGCTGCAGGTGATCGGCATGCGCGAGGGCGTCCACCGCGTTTCCGGACTCTACGTACTGGCCACCAAGCGAGAGGTCTACTTCTTCGCCGACACAACCGTGAACATCGAACCTACTGCGGAGGAATTGGCGGAAATCGCGCTCCTCGCCGCTCACGAAGCGCGGGAGTTCAATATCGAGCCGCGCGTGGCCATGCTTTCTTTTTCAAACTTCGGGAGCACGAAGCACCCCCTGACGGAGAAAGTCCGGCAGGCCGCGGAGATCGTCAGGCAGAAAGTTCCGGGGCTCATGGTGGATGGCGAGATGCAGGCCGACACAGCCGTTGTGCCGGAGATCATCGAGCGCGACTACCCGTTCTCCGCCCTGCGCGGGGGCGCGAACGTGCTGGTCTTTCCCGACCTCGAGGCGGGCAACATCGCCTACAAGCTGATGATGCGCATCGGCGGCGCGGAGGCGCTCGGCCCCATTCTGATGGGCATGGCCCGGCCGGTCCACGTGCTGCAGCGCGGTGCAGAAGTGGAAGAGATCGTCAACATGGCTGCCATCGCCGTCATGCACGCGCAGACCAGCGCCGCGCAATTGACGCTCAGGGTGTGAGCCCGCCTTCGAGGAAGAGGGTGTCCTGCGACCCGCCGGACGGGTGAGACATCAAGGGGCGGTTCGCGAACCGCTCCTACGCTCGTCGCGCCCAGAGCCAGTTCAACAAGGCCACGGCAAAAGTTACCGCTACAATCATCAATTCGCTCCAGCCCATTCGGGTCACGAGCATCAGCGAAAACGCCACTCCCAGCGCCGCGGCCAACTTCCCTGCCGGCATCAGAAATGCTGCCTGGTCCGGATGTTTTTTGCGTAAGGCAAGTACGGCGGCGCAGGTCGGGGCATAGGTGAACAGACGCGCCACCGCGGAGAGCGTGACGTTCCAACGGAAGGTTCCCGCCACGGCGAGCCCCCACACCATCAGCGCGAACGCCACGATGGAGATATGCGGCGTTTGGTAGCGCGGATGCACGCGGGCGAAGAAGGGAGGAAAATCCCCGCGTTCGGCGAGCGCGAAGGTGAGTCTCGGCACATTGAGCATCATCGAGCCGAGGTAGCCGTAGACGGAAACCAGCGCACCGACCGTCATAAAGGCCGCGCCCCATGCCCCCACGATTCCCGCCGCCGCGGCGGCGAGCGGCCGGTCGGTGGTCTCGGGCGCCGCCAGCCCGGCCTGGACTCCAACCTGAATCAGCGTGTAGAGCACCGCCATCACCGCGAGCCCCGTAAAGAGGGCAAACGGGACGTCGCGCCGCGGGTCACGCGCTTCTCCCATCGGGAAGAGAGCCGCCTCGAATCCTCCGTAAGCGAAGACGAGAACCAGAACCGCGTCCAGCCAGGCTCCGGATGAGACCGAGGACGGCGAAGCGGGAGCGCCGGCCCTCAGCAAGATCAACCCAAGGAGTGCAAAGAGCGTGAGAGGCAGCAGCTTCGCCACGATGAAGAAGTTGCTGAGCCGCGCGCCCGATTTGACGCCGCAGTAGTTGACGGCAGCCAGGAATCCCACGAGCACCGTCAGAATGAGGAGCCGCGGGAATCGCTGGGAAGCCGCCGGCCAAAATTCCACCAGGTAGATGACAAACAAGTTCGCATTGGCTGCCGCCGCGGTCAGCCGGACCAGCCACGCCACCCAGGCGACCTGGATCCCCGCAAAGCGTCCGAAAGCTTCGCGGGCGTAGAGATAAGGTCCACCCGCTTCGCGAAATCGCGAACCCACCTCCGCAAAGCAGGCCATGATGACGCCCACACCCGCTGCGGCCACCAAATACGCCCAGGGCGCGGCCCTGCCCATCTGACCCGACACCACCGACGGCAGGCCGAAGATCCCGCTGCCGATGGTGGCGTTCAGCACCAGACCGGCAAGTGTCCAACGCCCGATGGCGCGCACCAAGCCGGCCTGCTTCTCCGTCGTCATGGCCCGTCCGTACTGTGGCAGGCGAGGATAATCGCACACTGGACGGGTTTCAATAGAAGCCTGACTTGTAGTGCGAGCTCCAACCCAATAGAATGCGGCGCTTCCGGATCATCACCCTGTGTCGCTGTACAAAGGAGAAACCATGCGCCCCCTCCGTCTGCTATCTCTCCTCGTCGTCGCGCTCGCGCTGGGCGCGTGGCCGACGTCACTGCCGTGCCAGTCCAAGCCTCGTGCTCGTGACCTAGGCATTCCGTTCGACGGAACGCCCGGCGCGCTCAACGCCGTCACCGACGTGAGGGGCGTCGAAGTGGGCTTTACCACGCTCATCTCCGGAGGCGGGAAGCTCGTGGTCGGCCAAGGGCCCGTGCGCACGGGTGTCACGGCGATTCTGCCGCGCGGCAAAGAGTCGAACGACCCGGTTTTCGCCGGCTGGTTTTCGCTCAACGGCAACGGCGAGATGACGGGTACAACCCGGGTGGAAGAATCCGGCTTTCTCGAAGGCCCGGTGATGATCACCAACACGCACAGCGTGGGCGTGGTGCGCGACGCCGTGATCGACTGGCGTGTGCGGCACGGCGCGGCCGACGAAACCGGCTACTGGTGGTCGCTGCCCGTGGTGGCCGAAACCTGGGACGGCTTTCTCAATGACGTGAATGGATTCCACGTCAAGCCGGAGCACGTCTTTCAGGCGCTCGACAACGCCCGCTCGGGGCCCGTGGCGGAGGGCAACGTCGGCGGTGGCACGGGGATGATTTGTTACGAGTTCAAAGGCGGTACCGGCACGGCGTCTCGCAAGCTGGAGGAAAAAGTTGGAGGCTTCACAGTGGGCGTGCTCGTTCAATGCAATTGCGGAAGGCGAAGTCAACTCACCATCGCTGGCGTGCCGGTGGGGCGCGAGATTCCGGAAAAGCCCGCTTACGGCGACGAGGGCTCAATCATCATCGTCGTGGCCACCGACGCGCCGCTGCTTCCTCACCAGTTGAAACGCCTCGCCCGCCGCGCCTCGATGGGCCTGGCGCGCACGGGCAGCACTTCCGGCAACGGCTCGGGCGACATCTTCATTGCCTTTTCGACCGCGAATCGCGGAGCGGCAAAGCCCTCGGGCATGAGAGACCTGAAGACGGTGCCCAACGACCGCATGAATCCCCTCTTCGAGGCCACCGTTCAGGCCACCGAGGAAGCCATCGTCAACGCGCTCGTCGCCGCCCAGACCATGACCGGCGCGGATAACCACACCGCCATCGCGCTCCCGCACGATCGGCTGCGTGAGGTGTTAAAGAAATACAACCGCTTAGCGCAATAGATCCGCAGGTGGGTTCCGCGTCACAAGGTCACGGTGACAGCCATTCAAGGAATGCTTCGGTCGAAGAATCGGCGTCCCGCAGAATCTTGGCGAGGATCCCCCGGCCCAGGTCTTCGCCGCGGTGGTCCGGCACTGTCGCGCTACGACCATCGGAATGCCTGAAGAACCTGTGACTGCCGCGGCGTCGAACCTGGACAAATCCTAAGGACTGGAGATAGCGGATGACCTCGCGGGCCCGCACCGGATGAAGGCGGGTCAAGCTGGAACCTCAATCTGCTGGAGGGCGACGAATTTCATGCGCGGGGCTTTCTGCTCCGCCAGGCAGAGCTCGATGACCTCGCGGACTCGCGGGGCAAGTTCTTCGAGAGTCCGCGCTTGCGTGTAGCAGCTTCGCAGGGACGGGACCGTGGCCACGAAGTAGCCATCCTCGTCCTGTTCGATGAGAACGGTGAACTGCCGGACACGGTGCTTCTTGACGGCTGTCTTCATGGAAGCAATTATACCATTGTATACGGTGAACCCCGCGTGGCCAGGTTTGCCGCAAGCAGGCAGGACAGTCGGGCAGACCCGTTGCTAGAGCGCAATCCGGCTGCGGGTGTCTTCGCCAACTTCGCTAGGCGTGGTGGATTTTTCGGCCTTCTTCTTTTTGCGGCCCTTCCAGTTGACAGGGTTCTGGGCTTTCTGGATGACGGAATCGATGCGGCGGGTCTCCTCGTCGATGATGTCCAGGTGCTCGGGGTAGTTGACCTGCGGGTTGGCCAGCCGGAAGCCGATCAGTTGTGCGCGGATGGCGTTCACGGTGTTGACGGGTTCGTGGCCGACGCAATCGAGTGCGTCTTCCCATATTCTGAGTCTGAATTTCCAATCCTTGGCGCGGAACTTCCAGGTCGGGCGGCGCCAGAAGGCGACCGCGGCACTTCGGAATAAGTTCTGCACGACGCCGGATCTTCGCCCGACGGGCTCCAGGCGTGGCTGTCGCGTTAGCGCTGCCTGATCGGTTGAAGTCGCGGATCGGCAGTGGTTCGTTGGCCTGGGGGAGCCGGATGCCGCCAGAACGGCGTCGGTATTGGCGAGAGGCCTCCCGCCCTAGCCGGGCGACCCGGTGTTCCTGTCGCTGGGACCCGTCCCGAGCGGCTCCTCGCACCACTGGACATCAATGTGCTATGGCAATATGCTGGCACGGCTACCGGCGGTCAGAGGACACACGGACCTGTGGGAGACGGGGACTTTATACGATGGCGAAGAGACTGAGCGTGTTAAACTTGGCAGAACGCATGTCGCGACTGGGGACGGAGAGTGCCTTCGAAGTCCTGGCGCGCGCGCGGGCGCTCGAGGCCAGCGGTAAGGAAATCATTCACCTGGAAATCGGCGAGCCAGACTTCGCGACCGCGCCCCATATCGTCGAGGCGGGCGCAAAAGCCCTGCGCGACGGCTGGACGCACTACGGCCCGCCCGCCGGCCTGCCACAGCTCCGCGAGGCCATTGCCGAAGACGTTGGGCGCCGTCGCGGGATCCGCGTGGACCCGGGCGAAGTGGTCGTCACGCCGGGCGGCAAGCCCATCATGTTCTTCACCATTCTGGCGCTGGTTGATCAGGACGACGAAGTTCTCTACCCCAACCCGGGCTTTCCGATTTACGAGTCCATGATTCGGTTCGTGGGCGGGCGCGCCGTCCCTTACGCGCTGCACGAGGAGCACGATTTCGATGTCGACGTCCATGAGATCCTCGCTAAGCTCACCGCGCGCACACGACTGGTGATTTTGAATTCTCCCCACAATCCCACAGGCGGGGTGGTGAGTCGCGCGGAGACCGAAGCTCTTGCCCGGGGCCTCGCCGGGCGCGACGCCTTTGTGCTCTCCGACGAAATCTACAATCGCCTCATCTTCGAAGGCGAGCACACGAGCATCGCGCAGTTCCCGGATATGAAAGAGCGCACCATCATCCTGGACGGGTTCTCGAAAACCTACGCGATGACCGGATGGCGGCTGGGCTACGGCGTCATGCGCGGCGACCTCGCCCGCCAAGTGGCGCTGCTCATGACTAATTCGAATTCCTGCACGGCGGGGTTCACGCAGATCGCCGGCCTTGAAGCCCTGCGCGGCGACCAGTCGTGCGTGAACCAGATGCGCGAAGAGTTGTGCCGACGGCGCGGGGTGATTGTCGAGGGTCTGAACCGCCTGCCGGGCTTCCGATGCCGCATGCCGCACGGGGCGTTCTATGCATTTCCGAACATCACCGGCACCAAGAAACCGTCCCGCGCGCTCGCCGATGCGATCCTGAACGAAGCGGGCGTCGCGTGCCTGTCGGGCACGGCATTCGGCGACTGGGGTGAGGGCTATCTGCGATTCTCGTATGCGAACTCGGTCGAGAACATCCAGAAGGCGCTGGGGCGGATTGGTGAGTGGATGAAGAAGAGTGTATAGCCTCAGAGCTATATGGGAGAGCGTTTTTTCGACCATGGCGCAGCGGGGCGCATTCGGAAGGGCAGGGTTTTAAGCCCGCCGAATCGGTGCACTGCAAACTCGGGCTTTAGCCCCTGGAACCCGATATGGCTCGTCCGAGGCGGGGGTCGGAAGGGCAGGGTTTTAAGCCCGCCGAATAGATGCCCTGCCCACTCGGGCTTTAGCCCCTGAAACCAATATGGCTCGTCCGAAGCATCGCACAAAACCAGCCGGTACGTACTTCATCACCACAAGCACGTGGGAACGACGGCCGATCTTCCAGAACTCGAAGCTCGCTGCGATCATCCCAAGAAAGTTGATTGAATACCGTGACAGAGGGTTCTTTCTTGTCCATGGTTACGTCGTGATGCCGGACCATATCCACGTTATCCTCACGCCAAGCCAAACGACCTCGCTGGAGAAAACCGTTCAACTGATTAAGGGCGGGTCATCTCACGAAATGAAGAAAGCCCTGAAGAGTAAGTTTCCGATTTGGCACGCGGGATTCACCGAGCACGGAATTACTGATCAGGACGACTTCGACCGGCACGTCCGTTACACTCATCTCAATCCGGTGAAAGCACGCTTGGTTCGTCGGCCCGAGGACTACCCCTTCAGCTCCGCGGCCCCGGAGGGCAACCTCGACCCCTGGCCCGGCGTTTCAGGGGCTGAAGCCCGACCACGTCTTCGCGTAGCGGCGGCGGGGTTGAAACCCCGCCCTTCCGAATCTCCAACAAAGGCAGCGCAACCCGGCGGGAGGACCACGCCCGCTCAAGCCAAATCGCGTCAAGGAAACCGCAAAGGGGCATCCTCGGCCCAATCGCGCCCTCGCTTTCGAGTCTTTGCGATTTGCGACATCGGACAGGACGCGCTCGATTTGCTGCGCAGACGCGGTTACGAAGTCGAGGTCTACGACCAGCGCGAGCCGCCGCCGAAGAGCCTGATCATCGACAAGGTGCGTTCCGGCATCGACGGCCTCATCACTACGCTGCGTGACCAGATCGACGCCGAAGTCTTCGAAGCCGGGCGCATCTTGCTTACGCCGGGAACTTCATGTGGCGCAGGAGGTCTTGGAAGCGCGGGGCGGGAGGTTAACCAGGGCAAAAACCGTAGCTTAGCTAACCTCAGTCAAGTGTCTCATTCTCGTTGAACCGCAACAGACGTAGGAGGCCCCACCCTCCCTGCCCTCCGAAGCTTCACGCGCAGGAGGGTCCGCCATGCCCCATGCGCTGCATGGTTTCGCCATTCACCCGAACCAATCCCATAGAAGCCTTTGCTTTGGCCAAGCAAGAACCCACGAGAGCCCCTGGAAGCGCGGCGACTTCATCCGCAAAACGTGCGTCTGGGAATTGAACTCGCATTCTCCTTCGCGTATACTTCGCATTCTTTGGCGCGAGCCAGCAGGCAGCTCGTTCAATCTGTCGCTCCCGCATTGAAAAGCCCTCGCAGACAAAGCCGCATGGGCCACACGCGGAACATCGTCGCTATTAACTTGGGCAATTCGAGTGGTCGCGTTGTGCTGGGCCAATGGGACGGCTCGCACGGGACGGTGCGCGAGGTCTACCGTTTCCCCAACGCCTACGAAGACCGCCACGGCCACGTGGTCTGGGATACCGAGCGGATTTGGGGCGAGCTTCTCAAGGGCATTCGCACCGCCGCAGACGTGACGCAGGGGGAGATTGAGAGCATTGGGCTGGATGCGTGGGGCGCCGAGTACATTCTCGTCCATCGAAACGGCGAGCGGGTCGGCGAGGCTTTCTGCTTGCGCGATCCACGCAACGTGCCGGCGATGGAGCGCGCCTTCACCATCGTCGCCCGCAGGCGGATCTACGAGATCACGGGCATTCAAGTGATGCCCGTGAACGCGCTCTATGGGCTCCTCGCCCACCTCCAAGAATCGCCGGAAGAATGGGAGCAAGCCTAGGTCTGGCTGGGAACCCCGGAGTACTACCTGTTCCGGATGACCGGCGTGGCGTTCGCTGAATGGACCAACGCCCCTAACTCCCAGATGATGGATGCGTTCGCAAGAGCGTGGTCGCGCGAGCTTTGCGAGGCCGTCGGACTCAGTCTGGACAAATGCGCGCCGATCGTGCCGACCGGAACGATTCTCGGGAAGCTCCGGTTGTCTCTCGCCACCGAGCTCGGACCTTCCGAACACCCAGGTGATCGCGCCCGCTTGCCACGACACGGCTTCGGCGGTGGGCGCCATTCCCTTCTCGCATCACAATCTGGCCTTCATCAGCTCTGGAACATGGTCTTTGGTGGGCACTGTGCTTCCGGGGCCACTGGTTTCTGAACTTGGCTACGAGCTGAACATCACCAACGAAGGCGGCGTCGGCGGCACGATTCGCTATCTTCGCAACGTAATCGGTTTGTGGATGATTCAGGAAGTCCTGCGGGAGTGGAATGAACAAGGCATCCGGGTGACCGCTGCCCAACTGGCCGAGCAGTGCATGGACACGTCGATCGAAGGTCCTTACATCGACGTCGCCGACGACAAAACGTTCCTCGCGCCCGGCAACATGGTGGCGCGCATCAACGCGGAGCTTGAGGCTCGAGGTTTTGCGGAAGAGACGCACCCGGCGCAGGTCGCAGCCATCATTTTCCGCAGTCTCGCGCGGCGTTATGCACAGGTCATCGATGGCCTCAAGAGATGCACCGGAAAACCCATCGAGCGCGTCTGCATTGTCGGCGGAGGTGTGAAGAACGAGGCGCTCAACCGGCTGACCGCTTTGTCGACGGGGCTCGAGGTGGTCAGGGGCTCGAGCGAGTCAACGCTGATTGGGAACGTCGCCGTGCAGATTGGTGCGCTCGAGAACACGTGATCGCTCGAGCAGATTCAAGCCATCGTGTCCCGGCTGTCCTTTGCAGGAGAGAGCTAGCACGATCGAGACACAGCGAGGCGCGCGATTGCGACTAAAGACCATTCGTTTGGGCTTCAGCGATCACAGAAATGCCTTTTGGCATGAGGATCACAAACTTGCGGTCCGCCGATGGCTGGCCACCTGAGGAGTTTTCATGTACAGAAACACATTGGCAGGCGAGGTCACCGCCGAATTCATCGGGACATTCATCCTGGTGCTTGCCGGCAACAGCGCCGTTGCCGCCGCGGTCTTCCTTAATGCGCTCGAACCCATCGGAGTAGCCATTCTCTGGGGGCTCTGTGTGACGATAGCCATCTACGTCACCGGCGCGGTCTCCGGCGCTCACATTAATCCTGCTATCACCCTGAGTTTTGCGTGCTTTCGCCAGTTTCCCCGACGGAAACTCATTCCCTACATCGGAGCCCAGACGCTGGGTGCCTTTGTGGCTTCTGCCGTGCTCTACGTCTATTGGAAAGGCTTCTGGGCGCCCACGGCGGCAAAACTTGGCGTGACGATCGGGCAGCCAGGCAGCCAGAAGCTGGCGGTGATCTTCAGTTGTTTTTATCCCAACCCGGGAGGCGTGGGAGTCACTCCTGAGGACTTCGCCAAGGTGTCGGCCCTCAACGCTTTCATGGTGGAAATCGTCCTGACCGGATTGCTCATCATGAGCGTTCTCGCGCTCGAGGACAAGCGAAGCTCGCTGGCCCTCAAGAGCAACCTGGGTCCGCTGTTTATCGGAATGACCGTGGCCCTGCTCGTCGCGATGGGTGGACAGGTGAGTATGGCGGCCTTGAACCCCGCCCGTGATTTTGGCCCGCGCCTGTTCTCCTATTTTGTTGGCTACGGCCCCATCGCCATTCCCGGCCCGCGAGGCAACGAGTGGTGGCTGTATATTGTGGCACCCACGATGGGAGCTTTGCTGGGTGCCGCAGTGTATGATGGCTTGTTGCGGCGTCATCTGCCCGAACCCAACGCCTAGCGTTGCGAGCGAGCACAAGGAGGTTGAATGAAGGCTGCATTCCTGACCGGCCTCCGGGAGATGGAAATTCGTGAGGCCCCTGAACCCAAACTGACGGGCCCCCGAGAGGTTCTTCTGCGGATCGGCACCGTCGGCGTGTGCGGTTCGGACGTTCACTATTACACGGCCGGCCGCATCGGCTCGGCGGTCGTGAAGTACCCATTCATCGTGGGCCACGAGTGCGCGGGAACGATCCTGGAAGTGGGCCCGGCAGTCAAGCGCCTCCGCGTCGGCCAGCGCGTGGCCATCGATCCGCTGGTCTCTTGTGGTGAATGCGATCAGTGCCGGCAAGGCCGCATGCACACTTGCCGGAATCAGCGATTCCTGGGCCTTCCCGGTCAGTTGCCAGGGTCACTGGTGGAATTCCTGGTGATGCCGGAGGAGTCCTGCTACGCGATTCCAGAATCGCTGACGCTGGACCAGGCGGTGGTGGTCGAGCCGCTCTCCATCGGGCTCTATGCGCAGCGGATGTCGCGGCTCGAGCGGGGAGCGAAGATCGCGATTCTGGGCTCGGGCCCGATCGGACTCTGCACGCTGCTGGCGTGCCGCGCCGCCGTCAATTGCACGGCTTATGTCACAGACATGATCGACGAGCGATTGAAGCTGGCTTCTCAATGCGGAGCATCGTGGAGGGGAAACCCCCGGCAAAGCGACATCGTTAAAGCCATCCGCGATGCCGAGCCTCTGGGCGTTGACTTTGTGTTCGAATGCGCTGGCCAGCAAGAGACGGTAGATCAAGGTATCGAGCTCCTTAAACCTGGCGGCACATTGCTCATTGTCGGTATTCCCGAGGTCGATCGTATCAGCTTCCCCATCCACATCTTGCGGCGCAAGGAGTTGACCATCAAGAATGACCGACGGCAGAACAAATGCATGGCCGACGCCATCGAGATGGTCGCAAGCGGCAAGGTCAACATCGACGCGCTGATGACCCACCACTTCCCGCTGGCGGAAACCAAGGCGGCCTTCGACTTGGTCGCCGGCTATCGCGACGGAGTCATCAAAGCCCTCATTCACATTCCCAACAAGTCCTGACGCGCGCTCGCATAGTCACTTTCGCCTGTGACACCGGACCTGCGCTTCCGCAGCGGCTTCACGACCGAGCAACGGGCGATTCGGTACGTAAGCTTCGAGGAGGCGTTGGCGGGTGCCGATTTCGTGAGCTTGCACGTGCCGCTCATTCGGCCGGACGAAGGCGCGACGCCGACCCACCACCTGATCAACGAGCGAACGTTGCGCCTGATGAAGCCCACCGCCTACCTCGTCAATACGTCGCGCGGGCCCGTCATCGATGAACCGGCACTCGTCGCGGCGATCAAAGCGGGTGTCATCGCCGGCGCCGTCCTCGACGTCTTCGAAGTCGAACCGCTCCCGCCCGACTCTCCGCTGCGCGACCCTGCCATCGAAAACCGCGTGCGGCTGTTCAGCCACTTTGCCAGCGCGGGGCGCGTGACGCGCCTCTCTACCGACCCCAACAAAGGCATGGCGGGCCGCTGCGTGCAGGGACTGATCGATGTCCTGGAAGGCAACTACGGCGGCAACCCCGCCAACATGCCGTACGTGGTGAACAAAGAGGTGTTTAGGTAGAGACGTCCCGGCGGGGCGTCTCGCTATCATTCAAAAGGACGTTCCAATGGAACGTCTAATTGTGAGACGGCCCATCGGGCCGTCTCTACGCTGCGGGCGCGACATCCCCCCGCTGCCCGCGGCGCTCGTGCAGCCGCAGGACGCGCTCCGCGATGTGTTCGGCGCATAGCCCAAACTCGCGCATAAGATCCCAAGGCTTTCCGGAGAGGCCGAAGCGGTGGTCCACACCCACCATGTCGAAGAGCAACGGCTGTTCCACCTTTTGCCGGTGCTGCAGGATGGCCCCGGCAATGATGTTGCCAAAGCCTCCGACCTGGTGCTCTTCGGCGGTCACCATCAGACCGGTTTCGTCGGCGGCGCGCGCGACAGCAGCCATATCGAGGGGCTTCACCGTGTGCACGTTGACGACGCGCGCCTCCAGACCGTGCTCCTCTTTGAGCAGCCACGCGGCACGCATGGCTTCCGGCACCATAGGTCCGCACGCGACGATGGAGACGTCCTCACCCTCTCCGGCGTAGTCGCTTGCCAGAAAAGTCTCGAAAGCGTCCATGAAGCGCGGCTTCTCGCCCCGATAGCGAATGACGTTGGCCACGCCGAACTTGAAGGGAGTCCCTTTCGTCGTCACCACGGGCGTCGCCTCGCGCGCGAAGCGAATATACGTGGGCCCCACTAACTCCAGCAGGCCAAATAGCGTCGCGCGCTCGGTCTCCACCGAATCGCACGGCACGATCAAATGCATGTTCGGCAGGATGCTCATCAAGGAGATCTCTTCCAGCGACTGGTGGGTGGCTCCGTCCGGTCCGACCGAGATGCCACCGTGGGCGCCAGCGATTTTGACATTCATGTTCGAGTAGCAGATCGTGGTGCGAATCTGGTCCCAGCACCGCCCGGAGGCAAACACGCCGTAAGTGCCCGTGACTGGAATCAAGCCTTCCTTGGCCAGACCCGCGGCCACCTCCATCATGTTCTGCTCGGCGATGCCCACGCTGAAGACGCGGTTCTTGCGGTCGGGATGCTTGGCTTCGAAATCCGTGATGCGGATGGAACCGGAAATATCGGCATGGATCGTCACCACGCGCTCGTCGGCGCCGGCCGTTTCCAGCCCACGGCCAAAGCCCATGCGCGTCGGGTCCATTTCGACCTTCATACTCTCACCGGTATTCCACCAGTAGTCGCGACGGAACTTAGGCAGCGATTCTTTCGTCTTCCGTTCCACGACCTGAGCATTCTCAGCGGCTGTGGCGAGCATGGCCTGCAACCGCTCTGGCGGGACAGAGGGCGTGGCCAGATCCACCATGGCCTTCTCAAACTGCTCGCGGTTGGGCGCCACGCCGTGCCATCCGGCCTCGTTTTCCATGAACGAAACGCCTTTGCCTTTGATGGTGTGCGCGATGATGACCGTGGGCCGCCCGCTCGCGGCTCGTGCGCGCTCGAAGGCGTCCAGAATCCGCTCCATGTCGTGGCCATCGATTTCCAGCACATGCCAGTTGAAGGCCGCGTATTTCTCGACGATGGGATCGATATTCATCACATGGCGAACCCAGCCGTCGATCTGTAAGTCATTCTTGTCCACGATGCCGCAGAGGTTATCGAGCCGGTAGTGGCCCGCCGCCATCGCAGCTTCCCAGATGCTCCCTTCCTGCTGCTCGCCATCGCCCATGATGCAGTAAACGCGGTACGGCCGGCCCCGGAGCTTCCCGGCCAAGGCATTCCCCACCGCAATCCCCAGTCCCTGTCCGAGCGAGCCGCTGGAGATCTCGACCCCCGGCAGCTTGAGCCAATTGGGATGCCCTTCGAAACCTGACCCGAGCTGGCGGAGCAAAACGGTATCATCGAGCGGGAAATAACCCGCCTTGCCCAATGCTACATAAAGCGCTGGGGCTTTATGTCCGGTGGACCAGAAGACCCGGTCGCGCTCCGGCCAAATCGGGTCGGCAGGGTCGTGGTTCAGCACCCGAAGGTAAAGCGCTGCGGCAACGTCCATGATTGAGAGCGTTCCGCCCGGGTGGCCTGAGCCAGCGGCAAAAATGTCGATCAGATCGATAGCGCGCATCTCTCGAGCGGCTTGGCGCAATTCCTCGACGTTCAGTCTGGGACCGCGTTGCTCACGAGTCGAACCCATGAGATCGACCTCCTATAGGCATCAATCGGGCGGAAACGCCCAGTGGTGCGAAGATTGGCGAGCCGGAGGGAACAGGTCCAAAATGTCGCAGAAGACCCTGTCACAAGGTCAGCATGACGACTATCACCTTTATTACGAAGGCGATAGCCTCCGAGTGCCGGACTCCAACCTGCACCTGCGGCAGCGCCGGACAGGCCGCCACGCAGCCTCGACTCTCGCACTCGTCATTCTCCTCCTGCAGGACAGCCGCCGAGGACGACAATGCCGGGGAGGAACTTCCTTGAGTCCAGCCGGCTTCAATTGCGGCGCTGGAGTAGCCAAGGCATTAATCCGGGTTTCGTCAATGCGGCTTGTCGTGCTAGAAGACAAACTGTCCAATTTGCAACGGCAGTCGCCCCCGCCGCGCCCCCGGGTATCGGCCACGGGCCGCCCACAACCACTTGAACGGGCCACCCCGGCGTGCTATACAGGTGGGTCTCGACAGGGCTGATCTGAGACAACTCAACTAAGGAGAATAAAACATGAAAAGGACCGTGCATGTCTGGGCGAGGACTCTCATTGGGGGCCTCGCGCTTCTCAGTCTAACCGCTTTGGTGCGCGCGGGTTCGCCCGCTGCGGAGGAGAAACATCCCTTTGCCGTCGCTGGAACATTCGTCGAAGGTTGTAGCTGCGAACTGCTTTGTCCCTGCGGCACAGTAAGGATGGTGCATGGCTGTCAAGGCGTCGGAGCGATGTCGCTCAGTTCCGGCATGTATAACGGCGTGAACCTGGCCGGAGCCAAGTTCGCCTACGCGACGGCTCCCGGCGGCTGGGTGCGTCTCTACGTGGACGCCAAAGACCCGAAGCAACAGGAGGCTGTCTCCGCCTTCGCCAAGGTGGCGTTCAAGGAGTTCGGCAAGATTGAAGAAGTAAAGTCGGCGAAGATCGAACTCACCGGCTCAGGCGGCAAATACACGTTGAACGTGGATGGCGGCAAGATCATGACACTTACGACCGAGCCTGTGCTCGGCGCCGACAAGAAAACGCCGTTCACCCAGAGCAACACGATGATCCCCTTGAGCCCCACGATCATGCAGGGGAAAACGCTGAAAGGGAGCTTCAGCGATGGCGGGCATTCCTTCACGCTGGCGAACAGCAACTCCTACTTCAACGCCAACGCGAAAAACGGCGGCAAGATCTAGTGCTCGGTTGCCCAAGTTCGCGTTCCAAGGAACTGCGGAAGGGCGGGACTTCAGTCCCGCCGAGATCGGCCCTCACCCCGCCTTTGGCACCCCTCTCCCCCCGCAGCGGGAGAGGGGCCGGGGGTGAGGGGAGGAGCCTTCGCTGCGGCGGGGTTAAAACCCCGCCCTTCCGAGTGCCTTGGTGGTGAGAAGGCCCTTCGTTTCTCTTTGTCCCTTTGTGTCTTTGTGCCTTGGTGGTGAGCTAAACCCTACATCGCCTTCTCCACCACGCCGCAGGCGATGCGATTGCCGGCGTTGCCGGTGGGGTCCGTCATGTCGTCGTCGGCCTTTTCGTGAATGACGATCGCCGTCCCGCCCTCGTGGAAAAGCGAATTTGCGCCCTCGCCCAGCGTCACGCGCGTGTCCACGTAGGTCGTCTTGCCCTTCCCGTCCGCCCCCACAGTGAAGTTGGGCATGTCGCCCGCGTGCGGTCCCTCGGGATTCTTCAGCCCGTGCTTTTTGCTTTCAGGATTGAAGTGCCCGCCCGCCGATTTGAAATCCGGCGCCTCGCACTTGCCCACCGCGTGAATGTGGAAGGCGTGCACGCCGGCGGGGAGGCCCGTCGCCGCGAGCGAAATCCTTACGCCGTTCTTCAGTTGCTTCAGCTTGGCCGTCGCCACGGCTTTGCCCTGCGCGTCTTTGAGCTCGGCGCGCGCCACCTTCGGCCCCTTCTCCGCCGCCACAAGCGTCGCGCTCGCCAGCAAAAGCGCTGCTGCCAGCATCACATGCTTCATAGGTATTCTCCTTCCTGATGGAATGCCTGAGCGCATCATCCTAGCACAGCCCAGGCATCAGGGACGCCGCTGAAGATATGGGGTCGAGTTTGTAGCGCAACACTCGCCGTGCAGTGTTGCGGCTTTTCCAGCGCAAGGGGCTCTTCAGTCGAGCGCGTTGAAGCGTACCAGTTGCTCGCGCGGAGTTGGTCTTTAACTCCGCGGCTTTGCCTTGGGTATTAGCCTACCCCAGATCGACGAGCCGCAGACTTGCGCACCAAGTGTGCGCTAATCGGCTCCGTGTTATCCTTTGAGGTGCATAACATGTAACAATAGAGTTCGAGGTCGCGTGGAAAACGAATACACCAAAGAGGTGATCGGCGTTGTACGGACTATTGGGGAAAACTTCATTCGAGGGATTAGAGGAACGCCGGTGCACGAAGTCAAAGCCAAGCTTGGCAAAAGCAGAGGTGTTCTCGACTTGCTCACGAAGGGACGGGTTCTACAGGTCGCTGCCGAGGAATGGTATTACCCGTGTTTCCTTGCCCTGCAATTCCTGGACGTCGAGACTCGGAGCTACGCCCGCCAGTGCACGACGGTTGTCCTGCAAACCCTGAAAGACCTTTACAAAACCAAGGGACCTAAGGAGTTTCCGTACCACGAGGTGCTTCAAGCGGCCACGAGAGGGCTAGGTGGTGCCGTGGATAACAAAATGGTCCACGTCGGCGCCTTGATGGCTGCCGACTTCACAAGCTACGTTGCGGGTTGGAGCATTTCGGAGAATGGGGGCGTGAACTCAGTGACTGTTCGCGAAGGGATCATAGATTTCGACTCACTTGACGAAGCGTGGTCCGAAGAGGAGATAAAGAGGAACTCGCAGGCTGCGCAACTCGGCTTCGTCGAGCGGTCCCATCCGGTTGCGCCGGAGGTCGTCAGTCCTCCCCAGTCCGGGTCACCGATGAGAGGAGAGGAATGGGCAATCGCAAGGATTGGGAACAAATACGTCGGCTTGGAGGAGGGGGGCAGAGTGAGGTTTTTCTGGTTCGAAGTCCCGCGAGGGTCGCTGAGCGGGCGAATTGTCTAACGCGGATTCGAGCCGCGCTAGATGGTGACATAAGGGCGGAACTAGCCTCTGCAATTTGGTCATACGCGCGTCCGGACGTCCCAACCGAACTTGGAGCAATGAAAGTTTTCAAGCTGCGCGAGGCAGGTGCGGAAGCCGAACAAGAGGCAGTCGAGCGCCTAAAAGGCGAAATCGCGATACTGCGCGAGAACAGACCGGGCCTCCCTAAGTTGCTGGATTTGAACGAGGCGGAACGGTGGATCGTGACGGAATTCTTTCCGGGGGGCACAGTCGAAGAGCACCTTGCGAATTATCAAGGCCGACCTGCCCCCGCCCTCAGGGCTTTACGTTCCTTGGTGGACACGGTGGCGTTGCTGCATAAAGAGCACAAGATCCATCGAGATATCAAACCGGCGAATGTTTTCATTCGAAAACACGACCAGCTTGTTCTGGGAGACTTCGGAATTGTTTATCTGCCCGATCTGGGGGATCGTGTGACGCGTACAGGTGAGCGCGTGGGACCACGCGACTACATGCCGCAGTGGGCCGACCTCGGTGAGCGCCACGAAAAGGTACAACCGAACTTTGATGTGTACATGCTGGGGAAGCTTCTATGGTGCATGGTGGCGGGTCGTCTAAGGCTTCCTCGTGAGTATCATAGAAGGCTTGGGTTCAATCTGACGCAAATGTTTCCCAACGACCCAGACATGCATATTGTCAACTCGATTGTGGATCGATGCGTTGTCGAGGAGGCAGGAGACTGCCTTGAATCGGCTCAGCAGCTACTCCCGATACTTGACGAAAGCCTAGCCATTCTCGACCGTGGCGGCCAACTCCTCTCGGACGGTGTTCCGAGACCGTGTCGAGTGTGCGGCAAGGGGCATTACAGACTCGAGTCCTTACCCCCAGGGACAGCGGGAGCGTCAAAAGTTAACCTAAGCATGGCAGGAATGCCCATAGTCGTCCGGCTATTTATCTGCGACAACTGTGGGCACGTCGAACTCTTTCGAGACTAGGCGGAACTTCGACAACCGTGGGGTTCTCGGAACTGCGATCCCTCACGTGCGGGGCTGAAGCCCGCCGCTACAAGAACCGAAGACTGTAGCGCCGGTCTGTGACCGGCGTCTTTGGGAATCAGCAATTTCGCCGCTCATAGAGCGGCGCTACAGAAAAGCGCACGGTTAATCCGAGGGCGGATTAACCGCCGCCACGAACCACCCCGTGATCCCGTCCTGAGCCAGGAGGGGAATTTGCATCCGGTAGCGGCATGGGGGGCGCCTTCACCCGTGCCGCACCTAAGCCCCGGAGGGGCGAAAGGATGTGGCCCACGGCGTGAGCCGTGTGCCGGATGGCTCAGTCCCAGTCGTAGGAAGAGTCCCCTCCCCCGTCCGTCACCTGACGGACACCCTCTCCCCTGGGGAGAGGGCTGGGGGCGAGGCGGAGGCCGTGGCGGCATGGCTGAAGCCATGCCCTTTCGCGCCAGGCAACGGTCCGATGCAGGGGCGGTTCCGGAACCGCCCGCGCGCCGCTGAGGTTTTGACCACAAAGACACTAAGACACAAAGCGTGCTGTTGATTGAATTCTCTGTGCCTTTGCGGCTGTGTGGTTTCACCGGGTAGTCCGTGACCACCCCTAACCCTCTCCTAAACCAGGAGGGGAATTGGCGACCATCGAGGTCCGTGGGTTTCGCCCACGGCTATTGACGTTCATCCCCTTCGGGGATGCAGTCGCCAGTCTTGGGCCGCCAATCGTCAATCTTCAATCGTCAATCGGCAATTGCCTATCCCTCGTCCGCACTGGGGCCGTAGATGGCCGGCACGGGGACGTCGTTCAGACGCAAGTAGACTCCCAACTGCGCCCGGTGATGGATGCTGTGGTTCATGACAATACTGCGTAGGACCGCGAGGCGCGGCATCGTGAAGATGGTTTGGCTGCCCTTCACAAGCGACCAGGGGGCGAACAGGCGCGCGTCGTCGGCGGCCACGAGCGCTGCCCGATACGCGGCAACGTTCCGATCAAAGAGTTCGAGCAGCTCTTTCCTTGAGCCGGCGGGTGGGGGAGGCTGCTGCGCCCCGGGCGCAGCCAAATCAAACGAATCCTGCGCGAGCCTGAAGACGCCCCAGCCTGGGATCATCGCGACGTGCGTGGCGAGCGCGCCCATGCTGAAGGATTTGGCGTGAGGTTTCCAGGTCAGCTTGTCTTCGGGCACGCGCTCGAGAACCTTGCGGGTATTTGCCATCTCCCGATCGAATTCCGGCAGAAGTGATTCACTCAGTTTCATGGTTTCCTCCAATTGGTCACATTCGCAGTCTGTCATGAAATTCCAATGAATGTCATCCTGACCGCGGTCCTTACGGTCATTCTGAGCGAAGCGAAGAATCTGCATTTCACCATCATGCCCAGGCAACTGCAGGCCCTTCGCTCCGCTCAGGGTGACAGAGCCGGCGGCCCCGCGCTGCGGTACGGCCGGGTCAACGCCCCCTCCCCTCACCCCCGGCGCCTCTCCCCGAGGAGAGGGGTCCAAAGACAGGGTGAGGGCCTAGTACGGCGGGGCTGAAGCCCCGCCCTTTCCCCAAAAACTCGACGTTTTCATACCGACACTGCCATGGATCTCGCTGCGCGCGACCCATACGGACTGGCGTCACAGCACGGCGCGATCACCAAGGGTTGACCTTTCGGAGCCAGCTCATCGCTGAAGCTCAGGGCGAATTGCCGATACCGCCTCCCTATAGGACGATCGTCATCACGGGAATCGAGGCCGTAGCGGGCGCGGAGCAAGGCGACAAGCTTCATCATCTGGTCCTTGTACTCCCCGTTCAAATACGCCGAGCGGGCATAAAGGTTTCGGTAGCGCTTCACAAGGCGCGGGAACTCGCGCGCGAGGAACGGCATGAACTGCTTCATGGCGCTGGGCATCAGGAAAAGCACGTTGCCGTAAAGGAATTTCGCGCCGTGTTCGGCGGCGGCGCGGGCGACGGCCTCGAGCGACGGCGACGAATCGGTGAGCGCGGGAAGAATCGGCATCACATTCACGCCCACGTGAATCTCCGCCGCGGCCAGCGCGCGGACGGCTTCCAGGCGCCGGGCGGGCGGCGGCGCCTTGGGCTCGAGCAGGCACGCCAAGCGCTCGTTGGTGGTGGTGACCGTCATGTGCACGCTGAAGCGGTGTCGTGCGGAAACGTCACGGAGCAAATCCACGTCGCGGAGAATCAGAACCGACTTGGTGGTAAGGGAGAATTCCAGGCCCTCGAAGTCCGCAAAAACTTCGAGCAGGTGGCGCGTGATGCCGAACTGCTTTTCGGCGGGCTGATAAGGGTCGGTGGCCGTGCCGAGCGCGATGGGGAGGCCGCGGTCGCGGGCTTGGCGGAGCTCGGCGCGCAGCAGTTCCGGGGCGTTCACTTTGGCGTAGATTTTGCGCTCGAAGTCGCGGCCGTCCCAAAGCTCCATGAACTCGTGCGTGTAGCGCGCGTAACAATAAGGGCAGCCGAACTCGCAGCCACGATAGGGATTGATCGTCCAGGCAAAAGGCATGCGGCCGCTCGATTCGCGATTGAGCGTGGAGCGCGCGGTTAGGGCGAAGTATTCCACTTCCGCCCGCGCGCGCCAGCGGGGGCTCGCGGCGGCCATCCGGGCGATGCCGAGAAGCCCTTGAGTCTGCTTGGGTTGGCCTTGAGTGCAGGCCAGCATGGGGTTGCTCCTCCTCCAAGGGACGGGCTACTTTCGCTTTTTCTTCGCCTGATGTCAAGAGGAATTTTCACGGCCCTTCCCTGCCGCTTTTTCCGCCGAACCACCTGTCACGAAATTCCCTGCTCCGCCGCTTCAGTCGGCGCGGAGTTGCGCCGCTGCCGAGAATTCGATTCGCTGCTAAAATGGCGAGGGCTCGTCGCACAATCTACCGAAGGAGTTGGCCAATGAAAGTCGCAGCTGTGCAGATGGACGTAAAGATTCTTGAGAAGGACCAAAACCTCACGCGCATCCTGCAGAGGATGGAAGAGGCCGCGCGCGCCGGCGCGAAGCTCGTGGTGTTCCCCGAGTGCGCGCTCACGGGCTATTGCTTCACCAGCCGCGAAGAGGCGTGGCCGCTCGCGGAGACTGTTCCCGGTCCATCGGCGGAGAGGCTCGCCGCGGCCGCGAAGTCACTCGGCTGCACGGCGATCGTCGGCATGCTCGAGCGCGAGGACGAGGCGCTTTACAACTCCGCAGCCGTGGTCGATCCGAAGGGCATCGTCGGCGCGTATCGCAAGATGCACCTGCCCTGCCTCGGCATCGACTGGTTCAACGCGGTGGGCGACAAGGCGTTTCCGGTGTTCGAAACGTCGCACGGGCGCATCGGCGTGAACATCTGCTACGACTGCAGCATCCCTGAGGCCGCGCGAGTGCTCAAACTGAACGGCGCGCAACTGCTCGCCATTCCCACCAACTGGCCGCTCGGCTCGGACTCGTGGGAGCACACTCCCAAGGTCCGCGCCACGGAGAACCACCTGCACGTCATCGCCTCCGACCGCGTCGGCGAGGAGCGCGGCTTCCGATTTTCCGGTCATTCACAGATCGTGGATTTCATGGGACAGGTTCACGCCGAGGCGGGCGAAACCGAAGAGACGATTCTCTATGCCGAACTCGATCTCGCCGCCGCGGACCAGAATCGCGTGGTGCGCGTGCCGGGAAAATGGGAATTCGACCGCATCGCCGCGCGCCGCCCGGAGATGTACACACCCATCACCAAGTCGTGAGGCAGAGGGAGATCCCTGGTGGGCTATCGGTGGACGTGAAGGCTTTCGGCGAAGAAGGGATCGCGAACCGGAATCACCGGCGCCTTGGCCAAGGCGTGCAGGAAGAGCAGGCCGAAGATCCCCACCGCACCGAGCATCATCCCGACTTCCCACACGCCGAACACCGGCACCGCACCCGCAAATGGCGGTATGATCATCAAGTAGAGATCGAGCCAGCGTCCGACCAGCACGGCGACGGAGACGCGCACCATCGCCTTGGCGCTGCGCTTGACCCGGCGCGGCATCAGAACGAAGAAGGGCGCAACCCAGTTCAGAGAGAGATTCACAATGAAGAGCGGCTGCCAAGGCCCGCGCAGGCGATGAATATAGTATGCCGTCTCCTCGGGAATGTTCGCGTACCAGATCAGCATGTACTGGCAAAACCAGATGTAGGCCCAGAAGGTGCTCAAGGCGAAGAGGAGGATGCCCAGATCATGCATGTGGTCTTCGGAGAGGACGCCGCGTAACGGGCCCAGCCTCTCGAGCCACACGAGCAGAATGATGATGGCCGCGATGCCGCCTAAGCGCATCTGAATTTTCGCGTGCGGTGCCGCTGCCGGACGGCCAGCGAGCCGGGAGAGAAGGAAATCCAGCGTAGAGAAGTGATCCAGGGGGACGGGTGTCAGCGGCGAGGCAGTTGAGAGGAGGGAAACGGACCAGACAAGTCACCGGAACGGTCAAAGCGAGCCGCGATACCACCCAAAAGAGGCGATGGCGAGTTTACCTTGACTTGACAAGGCGGCAGGTGTACGCCCTTAGTCGAAGGGAAGGCTCAAATCGGAAATCCCGGGTTATAACGGTCGGAAACCAGTGTTCCGGATATAATGTGGGTCCATCTAATCTTTGTCAGACGCGGAACGCCTCTCAGCACGCCTATTGTCAGCCTGAAAGGAGGACAGCCAACATGAGCCGACTCCTCTTAGCGAGCGTTGCCATCCTAGTCATGACATTGTGCGGCACGTTCTCTCAAGCAACCCAAGAACCCCCTGGCACGACCACCGAAATTGCCCTGGTCGAAGTCGATGGCTGCTTCGACCTCGTCGGCCTCGATGGCATGCCGTATCACCGAGATTCGAAGTTCTGGTGCAAACCCCACAAGCTCGAATTTCGCCCCGGAGACCACGAGGTGCAGGTCCAATACTCCGCAAGCACTTCGGGCCGCGGCTGGTCCCGCGAGGAGAAATCCGACGTCATAAGCGTGCCTCTGCCTGATTTGAAAGCCGGCCACAGGTATCGGGTGACGATGAAAAGAAAAGGCTCGCGCATTGGGACCATCTTCAGCGAGATAACGCCTGAAACCCGGAAGCGGCGATAGCGACACGCGCCGCACCTGACACCGCGTCTAACCTCTCATTGCAGCGGACTCGCTTCGCTGGCCGCTCAGGTCTAAACGCGAATATCCTTCGGTGGAACTCGCGGGGTACCCGCGGATGGCTGACTTCGCAGAATGGGCCACTGCGGCGGAGGGTGCGCTAGGCCTAAAAAGGGGAGCTTTCCTCGTTGCGTACTCCAACAACCAAGAGGCCATGAACGCCTTGGCCCTCGAAGCATCGCCGGTAGCTGCGACGATCCTGGCATTCGTGGAAGAGGGATCCCCCTGGGACGGCACGGCCAGCGAACTGCTTGAGGAGTTGGAACGCCAGGTAGGCTTCCGCCATCGATCCGAAAATGCTTGGCCCAAGACTCCTCGAGCCCTGCCCAATGCTCTCCGACGCCTTTCAAAAAACCTCCGCGCGGTTGGTGTTGGAATCACCTTCAGGCGCGAGGCGCGGCGCCGGGTCATCCGAATCGAGAAGCTGGATACCTCATGAAAACCTGCGTCATCAGCGTCACTACGGTCACCGACGGCAGATCAAGCGGCTCCCGCCAAACGCTGTTTCGTCATAACCACGTCACAGATCATCTGCCAAAAAGGCTTCTTAGCCATTATTTCGCCGCAGCGAGTTCCCACCGCCGAATCGTCCCGCTGCTGTCTCCCACAGCCAGCCAGCGGCCATCGGGGCTGAAGGCGAAGACCTTGCTGCCTTCCTCGAACTGGCGCACCTCGCGACCCGAGCTGGCGTCCCAGAGCTTGATGGGCTCCTGGCTATTGCCGGTGGCCAACCACCGCCCGTCGGGGCTGAAGGCCACGGCCTCGACCCCCTTGGTGTGCCCTTTCAGCGTGCGCTTCTTGCCCCCGTTGGACACTTGCCAGATGATCACCGTCTTGTCGTTGCTCGCCGAGGCCAGCAAGGTGCCCTCGTGGCTGAATGCAATCGCGTAGATCCCGCCTGACGTCCACTGGATGCTCATCTGCGTACCCGAGCGCGAGGCGACGGTTTCGTCCTTGTGCCCGGCCAGCTTGCGTTTTTCTTTCCAGGTGCCCACCTCCCAGAGGCGCACCATCTTGTCCCAGCTTGCCGTGGCCAGATAACGCCCGTCGGGGCTGAAGGCCACCGCGTTCACCGCGTCGCTGTGCGCGGCCAGAGTCTGCACCTGCTGGCCGGTGGCAGCTTCCCAGACGCGCGCCGTGTCGTCTTTGCTGCCCGACGCTACCCAGCGCCCGTCCACGCTGAACGAAACGCTGAAGACCCGGTCCGTGTGCCCGGCCAGCGAGCGCGCCTCGCGTCCGGTGGCCACTTCCCAGATCTTGACGGTGTAGTCGTCGCTCCCCGAGGCCAGCCACTGTCCATCGCTGCTGAAGGCCACGGAGTCGATCTGGTCGGTGTGCCCCTCGAGGGTGTGCACCAGGCGGCCCGAGGCCGCCTCCCAGATCTTGATTTTCTTGTCGTCGCCGGCCGAGGCCAGCCATTTCCCGTCGCCGTTGAAGGCCAAGGCGGTCACGCTTCCATCGGGGTGCGCCTCGATGGTCTCCCACGACTGGGCCTGCGCAGTTGGCAAGGCGACGGCACCTATACACAAGAGTGCAAGGCATGAAGACGCCCACAAGGTGAGTTTTGCACGCATGACTGTTCCTCCTTTCGCATACGGATGTCGCGGTATTGTGGAATTTCGCTTATCGGCCGGCGAACACCAGACGTCGACCTTCGCGCTGTGGAGTCACCGGCCACCGCTTACGGCGGAGCAACTTCGGTTCCGATCGGCAATTTACCTCCAGAACCTTATGCGGACCGGCCATCCTGCATAATTGCCCGGCTTCCGATTAAGAGACCCTTCCGCAGCCCGTCGAGAAGACTGCGAACCCCTCGCCCGCCACGGTTCAACAGGTGCATGTAAACAGGAATTTCCTTTTTGACCTCTTGGCCGAGGAAATCATACTCCCAACTGCTTTCGTTGCGGCCGCATTTTTAATCATGCAATGCACCCGTCCCGCAGAAACGGCCAGTCCTGCCTCTTGCAGGTCCGGGAAGACCTGTAACTACCCTTTTCCTCGGCGATTTCGCCGATGCCTCTCCGCCCCCACCTACAATCGTCGCTGAGTTTCCTCCTGGCAGCCACCGGACTTTAGCCCGCCGGTAGCGACAACGCCCAGCAGGAGTGCCGCGAGTGCAAGCGAGAATCCCGCCCACCAGAAGACCGTCGGTCGCCGCTCCATCGCCGCGCAAACGTCTTCCGTCACCTGGGCCGGCGTTTTGTTGCCTTCGATCAGGGGAAGGCGCAAGACCGTGACGGGCTCAGCCACGGTGGTTTTCTCCCTCGTTCGAGCGGTTTCGAACCATCTTCAGGTATCCCACCGAGGGGCGGAAGTTGAACTCCTCGAGCACTCGATATCGCCGCCCGCTGCGCATGAGTTTCGACACGCGACTCGCGGGATCGTTCAGGTCGCCGAAGACAATGGCTCCCGCGGGACAAGACTGATCACAGGCGGTTCGGATCGTGCCGTCGGCCAGCTTTTCATCCTTGCGCTTGGCCTCGATCTTCGCTTCCTGGATGCGCTGCACGCAAAAAGTGCACTTCTCCATCACGCCGCGCGAGCGCACCGCGACATCGGGATTGAGGACCAGGTTTTGCAGCGAGTCCTGGTGCGGGTAATCGAACCAGTTGAACCGCCGCACCTTGTAGGGGCAGTTGTTGGCGCAATAGCGAGTGCCCACGCAGCGGTTGTAAATCTGCTGATTCAGTCCTTCCTCGCTGTGCACCGTGGCGAGCACCGGACACACTGTTTCGCAGGGGGCATGCTCGCACTGCTGGCAGAGCATGGGCTGAAAGGCGACATCCGCGTCGCTGTCGTCGCCCGAGTAATAGCGGTCGATGCGAATCCAGTGCATCTCGCGCTCGCGCCGAACCTCGTCTTTGCCCACCGCGGGCACGTTGTTCTCCGCCTGGCATGCGACGACACAGGCGGAGCAGCCGGTGCAAGCGTTGAGGTCGATGACCATGCCCCAACGATGGCCAGTGGAGGGATGGTCGGCGGGCCAAAGGTCTTCACTCTCGTCATGCCCCTCACGATTCTGAGTCGAGGCTTCCTTGAGAAGAGCCGCCAGAGATGTCTCCTGAATGATCGGCCGACGCTCCCCTCCAGCGGGCGCGAGTTGCGCGGCGACGGGGATCGTGTTGTGACTCTGCGTCAGCGCCAACTCGTCTTCGGCTCGGACAACTCCCAGCGGGGCGGTGACAAACCTATGGCAATTCATGCACGTACTCGCCGCGGGGATTCCCGCCGTGCGACTGGATTCAGCACCCGAGTGGCAGTAAAGACAGGAAATCTGCATTTCGCCCGCGTGCAGGCGGTGCGAGAAGGCGATCGGCTGCGTGGGCTCGTACCCGCGCTCATTGCCCGGCAGCCGCAGCGCGCCGGTGCGTGGTACCAGAGCTAGCGTGCTGAACATCCAGCCAATCAGCAGAACGATCGTAGTAACTCGACTATTCATCTCCAGCACGGCGTCGCAGAGAGACCCTCGCGACGCAAATACTGTAAAAGTTCACTTCGCATCCGGAACGACTCTCCGGTACCACCGGACGACCTGCGGCTTGCGCCACAGATAAGGGTTGGGGACCACCAGGATGTGCACCAACCGCGAAAACGGAAATAGTCCGATGAGCAAGTAGAACCCCATGATGTGCAGCTTCACCGCGAACGGCATGGTGGCCAGATAGGTGATGTTGGGGTTGAACTTGACGAGCGACCACAGGTATGGCGCGATCGAAGCCGCGAACCACGAAGATCCCCAGGGATGGAAGATGGCGACGTAGACTCCGCCAGCCGCCTGAACGATCAGCAGTGCATAAAGCAGCCAGTCGAGAAAGCTGGTGACTTCGCGCACCTTCGAGTCCCCCACGCGCCTCACCAGAGCGCTCACGAAGCCCACCACTGCCATTAATCCGAAGATCAGAGCCGTAACTTCGAGGATGTAGAGACGCAGTGGTCGGCTGTTCCACCACAAAACTTGCCGGGGAATCAGAAAAGCGATGAAGTGGCCCGCCAGGACCGTGATGACGCCGAAATGCAGCGGCACAGAACCCCAGAAGTGGCTACGGTTCTCGAGAAACTGCGTGGAGAGGCTCGAGTAAGTGAACGTCTCCGCGCGGTAGCGGTGGATCGTCCCCAGGAAGAAACTCATGAATACGGCGTAAGGCAACGCCGCGAACAGAATGGGATCCAGGTAAACGAGGGCGTTAGTCATGCTTCGCCTCATCCAGAACGCGCGGGTGGCAGTCCGCAACCACCAGTCGGATCGCCCGCAGGACCTGTTCAAACGGACTCTTCTTTCCCTCCAGCCCCGCCAGCATTTTTTCGAGCGCCGGCAGAACCGCGGTCGCGGCGAAGCGCTCCGCTTCCTCCCGCTCCAGGCGACCCTGAACCGTCAAAGCGTGCGTCATATGATCCGGCAATTCACTCGAGCCCGAGAGTCCGCAACGCCGCATCTCCTGGCGCATCTTCACCAGGAACTCACCACGATCGTACGTGTCACCGTAGAGATGCCAGCCAACCTCGAGTACGCAAACCGGGTTGAGGTCGAACGTCCGGACGAATAGCTCTTGCTGTTCCTCGAGAGAGAGACCCTGAATTTTGTCCGTGAAATCCGCGAGTTCACCCGCCGCCTCGGGATGGATGCCGGCGAGCGCGCGCCAGGACTCTTCGACCTTCTGACCATACTCACGGGTCGGATAGACCAGAAGTCCCGCGAGCAGGTCGTAGACATTGGAGTCCATTACAAACCCCTCCGCGGCGCGGCGAGGAAGCCGAAGCCGGCGCCCTGCTGGTGTTCCCGAGGTTCTTCGAGCATCTGAATCGCCTCCTCGCGGTGCGAGGGCGGAATCACGAACCGTTCTTCGAAAGTGCACAGGGAGGTCAGCCGGTAGATGGCCTCAGCTTCTTCGGGCGAGCAATCGGCTTCACGCAGCATGCGTTCTGCGAGTTCCATGCTGACGTCACCCACGGTAAGCGCGCGGCGGTGCCACCGCACGGCCTTCTGCTTGCGCAGGGCATAGCGCACCTTGGCTTCATGCCCGGCGCCGAAAAGGTTGGCCAGAAACTTCATGGGTACGCGCGCCTGGTCGATGTCGTGGAAGAGGTCGTCGGAGACGTGGTTCACCGTCTGCCCTTCCTTGCTCGCCATCACCGGCGCCATGGGCGACACGTAGAAGAGCATGGGCAGCGTACGGAATTCGATGTGCGGCGGCAGAGCGATCCTCCAAGCTTTCACGAACTTGTACACGGGTGATTTCTGCGCCGCCTCGATCATCGACTCGTGAACGCCGTTGCCGCGCGCCGCGGCGATCACCTCGGGATCGAAGGGGTCGAGAATGACGGAGCGCTGCGCTTCCACGAGCTCTTCCGCAGAGCTCTTGCTCACTTCTTCAATCCGCGCGGCGTCATAGAGCAGCACGCCCAGATAGCGAATCCTTCCGACGCAGGAATGGAAACAGGCGGGCGCCTGGCCGGTTTCCAGGCGCGGGTAGCACAGAATGCATTTCTCCGATTTCCCTGTGAACCAGTTGTAGAAGGCTTTCTTGTACGGGCAGGCGGCCACGCAGGAGCGCCAGGCGCGGCAACGCTTCTGGTCGAGGAGCACGATGCCATCCTCGCCGCGCTTGTAGAGCGCGCCCGCGCGTCGGGGTTCTCCACCAGCGATTTCCAAGCCTCGACCGGGTCTTCATGTTTGCGGCGCGCCTCGCGCCATAGGTCGAGCAGCGCGCCGCGCCCGTACGGATACTTCACCCGCAACGGGCTGTAGAGATACCAGGAGAACGAAATCCCGCGCTGGCAGCCGCGCGGCTCGTAGGGCGGCAGGCCGGCCTCGAGCGAGGGATAATCCAGCGCTTGCATTTCCCAGGTGACAATGCCGTCCTTGACGTAAATCTGCCAACTGCAACTGCCCGTGCAGTTTACGCCATGGGTGCTGCGCACGATTTTGTCGTGCTGCCAGCGGTTGCGATAGAACTCCTCCCAGGAGCCCAACCTGGGATTGGTTTCGTCCTTGATCCAGCCGATCGCGCCGTTCGACTTCTTCATCGTTCACCTCAGTTCCTCGCCTCGCACCAGCGGCCGCCACACGGCCCGAAAGCGGCTTTTCCAGGTGGCATCAAAGAAGACCAGCCCTAGCACGGCGCCACCCAACCCTAGAAGGAAGAAGTTCAACGGGGCAGCGGGATTTTCTTCGCCGCCTTTCCTCGCCGCGTCCTCCATGAAGGCGACGAGTGGCAGGACTTCCTCGTTCTGGAGAGGCCTCAGCCGGAATATGGGCTGCATCGTTGGGCTCGCCGGAGAAACCAACCACGCTGCCAGGCCCTTGCGCCCCTGTAGACGTTCGTAAACGCGGGTGAGATCTGGGCCGAGCTTGCCACCACCGAGACCTCCGACGCCCTTCATCGTGTGGCAAGAGATGCACGAAGGCCCGCCATTCGCGAGCCGCCTGTCGCCGAGAAATATCGCGCGCCCCTCGGCGATTTCCTGGGGCGTGAAGGGCCGGTTGCTGATCTGGAGGCCAACAAACTGGGATTTCGCCAGCTTGGATTCCGCTTCAATCAAGTCCAGGAGAGCCTGGGCACGCGCATTGGTCATTCCGGCGACGGTCGGCATCACCACGCCACGCGCTTCCTGTTGCAGCTTGAGAGCGTAGGGATCGCCGGCGTCGATCATCGCCTTGGGATTGGTCACGAACTGTTCGAGCCACGCGCGGTCCTTTTGCTGCGTGACATTTTTGAGATCAGGTCCCGTCAGGCGCCCGCCCCCAATCGTGTGGCAGTTGTGGTAGTTCTGCCGGAAGTAGGCCGCCGCTTCCTGCGCGCGCGCCTGGGGTAATCCGAGTAGGAGCATTACGATGGCGACGGCGACCAGCGAGAGCGCCCACCGCGCAAACGCGACTGCGTGTCGCCGGCGGGTAGCCTCTTCGGTTCCCATTCGTCTCAGCTCGGAAAGCGTGGAATTTCGATTTCGACTCACTGCCGTCCGTCTCCCCTCTGCGGCCTGGTCAGACTCACGCTGCCTGCTCGCGGGGACAAAGCCTCAAAAGGTACTCATCCCTCTATTGCTCCAGTGGTCCGGTTATTCCCACGACCCCGTCGGCCCCAGCTGGTCCGCCGCGCCCGTCATGACGTTGGCGGGCCAATACCGCCAGCGTGTTCCGCTCGAGAAAATCCCGCAACTGTTCGCGCATTGCGCACCAGGGCTGATGGAGCAGGCATTCGCCTTGAGTCGAACACTCGTGGTCCTCCAGGACGCAGCGCGTAAATGTCAGATCTCCCTCGATGCAGTGGACGATAGCGAGCAGGCTGATCCGGCCCGGGGGCAGCGCCAACTCGTATCCGCCTCCGATGCCTTTATAGGAACGGAGCAGCCGGCCGCGGCGAAGCTGCAGAAGCACTTTCGGCAGGAACGACGCGGGGATCTTTTCCTGGTCGGAGATCTCGCGCGCTCCGGAAAGTTTCCCCGGCGGCTGCATCGCCAGGTAGGTCAGAGCGCGAATCGCGTATGAACAAGGTCGAGAGAACATCGGAACCCAAAGGACTAGCGGATTCGCTGGTCCACAAGTCCGGCATTCTTCCACGATTCCGCCATTTCTCAGTCCGACAGTTGTCCTATCGCATGAGACACATGTCACATGCCTGCGGAGAGAACCATTAGGGCTGGCTACGGCTCGAGGTGGGCGCGCCAGAGGCCCGGCCAGGCTGGCATGTCAGACCGTGACGCGGAGAGCAGAGGGCAGGATTTCCAGCGTATCACAATGGAGGGTCAGCACTTCCCCATCCACCATGACATCGACAGGGCCATCTAGGGCGAAGTCCACGCGGCGGACGGGGCGGCGCGAAGCGAGTGGGTGTTGGATGTGAGAACCGTCGTAAAGCGTGCGAAGGTTGGCCACGAGCCCGAGGCGGCCGATGGGCCCCCAGCGCACGTATTCGATCAGGCCGTCGGCGGTGTCGGCGTTGGGCGCAATCATCATCGTGCGGCCGGTGAATTTGCTGTTATTGAAGGTCAGAAATAGACAGGGCCGGCGATCGAATTCCGCTTCGCCGTCGAGGCGGTGCGGGAATGGACGGCGATCCAGGCGGACCAAGCACGTAAATACGCCGAGCAGATAGCCGAGATGGCCCCAGCGTTTGTATTTCCGGTTGGTGACCGCCGCCGCATCCGCGGCGAAGCCGACACTGAGGAGATTGATGTAGTGGATCACGCCGTCGCGATGTTTCATCCGCAGGACATCGCAGGGTCGTGAGCGATTCTCGAGGATCGCCTGCGTGGCGAATTCCACCTCGCGCTCGGTAGTGAAATCACGAAGGAAGGAATTCCCGGTGCCGAGAGGCAGCATAGCTAGTGTAGGAGGCGTCCCCTCCTCTGCTCCGGGAAACAGCCCATTGACGATCTCGTAGGCGATGCCGTCGCCACCGACGGCGAGAAACCGCCGGAAGCCCTTGTGATAAGCGTCTCGCGCGAGTTCGACGCCATGGCCGGCGGCCCGCGTCTCGACGGCTTCCAGCAAGATCCCGGCAGCCCGCAAGCGGTCGAGCGCCGGGCCGGCCAGCCTGCCGCACCGGCCGTGACCGGCCACCGGATTGATGACGGCGAAGAAGGTCTCACTCACAGCTTCACCACGGCTGATGTGCGGTCGACCTTGCTGCGGATAGCCTCGGCCAGCGGCCCGCGTTTGATCTTCATGGAGGCCGTGCGCGGGAAGTCCTCCTCCCACACGACGTAGCCGCCGATGCACTTGAAGTCAGGAAGCCGGCGATTGCGGCTGACGAGCTCGCTGATCAATGCTGCGTCGATCTCCTGCCCAGTATCGGGGTGCAGGACGGCCACAAGCTCTTCGCCGCCGAGCGCACGCGCCGGCCAGATGTAATTGGCGGCAAAAACGCAGACCTCCTTCACGGGCAAGCCCTCGAAGGCGTTTTCGATGTCCTCGGGATAAACGTTCTTCCCGCCCTCAGTGACGATCATGTTTTTCACGCGCCCGAAGAGTTGTAGGTGGCCGCCCGCGTCGATCCGTCCCAGGTCACCAGTCATCAGCCAGCCGTCCTTGATCGTCTCCGCGGTCAATTCCGGGTCGTCGAGGTATTGAGACATCACCGTCTTGCTACGAATGGCCACTTCGCCGATGCCGTCCGCGCCCGGATCTACAATGCGGATTCCCATTCCGGGCAGCGGCTTGCCCACGGTGTCGGCGCGGAAGGGCTTGAAGTCGTTTACCGTGATGGCTGTCCCCGCCTCGGTAAGCCCGTAAGCATTTGCCACCGGAATTCCAAGGTCATAGAAGAATTGCAGTGTCGAAGGGTCCATGAACGCCCCGCCCACAAAGAGCGCGCGCAATTTGCCTCCGAAGGCGGCATGAACTTGGCGGAGAAGCAATCGGCTCAGCATCAGGTTGGGGCGCCGTCCGGTGAGGAAGCGATTGAGCGCGATGAGCGCGTTGAGCATTGCCCGCCGATGCTTCGGCAGCGCCTCGAACCGCGCTCGCAATCCCCTCTCAAGATTCTTAAGCACCAGCGGCACCAGGGTCATGTAAGTAATCCTGTAACGCGGGAAAGCGTCGCGAACATATTCTGGCCGCAGCGTGCGCAGATGCACGACCGTCGCCCCGCAGGTGAACGGCCCGATGAAGCCCACCATGAAATCGATAGCGTGGTTGGTGGGCAGAACACTGAGGTATCGCACTCCCGGCCAAAACGGATAAAGCGACGTCAGCGCCACACACTGCTCGAGGTAGTTCTCGTGGGTCAGCACGCAACCCTTGGGCCGGCCGCCGGTGCCCGACGAATAGACGATGCATGCCCAGTCCTTGCGCTCGCGCGCCACAAATTGCGGCTCACCACCTCCCTTGGCCTCTTCCCAGCGCTGGGCCCCCGCCAAGTCCATCTTTGCCGGCGCTTCGGTCACGAGCACCGTCTTGACTCTCAGATCAGCAAAACCCTCAGCCTGGGTGAGGGAGCGCCAGAGATGGTGCTCGACGATCAGAACTCGTGCCTTTGAGTGCGCGAGCTGTTGCAGGTGCTCGCGCGCGCTCAGCTTGTAGTCGAGTGGCACGAGCACACCGCCTGAGTGGAAGACCGCATAGGCCGAAATCAGCCACTTCGACTGGTTGGTCATGATGATGGCCGCACGATCTCCGGCCGCAAAGCCGCGGTCTTGGAGAAAGCGTGCCAGAAGCAGGGTGGCTTCCTTGAATTGACGGTAGGTGAGCCGGCAATTTTCGCGCTCGCGGTCCGCCTCGATCAGGCAGACCTCATCGGGCCAGCGCTCGGGCGCGTCGCGCAGCGCCGCTCCTAGAGAGTTGTACTGGCTGAGATCTAACATGCCCGGAAGGAAGTTGCCTTGCCCCTTCAATGGCTCAATGGCCCGATCACCCGATCACTCAATCCCTCTGTGTCTCTGTGGCTCTCACAGACGGGCCTGGATGCGCTCGGCGAGGGTGCGAAAATCACTGACGCCCTGCATTTCGTAATCCGGCAATTCCACGCTGAAGTGGTGCTCGAGTCGCGTCAGAAGTTCGAGGGCCTGCAAGCTGTCAATCTTGAGTTTCTTGAACAAATCGTCGTCCGGCGAGAGCTGCTCGCGCGGGACTTTGAAGTGCGTGGCAGCGAGCCCGAGGATTTCCTCGATGGTCTGATCGAGCGTCCGCATCCTTCCCTTCCCTTCAAATTAGCCACAGAGGCACTGAGTCACCAAGACTGCGAGAAAGGCAAGAACATATTCGCGGCTCAATGGCCCGAGCGCTCAATGATCCTGCCCTCTGTGTCTCCGTGTCTCTATGGCCATCTTTCACGGCAAATACGGCAGCGCATCGGCGCTCTCGACGAATTTCCGCAACCCCTCGTCCACGGCGGGGCGCGCCAGCAGTTCGCAGAAGAGCTCGATCTCCTGGCGAAGCTCCGCGTAAGGAATCGGCTTCGTAAAGCGTTTGGCGGTGGCGCTTGTCTTGCGATCAAATTTCCTGATTTGTGCGGCGGTGGCGCGCGCTACACTTAACGCCTGACCCTCGGCCACAACCTGGCTGATCAGCCCGACGGTTGCCGCCTTGGAGGCGTTGATGCTGCGCCCGGTCAGCAGGAGGTCACGCACCATGGCGTTGCCGAGATCGCGCTTCAAGCGCGGAATCCCGCCGAAACCGGGAATCAAACCCAACCGCAGCTCGGGAAAGCAGAAGCGGGCCATCTTATCGGCGACGATCAGGTCGCAGGCGAGCGCCAGCTCCAAACCGCCGCCGAACGTGACGCCGTGCACCGCGGCGATGGTGGTGAGCGGCGAAGCATCGATGATGTTCAACACGCGGTGAATGCGCTCCAGGAACTCGCGCACGCGCTCGACACGCTCAGTGATGGCCACATCGCGCGAGCGGGAGTACAGCTCCCGCAGGTCCGCCCCGGCACTGAACCCGGACGTCAGTTTGCTATAGATGATGACCGCGCAGTTGTCCTCGGAAGCCACTTCGAGCGCCGACGCGAAGCGCTCGAGATCCTCGAGCATTTCCGAGCCAATTTCGTTGCACGGCTCGCGGTGAAGCGCCAGCTCGCAAACACCTTCCTGCCATTCCCACGAGAGTGTTTTGCCGGCGTAATTCGTCATGCTTTGATTCCGGTGCATGTTAGAGCTCAGGAGGCCGCGCCTGCCTGCCTGTTCGCAAACGATCCGAGGTGCGCTTCGCGCTCCGTCAGCATTTCGCAGCGCGCGTCGATCGCCTTGTATTCGTCGGGATGAGCGGCCCGGAACGTCTCATACGCTTCGCTGGTTGTCCAGCGATCGACGGTGACGTACCGCCCGGGCCTGTCCTGATCGCGCCACAGCTCTGTCCCCAAATAGCCGTCACCGCTTCGAAAGAACTTCGCCCACACGCCTTCGGGGCCATAAGCCCGTTCGAACTCGGCCTCCTGACCGCCTCGCGCCTGAAATTCCCAGAGGATGACGTGCATGGACTCGTCCTTGGTGAGGCTCAAGAAGCCTTCTGGTACATCGCCTCAATCTCCTGGCGATAGCGCGCCGCAATCGCGTCACGCCGGAGTTTCCCGTTGGCCGTGAGCAAGCCGTTCTCAATAGTAAACGGCTCCTTCGAAAGATGGAAGGCATGAACGCGCTTGTAATGCGGCAACTGGGCGTTTGTTTTTTCTAGCGCCGACTGCATCTGCTCGCGGGTCGCCTCGCCCGTTACGAGCGCGGCGAGATGCGTCCGCCCATTCCCGACAAGCATGACCTGTTTCGCGCCGGGCAGAGTCCGAAGGAGCATCTCCTCGATCGGTTCCGGAGCGATGTTGTGGCCCGAGGCGGGAATGATCAGGCTTTTGACTCGCCCGACGATGCTCCAGTTGCCTTCGTGGTCTGCTTCACCCTGGTCGCCGGTTCGGAACCAGCCGTCGAGAAAACCCTTGGCGGTTTCCGCAGGACGATTCCAATAGCCAGGGAAGATGTTGGGGCCGCGCACGAGAATTTCGTTCTCTGGCCCCAGTTTCATTTCGATCCCCGGAATGGCCGGTCCGACCTTCCCCGGCGCCACGTGGCCAGGGTCGTCCATCGTGCAGATGGCCGTCGTCTCCGTCAAGCCATAGACCTGCAGAACCGACAGGCCAAGCATCATGAAGAAGAGCTGGGTCTCCTTTGCTAGCGGCGCCGAGCCGCAGATTAGGGCCCGCAGATTCGGACCGAGGTACTTGCGAATCGCACGAAAGACCAGCGCCCGTGCCAGCGCCAGCGCCATATCATCGAGCGGTCCGGCCTCGTTGGCAACGCGGCGCAACCAGGCCAGCTTCCCGAGAGTGAACAGCGCTTGCGCGACCCCGCCTTGTTTCTGGATCTGCTCCTCGATCCCCGCGCGAAACCTCTCCAGGACGGCTGGCACATTCAGAAAGTATTCCGGAGTCGCCAGCTTCAACTCGTCAGCGAGCTTTGTCAGATCGGTGGAGAGTGTGAGGGTACTGTTCCGCGTCAGGCAGGTCAGCAGCAAAATCCACGAACCCGCGAAACAGGTGGGCAAGTAATGGAACACGCGGTCGGGGACTCTGCGCTCTCCCATTAGCAGGTCCAGCCGGGCATTCGTGCAGAAAAGCATGAAGGTGACATTGCCGACATTGAGCACCACGCCCTTCGGTTCGCCCGACGTCCCCGACGTGTAAATGATGGTGACGGGATCTTCGCCCAGGAGAGCAAGCGGGCCGCTCTCGGCCGCACCCGGCGGCGCGGGCGCGGAAAAAACCTCGTCGAACACGCAAGCGCGCGGCGCCTCGGGCCAGTCCTCCAATACGGCGTGGCGGAGGTTCTCGTCGCCGCAGCAGATGAGAGCCGGCGTGCAATCCTTCATCATGCCCACGAGTTCCCGCGCAGCCTGGCGCGCATAAAGAGGCACCACGATGATGCCCTCGGCCATCAGCGCCAGGTCCAGGGCGGTCCAGCGGATGCTGTTGGGGGCGAGCAGCGCGCAGCGGTCGCCTTTCTTGAGTCCGGCCCTCCGGACAAACTCGCGCGCCGTCTGAACCTGAGCGAGCAACTCCCCAGAGGTGACCGAAACGATCCCCCCGTCCCGGACCTCTTGCAGGACCGGTCGTTCAGGCTTTTGTCCCAGACGCTGAAAGATGTCTTCGAGGAAATTCATCGTCCAAAGCCACAGAGACACAGAGGCACAGAGGCGCCAAGGGTCCGACGGATTAAGTCATTCATCCGAACCATCACGCCATCAAGAAGGGAAAACAGCGGTTCCTCCGTGTCTCTGTGCCTCAGTGGCTGCTTCATACTCCTCCAGCAGCTTGCAGAGGTTCGGGCTGAGCGGAGGCAGATAATCCTCCCAAGAGTGCACGCCCGTTCGAACCGGAAACTCCGGATAGCGGCGCTGCAGGTGCTCTTCGAAAAAGACACCCATGCGCGCCATGACCTTGAGATTTCGCGCCACGGTGCGCCCGATGCCGTCTCGGACGGCGCCCGCATCGCGCCGCAAGGTTTCCAGGATCTCAAGCAATTTACCTTCGAGCTCGACGTCATCCACCTCGAGGAGCAGGTGCTCGTGCCCGCGCTCGCGCATCAGGTTGCGGATCCGCTCATCCATGGTCACGCCCGCAGAGGCGACAAGCCCCGGCATGGCCGTGACAATGCCATGATAGCGCGAGGAAACCATCAGGTGGCAGGCGCGCAGAATGCTCACGAGCTGATACATGTCGTACTGGTCGGAGGTGAAGACGGGCACACCGCCCAGGCGCTCGGCGAGTTGACGGCACGCTCTCGTGTCGAGCCGTTCCATCGCCACGAGAACGACCATCAAACCGTGCTGCTTGCGAAAGGCATCGACAGCTCTCGCGATCGAACCCAGATAGTGGTCATAAGCCGCCGCGGCCTTCGGCCCCCAGTGGTGGAAATAGACCGTGCGGTACTGCGTCTGCTTGTAGGCTCCCGTCAGCGCGCAGGCCGCAGCCTTGAACAACGAAGCCCGCACCGGCCAAAAGAAGGGATTGATCGGACACACGACCAGGATTGGCCTCTTCCCGTCCCAGCCCGCCTCGCGCAGCACCTTCTGCCCGTACTCCGGCTCAAGAGGCTCGAACGTCCAGGCCGTGTCCGTCCCGAGTTCGGTCGAGACGCCGAGGTTTCGTAATACCCCCATGGATTCTTCATTGCGCGTGATGATGAGTGACTCGCCGCAGAACCGTCGAACCATGCTTTGCAGCAACGGATCCATGTGGCCGGCTTCGGCGCCGTAGCCCACCGAGAGCTTGTTCATGGCGGAAGCGATTCCGAGCGACTCGATCATCATCGCCGTCAGAGCGTTGGCGAACTTGCTTTTGAACATCGAGCCCTCGCAGGCGACGACGCCGTCGTAGCAAGGGACTTCACGATAGATGAAGGGCGGGAAAATGTCGGGGAGCTTTACTTGCCGCGTCCCTTGGAAATAGCCGCGGGAGAAATCGAAATTCTGCGACAGCACGCTCAGCTCGGCGTTGTCGGCGCCCAGGACGTGGCGGATCTGACGCAGCATTTCCTCGACGCGCACGTCGGCGCCGGTATTCCGCGTGCCGTTGTAGCCGGCGAAGAGCAGCTTGAGTTTTTCTCCGGGCTTCCAGGAACGGCCCGAGCCCAGGACCCACTTGAGCTTGGAAAGCTCAATGAGGCCGCCCACCCAGGATTCCAAAACCAGATCCATCATGCGCAGAACTCCGCGCCGCCCGCTCTGCCGCTTCTAGCCGGTCGGCCAGCTTCGATAAGGGTACGTGAATCGCCCCTTTCTGGAGAAATTGAAAAGCGGGTAGCAATACCGCGAAAAAGGAACCGGGGCCCGGCCGGTTTCTGTCACCACGCGGGCGTTGTCGAAAACCGTGTTGTAGGTGAGATACGGCAAAAAGACTTTCATCAGCGACGCGCCATAGCCCACCGTGGTGCCTCGCCGGTCCGCGAGCCAGTTCACCAGAGAACGAAACGGCGTCTCAAGCCTCGGCGCGAAGAGCGGTGGAAGCCAGCGGCGCGCCCGCGCCAGAGTAGCCGTGAGTTCACGATAGGTTTGCGAGGCCGTGCCCGAGGAAAGATGATAGCAGTCGTGGTCCGGCTTCTCCTTCTGGTGCAACGTCACGATGGAGTCGGCGACGAAATCTACGTTGACGATATCCAGCCGATCCTCCGGGCGGAAAGGCAGCACCGGGAGGCCGCCCAGGAAAACAAAGGCACGGACCATGTCGAACTGTGTAGTTTCGCCGCGTCGGCTGTCCCCCAGGATGATGCTGGGCCGATAGATGGTGAAGGGCAAATCGGGCAGCAGCTCGCGCACCATGTGCTCGCTGAATTTCTTGGTGCGCGCGTAGGGATCGTAGTCGGAGCGGTTCCAGTCGATCGCGTCGCCTTCGCGAACCACCTCGTCCTGCCGATGGCCGGCCACTGCCACCGTGCTCACATGGCTGAAGCGCCGCAAGCCGTGGTGGGCGTGGGCGCGCCGGGCGAGGTTGATGACCTCGAGCGTTCCGCGCAGGTTCACGTTCAGGCAGCTCTTCTCCGATCTGCGATTGAGCGACGCGGCGCAGTGAATCACCGAGTCGGTGGACTCCGCCAGGCGACGATAGTCGTCCTCCAGGAGACCAAAGCGCGGGCTGGTCAGATCCCCGCGAAAAATGTGGATACGCGATTTGAGGAAACCGTAGAAGCGGTCGAAGTCAAGGTGCAATTGCAGCGCCCGCCACAGACGGACTTCGGCCTCTCGGTGATCTTTGGCGCGGACGAGGAGGTTCAGCGAATCGGTGTGCCCGGTCAGAAGATTCGCGGCGACATGAGCGCCCAGGTAGCCGGTTGAGCCGGTGATGAAGACGGCCATAGAGTAGCCGTATTTTAGCTTGAAGCGCCGCCGCACAGGCTTGATTTTTGCGATGGCGAGAAAACTGCGGAATTCACTCCGACCGGGAACCCCGCGATCCCCCACTCACAGCATGCGCGATGAAGGGCCGACTAGCTCGATGCAGTCTGTCGATGAGCGTCAGCCCACCACGCCCAGGGAACGAAGAGCCAACCTGCGAGCGACACAAGGGCGAGGGCGGGCACGTTGGGCGCCGGCAGGCCCAGCAAGCTTGCCCCATAGAGGACGGCGAGCGTGGCAACGAGCGCCCAGAATGCGTACTGCCCGATGCGATCCCGCGCCGCAGTAGACCGCACGTAGAGAGCAATCCCGGCAATGAACAGACCGAATTCGACCGCCACGGTCGCGGGAACGGAATTCCACAGCCCAAGGCCGACGTAGGTTCGCCCACCTGGGCAGAGCGGCATATCGGGCCGGTGGCTGAGGGCGTCCAGAACCCAGTGGCTGAGGACGCAGCCCCCCAAAACCCAGGCTCCACGCCGGTAGCGGTGAAGGGCGAAATATACCAGCGCCAAGCCGGCTGCCCACGCTATTCCTGTGAGGAGGCTGTGGGAAATGGGGTAATCGTAGAAGTCCAGCGGCGTGACAGCGGTGTTCCCTGGGTCGATACGAACGTGTTCGACCCCCAAAAGCAGGAAGACGGGCCAGATGAGGTCCACGAACTGAGCGGAGGCAAGCAGCGTGGCGAGCGAAGTCTTCGGCGCCGCCCTTTTGGCCGCGAACCCCACGGCGAGATGTCCCAGGAACATTCAGACTCCAGTTTGAAGAAGCCAGCCCGTCGGCTACAATACCGGCGTGGTGTTCGGCGACGGTATCCGATTGACCGATGTCTTCAATCGTACCTGCCTGAAGCGCACGTAAGAATCCCGCCGCCTTGCCGCCCCCGAACCCTCGGCGACCGTTAGACGCCTGGACGCTCCGCAGCGTCTTCGTAGAGGAAGATCCGGTACACCTTTCCAGGAACGTCCATGTTCGAAGCGTGCGCAAGGCAGGTGAAGGCGCCTCCGTTCTTCTTGCGGCTGGCGAATTCTCCTGTCCTGGCTCCCCGGACGCTCACGCACTCCAGAGCCTCCTCGAAGAACTGTGTGCCCTCTTCCCGCGATGTGTGCACTACGGTTACGTGCCGACCCACGAGCCCGCCGGGTTCGTAGCCGAACAGAGCATCTGCGGCGGGATTAGCATAGAAAATAAGCCCCACGTCATCCACCAGGCAGAGAGCCATGGGAAGCATTTCAACGACGCGGGAGTAGAGCCTCCGCTCGATCCCCGACCACTTACGTGCCCGCGCGTCCCGGTAGAGGAGAAGTGCGGCGAGCAGGGTCAACCAGACACCGAGTGCCGCGCTTAGCGGAGTCAGGTAAGTGGTTCGCCGCACAGTGGCTTGCGCTTCACTCACGCGTGCCGCAAGCTTGTCCACCTCCCCCTTTCGGATGTCGGAAAGGACGGTCAGGATAGCCTCCATCTGCATCTTAGTCTCAGCTTCCAGGGGGGTCTGTTTTTCAGAGGGGAGCGGCGCCTTGCTCCGCAGGTCGACCGTTCTCTGAAGAAGGTCGAGTCTGCGCGCCACCAGGGTCTCCAGCTTGCGCGCCCGTGTCTGGAGTTCGGCGTTCCCTTCCGTGAGCTGGAGCAACCGCTGGACGCTCTCCCTGGCCCCGGCGACCTGGGCCTGGTACGCGGGCATCGCAGCAGGGTCTCCGCTGATCAAGAATGCGCGCACCGTCGCTTCTGCCTCGCGCAAGGCGGCCACGGTTTCCGCCGTCTCCGCCAGCATTCGGGTGGACTGGGCGAGACGCTGGTGCGACTTTATCACCCCCTGCACGCTGAGGAATTGCAACACGTCCGCCACGACGAGGACGGGGATAGCCAGAATAAACGCCAGCGCCGCTTTTCTGCCCTGAGCAAAATTCATGGGACCTCCGGGTCGAAATCTATATCACATGACTCGCCGAATCATGCGCATTATGGACAAGAAAGCTGACAAAAGGTAGGTTTCCCCAAGGGGTGAGCCCCGCGCCCACGCGAAGCGAAACCTCGACTTGGAGCCCCAGCCTCCAAACGCGAGTGGACCAAGGGATGGCCGAGGCCCGAAGCGCAAACGTGCGTGGAGGGGATATACTCGTGGGGCGGCTGGTCCGAGGCTTTTCTCCGGCCCTTCCCCACAAGAAGGAGCGCCCGCGAGAGCGACGGGTCTGGCGTCCCGTCGCCCTCGGGGCTGGCCGCAGGTTTAATCAACTACAACAATCCGCCGGTTCCCTTCCTTCCGAACCGGCTCGTTCAGGCAATCGTCCGAAACGATCTCCCGGCGCCAAGGCGCCCGGGCGCGATGGTCCAAAGGACCGCGCCAAGCCAGCTAGGGAGCTTACATGTCGAACCCTTCGATACCCGTCCCCATGAGCAGGCACTGCTCCCGGACCTCGCGGCACTCCGGGCAGTCCGGATTGAACTTGACCCAACCACAGCGCGGGCACGGCTCAACGGCAACCTCGGTGACGGTCTTGGTTTCTATCATGTCCTTCTCCCTTCCAGCAGGCACGACCCTAGAACCCCCTCTCCCGCTAACTGACGGCGCAATTCTCGGATAGCTCCTTTCAAGGGACAATAGTACGGGGGTCACGGTACCAAAGTACTGGCTTCGTACCGGGCTCGGCTAAGCCCGCTTCCCTCAAGCAAGCACTACGGATAGATAGGGCATGGGCCGTGGAGAGGCGCGGAATATCCGCCTTGATTTGAGATAGTTACAGATATCCCAGCGAGGAGGACCGCAGGGTTGCGAGGAGTCTAAAGGAACCATTCCGCAGGAGGGAAACGCCGCTTTGGCCTCCCGACTCTGCAGTACTAGCGCGAGTTGAGGGCGGAAGAAACTTCTCCTACGGAGGTTTGAGCCCGCCGGGAATCATGTTCAGGGCAGGATAGGGGATCCATTGGCTTCGAGGTGCCCTTCGTCAGCAGGGACTCACTCGGGGACTAGTTACTCGGCGCCATAGTCTCCGAGCGAGCGTCAAGGCGGAAGTTGCGGGTGGGGCGGGACTCCAGCGGGCGGCCTTCGATGAGGGGATAGGTCCACTTCCGCAGTGCGGGGACGTGGATATTGATCCAGTACTCCCACCAGTCGATGAAATGGGCGTCGTAGCCGAAGGCGTCCCTCTCCTCCGGCACGAGGGCTGCTGAAAGCATTTCGATGTTCTGAGCCTCGAAGACATGCTCGTTGTAGAGGATGAACGGCTCAAAAAGCTCAATGAGTTTTTCCAGCCGCTCCAGGTCGCGCTCCCTTCGGACGAGTGACGAATAGGCGAAGGGAATCGGCGAGGTGAGCCGCCGCAGGGCCCGAACCATGACCCTCTGCCGGGGCGCGGAGAAGATCTGATAGCGCTTCTTGGAAACGGGAATCGTGTCAAAGCGCGATCGCAGCCACTGCTCCAAGCCTCCCTGCGCCCGGTAGAATTTGCGGTGCGCCAAGCTCGTCAATTCAATCGATCGGCGCATGTCGCAGGGGTTGCACGCCGAAGTCGCGAGATGGTAAAGCGGCTTATGGCGGCGCTCGACGAGCGCGGCGGCGATCAGCGTCATGCCCCGCGAGACCAGATCTACCGGGATAATGTCGAGGCACTTTCGCTCGTTGGACGGAAGCTGGCGGAAATACGTGCCCAGCAGATAGGAGAGCGGAGCAGAAGTGGTCACGCCTTCGTTCCAGCCACGGAAGGGCTGGTGCGTAGATGTCTCTGTGATGGAGGGCCGGACCACAGCGATGGGTCGCCCGGCGCCCAGCCTGGCGATCAACGACTCACCGAGGCTCTTGGTATAGCAATAGGTGTTCTGCCAGTGGAGTTCCCGCGCGCGCTTCATGCCGGCTTCGATCATCTGGTTGCGGACCCATCGCAGCCGGGACTTGCGAACGTGACTTTCCAGCAGCGCTTCGGAAAGCTTGGCGCCCTTGGCGCGCACCTGCCGCCGCAATTGTTCGGTGACCTGCGGGCTTTCCGCCTGCCGTTCGATCTCCGCCACCAAGGCGTGCAGCGCCTGTCGCTCGCGCTCCACGTCAAAGCCGGGGACGGGCTGGGGCGTGTAGTTCTCGCGCCGTTCCTCCCCGATCCGCCCGTCACGGAATCCCACCACAAAACAGGTGGAGAGGTGCATCAACGCGGCGTGGTCCATGCGGCGAAGGAAATCCATCAGGTGAGCGACGCCGTCCACATTGATGGCCAGCGCGTCACGAATGTCAGGGTTGAAGTCCGTCAGGCCGGCACTGTTGATGATGAGATCGAGTTCGCGGGCCAAGCGGGTTTGAGTCTCCTCATTCAGCCCCAGCCCCGGCTGGCTCACGTCCCCGTCCAGGATTTCGATGCGCTCGGCTATAAACCGCGGCAGGTCGCCGCCGTAGCGCTCGTGGAACCATTCGAAGACGGGAGATTCCTCGATGATTTTCTCGAACCGGCGGACAGCAGTCGCCGACCGCTGCCGCCGGATTAGCAGGGAGATCTTCCCAATCTCGGGCAGGTCCCGTAGCGTGTTCACCAGCCAAACCTTGCCGATAAAGCCCGTGGCGCCGATGAGCAGAATGCGTTTTCCGGCAAGCGACTGCCGGATGGAAAGGGTTTCCCGCCCGGATCCGGAGTCGTAACGCACCGCGGCGTGCCGGCCGGGAACAAACAATCTCTCGGACGGCTGAATCACCTGCTCGAGCACCTCCGCACCGGGCCGCTCGCCGGACTTCCCGGCCAAAGCGGCAAGGTCCATCGGCTCCTGTGCGTTAACCCTGCCGAGGAGGCCATGCGGGTAAACGAGCGGCTCAAGTAGCCTCCCTGTGGCGTGCCCGTCGCGGAATTCCAGCCGGTTGGCCAGAATGGATTCAATGCCCAGGTGGCGCGCGAGAGGTCGAACAATGTGATCGAGGCTCTTGCTGACCAGC
>Ga0315280_10000576_pt1 | contig 67667 bp, 64 predicted proteins | sample YL17G06_40_MG_FD_203697 | JGI IMG/M metagenome (GOLD analysis project Ga0315280, IMG submission 203697) | Sediment microbial communities from Yellowstone Lake, YNP, Wyoming, USA - YL17G06_40 | ecosystem: Environmental > Aquatic > Freshwater > Lake > Sediment | place: USA: Wyoming | collected... | reverse complement strand
CAAGAGGTTACGCCGTCAATAGCGTAGGCGGCCTAAACCTAGACACCGTACGCCAATACATAATGACAGAACAAGAACCTTAACGCGCTAAAGAGCCCCCAGGCTCTGCCTGGGGGACATCTACTTAAAATGTATTCCCCCAATATAAGAAATGGCAAGCATAAAGCTCTTCAGTTTTCATACTGACGGCGAGACAGTGATTCTCCAAGTAGATCGAGTTGATTCGCTTAGTGCTTTGTTCCATGCTCCGCAATACAGTTGTAGTCGGTAGCTATGACCTGTCGGTTCAAGCCAAGTCAGTATATGGAGATCCGGGAGGAGATGTTCCAAGTTACTTGGGAGGCCATGACATCAGATACATAAACCACTTACTTCGAAATCCTGTAACTCACCTGTTGAATATTACTCTCGTTTTTGCAGTCGCACCCTGGTCAAGACCAATATTCAAATGAGCCTCCAGCCGACTTCTGGTTATTGATGGTTGAAGGAAAGCTAGGACCGGGCTTGGAGATGGACGCAGAGTACATCAGTATTCCCCCTCATTTCTCTAGTCCATTTCGTAGTCTTCGCAGAAACTCTCAATTGCTTGGCATTGTAGGATTTATACTTTGAGAACTCAGCTAACATATTGCTGGCTATTTCTGGATCCAGCCTTCGGTCACTTCGTCTAGATGTAGTGCTGATCTCATGACATTATACAGAATGTGATGTGCTGAGTAGCCTGCGACGGTTTTTCCCAGACAAGAACAAGATATGTACAAATACAAATTGCTATATGCATGATACTGGACGCCTGAATGTAGGTGAAAATGCTTGAAACAGAAGATCAAAGTGGTCCAGTACGGCATAGGTCCGATTGGAGCCGGCGTCGTCAAACTTCTTCTTAGTAAGGAACAATTCCAGATTATAGGAGCGATCGACGTAGACCCCAACAAGGTCGGCAAGGACCTCGGCGAGGTCGCAGGAATAGGCAAGCAACTGGGCGTCATAGTTTCGAACGACCCGAAAAAGGTGTTCTTCAACACCGTGCCAGATGTAGTTGTCCACACGACCTATTCGTTTCTGAGGAACGTTAAGGATCAGTTGGCAGAAATAATCAAAGCAGGCTTGGACGTTGTATCCTCCTGTGAAGAACTTGCTTACCCATGGACTCAGCATCCTGAATTCGCGAAGAAGATAGACGGCCTTGCCAAGAAATACAAGGTTACGGTCTTGGGAACAGGCATCAACCCCGGGTTCGCGATGGATACCCTTGTGATAGCCCTAACAGGTGTCTGCCACGATGTCAAGAAGATCTCGGTGTACAGAGTTCAGGACGCATCTGTTCGTAGGCTGCCGTTCCAACGAAAGATAGGGGCTGGTCTAACACGTGAAGAATTCAACGAAAAGGTTGCTGAAGGAGCCTTCGGGCACATAGGACTCCCAGAGTCCATATCCATGATAGCAGCGGCAGTCGGGTGGAAGATAGACGAGATAACACAGGAGATAGAACCGGTAATCGCTGATATCCGTGTTGAGAGCAACCAGATGAAAGTCGAAGCCGGAAAGTGCGCTGGGATCCAGCAGGTTGCCCGAGGATTCACGAGTGGAACCGAGGTATTGACGCTGCTGCTGAGAGCCGCGATAGGAGAGAAGAACGCTCGAGACGAGATAGACATCGTAGGCATTCCAAATATCAACATGGTGATAAAAGGAGCTATCCACGGAGACCTCGCCACGATGGGAATAATTGTAAACATGATCCCGAAGGTCTTAAGCGCGAAGCCGGGTCTCCTTACAATGAAAGATCTGCCGGTACCATCTGCCCTGTTGACAGTGAAGGCATCGTAATGTGGGATGCATGTTACACTAAAGTTCTCCATAAGATTCATCGTATTCTTTAGGGAGGAGTCTGATCAGAATACATCAGAGGTAGGCGGGGTCGCTATGAGGAGGGCGAAGAACCCCGGTGGCGGTTTAAGGAGAACAGAAGCACACTTGGCGTAGGCTCTAAGAGCACTCTTCACCTTCGAGGATCAGGTTTTGAGAGACAGTAGGGAAACCAGCAGGAGTAAGAGACCGATCATCGCTACAATTATTCCCGCAATGGTCCAGGCCAGCCATGAAGGCACGATCGAACTGAGATATCGAATCAAACCGATACAGAAAAAAATAATGCCTGCCGCGAGCAAGACGACCCCTGTCACCGCCACTGCGATCGTTTTCAAGACTTGCTTGATCTTATCCTTCACGTAGCCGCCTACAGCCTCTTGAGCTCCTGCAAGAATCGTTGAAGATATCTTCTTTAGAATTGCATTGAGGACGTCCTTCGACAATGCTAAGGTTTACTCCTTAGATTTCGCCAGAGCAACACCTAAAGCCAGACCTATCGCGAACGCTATACCCATCGCCATGAGAGTCTTATCTTCGATGAGTTCTTTCCTCTTATCTCTGAATTCTTCAACCTTCTTCTTCAACTCTCCGGTGATTTCATCAACACGTGCCCGAATCTCCTTCCTAGTCTCCTCAGGCAGAACGCTCTCTAGCCCACGCTTTTCTTCTTTCGACAAAATTCGTCACCAGTAAAGCTTGTAGCTCAAAGACTCTTAAGATTTTTGTCTCTGAATTCCAGACAACGTGCAAAAATATTCTAACAAACAGACGCCTCGTATCCTTTTGCTCTTGGTTCCAGAATCGCCGGCTTGCTAGCCGCCTGTTAGCGAGAATATAGTAAGGGCGATTCCTATCCCTATCACGGTGACCCCTGAAATCTTGGGAATCCAACCTGCGTACTTCGTCTTCTTGGCAACACCTGAGATGCCTCCCATCAAGAACCCCAGAGGTATGAGGCCGGTGGTAGTTCCTAGACCGAATATGAACACGGTCAGCGTTCCGATCAGTACGCTGCCCATCGAGGCAGCCCAAATGAAGACTGCCAATTCAAAGGGGCAAGGTGGGAGGCCTCTGATGAGGCCGAAAAGTAGAGCTGTCGACATCCTTGCGCGTTCGCTTATCTTGGCTCCATTAGAGGATACCCCATTGTGATGATGAGTTATGTGAGTTATTGACCAGCCAGTGAACATAAAGAAGCCGAAGACGATAGTTATCAGCCCAGCGATCAACTCGAGAATCGCTTTGAATGCTCCCAGAAGGTTAACTCCGACCAAAGCAAATAGGAATCCCAAGGATGTGTCGATCAGAGCCATACCCAATCCGTAGAGCACGACCAATAGAATCCCTTCCCTCCACCTCTCGCTTGCCCAAAAGGCATACAGCGAGACGACTGCTTTATCTTCGCAAGGTTCCAGAGTGTGGGCGAGCCCTAGGATGAATGCCCCGGCAAGCGTCGCCACTGCGATTTCAGAAGCCATGGCTTGTCGCACCTCGAAGCGACAGCGCAAACTTCTGCTCCAGCTGCATCATAGTAGCTAGTGTAGGCGCAGGTTCTATCTACGATTTTCGCTTCGGGTAGAACTAGGGCCTTGCTTCTTCATGGCCTTTGAAACAGTTGGAGCGAGAGGGTGTGGTACACGAATAGTTTGGGCATTTTGGAGATCAAGAGTCCTGCAAGTATCTGTTGAGTAGCTAGTTTCAGTCCTGTTTGCTCTTGTTTCGCGCCAGATGGCGTTTTATTCTTCCGTAGAATCTTATTCCTGCGTAGGTATTCTCCTTAACAAGGCCCTTCTCAATGAGGGCTGAAAGGTGTCGTTGCACTGTGGATGGATTTGACTCAACGTGCTTTGCGATAGCACTGCACCATAAAAGAGAATTTCTAGATAGAATGTTTAGAATTCGGTTGCAGTAATCACAATCTTTCGAGTGCACTTTTCTCCACTATTTGATAGCAAGTGGATTCGAATTTATAATCAAGAGAGAGAAACGAAAATAATCAAGGAAGATTGGGCGGCGCTGAACTAAAACGGGCAAGTCATCGCTGGGCAACCGCCAGAGAACTCTGAATCAACACTTACATGTTCTTCCTCAGGCCTCTCTCCTAAAACTGGACCAATGTAGAGAACCTGTTCCTTCTTGCTCCCGTATCTGTATACAGTTATGCCTTTGCATTTCAACTTGTAAGCCAGCAGGAAGGCTTCTCTCACATCTTCTGGTGTAGCATCTTGAGGAAGATTGATCGTCTTTGCCACCGCGTTATCAACGTTCTTTTGGAACGCTGCTTGAATTTGTACGTGCCATACGGGATCTATGTCAAGGGCCGTTCCGAAAAGCCTACGGATGTCCTCGGGGATTTCCGAGAAACTCTGAACAGAACCTTTCTTCGCGACCATCATCATAAGTTCTCGACTGTAAAACCCTTTTTGCTTCGCGATCTCTTCAAAATTGACGTTGACTTCAAGTAATCTAGTGCCTTCCATCACGTTCCGAACGAACGAGACTGCGAACAATGGTTCGATCCCGCTCGTCGTCCCTGCAATAACGCTTATAGTTCCCGTTGGGGCTATAGTAGTTAGCGCCGCATTTCTCATCTGCTTATATCCTTTCTTTTCCCAAACGCTTCTCTTAAAGTTAGGAAATGACCCTCTCTTTTTTGCGATCTCGATAGATTTCTTTTCAGCTTCGACTCTTGTGAACTTCATTATTCTCTCTGCGGTTTCGAGAGCTCTCTTAGAATCGTATGGTATCCCCAATTTGATCAGCGCTTCCGCAAACCCCATAACGCCCAAACCGATCTTTCTGTTGCCCTTTGTCATCCTCTCTATCTGAGGGAGAGGATACTGATTCGCGTCGATTACGTTGTCTAGAAAGTGAATGGCTACTCCAATAGTTCTTCTCAATTTCGCCCAGTCAATCTCTCGGTCTTTGACCATCCTCGCCAGATTTATCGAGCCCAAGTTGCAGGATTCGAAAGGAAGGAGCGGTTGTTCGCCGCAAGGGTTTGTGCTCTCTATATCTCCGATGTTGGGAGTAGGGTTCCGCCTGTTTATTTCGTCGATGAATACTATTCCTGGATCGCCAGTCTTCCATGCCATAGTTACAATCAGACCGAAGACATCCCTAGCCTTGAGTCTCTTCACAACCTTCCCTGTGGCAGGATTCTTAAGTTCGTACTCCGCGTCACGTTCAAGAGCCTTCATAAAACTGTCGGTCACAGCTACAGATATGTTGAAATTGCTCAGAAAACCTTCTTTGCTCTTCGCCGTAACGAACTTCAGAATATCTGGATGGTCAACCCTTAATATCCCGATGTTTGCTCCTCTTCGTCTTCCTCCCTGCTTGATAACATCCGTAGCCGTATCGAAGACTCGCATGAAGGAGACCGGGCCGGAAGCCATGCCTTTAGTCTTTCTGACGAGATCTCCTTCAGGCCTCAGATTCGAGAAAGAGAACCCCGTTCCTCCGCCCGACTTGTGGATGATAGCCATGTACTTCACAGCGTCGAAGATTCCTTCAATAGAGTCCTCGACCGGCAGTACAAAACACGCTGAAAGCTGACCAATATCGGTTCCAGCGTTCATCAATGTCGGAGAGTTTGGAAGAAACTCTAGATCGGCCATCAGTTGATAGAACTCATTCTCAGTTTTCTTAACATCTGCTTTTCTTTCGTATCGCAGATCAACTTCGGCTATTGCCTTCGCGACCCTCCGGAACATCTGACTCGGCGTCTCGACGACTCTTCCTTCTTCATCTTTCAGCAAGTATCTTCTCTTCAAGACTTGTACTGCATTGACTCCAAGCTTGAGGTCATCTGTTACGCCTAAGAACCTCTTCGCCTCCCTTATCTCTGCACGTTTTTGACGATACAATATGTACGCCTTAGCGACATCCGCGTAGCCGTATCTGATCAAAACCTCTTCAACGATGTTTTGAACATCTTCCACACCCGGAATCTTCCCTGCAAATCTCTTCTCAAGAATGTCCACAACTTCACCTGAAAGCCTCCCGGCTACTCGACCGTTTTTAGCATTGACAGCCGCCATCGCCTTGCCAATTGCGATCGTGATCTTGTTTTGATCGAATTCGACGATTGACCCATCTCTCTTCTTGATTTTCGAAATTATGGAATGGCGCAACGTCTTTGACCACCCTGTTGATCAAGTTTTCTGTAACTATTAATTGGTTGTTTGATCAGCGAATAAAAGTTGCCTTCCAAAGAGCGTAAGCCATACTTTATACGGAATCGGTTCCAAAATACACTTCATAGGTGCCTAGCTTGGCCGTAGACCCACGGAGTTTCATAGGGAGGATCAGGGAAGTTTATCAAAATGCGGGAGGACTCTGGGTCGTCGAGGTGAAGACTGAAGAATGGGGTAGGGTCCTCTGCAGTCTCACAATTCCAGGCCGTGAGATTTCGGAGGAGGAACAACGGGTGATTAATGAAGCGAAGAGGCTTCGAGGGAGATTGTGCTTGTTCGAAGAGGAAGACGGTCGAATTGTAAGCATCAATACTTGGGAAGGTTCTTAGATAGTAGAGCCATTCTCTTCGCGGTTCATTTATAATATCGGTTCGAGAAATCTAGTAGGCGAGGTAATCTGATGCTGGAAGCCCTGTTCAAACCATCGACTGTCGCTGTCATAGGTGCAGCAAGAGAGCCGGGCAAAGTCGGATATGAAATCCTGCGAAACATTGCAAGATCGGGGTTTCCTGGAAAACTCTTCCCGGTCAATCCGAGAGCGGACGAAATTCAAGGAATGAAATGCTATCCTTCAGTCCTTGACGTCCCCTCGGAAGTTGAACTTGCCGTGATAACGGTTCCAGCGCCGATTGTTTCTAAGGTTGCTGAGGAATGTGGAAAGAAAGGGGTCAAGATGCTCGTGGTCATTTCCGCAGGATTCAGAGAAATAGGGCCTGAAGGCCTCAAGCTAGAAACTGACTTGATTCGACTGTGTACAAACTACGGCATGAAACTGGTAGGCCCGAACTGTCTTGGAATTATTGATACGTCAACTCCGTTGAACGCATCATTTTCAGCCTCGATGCCGATCCGAGGAAACGTCGCGTTTATCTCGCAAAGTGGAGCGATCTGCACAGCTGTGCTTGATTGGGCTCTAATGGAGGGATTCGGCTTCAGCAAGTTCGTAAGTCTTGGCAATAAAGCTGGGCTTGATGAATCCGACTTCATTTCCGCCTTGGCAGAGGACGAGGATACTAGCTGTGTCTTACTCTACGTTGAGGGAATAGATAAGGGTGAGAAGTTTGTTAAGATCGCGAAGGAGTCGCTTCTTAAGAAGCCGATCATTGTTCTTAAATCTGGCATTTCTCACGCTGGAAAGAGAGCAGTTTCTTCCCATACTGGTTCCATGGCTGGAAGCGAGACCGCTTATGATGCAGCTTTCAAACGAACGAGCGTAATAAGGGTCCAAACCATCGAGGAAATGTTTGACGTTGCGAAAGCCTTCTCAACTCAACCCATGCCTTTGGGCTCAAATGTGGTCATAGTTACGAACGCCGGGGGGCCGGGAATTCTTGCTACTGATGCATGCGAACGATACGGGTTGAATCTCTCTGACCTGGATATTGATGCTCTCAATCATCTGAGACAGAAGCTTCCTTCAGCTGCAAGCTTTCACAACCCCGTCGACATACTCGGCGATGCTGACGCGGGCAGATATTCCTACGCAATTAGGACAGTTCTAATGAAGGACTACATTCACGGGGTGATAGTTATCTTCACCCCTCAAGCGATGAGCGAACCTGACAAGACCGCTGAATACGTTGCGGCACTGAGGAATGAATTTAAGGAGGTGCATGACAAGCCGATGATCGCGGCATTCTTGGGCGGTGAAAGCGTCAAGAAAGCCGAGAGGATACTTTGGGGAGCGCGTGTCCCTAACTATTCCTCGCCTGAAAGAGCGGTTCTCTCGATAGCTAAGATGATCGACTATGCGGGCTATGTCAGAACCGCAAGCGAAGAGATGCCGCCGAGATTCTACGTGGACCAAGCGAAGGCCAAGAGAATTATTGAGCAGGTTAGAGTTACGGGCCGAGTGAACCCTCTGGGGATAGAAGCGCTGAGCGTAATGGCCGCTTACGGGATACGTGTCCCGAGTTCTCGTTTGGTCAAAACGGCTGAGGAAGCAGCACTCGCCGCATCTCAAGTGGGGTATCCAGTTGTATTGAAAGTATCGTCTCCGCACATCATTCACAAGACGGATGTGGGGGGCGTAAAGCTGAATCTTCTAACTCCCGAGGAAGTTAGAAACGGATTTTATGAGGTGACTGAAAATGTGAGGAGATTCATGCCATACGCAGACATATCTGGAGTAGAAGTATACAACATGGTCCCACCTGGAAAAGAAGTGATAATCGGTGCGAATAAAGATCCTCAATTTGGAATGTTGCTTATGTTCGGGCTCGGAGGCGTCTACATAAACTTCCTCAAAGATGTCTCGTTCAGACTAGCATCTTTGACGAGAAAAGAGGCTCTTGAGATGATTAGTGAGACGAAGACCTATGTTCTACTGAGAGGCGTAAGAGGAGAGCCACCTTCAGATGTTGATGCCATAGTTGACGCATTGCTCAGGGTTTCGCAATTGGTAAACGATTTTAAGGAAATATCTGAATTAGACATAAATCCTCTTTTCGTGTATGAGAGAGGGAAAGGATGCTTGGCCTTGGATGCTAAGATAACGATTTCTCCGAGAGTTGAGGGACATGCCTGAAGTTCCAGCGGTCTATGTGGTTTCAACCTCTCAGTTGAGCGGAAAAACTGCTTTATGTTTGGGACTGGCGGTTAAATTCCAATCACTCGGACGAAAAGTAGGATACTTCAAGCCTATCGGGATCAGAGCTGAAGAGAGGCCGGAAGATGATGACGCAATCTTGATGAAACAAACCCTGGGCTTGAATGAACCTTTAGAAACTATTTGCCCAGTAAGATTACGTAGAAACTTCCTGGAGGAGTATTCGAAAATCGGCACGGCGAAAGTTCAAGAAAAAATCTTTTCAGCATACAAAGAGGCTTGTAAAGGGAAGGATGTTATGCTAGTCGAGGGACCTGGCAGCCCCAGTGTCGGGTCCTTCGCAAAGGTTCCTCCGTCCGCTCTAGCGCTAGAACTTCAGATGCCGATCGTTCTAGTTTCCAAGGCGGACTCTGACGCTAGCATAGACAGCGTTCTCTATCAGAAGCTTTGCATTGGTGAGTCGGGGGCCAACCTTCTTGGGGTAGTATTAACTCAGGTTAGAAGACAAATAATCGAAAGAGTCAAAGCCTTCTTTGGGCCGCTACTGAAAAACGCGGGGATAGATGTTTTAGGCATAGTGCCTGAGGTTTTAGCTCTCACGGCGCCTACTGTAAGAGATGTTTACGAGCACATGGGCGGCGAATTTCTAGCTAACATGAATAAGCTTGAGAACATGATAGAGGATGTTTATGTCGGCTCTATGACTCTTGAAAGTGGGCTTAGATACTTCAGAAGATCTATAAACAAAGCGGTCATACTTGGTGGGGATAGAACGGACCTAGCGATAGCAGCTCTCGATACGGGTGCCTCGCTATTGGTCTTAACCGGTGGAATCTACCCTGATATCCAAGTTCTTAATAAAGCCGAGATGACCGGAACTCCTATTCTGATGGTTCCTCATGATACGTTCACCACGGTGAAAGAGTTCGAGAAAGTTTCAGGCCATATAAACCCGCAGAACAAGAAGAAGATAGAAGTCGCTGAGACACTCGTTGAGGAAAATGTGAGATGGAAAGAGATTCTCGAGATGGCTACAAAATATCACGGCTAGCAGTGGGGATTTCTGGCTGGTATCTAAACATTGCTCTCCAGGGGCTCTGCGATTGGCGGAAGATCTTGTCTCTGGGTTAAGAATACAGACCGGTACCCGGACTACCGCTTCCTCGCTCTAGGGCTAAGTAATGATTTGTTCTCCACCTTCAGATTGACGAAGTGAGCAGAGCAGGAGATGCATGGGTCGTAAGCTCTTACAAGCATTTCACATTTCAATGTAGCTTCTTCGAGGGGCTGATCCAGCAGGTTCGGCACGAGTTCGTGCAGGTCTCTCTCGACGTTGTAAGCATAATGGGCTGTCGGGGTGACTATGTCCGCTTTCTCGACCTTTCCTTCCCTATCAAACTTGTAGTAATGGTATAATATGCCTCTAGGGGCTTCAGTTATTGCATCCCCTTCTCCAGCTTTTATCTCAAATGATATGTCCTCCTGCTTCAGTTTAAGACGGTCAATTATCCCGATGCTCTCATCTATCGCATTAACAACTTCCAGAGCTCGAGCCACAACGCTCATATATGGTTTGAAGACGGGTGGCTGAAAGCCTATCTGCTTCGCTGCTTTCCGAGCGTCTGGAGATAGCTTATCGAAATTGAGGTTGACTCGCGGTAGAGGACCGACCATTATAGAACTCCTGTTCTTCACATAAGAATGTTTAGCGGTTGAGTGGGGAACCTGCTTCTCGCCAACGTATTTTCTGTACTCGCTTTCTGCTATATTGAGGCCATCGGTTGAGGCAAGTCTTCCCTCATTGACGGCATATTCACTATCGCTACGGAGAGCTACATGTTCGCATCTCCTCTCGAATGAGGGGATCTCCAAGTTGTTGAAGAGTTCAACGTCTCTCGACGCATGCTCTTTTGCTTCAGTCAGGCGAGCTCTAATCGCCCTTAGACCATCCCTGTCAGGAAGTGCTGTGAACCCTCCTACTACCGCTGATATTGGATGTACAGATCTCCCGCCGATCAGTTCTGTGAGATCGTTTCCGACTTTTTTCATGGCTAGAGCTCTTTTGAAGAGGTCTGGCTCATAGCGTGCCATAGGTATGATGCTTTCGTACCCGAAGTAGTCTGGAGCAGCTAGGAAGTATAGGTTGAGGACATGACTGGATATGTGTGCGCTTAGAGCGAAAAGTCGCCTCAAATCTCTTGTCTGTTGGCTGACTTCTATCCCAAGAGCATTCTCCACAGCTCTCAAAGCGGTTATTTGATGTGCGACTGGGCAGATGCCGCAGATTCTGGATGTCAACTCATGAACTTCATCGCACCTTCTGCCAACCAGGAATGCTTCAAAGAATCTCGGAGGCTCATAGATGCCGAATTTGGCGTACTCGACTCTGCCGCCTGATACCTTGATGTCGAGTGAACCTTGCCCTTCCACTCTCGCGACGTAGTCAACGCGTATGGAAGCATCCTGCTTCATTATGTTCCCGCCTCTTTAGCGAATTTTGGAGAGGTCCCCGCATATTTTCTGAATTTTCTGAGGATCCTATCACTTGAGAGTCCTATAGCCTTGAACTCCTCTGACAGGCTTGTTGCGTTAGCGTCGCTCATAGGTCCATAACAGCCTTCGCAATCTCTGTTGAAGGATGGACAGATAGCTCCACATCCAGCAAGAGTGACCGGTCCCATGCAGGGTCGCTTTCTGCTAGTCAATAGGCACTCATTTTCCCTAAACTTGCACTCCATGCACACCGCATGTCTTCTCAAGTTTGGTCGAATATTCATTAGGAGCGCTCTAACTGTTTCCATGAACATTGTTCTATGTGGCGGGCATCCGCCCAAATAGAGGTCAACATTGACGTATTCGTCGATCCCTCGAATCTTTATGGAAAGGATTTCCGATGGATTCTCGTATACTCGTTCTTCGACTATTTTCTCTGGGAACCAGTTCTTAATGGAAGGGACGCAACCGTAGATTGCGCAGTCACCCAAGGCGACGACGATTTTCGAGTTCGCCCTGACCTTCTTGATCTCTTCGATCTCTCTAGGGGTTGAGATTGAACCTTCAATGAAGCTTACGTCATACGGGCCGCTTGAATACTGGCGTTTCGCCATCATAAAGTAGGCTATGTCAACGACCTCTAGAATGCTTGGGAGTTCATCCTCAAGGCGTAGGATTTCCATTTGGCATCCTGCGCATCCGGTAAATTTCCAAACAGCAACGGTCGGTTTTTTGCTCAAAGTCGGGCCTCCTCATAACGCTAGGTCCGGAAGACCTTGTATATCAGATAACCTGAATACAGGGCCGTCCTTGCAGACATACTTCGGGCCTATTTGGCAGTGACCGCATTGAGCGATGCCGCATTTCATTCTCCTCTCAAGTGAAACGTAGATTTGGTCAGGAGCGAACCCTTTCGCCAGAAGCCCTCTTACAACGAATCTCATCATTATCTCCGGGCCGCATGTCATGACAAGCGAGTTCTCGGGGTAAGTTTTCATCTCACTGAATAGTGTCGTTACAACTCCGACATTGTGTTCCCAACCAGTGCCTGCCGGCACTGAATCCACCGTAAGCTCTAACCTTGTATCCTTGATCTTCCTCCAGTCCTCGTACTCATACGGGAATATCATCTGGTCGGGTGTTCGAGCACCGTAGAGTATCTCAAGTCTGCCGTAGTCTCTACGTTCTTCAGCGATCTTGGTTATTACTGGCCGGAGAGGGGGGAGCCCAATACCTCCCGCGACGATCAGGATGTCTTTTCCTCTAGCCGATTCGATAGGCCAGCCGTGCCCGTAAGGGCCTCTTACTCCTATGATAGCTCCTTCCTCGAATCTATCTAAAGCACTCGTAATATTTCCAACAGCCCTGACTGTCGTATTGAAAGCTCCATCAGAGTTGGGGCTTGAGCTCAGCGAGAAGGGCGCCTCGCCTATCCCGAACAATGAGACCATTATGAACTGTCCAGGCTCTACTGAAAACTCCGCATTCTTGCGTGCATCCAGCAAGCGAACTGAGTACGTCTTCGTATCGACAGTTTCTCTCCTAATCTTCTCTATAGCCGCTTTCTCAGGAAGGTATGGATCTTTCATCTCAGCCGCCTCTGACCTTGCCAGCGACTTCCGTAATGTCAATATGAACAGGGCAAGCTTGTATGCATCTTCCGCATCCTACGCACTTGAAGCGCCCGAACTGTTCGATGCAGTAGCTCAGATTGTGACCCATGAACTGTCTAATCCTAGCTCCCCGATCTCTCCGAAAGTTTCCACCCATAGCGACCTCAGCGAATTCTAGGAGAACGCAGCAATCCCACTCTCTGACTCTCTCTCCACTAGCAGAGGTTACCTCACTTGTATCACGGATATCGGAACAGTAGCATGTCGGACAAACGAGCACACATTGTCCACATGCCAGATCGATGTCTCTTATGTGAGCCCACATTGGATGATCCAGATTCTTGAGGAAGAGTTCCGGCAGTCTATCCGTATCGACCTTTCTCTTGAATTTCTTGAGTGCGTCTTCTATCGATTTCTTTTTTCCTTGAAAATCTGCCGGCCCAGGTGTTGCTGCTCTAGGAATCATTTGTATGAGCGCATCCCCTTCAGGGCTTCCCGACTCCGCCAAGTAGCGGTCCTCAAGATCGGTTAAGAGTACGTCATAGCCCTGTTCCAACGATGGGCCTGTACCCATCGATGAGCAGAAACAAGTCTCTTCAGGTTCACTACAAGCCATGACGACGGTTACGATGTTCTCTCTTCGTTTCGCGTATCTATCGTCCTTATACTCATTGATGAAGACTTTGTCTAGGACCGCGAATGAGCTGGCGTCGCAACAGTGAACTCCGAATAGTAGCGTCTTCGGGGCTTCTTCAGGTAGGGGCTGGACACTGCCCTCTTCGAATCGGAGTATTGCTTCAGAAGGCGGGCCTAGGAATTTCTTGAGGGGTAGTATAGTTGTAGAATAGTCTAGAACTATTTCGTCCGGGGTATGAATTCTCTCAAAAGCAAAATTGTTTCCTCTAGGTTTCGGACCATAGACCACGTAGGCATCTGTGAGTCTACTGATCCATGATTTCAGATCCTTTTTCATTAATAGTGCGGCAGGCACAGGATCGCCCTTCCAGCTTTCTTTTTCTTGGACGCCTATTCTCACAAGATTCCGCCTTAAAGTTTTGCTATGCGGTGCTCCTGTAGTGTTTTTGAAATGCCTTAGTAAGCCGTCGCTTCAAGAATAGATAAGATAATGACGAAACTCTACGGCGTTTGGTTTGTGTTTCTTGTCGCTGCGTCTTTTCTTTGTTTAGGAAAACTACTGGATTCGGAAAATTGCGGTTGGCTGTTAAGCTTGAAAAGGGCTTTTGCCACAAATCCAGAAATCTACCTACACGATCGTGCATCTAAAAACTTTAGACGGTCCATTAGAGCCCTCTTCGCTAGAAGGTTCTGCCGTTCGGAACGTTCAAGGCTCTAATTGACTGTTCTTAAATGTGAGTTGTTCTGAAATCGAAACCTTTTTCCAATCCATTAAATAAAATGCTTTCATGCCAATGACGAGAGTTTCCGGCGCCTATCGGCAGTGAATAATCAACGATTCTGCATAGATTTTGATTTCTTTCGGCGGGTAAACAAAGAACCATAACATCGTCAACTCAGGAAAGTTTGGATCTGCCGTATGACCCCAAAAGATTCGTCATTTATCGCTTGGTATGTGGAGGGTCTGCGTGACGGTGATGAAGCTGGATATGAAGCTGGAGATGAAGACGAAGATGGTGACGTATTTATATAGTCGTTTTCTTACTGATTTGGTAAGGAATTTAGGTGATGGACATGGAGTTGGAGTTGTGGAGAGTTCTTTGGAATTGGCGTAGAGAGTTCACTCCCCGCGAGTTCATATCAACGTTTAGACCTCCCGCTCCATATAAGGTGCTACACGACATGGTGAAACATGGTTTGCTGAGGAAAGATGGGCGTGGTAGATACAATGTTGTGTCTCCGGACGAGCTAGTTGGAACCAAAAGTATCGAAGAGTCGTATGAAGTGCTGAAGAAGGCTAATTTAAAATACGCTTTAACAGATGAAGATGCAGTCTTCCTCTGGACGAGAGGTGGATATAACGTTGGCAGATTCTTTGGGCGGTATCCAATCCATATTGATGTCGAGAAAAAAGACGTCGAGTCTTGGATGAAATTCTTTGAAGGAAACAAATTAGAATATGCCATCAAAGACAAGCCTGAAAAAGAAACGTGGTTCGGAATTTTCTATTGCTTACATCCAAATCATTATGTGAAGTCTATCGAGATAGACGGTTTTTCAGTTTTACCCTTGAAAGATACTGTCAAGTTTTGTCGAGAGAACATCTATACTTATAATCCTGCCTTAGAGATGCTTGCGAGCATACCGAAATGAGCATTGTGGCAAAGTCTCTTTCTCGAGAGAATGAAGCATTAGCGATTCTAGAAAAGATCGTCAAATCTGGTCTTGAGTTTACTCTAGTTGGAGGATATGCTGTCGCCGCAAGAGGAAGGCATCGATACTCTGTTGATTGCGACATAGTAGTAGCTGAATTAGGCGAATTCCAGAAACTACTTGAAGGACAAGGCTATCAAATGGAAAAGAATTCGAATTTGTTTCATGATATTTACGGGGCAGAATCTTGTAGGTTCATCAAAGATATCGAAGGTAATGAAATCCGGGTGGATATTTTTGTCAAGAGCTTAGTCGTTCGGCAGACGAGTGCAAGTTGGAGCTTCGAATACCTAAGAAGATATTCTTCGCTCACAAATGTGACAGGCGCCCAGAAAGAAGTCCAGAAAGTCATGGTTTTGGAGAAGGAAATATTGATTGCGACCAAGATTCATTCAGCGAGACCTCAAGATATTCGAGATATTGTAATGCTCGCGACAGACGGCAAGGTAGATTGGAACAAAGTGGCAAGGCATGCTAAACGCGACAGCTCAGATGGGGTTAAAGACCAAATAGTTTTCATTTTGACTAAATTGGGCGATCCGAAACTCAGCAATGCCCTGAAGTCTGAATTTGTGGTCAAAGGGAATATTAGGAACGAATTGGCCAAGACTAAGACTGGATTGAACCTAGTTCTGGACGCTATCACATAACCTAGGACTTAGTCTGCTTATGAGGAAGCTATAAGACTCAATCTAAACTTTGCTTTAGCATGGGGTAATAAAGGAGTCGTTCTCGGCACACTTGGTAAGCTTGAGCAATCGTTAGCTGCTTTGGAAGAAGCAATAAGACTAGATCCAAAGTATGCTTTGGCATGGTATAATACAGGAGTGACTCTCCATCAACTCGGCAAGTATGAGCAATCCCTAGTCGCTAATGAGGAAGCCATAAGATTAAATCCAAACTATGCTGTGGCATGGTATAATAAAGGAGACTCTCTTCATCAACTCGGTAGATATGATGAAGCTAGCGAAGCAGTCGACCATGCATTGCGTATTAGTCCGAACGACGAGATGGCAAAACAGCTGAAGCGACTGACTGAGGGAAAAACTAAGAGCGCTAGCCAGTGACGGTAATTCTAGTTCAATCTTTTTTGATTGGAGCCTCGGTTTGCGAGTCAGTATCCTGTCGAAGCATTCCTTTTCACCATAAACAACTTTGAGAAGGTCTTCCGCGAATTGCTTTGTGATCTGCGGTTCTGCGCCATCTAGTTGGAATGTTTCCAAAGATTCTCTAATAGAATCAAAACTATAACAGCACTCACGGAGAGGCCAATTCCGACGAGGAATGCACTACCCATAATTACCGACAGAACCCATCGAGATAACGATAATAGCTCGTAAGTGTATGATCACTCTGGCTACGCTTCGTATAAATCTCAAGCTTCCAATCCTTCACGCTCTGAAAACACTCCAAGCTCTCAGCCAACTCCCTAAGCTCCTTAACTATCACTGCAGAATCCTCCTGTCGATGGCGCTATTCAGTTCCGAAACCTTTTTCCTATCCGTCAAATACAATGCTCTGATGCCGATGACGATAGTCACTAATAACGACTGCATATGTGAGTGAAACCTGGGGTATCTGAGGCATTCAATTAACTATTGTGTTCCGATCTGGCGCGGACTATTTCGCATCGTTTGACGAGAAATCGGACAAAAAAGCCACCGCTCTTTACGGAACGCATTCGACAACAACAGAACGCTGGAAGAAAGTAAGTAGCCGGAACGACATGCGGGAGAATGATCAGGGCGAAGAGGAAAACTGAGGAGAAGTATAGAATGCTGAGAATATTTTTAACCTCGAAATATTCCCGACGGGAATCGGAACCTATGCGTCAACTTACATAAAACAGGGGGGCTTTGCAGGTTGATTTCAAGGCGTAGGAATCATTTTTCCTGCTCTTTCTCCACTACTATCGTGCATTTGGTCAACAGAGCGCCTATGACTCCCAACGCGGCTATTTGAGGCGCTATGAGTGCCCCTATAACTCCAACTGTCAGAGGGATTTCGACCAACGTCTTATCGTCATGTTTCACTATTATTCTTCGGATATTCCCTTCATGTACAATCTCCTTGACTTTCTCGACGAGTTCTCCTCCTGATACTCGGAACTCTTCTTTTCTCGCGGTTTCAGCCAATCTATTCGCACCTGTAAGAGATATCATCTAGTTTTCAGATTTGAGGCTTTTGAGAACAAAATCTACTCAGATACTGTTCGTAGACCCCTCTTCTCCTCAAGAATTTTCCATATTCAATCAGTCCATACATCGCTTTCGAGGCTCTCTCAGGGGTCGGGTAGGCAGGTATTTGAGACTTCTCAAATCTGAACCTTATGTGCCTTGCCATCTCAGCCTCCCCAACATCGCAAGCCACGAGAGGCTTGAGATACTGTTTAGAGACTCTGACAATGTTGTCCACAAAATCATCCTGCAAAGTCGGAACGTGATGCAGAGCCAGAACGATAACACCATCGACCTCTCTATCTTCCAAGAGAATCTTCAAAGACTTCTCATACATCTCTCCTGTAACAGAACCGGTCAAATCGACCGGGTTGAAGCAAGGCGCAAAAGCAGGGATCTCGCCTCTAGCCTTCAGCTCACCAAACCTCTTCAACGTTTCATCAGATAGCCTCTTGACACTCACTCCAAGCAACTCAAGAACATCCACCGCCATAACTGCTGCTCCACCACCGTCAGTGAGCACAGCGATCCTCTCGCCGCTAGACGGAGGCTGATATGCTAAAGCATTACCGATGTCAGCGAATTCCTCCGTGTCCGTGGCTCTAATGAGGCCAACCTGCTTGAAAACGGCCTCGTAGATCTTATCATCTCCGCTCAGTGCGCCGGTATGAGAAGCCACGGCCCTCGCGCCGCTTTTCGTTCGTCCAACTTTGAGAACAACTACGGGTTTATTCTCAGCAACTCGGCTTGCAGTCGAAATAAACCTGCGGCCTTCCTGAATTCCCTCCGTGTATAGAAGTACCACCTTCGTCCGTTCGTCTTCAGCTAGGTACTCAAGCATCTCAATCTCGCCGATGTCTATCTTGTTTCCGTAACCAACGAACTTGCTTACGCCCATCTCTCGTCCAGCCATATAATCTAGGAAAGTAACACCGAACGCGCCGCTCTGTGTGACGAAGGAGATGTTCCCGGCCATAGGTCTCGGCGTGGCGACGACTTCTATTCCCTCCTTGATCGTCTTCGTCTCGGGAAGAAAGATTGTGTCCACCCCTGTGTACGCGTCATAAACGCCGACTCCGTTCGGCCCGATCACCCTGATCGCAGCTCTTTTCGCTATCTGCTTCACCTCATTCTCGAGCTTCACGTTCCCAACTTCGCTGAATCCGCCGCTGATGATGGTCGCAACCATGACTCCTTTCCGAGCCGCGTCTTCGAGAACGTTTGGAACGAGTTCCGCCTTTACGGCGACGGCTATAGCCTCTACGTCAGAAGGAATATTTACTATCGAGTCGTAGCATCTTACCCCAAGAATTTCATTCGCCGTCGGATTTACAGGAAAGACTTGGCCCTTGAAAACTCCTCTCTTCCTGTTCTCCAAGAAATTTCTCAATATCACATGGCCAGGCTTCGTCGGCTCACGAGATGCTCCCACTATGGCTATGGACTTCGGGTTGAAGAACGGTTCCATCTGCTCTCGTATAGACGACAACCGTGCAGTCCCCCGGTCTGAAGGTCGATTCTGCACAATGATTCGCACGCAATCGTATTTACGCTTCTGTTTTTGGCGATTCTGTCGTGTCCTATGATGTTCTCAAATTGGAGGTTCTGTTGAGCCCTCTTTGGACATCTCGTTGACGGTCGTTTTGTTTCAAGTCCTAGTTGCTGACTGTCAGGCCATTTTTCGAGATATACACAGAGCATACAAGGTAACTATGGTCAAAGTATTCTGTAATACGTTGACTACTATAGCAGTACCAACTAACAGCTTTTTCCCTGTCGCCGCAAGGTATTCATATCTGTACCTCGTAGACGCTTCATTCGGAGCGAGACTTGTATCGATTCTTGAGCAGAAGAATAACTTCAGTCCTACTGTTAGCGTCATTGCTGATGTCGGTGCCTACCTTCATAGCGATAACAGTAGGCGAAGTAAGTGCGTATGACAGCGCCTTGGCTGATCTCACCATCTCCTGCTTCGGCGATAGTATTACCAAAGGTTATCCCTATGGGATCGATGACCCTCTGCAAGCCATTGAAAAGATATATCCTTCAGTTCTGCAAGGCAAGTTGGACAATCAGTTTGGAGCCGGGCATTACTTCGTCATCAACCATGGTATCAACGGGTTGAAGGCAGAGGAAATGCGGGCAAATCTTCAATTGGACGGTTGGCTGAACGAGAATCCGTTGGCAGCTCTAGTCATGATTGGCGGAAATGACCTTAGTGCTGCAAAGACATTGGAGGAATTCATGCTGATAGCCCAAGAAACTGTCGAAGAGGTTCAGGATTGCGTGGACATCATCAAGGGCCACATCAATCCAGACGGCCAGCGGCCCGCGGTCATCGTGTCAGCCTTCCCCCCTAACCTCTTGGGAGTTCTGGCTAACGAAGGGATAATGTACTACAACGACTTGCTAGAGAATCGATTGGTCAATATTGACCTCTTCTTCTCCGATAATTTTGAGACTTTCTACGATTCTTCAACTGGTCAGGCCAAGTCGGAATTGATGTACGACCCGGTTCATCCCAACGACGTTGGCTACGCGGTGATCGCTGAAAACTGGAACAGCGCACTGCTGCAGGTTATTTCTGGCAGCTCCAACCCTAACCCGTTCTTCCATCCACATACGGAGTTCTGGTTCACATGGTATGACAGGTTGGATACGGAGATCTGTAACATCCACTTTGTCAATACGGGGATATCGACAACGACTGTATCCATCTACATCGCCGGTAGCCAAGTGGATTCTTTCACGCTTGGCGCAGGCCTCTCAACCTACAGGAACTACGCTGTGAATAATGGGCCTGTTCATATCGTTGGCACTCAGCCTCTCTGGGTTACGAAACGCGTGGTCGGTTGGGGTGGCTTCAAGGAGGTTTACGGGCTTCCAGGCGACGCGGCCAGCACAGACATTTGCTATACATGGTATGACTTTTCTTCGCCAGAGGTCGTTACGGACAAGATATATTTGACGAATCCAAGCGCTTCTTTGACGGCGACCGCTCAGATCTACATTGGCGGTAGCTTCATGAAATCCGTTACTTTAAGCCCGGGCGAGTCGAAGTACGAGGTCTTCCCAAGTGTGATCAATGGTCCTGTTCGCATCACAAGCGATGTACCGATCTTCTCGACTCAGCTTGTGATAGGTTGGGGTGACTTCGATGAGATTGTGGGTACGCCTTCATGGTATGTCGCTAATGAGCATTACTTCACTTGGTATGATTTGGCAGGCGCTTCGATAGATAATATTCACATGATCAATCCAAGCGCATCAACGGCTCAGATAAGCATCTACATAGCCGGAGTGTTGAAGACCGCAACTCCGATATCGCTTCCGAGCGGGGCTCAAACCTACGTCAACTACCCCGGTGTTATAGGCGGCCCTGTGCGCATTGTGAGCGATCAGCAGGTAAGGGTTACGCAGCGGATCGTAGGCTGGAACGGCTTCAAGGAGGTCTTCTCCGTTCCAGTCGAGTTGTTAGCTAGTGGCTACTATTTCACGTGGTATGACTGGGCTAGTCCAAGCGTCACTTGGGACGCATTACACTTCATGAATCCAAGCGCGACACAGACAGCTCACATAACCATCAAGATCGGCGGGGCCACGATGGAGACCGTAACGTTGGGTCCAGGTGAAGTGGATTACGCCACATACCAAGGCACAATAAACGGCCCAATCCTAATCACAAGCGACATACCGATCATGACAACGCAGCGGATACTGGGCTGGAGCAGCTTCGAAGAAACCATAGGCATACAATGGACGTAGATGGAATCAAGGATCCTAAGGGTTTCATCCCAGACATGGAAGCTTGGCGACAAGATTCAGATATAGTTGACGATGGTCATCTAATCATAGAAAGAATCAAGAGAGCCTCAGGGTACGGGGTTCAAATACCATGATAGGATACGAGAAGAAACCAAAATCTCGTGCACTATTCGTATATACATACTATTCTCGCGATTTTGTCGTGTCCTATCATTTCTAAAGTGGGGAGGCTCCGTTCAGGCGTCTTAGGGATCGAGTTGACAGTTTGTTTGTTTCGGGCCCTAGATTTTATGAGGGTTTGCTGGAGGAGTCTTTGGCCGGCGGTTGGATCGGCGTTCACTGTAACGCAGGCAAAAGAGATGGAAATCATATCTGGCAGTGTTTCGATACTTTCGACAAGGTTTGGGAGAGACTCAAGACTCTTATGCACAACCCAACCTAGGAATATTGGTACTGAATAAAGCGGCTGGCAACAATGAACTTGAGTTTAGGCCTTACGACAAGCTCCCCTTTTGAAAGAATAAAGTGGATTACTGAAAGAGCCGACGACTTGGGTTTCTACGGGATCTGGATAGGAGAAGATATCGGCAGCCTGCAAGAGGTTTTCACCGCAACGAGCCTGATTCTTCTTGGGACCAGAAGGGTTAAGGTGGGAATAGGTGTGACAAGTCCGCTTGTCAGAAACATCACAACAATAGCGAGAGCTGCTGCTACATTAAGCGAGATGGGAAGAGGACGATTCAGACTTGGCCTTGGCATAGGCGGATTACAAAGTCTGTTTGAGCTTGGCCTCGATGCGGTTCGATCGAACGCTTTAATGAGGGATGTTGCAACTCTCTTGAGAAGAATCTGGAGAGGTGAAACTGTAACGTTCGCCGGCGATAGATTCCGCTTAAGCAATTACTATGCGAGATACAAAGCAGGCTTTGCCACGCCAATCTATTTCGGTGTGAGAGGCCCAAAACTACTTGCGCTTGCTGGAGAGATTGGTGACGGTGTTATTCTGAGTGGACCTAAGAGGTACATAGAGAAGGCTGTTGCCATCGTCGATCAAGGGCTGAGAAAACGGAGGCGGCGCAGAGCATCTTTCCGCTTCGTCGTGTGGGTTCCAACAGTTGTCGTCGCCAAGAAGTCTGACGTGAACTTGGCTAAAGAGGCGGTTGCAACGGTCCTCGCCGACACTCCTAAAGCCGTATTGGAGATGGCAGGCATTGCGCGGGAGAGGGTTAAGCCGATAAGAGCTATGATGGCTGAGAAAGGCGTCAAGGGAGCAGCTTGCACAGTAGCCGAGGACTTGCTTCGAGAGGTCGCCATATATGGAAGCCCCGAAGAGGTCAGTCTTGAACTGAGATCCCTAGAAGAGTACGGGATAGATGAGGCCATCTTCGGCCCGCCGTATGGTAGAAAACCGCTCAAAGCGATCGGAGGGATGGCGCAAGCGTGGAAAAGGCTAATATAGATTTTGCTGTCGGCTTGAACGCTTACGAGACCGTTAAGGAGATAGTCGGCAAATGCGTAGAGGCTGAGAGGCTGGGGCTAGATTACGTATGGATCGGCGATTCTCCTGCTCACCTTTACTGCCTTTCGGTAGCTGCAGCTGTAGCTTCTCGAACTAGAAAGATACGGATAGGGCTAGGTCTGCTGAGCCCGTTACTTCACGCAGCTGATCAAATGTCGGGCGGCATAATTTCTTTGATAGAAGCTTACGGGGACAGGTTTGAAATCTGCCTCGGCGTAGGAGACAGAAGCCAACTCTTGAGAGCGGGCGTTGACACTAAACTTACAAAGGTCTGGGACCATGTGCTTAAGGCGAAGCGAAGGATAGCTAGAAGCCTCCGCGCAAGTGGCGTAGCGACTGAGATCTGGCTGGGGGCACAAGGGCCTAGGATGCTAGCGGCGTCGAGGTCTTTTGATGGAGTATTGATGAACTATGCCTCTCCAAGGATGATAAAGTGGGCGATAGATAGGGTCAAGCCAGTTGCTCGGCAGGATTTTGAGTTTGGCATCTACGCTCCCTCCTATGTCTACGGGAGATGGCGTCCTCAAGCCTATAGACTTCTACGTATTGCGTCAGCTGTCGTAGCGTTGGGCGCGCCAGCGACTGTTCTAAATAAATTTGGGTTTCGCAAGCGACTGCACGGAGCCATAGAGGAGCTTAAAGCCGGCCTCAGGATCGAATCTGTGTTAAGGCATGTTCCTGCCGAGGTTGTGGATAACTTCTCGATCTACACCCCTTCCTCGAGACTTGGTAGTTACATAACAGAGCTGGGCGATCTGGGCGTAACCCACATAGTATTCGGATTTCCTCAGAACCTCTCCAAGATAACTATCAGAGATCTCGCTAGCGCGCTTTCCAACCAGTAGTTTCGGCATAGATGCTCTGGTGAGCTACTGAGGAACCCCGCGGATCTCAAACGGTTCGGGTTCTATGGGTAGACTCTGTTGATCAGTCTCGGGAAGGGTATTGCATCCCTAATGTGCTTCAGCCTGCAGATCCACGCAAGTGTTCTCTCTATTCCCAACCCAAAACCAGCGTGAGGAACTGAACCATACTTCCTCAAATCTACATACCATTGATAGTCTTTCGTGTCAAGTTTCTCTTCATTGATCCTCTCAAGAAGTTCTTGTAGGTCATGTATCCTCTGTCCTCCGCCAATTATCTCCCCATATCCTTCCGGAGCCAACAGATCAGCGGACAAGGTAACCTCAGGTTTCACGGGATCGGGTTTATGGTAGAAGGCTTTGGCTTCCTTCGGATAGTGAGTCACGAAGAATGGCTTCTTAAACTTCAGCGCTAAATGTCTTTCCTGCTCCCAGCCAAGATCTTCTCCCCACTTTATCTCGACATTATCTCTCTTCAACATCTCAACAGCGCTATCGTATGTGATCTTTTCGAACGGCGGCTCTACTTCGAGCAAGGTCTTAGGATCTCTTCCTAGACTTTCCAATTCCTCCGGAACTTCCATAGAGATCTTTTGGCAGATATGCGATACGAGTCCTTCCTGCACTTTCATGATGCAATTCAAATCGCACCACGGTGCCTCCGCTTCCAAATGCCAATACTCTGTCAGGTGGCGTCTGGTCCTCGATTTCTCAGCTCTGAAGGATGGAGCAATAGTGTAAATCTTTCCTAAACTCGCGATAACGGCTTCTGCATATAGTTGCCAGCTCTGGGTCAAGTAGGCTTTCATGTCGAAATATTTCACTTCGAAGAGAGTCGATCCCCCTTCGCATGCAGCTGTGATCAGAGTTGGCATTTGAACCTCGGTGTATCCATCCTCCTTGAACCATTCTCTAGCGGCTTCCAGCAGTTTCGCTCTTATCCTCATTATCGTTTGCATCTTCTCGTTCCTCAGCCATAGGTGTCGATTGTCAAGCAGGAACTCTGGGCCATGATACTTCCTGGCGATCGGGTAATCTTCCTCTGCCTTATGCAATATCTTAATCTCGCTTATCGTTACCTCATGACCGCGAGGGGCGCGAGGGTCCTTTCTCACTTCGCCCGAAACTTCGATGGCAGACTCTTCCGGCAACTTCTCTACTTCTTGGAAGGTGCTCATGTCGACTTTCTCCTTCTTCAGAGTGCATTGAATGATGCCTGTTCCATCTCTAAGCAGGAGAAACTGGATTCCACCGCTAGACCTCTTGTGGTGAACCCAGCCGTGCATTCGAACAGTCTTTCCGTCAAACTCTCCAAGAAGTATGCGTGAGACATCTACGAAATCCATAATGGGTTCCTCTCGACCGCATTTCTGAAATTACATGAACTCTCACCAGTATTTAAAAGATGAAAGAACAGCTGCATCTGCGAATAGTTTAAATTTCTTTTGGTCTTATTATGGCGAAGTGGCTCAATTGGTTGACACGTCTCTACTAATAACAATCGCAAGTGCCTTTGCGCTTGGATTTGCACTGGTTCTGAAAGATTACATTGCTTCATTCATAGCGGGCATAGTCTTTCGCTTTGCTGGACAGATAAAACGGGGTCGAAGGGTTAGGATACTTACAGTGCCGACAATCAAAGGTGACATTTTGGAGGTTGGTCCTATTCGCACATCTTTGATGGAAGTGGGAGACGGTGAACGGTTGCCAAGCGTTCAGACCGGGAGAACGGTCAAGGTTCCCAATTTCATGTTGCTAAACAACCCTGTCCTGATATATGGAGACACGATAATCGACGAGGTGATCGCCTACACAGACTGTCCGAGTTCAGATTTGAGTTGCATAATTGGCCATATGAAGGATGCTATCGCGAGTCAAGGCCACAAAGTTATAGAAGTAGGCGTATACCAGAAAGAAGACCGCCTCGTAGTTCACGGTATCTTCGAATCAAACCCCAAGGATCTAACAGATGTTCGAAGTAATATCCTGAGAGAGTTCTTGGAGAAACAGCATAAAGAAACGAAAGTGAGTGGAGAGAGATAGTGGTAAAGATCTATATCGACAGCAATTTGTGCAAAGGTTGCGGGATATGCATTGAATTCTGTCCAAGGAAAGTGTTCGAACTCAAAGAGGAACTAAGTGAGAGCGGCATCCATCTTGCAGTTGCAACAGAAGAGGAAAAATGCACTGTTTGCCACCTCTGCGAACTGTATTGCCCAGACTTCGCCATCGCTGTCGTCGAAAGTGGCAAGCCCTCCTCTCGTAAGGGATGAACAAACCTCCTAGCATTCTCAATGCTTACCTATGATTTGACATGGCAAGTTACTCTCCTCCATTGCGGCATCTCCAGCATGCCGTTGGTTCAGAATGGGAACCTCGAAGCCTCCTCGACAAAAGACTCATAGAGTCGACCATCCATACCTTATGTTGAAGGAAGCTATGACTTGTAGCTCTCAATGGGTGGATTTCAATGAGTGAAGAAGAAACGGTGAAGAAGCTTGCGGAAGCGAAAGCATACTTGGAGAAACGCATAAGCGAACTGGAAGGGGAGATATCTAGGCTAAGATCGTTTCTCGACGTAGTGGATGTCACCCTGACTGAGAAGAGTTTCAAGAGAGCGGAAGTTCCGAAGACGCTGCCTCCACCTTTCAAGATGCCGCCGACCGTTCCAACGGCGCCGCCTCCGGCTGGGCCTGCTCCGTCACCTTATCAACAGGCCCATCCACTGAAGACGGTGACCGGCGTGTACTTGGCGGATGTGTATGTATCCGATAAGGAGTTGAAAGTGGTTTCAGCGCCAAACATGAAGTATGATGTGAACTCTCCGCCTCTGAGGGCGTTCTTGATAGGACGCGTTCTAGAACCTATGCAAAGTAAAGATAGAGAGTCCGCGAGAACGGGAGAGTTATCTGCGGAAAGGATATTGTCCTACAGAATAGAGCAAGATGGAAATCTCTTGAAAACGATTGTGATCACCAACTACGGGGACGAGAGAAGACTGCTGGAGTTGAAGAACGCTATACGCTGGACATTGAGAAGGATCTATGAGAAATCTGTAGGGACGAGTTAAGAGTCGGATGCGAAGACATTATTCTCACAGTCTTGGGCTAGAGCTTTTCAATTCTTCTGAGCTAGCCTCAAACGAGAAAAGAGCTAGGTTGGAGCGAGTCTTTCTCGAAAAGGAATTGCAACAATGAAAATTGAGCTCAGCCAAATGAAATCTTATTTCAGGAGTCGTGTTGCCAAGCGAGTCTGGACGTGGCGTTTTGTGGCTTTGCAATGCATAATCACGTCAGTATTCTTATCGATTGTCTTCGCGGATCGCGTGGTGGTGGAGATGGTCTTGAAACCTGCGAACGCTCTATCTCAAGTCAGGATATTCCACTTTGCATTCTTCAATGTGATGTCAACTGTAATCTTCGCTTCTCTAGGAGCGGTCTACTATCTTGCGAGAGCAAGTTGGAGGATATCCTTAGGCATCTTTCTGGAGGGAGTAATAGCGATCAACTTGGGGCTTGAGGACTACGTCTACTTCATACTCTTTAAGGAAGCTGTTCCAAGTCTTCTCCCTTGGTTAAACTGGAATCCGGTATTCCTGGGAACAACCTACGTGACAAACGTTACAGGCGCAGGACTGCAACTAGGTGTAACGATTAGCCTAATTCTGATAGGGACGATCTGGATCACGCTGAGAAAAGAGCTGTCCGCCTCATAGACTAGGAAGAAAGAGCTAGCATAAAGTGAGCTGTAGTGGAGAAGTTCGGACGATACGCTTTTCTTATCGTTCTCATCGGAATCGTTTTATTAACAGCGGGTGCGATAGAAATCTCAAGGGGTCCTTCATCTTCAACAATCTCCCGAGAGATCCCGACTGTAACGCCGTATTCGGTTTCCAGCGTCGAGAATAGGACAAGAGAACTCGAATCTGGTGAGTTCGTTGTTGGAACAGATAGCTACAACAAGAGAAAGCTCGTCGTCGACTTGAGGAATAAGGACCCTGAAAGCGACCGGGTAGTGTACTCATTCAAGGTGAAAGATGGAAGTATCAACGTGTACATTCTTGACAGCGGAAATTACACACTATGGGCAATGGGGCTTCCTTACCTTGCTGAGGCGAGGTTGGACGATGTCCAAGAGGAGACCTTAGAGTTCATCCCAAAGTCTTCTGGCATATACTACTTGATATACGACAACTCCTCCTCCCCTGATCCAGAGACAAGCAAGTCAGTTTCGGACAGTGGCAGGGAATTTTGGACGGCGACTGCGGTTGAAACGCGATACAGAACCGAGTATAGAACTGAGGTTAAGACGATCTATGACTACGGACGGGTCTACTACGGCTACGCCGCGTTTCTTCCAGGATTAAGCCTATTCTTGTTAGGGAGTGTTCCCATATTGAGAAGTAGCAGAAAACCTTCAGCGTTGACGAGGCAACGCGTCCCAGAGATGCCGACTCGCATAGAGGCGAAGCCTCAACCCACAGTCAGAATAATTCCGATAGAGACTTCCCCTTCGATGGATGATAAAGTCTTTGACTATATCGTTGAGCACGAAGGCGTTATTTCCTTAAGTCGAACTTCCGAAGAACTTAGAATCTCCATGGAGGAGCTGAACGCTTCAGTTGAAAGATTGAAGAAAGAAGGAAGAATAGAGTAGCATGAGTGCTCACAATGGAAGTTTGAATGAAGCTGCGGCCTTCTTCTAACCCTTCATATTCTTGTAAACCATCGGATTCATCAGCAACTTGACAACATATTGTATTAGGTTCATAGAAACCATGTGAGAGCCCTTTTCGCAGGAGACGAATCCTCAAACCAGATCTGAGGAGATTTGTAAATGACGAAGGAAAGAGTTTCTAGACGTGGCTACTTGAGATACGCAGGCGCCGCAGTATTTGTCGGAGCTGTCGCGGTGGCTGGCTACGGAATCTACAAGATGAGCAAACCAACAATTACGCCCACACCAACGCAAACTATAACGCCTACGCCAAAGCCGACGAAACTGTCAATCGCGGTCTACGCGTATGCAACGACGGATGTGGTTGTCTTCTGGGATCCATCTGAAAACTCCCCCTACTCGAATGAAGTCGTAGTTATGAATAATGTTTACGAACAGCTAGTTCGGTACGACCCACTTCAGGACAAGTATGTGCCAATTCTATCAAGCGATTGGAAGGTCTCTGATGACGGATTGACCTACGACTTCAATCTGAGGAGAGGAGTGAAATTTCATTGTGGACATGACTTCGACGCAAACTCTGTGAAATACTCGATTGAACGAAACCTGAGAGGCTGGGACGGGGGCGGCCCAAAAGGCGCGTCCTACATTTGGAGCCCAGTAAAGCAGATTGAAGTCATAGACGACCATACTGTACGTTTTGCGTTGCAATCCCCAGCGGCTTTACTTAACGTTGCCTCTGCTGCGTATTGCGCACATATGTATTGTGCGAAGTGCACTGAACAATATGGGCATGAATGGTTCTACGAGGGGCATGACCTCGGAACAGGACCTTATCTGATTGAGAAGTGGGATAAGGAACTGGATCAAGTGACACTAGCGAAGTTTGAGGATTATTGGGGTGGCTGGCCGGGGAAACATTTTGACAAGGCTGTTATCAAGTCAATCCCTGAGTGGGCGAAGGCGAGATTGCAACTTGAAGCTGGAGACGCTGATGTCGTTGACCGTTTGCCGTTTGAAGATTTTGAAGCGCTTGAAAAGGTTCAAGGGATCGAGATAGTTCGAACACCCGCGTACCAAAATATGTCAGGCTTCCTCAATACGAAGAAGCCTCCGCTTGACAACAAGCTGGTCAGACAAGCCATTTCATACGCCGTTCCATATCAAGACATTGTAAACTATGCTATGAATGGCTTCGCTCGTCAGTCGAAGGGACCTGTGCCGTATGGCATGTGGGGGCATGCTGAAGAAGTGTTCCAGTACACATACGACCTAGCGAAGGCTAAGGAGCTGCTTGCGAAAGCAGGTCACCCGAAAGGAGGGTTCTCACTTCTCTGCACGTACAATGCTGGAGACGAATATGAAAGGCGAAGTGGCGAACTGCTGAAAGCTGAGTTGGCGAAACTAGGGATAACGTTAGAGTTAAGAGGAATGCTATGGGAGGAGCAGTGTCGTTTGGCGACAGCAAAGAAGCCGAAGGATAGACAAGACATCTTTATGACGTATTGTCGGCCTGACTACCCAGATCCTTATACTTTCTTGGGGCCGATGTTCCATTCCGAGGAAACTATCGTCTTCAATTTCGGCTACTACAGCAACCCTGAATATGACAAGCTGATAGACGAAGGTTCTGACATCGCTGGGACAGATAGGGAGAAAGCGCTCAGCATGTATGTTGAAGCGCAAAAGAAGCTAGTCGAGGATGCGCCTTCAATATTCTTCTTCGATCAGGAATATGCGCGAGCCAAGAGAACAGCTTTACGGGGCTACGTAGATAACCCGGCGTATGCAGATGTGGTCTTCTGGTACAATTGTTACAGAGAATAGTGAGACGCAATGTGACGCGTTGGCGTTTATCCAAAAAGGATATTTTGAGGGGTTGCATAGTTATCCTTAAAGGTACTCGGTATGCCTAAGCGTTCGCGGTCCAAGAAAGCTGTCAGCCCTGTTATAGCGAATGTGCTGATGGTAATGGCTGTTTTCGCATTAGGGACTATATTGTTTGCTTGGGCGACGTCGAGCTTCGGAATGTATCAAGGCGGTGCTGGCGTCTGGTTCATCAATAGGGGTGACGCAATGAAGGAGAGGTTGGTCATAGAGTGCGTCGATTTCACGGGGGCCTTTCATCAGTATATGGGCATCTATGTTCGAAATGTGGGAACGATACACTTGAAGATAGCGGCAATCTACATAAACGGAACGATCGCGTCCACAGTGACTCCTTCGTTGCCGGTGACTGTGACGGTTGGTAGCGTACAACTGTTGAATGTGACTCTCTCTTCCCCTCTGCTGCCTTGGCAGAAAGGAAGCGTTAGCACGGTCATGATTGCAACCTCTAGAGGGAGTAGCGCGACTGGTGCCTATAAGCCCACGTAGATTATACTAGTCATTTGCGGGCTTCTGGGTTTTATATGCCTTGATATGTCACGAGGCTTAAATATGTGCGTAGGTGTATATTTGATGGGAGAAAAGATTGAAGTTCCCTCGGGTCGATGCAGTTCATGCACTGGGGCTACTTCTACTTCTATTGCTCTGCGGGGCATCAACTTGGCTGGTTAGCGCGACCTCCCCCGTGATTCCAGAAATCGATGTTCCGGGAACGATCTATGCAAACGAAGCTTTCATCGCAATAGTACGTGTTACTAGAGATCTTACAGCCTTGCCTCCAGTCTATTCACAAGCCACCGGCCATTTTGTGGTAGACCATGGCGTCCCTAGCACATTCGACATACCATTTGGTTACGCGGCTTCTTGGGAAGGATCGTTTACGCTGTCGTTAAGTAGCGGTAGCCACACACTGGATTTTAGCGTTGACTATGCCCTCGACGAGGACTGGATAGATGTGCAGCACGCTAGCGTCGAAAGATCCATAATTGTTCAGACACGTCTTCCAAGTTACACTGTGGAATGGCTGCAGAAACCTGACGGATCGATTCGAGCTGGCAAGATGATCCAATTGAGATTTTCAATCCGAGACGCATCAGGATCATTTGTGCAGAGCGATGATGTTCGAATTGTAGTGGAAGACGCTCAGCACAGCATGATCGCAGAAGCTGCCTGTGGAAGGAGGAGTAGTTCGATTCGCATTAACGACAACAGAGAGTACTACCGCTGGTATTGGAAGACCGAGAAAGACCTACCCGAGGGAGATTATTCCGTCATCGTTCTGCTCGATGGCGCCAACCTCAGCGATAACTACGTTACAATAGCAATAGTTTCCTAGATTTCTGTGTAGACGCAGATTGATCAAGGGGGCTTAGAGCAGGAATCATAATGAATGCTATTGCTGGGGAGTTTGATTCCGGGTTATTCAGGTTTTCCATAAGCCTTGGAAGAATGGTGTATATGCTATCTCTTTGACCCCTCCCAGCAGGTGAAAAGTTGGTGGTGCGATCTCGTTGGTTGCTTCTCTTGGCAATCTAAAACATTGGCTTCTCCCATATCTGGGGAAAGGCAGAGCCCCTCCTATCCCGCAATCAAATCAGTTCGAAGCAAGACATAATGTAACATATTTATGTGCCGAAGTATGCTATTTTACATGTGCCAAGATGTCAAAAACGACGATGAGCGCTTGGGTTCTATCTTTAGGCCTTCTCAAAAGGAGTGAACGATAATGTACAGAATCGCTGGATCTAGACGTGGAATAAGCACCATTATTGGTGCGGCTTTCTTCATTACGATAATGCTTCTGGCTTTTAATCTAATGCTTTGGCAGGTAGTTCAGCAGGACTCTTATCAGCAAGGCTTGGACAAGATGGCTCAGAGGGATAGAGACAGATTAGCAGAGGGGCTCGAGGTAACCGATGTCTTCTTCACGGTATCCGGTACGCCGCTGATAAATATTGCGGTTCGTAACACAGGGGGCATCAGCATTAACCTAGTCCGGATATACTTTAGCACTTCGCCTGTCACTGTAGTTGAGAAAGGCTCTGGAAGCCAATACTATTTCACAGGAGGATTCTTGAGCGTTGGCGAATCCGGAACGATCGAGTTATACAAAACCGGAGGCACAACTCTCACCTCGGCAGGAGCCTACACATTGACTTTCGTGACGGAGCGCGGCAACCTCTTCACTTCATACTATCCGAAGACGAGCGTGTTCCAAAGTAGTATGGCGTATACGTTCGGGTCGCTGAAGACGCGTTACGCTTACTCCATTCCGAGTGGCGGCTACATAGCCTACGCGGCATTTATCGCTCAGTGTCCATGGCAGAACGCAAGCATTCCTTGCAATCGTCTAAGCGATGTGAGCAACACCCCTCCGGACGATCCGCCTAACATAAAGAAAATTAATGAACATCAAGACTACTTCGCGTGGCAGATTCGCATCCTCTTCCGCAATATTGCGGTAAACCCGATCTATGTAGGAAATTGTAGCGATCTCTTCCTGATGTCCACCATATTTCAATACGGTTCGAATAATAAGCAATTCCAAGTGAACGTTGCGGCACAACTCAACCTCTCTCAATCCAGGGTGACATCGGACATGAATGTGCTTTACGAGCAAGCTGGAACCAGTACAGCAGCTGGATCACAGATAAGCCCATGGTCTGCGTCGAGCTTCATGGGCCGCTACTTGAAACTGGCTTCAGGGGACTATGCGTACCTAGTCTTCACTGTGACTGAGTACTATTGTACATTCATTAGTCCCACTGAACAGCTTAAGTACACTCCGTTCACATTCACTGGCACAGCTGGCTTATCAAGCCCAGTCGAATATGCAGGAACATCCAACTTCTATTGTGGAGCAATATTGCTGGACGGATTCCAAGTTACAAGACCCGCCTGAGTTAGAAGATCAATAGAGGCGAAGTGGCAAAGGGCTTCTTTCCAACGATTCTAGCAAGATTGTTACTCATAGAAGGAAGATCGTTCCCGTGACCGAGTTTCCTACTAGTCGCTCGTAATCGTTCGTAGGAAGATTGACTGCTTCGTGTAAGGACCTATTCGCAACTGAACTTCCATTTGATTATTTTCTGTACTTAATTCTTAACACAGTTGGCAGCGGATACCTTACATCCCACTGGGTTGAGAAAAGAACAAGATGAATACTCGAGCCAAAACAATCCTGGCGTTAACGATTTTCGTTTTTGCCAATTCCGTAGCGATGGCGCTGAATATCACCCCTTTTGTTTATGGCAGCCCCGCTGCGGCTTCCGTCACACCATCAAAGAACTGGGGGATATTTGTCGGGACGGTGGGCAACTTGAACTTTACAATCAATCAGACAGGTATAGCTGTCAGAATAAGAATACCGAGAGATTTTCTACAGCCGGCGCCTTTTCAGTGGCCCGAAAACCTAACGACTTTCCTCTCCTCAACCATCACCAACGACTACTTCTACTATGTCGTCAAGGACGAGTCGACTATCGCTCCTTACGATCCAGAAGCGCCTATACGCGTAGAAGTTCACAATCCTGGATATGCAAGCTTCGCCCCTCCTCAATACGTCTTCATGAATGAGCTTGAAGCACCAGGAATCGCCGGGACATACAACTTCACAATCTATATTGCGACAGCATTGACGCCCAATGGAGAACCTGATTTTCCAAGTACGCCCACAGAGACGGTCTCAATTCCAGTGAGTATGCGTGAAGATCCATCAAGCGTCACTGGCTATATTCGCGAGTATTCGGCGCTCGGAGCCCCTCCGATAAGAGCTAAAGGAATTGTTTACGCAACGGAAACAACAACGGGAGCACGTGCAAGAGCTTACGTTAACCCGAATACAGGGTTCTTCAATATAACGGGATTGTATACAGGTACATACCAGCTTGAAGCCTCAGCGGGTTATTGTGCAGATACTGGCTACGCCTACATAATGACAAAACTTCCCACAACGATCAGTCTAACTCGCGGGCAAAAGCTTCTGAACGTGAATATCACGCTGACGAGAGGCTGCATAATAAATGGGACAATCTTTTGGAAGAATCCTCTAAAGGAACATATCAACTCCCTGGATCATCCTTGGCTGAAGAAGCTGAACATCAACATCTTGAATTTCACCGCTGAAGCTTATGACTCAAACGGAATCCTTAGGGGAAGCTATACGGCCACTTCGCAAAACCTCCCGCGAGAGAACTTTGTGATCTACGGATCAGAGTATGAAGGCTTACGTCCCGACACGTACATTGTGAAGGTTTGGGCCTTCGGGTATACGCAAGGTCAAGTCAATCCAACCTCTATAACCTTCAATTTTCCAGGCACTAGATCCACTATTCTCATTGAGCAGATAACAGGGGCTGTCATATCTGGAACCATAGTCTTGCCTGAGACGCCTAGAACGACGGAGTACTCGATGTTCCGATCGAGTACAGGCAGATTCTTCGGAGGAAATATTCTAGCCGAATCCATAGATGCTGTCGGAACTCTCTACGGGCTGACAATTCTAGATAGAACTAGGCCCGATGGCGAGGTCACATATGCAGATTCTTCATCTGTCAGATTCTACATACTTGGGTTCAGTGAATTCTACAACCAGACCTTCTCCGGGGTTTGGAAGCAGAGAGACCATGGGCTTCCAGCAGGCGTGTACGACATTAAAGTCTGGGTTAGAGGATACCTCCAAACATCAACCAGCACAGTTCAAGTGCCTGAAGCAGGGAACACAACAGTTCGCATAACTCTCGAGAAAGGAGCCGGAATTAGAACTGAGATCGCGTCTTTGGTTCCGAATCAGGATACAGGAGAGCCTAATTATGAAGCTAGATGGCGTTTCCTTTCGAACGTCTACTACCTAAGAGTCTACTATTATGATGTCTCAACAGGGACAGAGGTAGGCTATGCAGAGAAGAAGGTTCAACTCGGCGCAGACGTTACGCCCACAAGGATGAACGTAATCTATTCTGGGAACAACTGGCCTGTGAAACAGATGATCTACCAAGGGTTTATCCCATCAACGCTGGCTTTGGCAAGCTATAGCGTCAAGGTCTTCACATACGGCTATGTTCAGAGGAAACCAGTGATAGCTTCGACAAGCCCTGGCTCAGCAGAGTACAAATACGTCCCTGTCCTGAGAGCTGGAATGATAAATGGAACCGTGACATTCAAGAAGGATGATGTCCCGACAAATCTTGTTGAAGATATGCTTACCAGAGTAGACACAACATCTAATGTCACGGGCTTTCTGAGTGGGGGTCAAATCCTTTCAGTGCCGAATGGAAGTCCCGGCTTCATCTACAAAGTGTACGGCTTTACAGGTGGAGATCGACACTTCTTCTATGTCGCTCCAGATGGCACAAGATTGAGAGATTACGGGCTTGAGAACGGAACCTATCTGGTAAATGTTCCAGAGTTTGGGATCAAATGGAGGTTCATGCAGAGAGCTGAAGTGTATGCCTTCCTGATAGGGCTGGGCGTGAATTACACGGCGGACTTTGATCTTCACCAGATGGGCGTGATAGAAGGGACGGTTAAAGGTTATGATACAAATATGCAACTCGTACCATTGTCTTGGGTTGAGGTTAGATCAGACTCGAGATGGACCCCAACGATGGACGGATACTATCGATTATTCCTGCCGCCAGGGAGTTACTCGATAACCTTCTCTGAACCCGGCTATCTTGCTCAATCTATCGATAGATCCGTCGTCGGAGCAGAAGTTCAGACTCTTAACGTTCAACTCAGCCAATCAGGTTCTAGATCTTTAACGGTCGCTTTAAATGCGATACCGATAGTGTTCACCAGTGGACAAATGTCCTACGTCCTCAAGGCGACTACGGTCGGTGAAACCTCAAACTCATCCCTCACGTATTTATGGTCTGCAGATGGAGGATCCTTTAATTCCACGACAGGAAGAGTGGTTATCTGGACAGCCCCGAACAGAACTGTGCGACTGACCTATACAGTGACAGTGACCCTTCTGGTCTCTGGAAATGAGGCCTCTAGGAAATCGATGGTCTTGAGAGCCGTTCCCATACCAGAGTTTCCTTCAGCTCTACTGACTTTGTTGAGCGGTCTCGTCCTTACATTTGCGACTTACGTCTTCCGTAGGCGTGGTCCAGCCGGACGAGGCTGATTTCATCTCCTAGCTCTTCTCGGAAGATAGATACAACAACAGCAGTAATAGTTACTCATAGTTTCGAGAAGGGCTCTCCGAATGTTCGTCTTCGAGCCTTTCACAATCTCTCTGTTCACGGAGAATGAGAGTCTCCACCTTCTTCAATTCGTTCAAGCTTGACATCTGCTTTTCAACCGCAAGAGTACGACACAATACTCTTATTAGAACTGCACGATAGTTGAATCTTTGTTTCACAGGCTGAGCCACATGTCAAGCAGAGTCCTTCAAGCTTGGACGGACAAACTCTCGCTCACGATAGGCGCGACAGTATGGATCATAGGGGCTCTTGCCACTGTAGTGCTTCATCCGCCTTGGTTGATAGGAGCAATCTTGGCACTCACCGTTCTCTCTGTGGGTATCATCGTCTTATCGGAAAGATTTCTCAAACGCGAGGTTGACGCAACAGCCTCGAGAGTGCTCTACAGGCTTCTAGGGAATCCGCACGGGGACCAATTGTCGAGCATCCTACCTAGGTCAGGCGCACGAGGGCTCTCTGTTGGCTTATTAATCAGGCTTGGACACGAATTCTGCAAGACTGAGAATCCAAACTGCTGCGCCTGCCCAGCGTTCAACCTCTGCAACTACGCTCGACTCGCAGGACGTTAAGGAATCGTTGACTACCCTTCAGTCTTGCTTCGAGTTAGGTACCATCTCACGCAGCTGATCATGATCGTCGCGCCAAGGGCTGCCATGAAGAAGACGATGACCATACTCGAAGTCACAGCTCCGCTAGAATAGCTTGAGAGAACGTAGCCGCAGCCAACCATGAACACTCCTCCAGAAACGGTGCCCAGAAACCTATCGATGCCCTGTTTCAACGCGAGCCGAACACAAGCCAAGAAGAAGAACCATAAGCCGAAGGTGTAAGCGGAGAAACCGATCGCTTGATAGAATGAACGGTGGTTTGCCAGAAGCATGTAATTATTCATAACATCTTGCACAAAACTTTTTGCCTCAGACGAAATGCTTGGATAATAGTACCATGTTACAGCGGCAACGATCAACAGTGCTGCGAGTGAGGAGAGGCCGAGAGGATCGCTCTCCCGCTTTATCTGCAGAAGCGCTACGACTAGAATAATTACGATAAGGCTGAACGAGACTAGAGCGAACATCGTCAAAGCGTCCATGATCAAACCCAAGGTTCCGACTATTTCTCCACCTCATTTAATAGCGTTTGGTATTAGATCGTCGGCCCATCAAGCATGACTATAATATGCTTTGGATCGGCTGAGATTCTTTGCGTTGAAAAGATTCCTCAACAAGGCTTAGCCCATATCTTTATGGCGCGGGCAGGTTCCGGTCGAGTTGCAATAAAGATAGAAATGCATAGCCTTTAATCAACGATAGCGCTTGAAAATCATGACGACCTGCGATACCTGAGGCTGTCGAAACTCCTACCGAAGCTCGATCCACTCGAAAAATCCGAAACCTCTAATAGCCTGCGGAAGTTTCCATTCACTTGATGATCTTGTACGAGAAAGAGCCGAAGGCGCCTGAAACAACCTTCGGGACGATAATAGTCTTAGCGGCGATTATTCTTCTACTCTTGCCTTTCGTCAGTAGTTTCAACGAGTTCTTGACATCACTGGTCATGAGTTTTCAGCTCTACACCGTCATCCATAACGTTGTCGTGCCCATCGAAGTCCGTATGGTTGGTGCGATATTACAATACTTTTTCGGCATCCAGACCAGTGTTTCGGCCACTTTTCTGTATTTGCATGCTGGCGGGCGCTCAATTAGCGTTGTGATAGCGTGGAATTGTGTCGGATGGCAATCGCTCGTCCTTTTGGGTTTCACGCTTGTAACAGGTTTGCAGGGCCCCTACACTCGTAGAAGCAAGGCTTTATGCGTCGTCCTGGGAGTTGAAGGTATCTTCCTTCTAAATCTCCTCAGAATCGTTTTGGTCGTTTTACTGGCTTTCTACTTCGGTTACCTTCCAGCCGTGGTCTTTCATGACTATGCCGGGACAATCTTGATTTTGATATACCTTGCCCTCTTCTGGCTGTTCTCATTCAAATATGTGTTAGAAAGGCAAGCGGCTAAGGGAATGGAGCGAAGCGCTGTTGAAGCTGAAGCAGCATAGCCGAGGATGAAATCTCGAATGTTGCGCAGAATGCGGACGCACCGAACGAGAAAATATTGCTAATTGTCGTGCTGACTGGTGTTCCGGATCTTTGATAGTACGTGTAGCCAGATCCTCAGCTTAAGGATTACGCGCCAAAGGTTTGGTCAGCATTTATCAGACGGCGGCGATTAGCTCTCTGACAAAGGCTCATGTTTCTAGATGAATATTAAATGTGGGCACAGAACTAACGAGCTTAGCTTGAGTCCAGCACTATGGCCGCTATTTCGCTCGACATGACTTGGAGCGGCGTCCGGTTTGCCCGCTCACTTTTCTTTTCATGAATGTCGGCAATAGTGGAGCAACGAAAAGCGCTAGCAACGCATACTCTGGCACGAGGAGATACGTGTCGCCTATTCCCGAAGTGCTTGCTTTCATAGTCAGGAGCTTGTTTGACGGAGCGTTGCAATAGTATGAAAGCTGAATGTACTTTCCGCTTTGAGAGGGTGCTGTGACCGTTATGGGTATGTCATATGGGGAAGAAGAGGGAGGGCTAACGGTAGCCGATCCCATGTTTGTTCCAAGGGATGTCGGGCTCGAAGACCAATAGACAGTGACCGTGATGGTCTTTCCGCCGGGATAATTATGAGAGCTGTAGACTAGATGAAATGTCCATGTACCCGAATCAGCGGAACTCAGATCGTATGTAATGTCCGAGGCCCAATAGTAGGTATTGCCGCCCACCAAATCTTCTGTGGTAGTTCCGGACTGAGCTGTCTCGGACATTGTGCCCGCACTGCCAATTGATGTGCCACCGTTGTTGTACAAGAACCATTTTGTATTAGACGGGATTGCGCTTGCCTCTGGAATGGTTGTTGAAAGAATAGTCACAGCCACGATAATGCCTGACATAGCCGCTAAGAGGACCAGACCTATTGTTCCAAATCCTTTCAATGGCTTGCGCGAAAGTACACTGGAGAGCTTCGCAAATTCTCGAAACACACGCTTCTTCTCATTATGACTGTCTGCTTGGTCTTCTCTGGAATGTTTCATTTCAGCGGATTCAGGCGACTTTATCTCGTCCCTCTTCTTTGCCTTGGCTCTCTTTCGAGGCATAAGCTCGCGCCAAATTCTTCCCAAGCGAAGTTTCGTCAATGCCTCAGTGATCTTTCCAGTCTTGAGGGTTCTGATCCAAGTCCCGCCCTCCTTCTTCTCCAACAGACCCTTCAATGAGGCATACGCTTGAAACGGAACAAGTATGTATGACATGACGACGAAAGATAGAATGCCTGTGAAGTCTCTCTTAACGTTCTTCTCCAAGAAGAGGCCTGCCAACCCCATAAACGGTAGAGCGAGCAGGTTGCTGAGGAGCAGGGACCAGCCGAAGACTTGAGTCCAGAATGGCAAGTACTGATGCATCGTCTCAGAGAGGAACCAGAAGAAAGTGCCGATTAGGAATATGAAGGACTGAATGTAATACGGTGCGTAGTAGGAAAATTCAAGTTTCTCTCTAGCTGAGATCTTAGGGGACCTTAAGACTTCCCAGAAATACTTCTTCGCGTTGAAAGTGTGTCCTTCAGCCCATCTCATCCTCTGTCTCGTTAGCTGCGGTATCGTTGAGGGACATTCAGCCGGAGCTTGAATGTACGGCGTATATGAAACCTTGTAGCCGTCCAAGTACAGCCGTAGAGTAAGCTCCCAGTCCTCTGTCATGCTCGTAGACCAAGCGTACTTCTTGATTATGTCAGCCTTAATCATGAAGACGCTTCCAGCGATCATCTTCATCGATCCGAAAAGTTCTTGTGAAGTGCGTTCGATGACGTAGCTGCTGCTGTATTCAGCTCTGATACCTTTAGTAAGCCAATTCTCGCCAGCGTTAAGATAGTGCCACTGGTAGCCTTGAACAACCGCCAATTCGTGTTTCTGATACCACTGCTCCAGCTTCTCAATTATTCTTTGATAATCATCCTTGCTAACTGTTCCATTGTTGCCGTTCGAATGGTTGTTTCCATTGTTCCCGTTATGATTACCATTCGTATTGTTCCCGAAGTAGGGAAGAAACTGCTTGATAATATCCGGAGGTGGCACAAAATCAGCGTCGAAGACCATCACGTACTCGGCTCTAGAATCCATCTGTTTCAGAGCCTCGTTCAGCGCCCCTCCTTTCCAGCCTTTTCGCGAATCCCTGTGACTTATCTTCACTTTCGGGTGGTCTTTCCATTTCTTCAGTATCTCAACTGTTTCATCTATCGAGTCATCTGCGACTATGACCTCGTAGTTCTCATAATCTAGGCTTGTGCATGCATTCAAGATTCTGTCTGCGACATTCTTCTCATTATAGAAGGGCAAATGGATCGACACGAAGGGTTGATGATTGTTTCCATTTGAATTCTCGCCATTCTTTCCATTCCCATTTTCCTGCTTACTCCCTATCTCAGGAGATAGCGCGCTTTTCGATCTCAGGAAAGCTGCGAGATCGGCTAGTCCAAGAACAACTGGTTTCAGGAAAATACTCTTGAGTCTTTCCCCGATCTTGGCTGCAACATCTCCTTTGGTGAGGCTTGTTCTCTCACTTCGAATTATGGAACCAAGTGGCTCCAGCGGATTTCCGCCGTCATGCTCAGTCCTCTTGGAATTATTGCCGTTTCCATTCTTGCTGAATCCATTCCCATTCAGGTGATTGCCATTCCTGTTAGCGACCTTGTTCTTCCCGATCATGACTATGGCGACTGACAGGTAGTACTTAGCCGCAAATATGAAGAAGAAAAGTCCGAATGCTAGGCTAATCGAAGCGAACATTTGTCCTAGCTGGATCGTTTTGTTTCCTCTCCTCGGCGGCTTATCCTTTTGCTTCTGTACGATACGTGTATCAGATACATCAGTCCGCGGATATACGCCGTACACTATGGCTACAGCAACGCCCTATTTAAGCATTTGCGTACATCTGAGCGTCAACCGGTCCAGTTTGTCAACTCTTATATCAGTAAGCTAACCATTTGACTCTGGAACGCGAACATGAACAAAGATGCTGGGCCTCTGACCGATATTAAGCGACGTTTTGCAAGGGATTTTCTAGATGTAATCGTTTTGAGGCTAATTCAAGTAAAACCTGGATGGGGCTACGAGATCATGGCTGAAATAAGGAGTACTTTCCAAGTCAAGATTGGGGCGGGGAAGATTTACCCTCTGCTAGGCAGTCTCGAGGCGAACGGATTCATAAAGAGCCGATGGAGCTACGAAGGGCGGAAGAAAAAGAAGCTTTACGAGATAACACCGCAGGGAGCAGAGTTACTAGAGTCAGTCAACAACTTTCTTAAGGAACAAGTTTCAATGCACGAGCTTCGTAGAAGAATTCTCGTCTAGGTCTCTTCGAGCACCCCAACAAACTTCTCAATATCCTTTGTGAAAGGATGCTCAGGATTCTGAAAAGCCAGGATCACAGTTCTGCTTGTTCTGAGGACATCACAATAGCACGGTATCATTCCGAATATCGGAATTCCAAACATCTCCTTCAGTTGCTTCGACAAACTCTCTCTGTCACCCTCAGTTAGAGGTGATAGACTGGGCACCGAGTAGGGAAGAAGAACCTTGTTAAGGAGAATCCCCGCCTTCTTCCCGAACGATTCGTAAAGGTCTTCTATCATACTCCTCGTTCCCTGCACATCGATCGCGTCCATCGTAGTGACTACCACGACTGTATCAGAGCTCACAACCGCGTTAACCGATGCGTACTGAACTCCTGGACTGGTATCAAATATTATATAGTCGATCTTCTTTTCTTCGAAGAGTTTTCTTAACGAGAGGAGCCGTTGAAGGGCCTTCATCTCCCACTTTCTGTCCTTCATCGACATCTCTCTGATGCCCAGCATCGAGGGATCAGCCAACCCGACGAAGAACTTGCCTTTAGTATTGTACCTCTGAGTTAGATCGTACAAGACATTCTCAATTTCACACTCTCTATTTAAGAAATTGTTCAACCAGTACTCAGGCGAAAGCTTGAAAACCACGTGCATAGTCGGCGCTCTAAAGTCAAGATCTAGAAGACACACATTCTTCCCTTTGTTCGCCAAAACGGCGGCTGTATTAGCGGAGATTAAGGATTTCCCGGTGCCCCCTCTACTCGAATGAATCGTAACTATCTTTCCCATACGTTTCATCTCATTTTGTAACGTAGAAGTAGACTTTCTTGCCTTTCCTCTCTCTTTGAATATGCTTCATAGCTACTAGCTGATTGAGGTAATTGCTCTCCACAGCCCTCGCATGTCCAGTCTCTCTGGCTACGTCAGCGGCAGTAGCTCTTCCCAACTTGGTTATCATAACCGCGGTCTTCCTCAAATGATCTGGGAGAGAAAGAAGAGTCATTACATCTAGAGCCTCGAGCGAAATTTCGTTCTTCGCTTTTTTTTCCTCGGTAGAGCGAAGTGGAACTGTCTTCTTCTGAGATGCAAGGATTAAATCGACTTTGCTAGCTAATGTCTCCAAGTTCTTACTCAGCTTCAGCAAAGTCTTCGAAATGTTCTTCTGCGACAAAGTCTCAGCCACTGAGTGATCTGTCGTGCATGTCAGGCGTACAATTCAGCATTGTATGGAAGCCTAAGCTATTATACCTTTACGAAGTTCAAAGAGAAATGACTTCCCCCGGTCATAGTTAGGGCGTCCCTAACTTCAGGAGCCGCGTCGAAGAAAAAGGAGAATAGACTTTGCAGTTAACTTGCGCTCTTCTCGGTCTGCGGTGGCTTCGCCTCACTCTCCGTTGTGGCTGTGGTAGGAATTTCAGTTTCTAGAGGCGCCGGAGGTGGAGTAGTAAGCATAGTCCAGCCGATCCACATGCAGATGACAAGGACTGCTAGCACGGCTAGGAAGACCGGGATCGCGACAGCCCACCAACTCAACCACGCTAAGTAAGGCGCTAAGTAGGGAGCAAGGAAAGCCGCAACGTATACGATCGCAACTATGAGCCCTACTATGAGAATTATACCTCCATAAGCCTGATCTCTGCTCACAAATTACCCTCCGCCTAATCTGTTTCATAACCCTAAACAGCATATAAAATCTTTGATAGCCTCGGTAGAGTGCGCGAGAATCCTGGAGCAGGACGGGTCTGGAATCTAGATTGCCTTGTAGCCTGGTCTCTCGCTCACTAACCTGGGTACGGTGAGGGCCCTGTAAGGGTATCCCGTCGTCTCTTTGAGGAAAGCTTGAATAAGCGTCTTTATGTTCATTTTGATTTGAGCGTCTCTTGCACGTACTCTGACTGGGTAACTCTTCAACCTCATCTCCTTTTCCCCAAGCACGAGAATGTATGGTATCCAGCTTATCTCTGCGTCTCTAATCCTCTTCGATAGACTCTCTTCCCTGTTATCAACATCCACTCTAACATTTGCTCTCTCCAGTTGAGCTAGCAGTTTCTTCGCGAGCGCCAATTGACGTTTATTGATCGGGATTATTCTGACTTGAACCGGTGAGAGCCAGACAGGAAGCATAGGCTTCTTGCCTCGCTCTTCCATCTTCGAAGCTTTATCCAACACTGTAAAGAGGTAGCGCTCCACTGTTCCCAAGAGCGCCGTGTGAATAATGGGAGGGTAGCGTTTGACCCCATCCTTGTCGGTATAGGCTATTCCGAATCTCTCCGCGTTCCCCATATCGATCTGGAATGTCGCTATCTCACGTGGACGCTCCAGTTCGTCAATCACAGTATACTCGACATTTATAACCCAGTAGTATATGCCGTCTGGAACGAAGTTTAGCAAGATCGGTTTTCTCTCTACTTTCATGAGCTCATCGAAGAATTCTCTATTCTTCTCGAAGAAGCTCTTTGTCGTGTTGTATATTGACACATAGTCCCGATCGAGTTTCCTAATTTCCTGATAGATCTTCTCGTGGACTTTCATAGACATTTCTTTTGCTTCGTCCAGATCCTTGCAGTAGATGTGAAGGTCGGGCATGTGAAGCTTTCTAACTCTAAAGCAAAGCAGCAACTCTCCGCTTTGTTCCAGTCGGTAGCTATCGGCTACTTCAAAAGTTCCGAATGGAACATTTCTATAACTTAACGCCCAATCTTTCACCATGGCAAACTGTTGATGGCAAGCTGCATATCGCATAACGAATCTCTTTTCATCCACTTTGACTTCGTATAGGCGAGATCCAAAGAGGTCCGCATGCTCTTTGACGGCTTTGACCGAGAGATCGAACATATTTGTCCCTCTGACTTGTAGAACTGGGATGCGGAATGAATTTGCAACCTGCCAAGAGTAGTCCCCTATAAGCTCGAAAATGAGCGTAGCTTCAGGTCCATACCTCATATGTCCGACGTCTGAGTAGGATTCCCACTCTATACCGAACTTTTTGCAATAGCCGATTAGCCTCGGTTCGCCACCCGCAAGACCGATCTTTAACGCTTCCTTCTCTACCAGAGCCAGGAACTCTTTCTCATTCGGCTTGAATGGATAGGCGTCCGGTTCGTAGATCTTCCCGTCAAGACTCAGAATCTTGTATTCGGTCTTTACTGGCACAGCTTCCTTCTTAGCTTCTTCAATTACTATTGTTCGGGACAATTCTGAAAGCGGATGGCCCTTGCACCGGATTTCGAAGCTCTTGTACCATCCGAATGGGCTTCTCTTGACGTCATATCCTTCATCTTGAAGAGAACTGCCGAGTCTCTGAAGAAGAGGGATCGCGTACTCTTTCGATCCCAGATCACTCGAAAGATGAGCGTAAGGATAGACCATGATGCTCTTGGTCTTCACCCATCCTGCTACTTCTCTAATGGATTCCGCAGCTTTCGCAGCAATCTGGTCTGGGTTCTTTTCATCTGCTTTCTCCACTGTACAGAACGCGACAAGCACATCGTCCATGGCGTCTTTCCTTTTTGATTCAAAGATCGGCTCCGGCTCTTTTACAGCCTCATTCTTGACCTCGTACTCGAAATGGTCAGCGTGAATCAAAAGAAGTCGCATCTTTTTCACAACCTACTCTGCTTCATCATCTTCCACTTCTCGATCATCCTGTCCTTCTTCAATCTCTTCTTGAGTTCCTTGTAATGTGCTCGGCAGAGATAACCCCTTCTAGCTCCACCGATATTTAAGCCCGCTTCAGTGACTCTCTCCGGCGATATCGACCTGGCTGCTTGCTGATCACATCCGACAACGTTGCAGCGAACGCCTTTCTCGACCTTGCCCATTTTTATATCACAAGCCCAGTAATGAAGGAATACATAGTGAATTGCGTAATTAACGGTTTTTGGAGAGACATATAATTATGAGTCTGAAGAAATTTCGAAGAATCTTCCCAGTCACCAAGAAAATGATCTACCTAGACCATGCTGCAAACGGTCCTTGCCCAACACCGGTCTCGAAGGCCGTCCAACAGTTTCTATCCGAATGGTCCGATCAAGGAATCGACTGGATGAAATGGTATCATCACGTATCGAGAGCCAAGAATCTCTTCTCCAAGCTTATTCACGCAGATCCTGAGGAAATTGCTATGGTTCCGAATACCTCCACAGGAGTCAGCCTAGCAGCAGAAATTGTCTGTGCTGGTCGAAAAGGCAACATCGTCCTAAATGACTTGGAGTTTCCCGCAAATGTTTACCCGTGGATCGCAAAAGAGAAACAGGGCATAGCGGTTCGCTACGTGAGGAGTAAGAAGGGGATAATTTCAGCAGAAGACTTCGAAGGACATGTTGACGAAGATACAATCGCCGTGCCCTTAAGCCACGTCTCATATGCTAATGGTGTCAGGCATGATGTCGAATCAATCGCGGAGACTATTCACAAACATGGCGGACTCATGGTCGTTGACGCGATACAGTCTGCCGGCGCCATAGAGATCGATGTGAAGAAGCAGGGAATAGATGTGCTGACATCCGGTTGTTCCAAGTGGATTCTCGGACCGCATGGGACTGGGTTTCTCTTCATTAGAAGAGGGCTAATCGAGACATCTCAACCTACGCTGATCGGATGGCACTCCATAGAGAATCCTTTTGATTTCAACTTGAGGCCGCTGAGGCTTTCGCGAACCGCGACGCGGTTTGAACCGGGAAACCCAAACTTTCTAGGGTTTGTAGGAGCTAGAGCTGCCCTCGAATTGCTTCTAACCATAGGCCAGAAAAAGATAGAAAAGGAGATACTTGAATTGACTGGCTACTTGATTGATGAAATCAAGAACCTTGGCCTAGAGCTCACCACTCCGGCGGATTCAAGTCGACGAGCTGGGATAGTTAATTTCAAAGTTCGGGATTTGTCAGCGGCTATGAATAGGCTTCGAAGGAAACGAATAGCTGTTTCTTCAAGAGGTGACGGAATAAGAGTGTCGCCTCACTTCTACAATACTATTGAGGAACTCAATTCTCTAGTTAGAGTTCTTCGTACAACGTAGTTCATGTCTTCGTAACGAGAATTACGGTGAGGTTGACTGGTTTGCTAACAAGGCTGAGGAAGGAGGTCGAGGCAGCTTTAAACCTTCTCGCGAAATTCCTTCATAGTCTTGGACTGAACCCGTTTTCATTGAGTCTGCTGGGACTCATTTGCGCGTTCCTATCAGGTGTCCTATACTATACGCTCGCGATACGGCCTTGGATTTCGTGGGTCGCGCCAATCTTCTTGTTGCTATCAGGACTATTCGATGCACTGGACGGCGCGATGGCAAGAGTGTACGGACAGGTTACGAAGTTTGGAGGTGTAATTGACTCTGTTTTCGACCGCATCGGAGAAGTGTTTGTATATTGCGGCATAATCTTAGGCGGCTTGTCCTCACTCTTCTGGGGACTCGTAGCATTAGTTGCATCGCTAATGGTGAGTTACGTTCGTTCCAGAGCTGAAGCTGCAGGGGTCAAAATGGAAGGCATAGGGATAGCTGAACGACCCGAAAGAATAGTAGTCCTAGCCGTGGCGACCTTCATCAGACAGATCGAGCTGGGTCTAATAGTAATCGGCTGCCTGGCGACATTGACTTTGTTCCATAGAGTTTGGCGTGCTCGGGTAGAGCTGACGTAATGCGACCAGCAAGTTAGGTTCTTTCTCAGACCTTTTCAAATTCTCGACTATGAAAAGTAGGGTTGAGAAGGAAGAGAATGCTTATGGCTTTATTCGCGGTCGCGTCTCTCTTCACGCGCCCTTACCTTAGAGACTCCAAAATGGACTGCACATGACACGCAGTAGTGTTTCACTACAGGCTGTCTGGCGATATAGGCTCCTTTCGATCTAAGCTCCCTAGCTAAAGACGGGTCAACCAGGGAAACCCATTGTGTGACGCGTTTCGCCTTATCCCGAGGAACCTGCATGCCACAATTGCTACATTGAACAAGTTCACTTCTTCCTTTTCCACCCTTACTTCTCCCTCGCGACTTCCTCTTCTTGCCCAAGAAGATTTCACATCTCCACACCTTAAATCAACCGAGATTGCTTAAAACATTGCGGTACCCCGTGAGTGCGGAACCAGTTTGTACGATTTGGTCACAGTTGGACACTTCGCTTTCGATTGGATCGTAAGGAAGACCCTCAAATCGAGATGGACGCTCGGAGGCCCCCCAACCTATGTTTCCCTCTCTGCAAAGGCTCTAGGTGCAAGCGTCTCATCCATATCGAAAGTCGGAGCAGATTTCTCTGATGAATATGTATCTTGGCTAAGTCGAAATGGAGTTGATCTTACAGGGATGAAGAGGTCAGATGGACCCACAACGAGGTTCAAGATAACATACAGTGATGCGACCAGAACGCTCAAACTTGTAGCGCGGTGCGAACCGATAGGTATTGAAGATCTGCAACGCGAAGTCAAGACGAAGGCCATCCATATTGCGCCCATAGCCAACGAGATCTCCGTTAAAGCGGCATTGAGTCTATGCCGTTATGGAAAGCTAATTTCACTCGATCCCCAAGGTTTTCTTCGAAGCTTCGATCGAAATGGCTACGTCCACCCGAAAAGATGGCTTGACAAGACCCTTCTCAAAGAGGTACATGTTCTGAAGGCTTCAAGCAGGGAACTCTCCCTGGCGACTCAGATGAGAGATTTGAGGAAAGGTTTGTCGAAGGCAAGGCGTTTGGGACCGAGAATCTGTGTAGCAACGATGGGAGCGCGGGGCGTCCTGCTGCTTTCGGAAGATGCTTCGTACTACAAAGTGCCGTCATACATGTCTTCCCAGGTAGTCGACCCCACTGGGTCAGGAGATGCATTCGCAGGTGCATTTCTAGTAGAATACATCAGGACCGGGGACTCAGTATGGTCAACAGCCTTAGCGTCTGCTGCAGCGTCCTTCGTGGTGGAAGGTGTTGGCCCCTCTAACTTCGGCACTAGACATCAAGCTGAAGAGAGGGCAGCAAAGATAATAGAGAAAGTCAAAAAGATTTGAGCGAGCGAAACTTGCCTTCCTGTTTCAGTATGCTCTAGCGAAGTATGCTACCTCTCGAGCCTCATTCCCGCAGCGTACGCATTTGGAGAACAATTCTTCTCTTTCAAACGGTATAAGCCGAATATCTGCGCCAGTCTCCTCTTTGATCCGTGTTTCGCATGCTGCGTCTCCGCACCAACATGCCTTGATGAAACTCCCGTCCTCAACCATTTCCTTGAATTCATCATAGCTGGCTGTTGTCTTGGTTCTCGCCTCAAGGAAGCCCTTTGCTCTTTCAAACAGATTTCTCTGTATCTCACCAAGTATCCTGCCGATTTCATCGATCAATCTTTCTTTAGGTATCGGCACTCTATCAAATATGTCTCTTCTAACCAGAGTTATCTGTTTCTTCTCAATATCTCTGGGTCCTATTTCAATTCTCAAAGGGACGCCCTTAATCTCCCACTCATTAAACTTCCAGCCGGGCGTGTATTGCTCTCTGTCGTCAACATGCACAGTGAAACCTCCTTGGCGAAGTGAGCGGGAAACCTCTTCAACCTCTTTGCAAACTAGTCTCTGCTCATCGTCAGTGTAGTAGATCGGGATAGCAACGATCTGCATAGGCGCTATTTTGGGAGGCAGTACGAGACCTTTGTCGTCTCCATGCACCATTATTAGCGCCCCTATTGTTCGCCATGAGACCCCCCAAGACGTCTGCCAAGCATAATGTTCCTTCTCATCTTTCCCAACGTACTTTATACCGAAAGGAATCGAGAAATTCTGTCCAAGGTTGTGGGACGTCCCCATCTGAAGCGCTTTTCCATCTGGCATCAAAGCTTCGAGGGTTGTCGTGTAGAGCGCTCCGACAAACTTGTCTCTATCCGTCTTTCTACCAGCCAGAACAGGGATCGCAAGGACGCCTTCCAGCAGTTCTCTATATATGCCCAAAATCAGCATGACCTCTTTGTCGGCCTCTTCCTTCGTTGCGTGAACTGTATGCCCCTCCTGCCATAGGTACTCGCTTGTTCGAATGAAGGGCTTTGTCATCTTTATTTCAGCTCGTAGGACGGAGTTCCAGAAGTTGAGTAGGAGCGGAAGATCCCTCCAGCTCTTAATCCATTTTGAGTATGAGTCGTAAGCTATCGTTTCGGAAGTGGGTCTCACCGCTAGTCTGTCGCTTAACTCCTCATCCCCAGCATGAGTCACCCAGAATACCTCGGGAACGAATCCTGAGAAGTGCTCAGCCTCCTTCCTTAGAAAGCTCTCAGGTATCAATGCTGGAAAGTACGCGTTCTCGTGGCCTTCTTCCTTTATTCTTCCATCTATGAACTCCCTGATTTTTTCCCAAATCGAATAGCCGTAAGGCATTAGAACCATGAATCCTTTGATACCTGCATAATCGGCAAGACCAGCCTTTGTTACGATTTGCGTATACCACTCAGAGAAATTCTCATTCTTCTTAACAGATATTCCTATGTCCTTACTCATCAAAAACAACTCCGCTCAAACGCTTAGATTTAACCTTCAAAATAACAGTTTTAACGCGCAGAATGATTTTAGCGAGATGGAACCAATTCACCTTGCACCTTGAGTCTCTTGGAGGAGAATCTGTCCAGTATTTTCATTTAAAAGGCTTTTGTTGAATCCGCAATTTTCCGCTGTCAGTTCACAAGCGTCGTGAGAACTAGACATCTGACAGATCTTATCACAGCTTCACTTGTACTCTTATGGAACAGCTTGGCTACCCCGCCCCTTATCTTCCTCTTCATCATTAGAACGAATGAATAGTCTCCTTCATTGGCTTCAGCAACTATGCCTTCAACCTTATCCCTAGCAACGACGACTCGTACAACCGCATTGTAATTCTGGGTTCTAAGCCAATCCGCTACGGGGAGAAGTCTATCCTCAGCTTCAGTCATTTCATCTTTGAAAGGATGCGTGTTGACGGGCGAAGTTCTGCTAGGGACTTCGATCACGTGGAAAAGAACTATCACAGGGTCTTTGAATACGGACAATGCGTGGAGCGCGTGAGCTATCTTCTCACGGTCGACAAATGAGGAGATAGGAATCAGTATCTTTACCGGGTGGCGTTCAGTAGAATTAACCCCGCTACTCATTCAGATATCAACTTGCCTTCTCTCTTGTGGGTGTAAATAACCATCGCTGTAACCGTGCTTCGTATCCCATCGATTTTCAAGATCTTGTTCTTAAGGAAGTCTCGGAACGATGAGATGGTGTCAGTTGTTACCAGAGCTACAAGGTCGTACTCGCCAGTCACCTCGTAGATATCAGTCACTTCCGGAAGTTTCACAAGTGCTTCTGTTACCCTATCTAGTTCTTTAGACTCCACGAAGATGTTAACGAAGGCCTTTACGTTTCTAGGCATTTGACTCAACTCTCCTAATTACCATGAGCTTTCCAGGATATCTTGAAACGATCGCGTGAACCGAATCTATGCGCTCTTTCTCTATATCGCTCTTTAATGTTTTTCTCTTTATCAAAACGATCATGTCGTTTTCATCTGACTCAGCTTCTTGCTTCAAAATCTTCTCTGTAGGGCCCACTTCTACCCTTACTCTACAAGCGTATCCTTTTGACCTGAGTTTGCCGGCTATCTGGCCTAGTTCTTCAACCGACTCTCGTTCGCTCATCTTAATCTGTTCGTATTGCTTCACCTCCTCCAACGAAAGTCCTTGGTCACGAGGATCCAGAATGTTCATGAGTGTAATTCTGAAACGAGGGTCGAGCGCTTCTCTCAATGAGGAAATGACGATATCCTCCTCTTCAGGGGTTCTCACCAATACAAGAGCGTTCATCACATAGCCTCCGGGTCGAATGGTCTTGCCCGTTTCATTGGAGGTGACTGGAAGTTTCAGCATCCTTCTATATATGATGAAGCCTGATACTCCGATCAGAATCCAAAGTGTACCTAGAATCCTTCCTCCGGGATGGTATGCAAGCACTAGTAACCATATGATCGCACATGAGACGAACCCTAAGACGCTTACGACGGGAATAATCAACAATCTCGAACCAAGCTTAACCTTCAGATCTCCAGGGATCTTCCATGACCTGTAAGCTTCCGGCTCGGTATTTCTCAAGACTATCAGACACATGTTCACGACCACATACGACAGGAGCGCACCGAAATTGTATAGATCTGCAACGAAATGTAACTCGCCGACAGACGCTAGAACTGCTGCGATAAGACCGAAGACGAGAATAGTCCTGTAGGGAGTTCTGAACTTTGCTTGAACTTTATAGAACCACTTGGGCATTAGTTTGAATCTTCCCATAGAGAACACTATTCTGGAAACGCCTATAATCCCAGTATTCGTCGACACATAGCAGATCGCGAAACCTGTAACCGCGACAAGAGGGGCTAAATAGCGACCCACGACTGGGATTGAACCGGCGATGGCAGCCATCGGGTCAGATTGTGCGGCCGCTAGAGATTGCCAAGGCATCATCCCCATACTCAAGACTGATAAACCTAGAGCGAACACTATTACAGATACTATCGAGAGCTTATGTGCTCTAGGAACCCACTTGTTAGGCCTCTTTGTCTCTTCAGCAGCTTGAGCTATAGACTCTATCCCTATGAAGGAAGTCATGGCTAGAGTAATCCCATAGACGAAATTTTGGTTTCCTATTCCAATCTGTGGAAGAACATAGGCGATGTTCTGGAATACTGTATCCGCCCCCAAAATCGAGATCTGACTCAAGAACCTTCCGAGACTGAAGGCCAGCACGAATCCGAAGATCAACATGACTGCTTCCACAAACAAATCGAAGGATACCAGGATACTGTTAAACAAAGATGACTCTCTTATTCCGATAATATTGATAAACAGAAGAATCCCAACAAGAAAGAAAGCAAGAAGACCGATGTAACGGAAAGTTAATTGCCAACCTAAGATCAGGACTGAGAATTCGGCGCTTCTCAACCAAGGAATAAAGTAGGTCACATATCCCGCTGTGGCTATTGAAAACAAAGCTATGTCCACGGTATAATCAAGCATCACAGCCCAACCTGCGATGAACCCTACGAGATCATTGAACGCCTTCATCGCGTAAACATGTGCGCCACCTGCGTAGGGATAAGCTGTTGCGAGCTCCGCATACGCCAATCCCGTGCAAATGTAAGTAATCGAGGCGATTGCGAAAGCGAGAGGAGAAGCTCCAGCTGCGTAGAAGGCCACGAGGCCGATGGCTACGTAAATGTCTGCGCCAACATCGGCATAACCCATGCTGAAAGAGCCGTACCATCCAACCTCTCTCTTCAGTGCCTGTTCACTTTCTTCTGGCATGACTCTCTTCTCTCCTACATGGATTCGCGCCGGCAGCACAACCGCCGCGAGAGGCAGTGAGACGCAACCGTATCTATTAAGCATATACAGTCGAATCTAACAGAAGCATAAATAATCTCCTTCGAACAACCATTCTCGTCAGAGGCATAGCAGTGCCGGATGGTAGAATCATGAGACCTGCGGATCAGCAGCGATGGCATGCAATGAATGCGCGAGAAGTAATGCAGTCCTTAGGAACGGGTCTCGACGGTCTCACCGACAAAGAAGCTAGAATCAGACTTGAGAAGTTGGGTCCAAATGAGCTTAGAAAGGGTAGAAGAATATCCCCTCTGAAGATTTTTGTAGGTCAATTCAAGGAGTTCCTAGTTATCATACTGATCGCCGCAGCACTCGTCTCAGCGGCTATCGGAGAAGCCGTTGACGCAATCGTCATTTTGGCTATAATCGTTGCAATAGCTGTTCTCGGTTTCATTCAGGAATATCGAGCTGAGCGAGCGCTGGCAGCTCTAAAGAAAATGGCAGCGCCAACCGCTACGGCCAGACGCAACGGTAAGGAGAAAGAGATTCCTTCCGGAGATCTAGTTCCAGGAGACATAATTTCCTTAGCAGTAGGCGACAAGATTCCAGCTGATGCAAGGATAATTGAAGTGCATAACCTAGAGGTAAACGAAGCTTCCTTGACTGGTGAGTCGACGCCGGTAGAAAAGCACTCGAAGATCATTGCCAGCGACATATCAATCGCAGATCGGAGTAACATGGTTTTCGGGGGAACCATTGTCACTTATGGGCATGCTCTTGCTGCGGTCGTCTCGACAGGTATGAGCACTGAATTCGGAAAGATTGCGAACATGATTGAGTCCGCTGAGGAAGCGAGGACGCCTTTACAGACGCGATTGGAACATGTCGGGAAGTGGCTTGGAATAGCGTGCATCGTCGTTGTCGCTGCGGTTTCACTTCTAGGCCTTATACAGGGGTACGGATACTTGGAGATGTTCGTCTGGGGGGTAAGTCTGGCTGTCGCCGCTGTTCCCGAAGCTCTTCCAGCAGTGGTCACGGGAGCTCTGGCGATTGGAGTACAACGAATGGCCAAACGAAATTCAATAGTGAGAAAACTTCCAGCGGTCGAAACGCTCGGTTGCACTACAGTAATATGCGTTGATAAGACAGGTACGTTGACGAAAGGTGAGATGACGGTCCGTGAACTATTTCTGAACAGCGAGACTATCCGCGTTACGGGGACCGGGTATGAGCCTCGCGGCGACTTCCTCAAAGAAGGAGTCGATGTCTCTGATAATCGAGACATCAGATTCATGCTCCAAGTGGCTTCCCTATGCAATGACGCTAGACTTGAAGAGGAAAAAGGAATCTGGCGAGTCGTCGGCGATCCGACAGAGGGAGCACTGATCGTAGCCGCAGCCAAGTTGTCCATATCGCAAGAAGAGATAAGGAGACAATATCCCCGCATAGGCGAGCTATCATTCACTTCTGAAAGAAAGCTCATGACAACGGTACACACGACTCCTTACGGAAGAAAGATAGCGTGCGTCAAAGGTGCGCCTGAAGTCGTCTTGGAAAAGAGCAAGCACCTGCAGAAAGATGAGGCTCAGCTTGAGCTTAATGACGGGTTGAAAAGAGAGATATTGCAAGCCAACGAGAGAATGGCCGCCAAAGCACTTCGAGTTCTCGCAATAGCCTACAAAGAAATGCCTGAAGAGATTCAGAAGTTCGACGAAGAGTCTACAGAGAGAAACCTGACATTTCTAGGTCTGGTGGGAATGATAGATCCTCCTAGAGAGGAGGCGAAGCAAGCTGTGGAACTGTGTAAGCAGGCGGGGGTTAGGGTTGTAATGATCACTGGCGACCACAAGCTGACTGCTACGGCAATCGCTCAGGAACTAGGTTTGATGGGTGGCACTCAACTCGCAATGACTGGAGACGAACTTGATAAACTAGGCGACAAGGAGTTCGCCAATATCGTGGAAGATGTTGCGGTTTACGCTAGAGTATCTCCGGAACACAAGCTCCGAATAGTTAAGGCACTCAAGCTAAATGGTCACGTTGTCGCTATGACAGGAGACGGAGTTAACGACGCACCGGCCCTGAAGAACGCAGACATAGGCGTATCCATGGGCATAACAGGGACCGATGTATCAAAAGAAGCTTCAGACATGATTTTGACTGATGACAATTTCGCCTCAATAGTTGCAGCCATGCAGGAGGGCCGAGCCATCTACGATAACATAAAGAAATATCTGGCGTACCTTTTGTCCTGCAACATCGGCGAAATACTCATAATGTTCTCAGTCAGCTTCATCAGCTTCATCCAGAATAGTCATATACCCCTTCCTCTGATCGCTGTTCAAATACTATGGGTAAACCTTGTAACAGACGGTCTTCCAGCCCTTGCGTTAGGAGTGGATCCTCCGGACCCTGATATTATGCAGCGGCCTCCTCGAGACCCGAAGGAGAGCGTATTCACCGCTAGAGTGAACCGTCTGATAGCGGTAGGCGCTGTCACTATGGCTCTCTTCACAACACCTGTCTTCCTATCCAAACTTATTCTTGGCGAGAAAGTAGCGCGGACGATCGTTTTCACGCTGATTGTCATGTTTGAAATGTTCAACGCCTTCAATTGCAGGTCAGATAGGCATTCTTTAATGAAAGTTGGGTTCACCAAAAACAGATTTCTTTTGATCGCTGTGGCATCTTCGATTCTGCTCCAAATAGCCGTGATATACATCCCGTTTCTACAGGTAATTTTTGAAACAGCACCCCTAGGTATGTATGATTGGGCATTGGTGATGCTGCTTTCGGCAACTATCATATTCACAGTTGAGGCTTCAAAGAGAGTAGGCGTGGAGTAGAGCGAAACAAATAATTGCCAGGTGTAACCGTAGGAACTTGTGAAGAGGTCAACTCGAACTAGAGATCAAAACGTGATTAGAACATTGAGAGTAATTGGCGACTTTCACATTCACTCCAAATACTCTCGAGCAACAAGCCTCAACATGAACATTAAGGAGATCGCCCAATTCTCGAAGATCAAAGGCTTGAACCTTGTCGGAACTGGCGATTTCACTCATCCACGCTGGTTAGGAGAAATTAAAGATTCGCTCGGGGAAGCCGACGGGAGCGGCCTATACAAGACAAGGGCAAACCCGAACTCCACTGTTTCATTCATTCTCTCAGCTGAGGTCTGCACAATATTCGAGTTTGAGAACAAGCCAAGAAAGATTCATCATGTAATTCTCACTCCCAATATAGACCTAGTTGAACAGCTGAACGACCGCCTACAGAGGCGGGGAGATTTAGACGTTGATGGAAGACCAACATTTAAAATGACAGCGCCCGAGTTGATCGACGAGGTGATAGCTGTCTCTCCAGACAACCTGATCTTCCCAGCCCATGCTTGGACGCCATGGTACAGCCTCTTCGGAGCGAACTCGGGCTTCGATAGGCTTGATGACTGCTACCAAGAGATGACCGATCACGTGTATGCATTGGAAACGGGTCTGTCCTCTGATCCTCCTATGAATTGGAGGCTTACAAGCTTAGACAGACTAACGTTACTCTCAAATTCCGACAGCCATTCAGCTTGGCCTTGGAGAATAGGCAGGGAAGCGAACGTCTTCGAATTGGACAATCTAACATACTGGGAGATCATGGACGCCATAAAGACGAAGAATCCTCGAAGGTTCAAGTTCACTATAGAGACTAATCCATCGTATGGAAAATACCATTGGACAGGCCATAGGCAATGCAACATCTCCATGCCTGCAAGCGAAGCGATCTCGCTTGGAAATATCTGTCCGAGATGTGGTCGAAAACTAACTAAAGGGGTGGAGCAAAGGGTTGAGGAGCTTGCCGACCGTCCCGTTGGCAGAAAACCCCCGAATGCGATCGAGTTTACTCATTTACTCCCTCTCTCTGAGATAATTGCGACGACTATCAGTGCGGAATCCCCTTCCTCACTGAAGGTTTGGCGCCTCTACAACATGTTGATCGACAAGTTTCAAGACGAGTACTCCGTACTATTGGACGCTTCTAGAGAAGAGATTGCCCAGGTAGCTGACGATAGGATAGCCGACACGATAATCGACGTTCGAGAAGGCAGCGTCAAGGTGACACCGGGATACGACGGAGTATATGGAAGAATCGACCTACTCGCGGAGGACGAAACGGAGAAGCCCGAGAAGAGAGTAGGACTGGAAGACTTCATTTAGCAGATCGATCATGACCGGAAACCTCAGCGCCGTTTGCGTTTGCATAAAGAAGGAGTCACAGCCTAGCGGAGCTTTTATAAGATTTTAGTATTATATCTGCACAAAAACCGGGGCTAAACGAGGGATGTTGCTCGCCGAACGGATGAACAAGGTTCGCATCTATGTATCTAAGAGCTCTATTGATGACGTAATGTTCAAACTCGGCGAGGCTGGAATGATGCATCAAACTGAAATTAGAGAAAGCTTGAAAGACCTTGAAGGCTACGTTCATCCAATAGAGAGTTCTGAAAGACTCTTCAAGCTTTCATCAATACTGTCTCGAATCGAGATGCTAATCTCCTCCTTAAAGCTTGAGAACGAGACAATCACCGAGAAGGCCAGGGTCGAAAAATTTCTATCCGACAAAGATCTGGAGAGACTGGAGGAGGAGTCCACAAGAATAGAGGAGGAACATTCAAGAATTGTCTCGCAACTCACAGAGTTTGAGAAACAAGAGGGGACTGGGGAGAAGACAACGCGGATCGCTGAGCTTACCGCTGAGCTTGATAAGCTCGCCGCTGAGTCCAAAGTGCAGTTACTGGTCAATAGAGAACGGATCGAGGTCGCAAAGAAGATAGAGGAAGCGAAAACCAAGGTTGGAGAGACATCTAGAACCTTTGTGATCGAGGGTTGGGTCCCGGAGAAGAAGATGGGCGACCTAAAGAGAGTCGTTCAAGAAGCCTCATCCGGGTTCTGCGCTTTTGTCTTGCCAGAAACCAAGCCGCAGGAGAGCCACAAAGGCGAAGAAGTAAAGTTGCCGCCGACACTCCTCAGAAATCCGAGAATAGCATACGTCTATGAGAAAATAGCAACCGCATTCGGAGTTCCGAACTACTATGAAGTTGACCCATCGGTTTTCATGCTGTTTTCATTCCCGATAATATTTGGATTGATGTTTGGCGACGTAGGTCAAGGCTTGGTTCTTGTTGTCCTAACGCTGCTCCTGTACATGTTAAAGAGACGAAACGTAAAGACATCCGAGATATTTACATATTTGATTGAAGGTTCGCCTCTCCTAGTCATGTGTTCGATCTCAGCCATCTTCTTCGGTTTTCTATACGGTGAATTCTTCGGATTTGAACTGTACAACAGGGAAGCAGCACACTACTTTCCGGTGATCGAAGAAGGATTTCACGCAGTCACTGGAATAAGCCTCAGCCACACAATACGGCAAGCTTCTCACTCGCTTGAAGCAGCGGTATCTTCGATACTAGGCCTTCCAATTCGGATTCCGTTCCCGTTCAGCCCGTTCGACGATCCAAGTACAATGCTCTTGATATCGATTTACGTCGCTATTGTGCAGATATCATTCGGACTGATACTTGGACTAATAAACGAGGTGAAGAACAGAAGATTCAAGCAGGCCACTATCGGTCCAGGGCTTTGGCTCTGGTTCTATTGGAGCTTTGCATATCTCCTTATTCAGTACGGATCCAGGATTTTCTCCGTAATATTTGAACGAATGGACATTCTCGGAATATTCCTGGTCTTGCCTGCATGCTCAATGATCTTGGCTCAAGTTGTTGTCCACAAGATGGATGGATTTGGCCATGCTCTCGAATCACTGATCTCTTCTATATCGAATACAATCTCTTACGGACGAATTCTCGCCCTCGCTCTGGCTCACGCGGCTTTCAGCAGAATCCTACTAATGTTTTTTGAACTTGAAGGGACGTTGATGATGGTTGTGGGCTTCGTAATGTGGGCAGCGTTCACGTTTCTATTAATAATGTGTTTTGAGTTTCTGCTGTCCTTCATCCATACTCTGCGACTTCACTGGGTGGAATGGTTCCTCAAGTTCTATTCAGGGAATGGGTTTCAGTATCAACCCTTCGCCATAACCAGAAGATTCACGATTGTCTAAATCCAGATGTCCACCCAGTCTTTGATTCAAATGGAATAGCAAGAAAGCGCAGTCTCAGGAATAGCTAGTCACGGATACGGAGAGTCAATGAGCTGTGAGGGCGGAATTGTTCTTCTTGTGGCAGGCAGAGTCTTGACAACTCGGTAAGAGCGTTCTCGATGTCTTTCTTCTCCGCTACCGCCGCTTTGAGAGAGGGTTCAACAGCTTGATGCGCTGAATCGAGGCTCTCCTTATCTATCTCACCAGCCTTGTACTCCAGTTTCAGACTTACTAGGAATGATGTCAACTCAGCAACTTCGTCCGCAATCTTCTGCATTTTCTCCTTCAGTTCATGTAACAGTGATTCACCTTTCTCTCTGATCTCGATCAGCGCTGCTTTCTGCTTTCTTTGAAATTCTTGATAGACTTCCGTCGGGAGTTCTCTGTCGCGCACCAGCTCGTTCAATGCATAAACTCTCTTTTCAATAAACTTCAGTTCCTTGCATATAGCTTCCGTCTCGACTTTCCATTGTGGTAGCAGGATGAGGGCATCTTTGTCCAACATGATACAGTCGCTGGGATACCGTAGAAGTTCGCTGCCTTCGGGTTGAATTTCGATGGATCGAAGTTCACCATCAGTATTCAGTGACAGAGCTACAACTCGCCCTATCTTTCTGCCGTATATGTCCGTCGCTGCGTGACCGATTAGGTGTCTCATCTCAATTCCAGACATCGGTCTCGGAGTTCCTCTTACAAACGTGCCTCGCTTGTGGGTATGCTTGGCATTTCAGGAAATCTTTCTTTCATCTTTTGCTCGGCAACCATACTCGCTTCACTTAGAATCTTTTGCGACTCGTCGCTTGACGCGCTGATATCAAACGATTGTTCAGTTGCCTCGCCTACTTCCAAGACTACCGTTTGTAGGGATTCATCCACTTCCGCTAACTCAAGTGATATCTCTGGGAGAACGTTTTGCAGTTGGCTTTTGATGGTGTTCACTATGCCAGCTACGGGTTTCATAGTGTAAGCTATATCTCCGAACTCTTGAACCGTTTCGAGTCTGAGCGCTACCTGCTCCAAAGCGAGTTGGCTGTAAAGTGTTATCTTAGCCATTTTCCTTATTTCAGCACATTCAGTTGCGTACATTGCTGCCCGAGACGTATTCTTGGATTGAAGCGCTGAAACGCATTTGTCGTAGATGGACTTGTCCCTTTCCTGCAGTTCATATGATTTCTTTTCTAGTTTCTTGGTTTGGACTCTTATCTTGAAGAGAGAACTTGCTATTCTTTGTCTTAGTGGCGTTGGATGGATCGCCTCTTTGATTCTTCTCGTTATCGACGTCTTTTCCTTAAACAATAGTACATACCTCCTAATCTTGAATCGCGTCTACAACTAGCTCTGGCCGTCCTAGCCTTATCTCCCGACTCGCCATTTTCGCTAGCTTAAGACTATTAGTTGCAAGCACAATCGTTCGATTGTGAAGGTAATTATATCCTCGGAGAAGCGGGAGAAGAATGTCGACGGTCGAGGTGTCAAGGTCGCTCGTTGGCTCGTCAAGTAGCAGAAGGGCGGGATTGGTGGCTAACGCCCGAGCAATAGCTACTTTGCGAATTTCGCCTGCGCTGAGGCTATTCGGAAACAGATGCTTCTTCGACAAACCTATGAATTCAAGCATTTCAGCAGCAATTCTTTCTCGATCGGCATCCGAGCTGCCGGAAAATATGAGAGGCAATTCCACGTTTTCGATGACGGTAAGTTTCGATATCAGATGGGAGTTCTGAAAAACTATCCCAATATTCTTTGCTCTAATCGATACGCGTTCGCTTTCGGTTAGTTTGGAAAGATCTTTGCCGAATACTTCTACGCTTCCCTTTGTCGGAAAGTCCAGACCTGAAATCAGGTTGATTAGGGTGGTCTTGCCAGTTCCCGTCGAGCCTGTGACTGCAACAAATTCGCCTGACTTCACGGTCATATTCAATCCTCCGAATAGTCGAACAGTGCTTCCGAATATCTTCTGTAGCCCTCTAATTCTAACCGCGTCGTCTTCGATATTCACTCTCTGATCGTCTCCACTATGTTCAGTCTCGAAGCTCTGATGGCGACGTATAGCCCTCCTGCCATGCTTCCTGCAGAACCGACTATTAACGTTCTTAGGATCGATTCTCCTGAGTAGTATGTTTGACCAATGACATTTGTTATGATAGTGAAGACGTATGCGAATGCTATGCCGACGACGGACCCTAAGGTGCCTATGAGAATTGACTTTGAAAGGAAGATTGCCATCACGACGCGCTTGCCTGCTCCTAGTGCACGCAGTATGCCTATCTCTTGGCGCTTCAAAAGTAGCTCTGACATCATACATAGGGAAAGCAGGGTGGCGACTATCAAGAATGTTATGCTGGATAAAGCGAATTGATAGGTAGATACATTGCTCTCCATCGGTCGTGTTGATGCTGCGACGAGACAGACTGCGATCGACGCAGCTGCCCCTATGACTCCTAGAGAGCTTTCGACTCCAAGCTCTTTGACGTATCTGAAGAGAAGATCAGTGGTATTCATGCTCGACCGAGGCTCTACTCAGAGTTTGTTTCTTGAGGGTTTTGTATCTCATCAGCGAGTAACTTCAGGAAGTTCCCGAGTTGACCTGTCTCATATGTCTTGATTATGGATGCGGTGTATTCTATTCTCATGTTCAGATTGCGCAGTTTTGAGATTACCTTGTCGACATCGGCTTTGTTTTTTCCTACTAGGAAAATCATTCCTTCTGGCGAACCTAGAGAACTGACAACTTGGACTGTCTGGGGGATTGTAGCTATTTGTTCCAGAACTTGGTCGCGTTCCTTGTGCTCAGGAAAGCTCCCTCCAACGTATACTTGCTCACTAACTCCAAGCTTCTCAAGATCCAATGTGACTGTGTAGTCTCTTATGATTCCTATCTGTTCCATCTTGTTTATTCTGTAGGCCACAACATTTGGGTGTAGGTTCAATTTCTTGCCGATGTCAACGAAGGAGGCCTTACCGTTCCTGACAAGTTCAGCTAGGATCCGTAGATTTGTGGCATCTGTAGTTAACAAGTGGTTATTCCTTCTAAAGGGCTTTGAATGTCTCAAACCATCTGTCATAATACTTCAACATCTCCTGAGAGACGCTCGGTTTTCTCTCACTAAATATCGTTCTGAAATCTTGCATAGTTATCTGGCGGGCACTAGACTGCTTATCTGCCGGGTCGCCGAGTTCGAAGAATTCTCTGACGACCTTCAACTGCGCTGATTGAAAGATGTCTCTTATGTCGCTCCCTGAGTATCCTTCAGTCAATCTTGCCAGTTCTTCGAAGTCAATATCTGATGCAAGTTTCAGGTTCTTCGAAAGGATCTTAAACATTTCAAGTCTAGCTTGCGGATTCGGTAGCGGAACGAACACTCTCTTCTGGAATCTTCTTATGAACGGTTCGTCTAGAACCCATGGTTTGTTGGTCGCACCCACTATGTATACGTGCAGTGACCGGTTCTTATCGACGACGCTATCCATCTCCTTAAGAAACTGGTTCCTAGTTCTGATCTCTCCTCCAACCTCTTCCGACCTTATGCCTACCAGGGAGTCGATCTCGTCTAAGAAGATGATGGCTGGCTGCCCGTTCTCTGAAGCGGCTCTAGCATTCTGGAATAAGTGCGCGACATTCCTTTCAGATTCGCCAAGCCACTTCGACATTATTGAGGCAGCGTCAACGCAATAGAATGCCGCACTGATTTCTGTGGCTATGGCGGCCGCGAGCAAAGTCTTGCCGCATCCGGGCGGTCCGAAGAACAGGATTCCCCGCGGCCAGCCTAGAGGAAAGAGATCAGGCCTCTTCACGGGGAAGACAACGGATTCCTCTATGGCTCTTTTAGCGTCTTTGAGGTTTGCGATATCATCCCATCTGATGTTAGGCTTCTCAGCTATGACCAGTTGTTCAAATTTCGCGGATTTCACTACTGAGCTTGTTTCTAAAGGCTCCTGATGGGTCGTCTGTTCCTGCAACTCTTTGATTCTCTTCTGGTAGGATTCGGCATGTTCCATGTAGACCCGATTTTGAGGTGCACTGGGGTAAAGTGCGCATAGCTTCAGCAGAATCTCGACGGCCCTCTGATACTTCGAAATGGCTAAGCCTCTTGATCCTTGTCGGTCAAGTTGAATGGCCTCTGTGGCATATCTTACGGCGAGCTTTTCAAGTTCTTCCGCTGCTGACATATTTTCTCCTCTACGGAATATTAGTTATGAGTGAAAAATGGGCGGGATGCATAACCGCTGTTACTCGATCACTATCTTGCCTTGTTCCTTCAACTTTTCAACTGCTTTCCTAACGTCATCGGTGGAAGTTCCTAGATCTAGTGCGCACTGACTTAGGCTCAGGTCCCCGTCGTGAGATTTAATGTATTCATACACGTGATCTTCGAAAGATACTGTTTCCCCACTTTCAGTGACGGCTATTTGCTCGTTCTCCAGCGTCTCTGCCGGAATCTCTATCGAAGGCAACTCAGGAAATTGTTCCTTAATTTTCTGCTCTGCAATGATGCTTGACTCGTGAAGAACCTTTCTGGCTTCTTCATTTGGCAGATCTACGTTCAGGTCCTTCGTCTCGACGTTTCCGGCCTCTATGGTCAAGTCGCTCAGCATATTGTTTACGACATCGAGTTCGCTTGCAACTTCGGGAATCACTCCTGCGATTCTCCCTTTTGTTTCTCTGACCACGCCGACTATAGGCGCCATCTGAACGAGAATATCCCCGAATTCTTCTACCGTCTGCAATCTCAATATGACCTTCTCAAGCGCGAGTTGACTGCTTAGGACAATTCTCGCCATCTTCCTGAGCTCAGCGCATTCGTTCGCGTAGATCCTTGCATGAGCAAAATCTTTCGAAACTTGGGCGCCGATGCATCTCTGAAACATTTCTTGGTCTCTTTGTTGGAGTCTAGAAGACATCTGATCGAGTTTTTCTCTTTGAGCATTTAATCTGAAGAGTGCGTGAGCTATTCTCTCTTTCAGTGGGATGGGATGTACTTTCTCTTCTATCTTCTTGATTATTGAGAAAGGCATGACCTCCTCACACTTTCTCCTTTACGTGGACGACAATGATGTCGCGCGATTCCTTCGGTGTCAGGGGAGCAGAAGCAGGCGAGGGAGCTGGCGGCTGGTAGCTGACATCTGCCGAACTTTCGAGTTTTGACAGATGGTCCACGACTTCCTCTATGTCTTTCTTCTCCGTCAGAGTTCTTTCTAAACAGGATCTGATCGCCTCGCTAGCTATCTGGTAGGCGGAATCGTCGATTTCCCTCGATGTATGCAGCATCTTGTTGTTCGCTAGGAGTGTTTGAAGATCTCTAATTTGGCTCTTCAGATCTGCCAATCTCTCTTCCAGGCTCGATATTAGACCTTGGCGTCTTCCCTTGACCTCTTCCACGACGGCCTCATGTTGTTTCTTGAGGTTTGCATAGATCTCGCCTTGGAGCTCGCCAGACTTGTTAAGTTCGTCTAGAGCACGAACCCTTCTTGTAGCCAACTCAAACTCCTTTTGAAGTTGAATCGCTTCGATTCTCCACGAAGGCGTAAAAATTAGGGAATCGCCCTTCATGAGTACCTGTGAGCTCGCACATTGTAGGAGTTCTCCGTTCGTAAGTTCAAAAGCTACGGATACAACTTCGTCCCTTGCGTTCGTAGCCAATCCGATGAGGCGGCCTATGTTCCGACCGTATGTATCGGTGACCGATCTGCCAACATATCTTCCAATTTCTTCCATTCGAATGACCATTATGGATTCACCAAAGAGCGAATGTTGACATGCATTTAGTAGAGGACTCGTCGATCTACCTTTGCACGCTGGTCTCTGAGGTCTTCTCAAAGGTGGGAAGGGCTGTGGACGGCAGTTCAGGAAACTTCTCTTTCATTCTTTGTTCCGCGATCGTATTTGCTTCATTGAGAATTCTCTGCGCCTCTTCGTTTGATGTTTCAACACTGTAGCTCTGTCCAGTAGCCTCGCCTACTTCGATTACCATACCGTTCAAGGTCTCTCCGATCTCGCCGAGTTCGTATGAGACCTCGGGCATTACGCCTGCAACTTGGTCCTTTATTGCGCGGACGACACCTGCTACAGGGCCCATCATTACGGCAAGATCGCCAAATTCTTGAACCGTTTCAAGTCGTAGTGCTGCCTGTTCAAGTGCCAACTGGCATCTTAGAGTTATCTTCGCCATCTTTCTGACTTCTGCGCATTCATTGGCATACATCGCTGCCCGTGCAGAATCTTTAGCCATCTGCGCCACAACGGTCTTGTTGAATAGATCTCTGTCATGTTGCTGCATTCTCATCGAGGCTCCTTCAAGCCTGTTTTGCTGAACCTTCAGACGGTATATCGACATGGCGACTCTTTCCTTCAAAGGTGCTGCAGGATGAATCTTCTCTGTTATTCGCGTGAACAATGGTTCCTTATTTCCTCTTTCCCAATCTTTCACTATGTTGTGCGACAAACAGTTCACCTCCGCGGTTTGTGTTTGTCACAAACTGGTTTGTGTCGAATCCATTGTGGTCGCTAAACTCTTTAGACTTAATGTAAGGAATCTGTCAAAAATGCTGGGCAGCCTTCGACAAGTTTTCCATATTCTCAAGTTAAAGGGGCTTGAAACAGCCGCGCGCTTGACGAAAAAGCCAAGCATGACGCGTTCATTGTGTGGATCACAAAGAGTTTTTGCTTAAATACGTCAGAAAATGCTTAAAATCTCAAGTTTCCAAAAATCCATCGTTGGAATATTGAAACCGGTTTCCTGTAGGGTCAGTTGGCATAGGTTCATTTAAAACGATGTCCCTCCTATTCCAGCGGATTGACAAGAAGATGATTTTTGAAGACGAGTTCACGCCTGTGTTTTGGCGAAAAAGATTGGGAATAGCGGCTCAGATTGCTTGAAAGATTTTTACAGCAGACGAGCCAACCAATACTCTAACTCGAGGATGGTGTGCTTGACTGCAGTTCCTGAAGAAGCGGCGGCGGTTATCGACCAGATAAACGCTCTTCGAGATGAGATGCAGGTCCTATACGATGAGTATACAAAGCTCGCCCAGTTTCTGAGGGATAAGATAGTAGAGCTTGGGCAAAACCTCAACGACTACGCAAAGAAACTCCAGGAAGAGGTTGCTGAGAACTCCCAAAGCATCATAAAACTGGAGACAAGGTACCTGCTTGGGGAGATTGGAGCTCAACAATACTACGCTGAGAGACAAGGACTCAATGAGTGGATTCGAAAAAATCTTTCAGGCCTAGACGAAGTGAAGAACATGCTCGCTGTTCTCAGCCAGATCGACGTCAAACCTCTGAGCTCAAGTACGTCCTCTGGTTCCGAAATAGAGTCCGCTGGCGCGTCGCCTACCCCGCTTTTAGGGGTTGGCCAGGACGTACATGGCGTGAGCAGTGAGGTCAGCTACGAGACTTCTGAAGGGTCGGCGAAAAGCACAGATGTTCAAGAGATTTCGCCTAGTCCAATCGGCGAAACCGGGAAGAGTGCCGCGCCGGCGACAGGCGCGGAAGCCGTTGACACTTCGGATTTGAAGAAAGAACTTGAAACGCACGAGGACGAGCAAGTCGAAGCTAACGTGGGAGCGGCCAAGGTCGAGAGCCCTAATGTTACGATAGTTGAGTCTCCTGAGGCGAGCGCTGGGACATCCGGTCAAGCTGCGCAGACCACTGGGGAGAGGGCGGATTCTTCCGTGTCGACTCCTCTAGGAAGCGAGAAAACGGGAGAATGCGTTGCTCCTCAGCAAACGTCTTACACTAGCGTGGAGAATATCAAGGCTCTTCCTGAAGTACCCGTCGAACCTAGGTATCTCCCAGTTGTCAACGATATCCAGCCTGAAGAGGCTGAGGTCAGAGCAGAGACGCCTCAGTCGGAGTCTGAGGGGAGCCAACAAACGTATTTGGAAGGCTCGAATATCGAGGTTGTGAAGGATGTTAAACTGATGCCGTACGCCTCGTTCTACGACGTATCCTGCCCGAAATGCGGTGCAGAGGTCCCGAAGCCCATGAAGAGTTGGGAGCTCAAAGGCGGAAAATCCAAGAAGACCGTTATGATTGGTCTATTTGAATGTCAAGGCTGCAAAGTGAAGTTTAGAGAGGCTCTATCAAAAGAGACCGTTTAGGGATCTGCCTCAAATACACCCCTCTTTTTGGAACTAAGCCTCTCTGAGGTCCTTTCGGCGTGTACTCCTAGGTGCCTCGTATGAATGGCAAGATTTAAGTTGCGTTGTAGGTCAATAGTAGGGGAGTGCCATCACGTACGCGGAACATGGAGGTGAACGTTACATGACAGAAGAGCCACCGGAGTCTGTGAAACCATTTGAGGAGAAGGTTCCTTTCAGGCCAAGAGCTCCTATTCCTCCCGACACCATCCTGATCGGCAAGAAGCCTGTAATGGCTTACGCAACGGCTGTAATGATGCATTTTCAGAGCGGAGCTAAGGTGTTGACCGTAAAGGCAAGAGGACGGGCGATTAGCAGAGCTGTCGATGTCATCGAGGTCGTGCGTAGACGATTCTTTGGCGGGAAGCTTGCTGTGAAGGAGATTGCTATTGGGACTGAAGTTCTTGGCGAGGCAGCAGACACCAGAAACGTATCCAGCATCGAGATAAAGATCGAAAAGACTGAGTAGTCTACTTTCAAGCAGGGCGTTTCAAGTCCGCTAGGATACCCATCCCCAAGTTTTTAGTTCCCCC
>Ga0315280_10000575_pt1 | contig 67691 bp, 73 predicted proteins | sample YL17G06_40_MG_FD_203697 | JGI IMG/M metagenome (GOLD analysis project Ga0315280, IMG submission 203697) | Sediment microbial communities from Yellowstone Lake, YNP, Wyoming, USA - YL17G06_40 | ecosystem: Environmental > Aquatic > Freshwater > Lake > Sediment | place: USA: Wyoming | collected... | reverse complement strand
GTGGTGATTGTAACATCTTCGCCTACGGCGGATTTAATCTTTTTCTCTATAGCCCCGGGATCAGCTTGGCTTGATAATTTAAGAAATACTGTTGTGTATATATTGCCCTTATTCACAATCTGCTGGGCGGTGTTTATGGGAACGAAAACTTGAGCTCCGGCTATTCTTGCGGTTCGTCCCGTGTTAATAATACCCACGACTTCAAAATCTTTTCCGCCTATATCAATTTTTGAACCCACCTTTAAACCTTCGGATGCCGCGAATTCTTTATCTACCACAGCTGTATATGTATCAGTGTTTTGCAAATACCGCCCCTCAATTATTTCGCAACACTCGCCTTTTTCATAGTTTGGTTTAATCGGGCCGATGTCGGTAATATCCGGGTTCAAGCCGGTAATGATGGTTGGATGGCCATCTTTAAATGACAAAAATTCCAAAACGCCTGCCATTGCGGGGACATCTCCATTACTACCTAAACTATCAAAAGCCTCGGCCGGCAGGGGGTTTAAATTAGACGGAAGTTTTACGGTATTAAAAGCGCACGGTTCGCCATGCAATTGCACGAGCATATCAGCCCCCGCCGATTTCATCGGCTGCATGGCGCTTTGCTCCACACTCTGCGACACCGCTAAAACACCAACCAGAAGCGCTACGGAAAACATAATGCCAAGTATTGATAATAATGCCCGGCTTTTTCTTCTGGTTAGTTCTTTCAGCGCATATTCAAAAAATAATGAAATTGACATAAATTTTTATCTTACTTTCCACAAATTTATTTATCGGGTAGAGAAGGCGGATGGATAAACCCGCCTTCTCTGGCAACGTTTTCTTTATTGATGACATCCGCCACCACAGCCTCCATGACCGAAGCGTCCGCCACCATTTTCTGCCTGCTCTTTAATCCTTTCATTCATCCACTCCAACCTTTCATCTGCTTGTTTTTGGGTCAGATAGCCGTTACTTACGGCTTCCTGCAGATTTTGCTTTCTTGCTTCTAACATACTGCTGATCAGCGTCTGTTCGTTGATATTTTTTTCTTGGGCAATTTCCGCGACGCTCTTGCCGGCTTCACGCTCGGTTTGAATTTGTTCCTGGCTCATTCCCAAAAGTTTGGCTACCACATCAGACATCATTCCATATCCTTTTTGGATTGATTGTCCGCATCGGCTAATGAAAGGAGCTGAACTTGACGAAGTATCGGCGGCCATGACCGAAGAAACTCCAACAGCCAGCATAAGCGTTAGAGCGAAAATTCCCAGCCCGATTGTTATTTTTTTATTCATAGTTTCAGTTGTTTTTAATTTTAGTAATTGGTGCGCCGACTTTTTGATAACTGTATGTATGTTATCCACACCTTACTATACAGTTTATCAATTCCATATTTTCTTATTATGATTCTAATGTTAAGAAATTATTAAGAAAATTTTTATAATTTTTGACTGAATAAAAATTATTCTTTGTAATTACCTCAAAACAAAATTAAAAAGATAACCCGTAAAAATAATTCCAACTCCAACAATACTGGCAAAAATAAGAATGAGTTTTGTTTTCATTACTTTTTTCAAAATCATAAATTCGGGAAGCGATAAGGCCGTTACCGCCATCATGAAAGCCAAAACCGTGCCTAGCGCGACCCCTTTTTCAAAAAGCGCGTTCACAATCGGGATAACTCCGGCGGCGTTCAAGTAAAGTGGAATACCGACAAGGGTTGCCAGTGGCACGGCATACCATTTGTCCGCGCTGGCGTATTGTGCTAAAAAATCAGCCGGAACATATCCATGTATCCACGCTCCCAAACCAATCCCGATTAAAATATAAAGCCAAACTTTCTTGATAATTCCCCAAGTATAATTTTTGGCGTATTGCGTTCTTTCTTTCCAGTTTATTTTGTTTCCGTTTTCGGAATTTTTGATTTTATTGTTAAAAACAAAACTTTCCACCAAATTTTCAACTTTTAATTTTCCGATGACAATGCCTGACAAAATCGCAATTATTAAACCGCTAATAATATAAAGCAGCGCCACTTTCCACCCGAACATTCCTAAAAGAAGAACGAGGGCGACCTCGTTAATCATCGGAGAAGCCACCAGAAAGGAAAAAGTGACGCCAAGCGGAACGCCCGCTTCGACAAAACCTAAAAACAACGGAACGGCGCTGCAAGAGCAAAACGGGGTAATAATTCCCAATGTCGCGGCAAGAAAATTGCCGAGATATTTATTTTTTCTTGATAAAATATTGCGGATTTTTTCCGGCGGCAAAAACGATCTGATAATTGAAACAATAAAAATAATAACCGAAAGCAAAATGAAAATTTTTATTGTGTCATAAATGAAGAAGTTTATTGCCTCGGCAAAAATCGTTTTTGCCGCCAAGTTAAAAACGCTATATGTAAGCCAATCAGCCAATAATTTTACGGGGTAAAAAATATCCATAAAATATTATTATCCTTTTATATTTTCCTTAATCATATTTTTAATTTTTTCAATATCAGGCAATGAACCAGCCAAAGCCGGTTTTCCATTTACAGCCAAAACCGGGCTGGACATTACGCCCATTTCAATAATTTTTTGAATATCGGTGATATATTCCACTTCTGTTTTCAAATCCAATTCCTCAACCGCTTGTTTTGTCAACTCAAATAATTTTTTGCAGGTCGGGCAACCTGAACCCAATACTTGAATTTGCATAGTTTTATTCTCCATATGAATTTAGATAATTATTTAATAATTTTGAATATTTTTTTATGGTATTTTTGCTGATTGAATAGATTACTTTTAGCCCCTCTTGCCTTGATGAAACCAGCCCAAAATCTTTTAGTACTTTCAAATGATGAGAAGTAAGATTTTGGGCTAAATCAAGATATTGCCATATCTCACAAACGCATTTTTCTTGTTTTTGCAGGATGCACAAAATCTTTAAACGATTTTCTTCAGCGATTATTTTCAAAAAATCAGCCGTTTGTCCAAGGTTGTTTTTTGATTTTTTGGTTTTACAGCAATCAAAATTCATAGGGGTTTTGCGCCTGTCTGCCGAGAGGCAGGCAAATATCAATCTATATTGATATAGTAGCGAAAAGAAAAAGGGTTGTAAACAGCCCCTTATGTTATGTCTTAAACAACTTGCTTAAGTTAAAGAATTTTCTCAATATTTTAATTTAGTACCAAAATTGCGTAGTTCAGATACGAGGCGAAGCTCACCCAAAGAAGATACGGCGCAAGAAGATACGCCGCTGGTTTTGAGATTTTGTAGAATAATGCGATTGTCCAAACAATTGTCAGCCAAAGAAGAGCGATATCAGCTAGGGCCCAGCCGGGATTATGCAGGCCGAAGAAAATAATTGACCAGATGGCGTTCAAGAAAAGCTGGATGCCGAATACGCCAAGCGCCATTTTTACCTCTTTCCGTTCCCAACCCATACGCCATACCAAAAACGCCGCAATGCCCATCAAAAAATAAAGCGTCGTCCAGACGGGGCCGAATACCCAGCTCGGAGGATTTAATGCCGGCTTTACCAGCCCGGCATACCAAGTAGGAATCGCAGACACGGTAAATAACGAGCCGATAACTCCGGCCAATTCCGACGCCACAACTGCAATAATCAATTTAAAAATATTATTTAACCTCATAAGTTTATTTTACTAAGGACAATTTAAGGCCTTACGCCAACCGGCAGTTTGGGCTTCGACTTCTGTGCAAAACCATTTTTCGCCATGAGCTTCGTCAATTTGGGTTTTAGAATAAGAACCGCAGCCGGGAAGATGATAAATCTTTTCACCCGAAGTATTGATATTTCCTTTGATTAGACAAGAATTATCGCCGGGCGTTGAGGAAACAGCCGGCGCAGAAATTGATTCCGGCGTTGTCGGGCAAGCGTTCCACAATCCGCGTTTTGCTTCTCTTGCTTCCTGCTGCGCTTTCAAAAATTGGTCTTGGTATTTTATATCCGGCGGGTAGGAATAAGAATAAGCAAAACCTTGTTTGATTAATTCAAGATTTATAAAAGTATCGCCAACATAGACATAGCGCAAAAGTCGGTTATATTTATCTCTGTCCGTGATATCTTTCTCTAGCCGCACCATTTTTCCTTCAACCAGCTCTTTATTTTTATTGGATGCTTCCACTCCAAAACACTGCACTGGCTTTCTGGGATCAACGGTTTCCGGCGTATCAATACCGATATACCGCACGCGCTCTCCTCCTTCTATTTCAATGGTATCGCCATCAATAACACGCGTGATTTTAACCAGGGCATTATCCTTAATTTCATTTTTAGCCGAAGAGCCGGTTAAACTGGTTGTTGTAGGGGTAACCGCCGGCGAAGATCGGTTTCGTCCTAAACCCAGCCCGATGCCGATGCCAATAATTAATATCAGAACCCCTGCCCCGATAATCAAAATTTTCTTTGGAATAAATACGCCCATGAATTTATTATATTATCATGCGATTTTGAATTAAAGAAGGTTGGCGAGTTCTTCTTGTTCGTCCTCGTCAAACTCGTCAGGATCAAGCCCCTCGCTTTCTAATTTTTCTCTTATTTCTTCGTCCGGCATATAATTATTTACCAGATGCTGGAATTGATTTTTTATCTGAATAGTAAAGAATTGCAAAACTCCTCGTCTTGCCATCAGGCGAATGATAAAGCATTACGGACTGCGGTCGTGGAAGCGGCTTGAGTGAAAGCATAGATGGGTATTCCAGCTTCAGTAATCGGTCGGAGGTAATAGAAACACTTGGTATAGGTTTCTGATATTCGTCGGGGAAAAATGTTCTCGGCAAATCCATAATACCCTTAAACAAAGTTTCTCTTTTCTCGTTTATTGGCAAAGATTTTGAGGGAATTGTAATTTTGATGCCGAGATTCTTTATCATATTTATTAGTTCTTCTGCGATGGCAAAGATGTGATACATATTGAATCGGACATCGCGTCCGAACGAAAACGCCGTATGCTCCCCTTGATAGTCGGCGTGAATTGATTGAACCGGCTCATATCTCTCGCTGACAACATTGGCTACATAATAACCCAAGTAAAATTCTTTTGCAGTTTCATCAAAAAATATGATCCCGTTTAATATCGCATTATTATGTTTGAGCGCATTTACGATCAGGTCGAGAAATCGCTTATAATCATTCGTTGCGTTCAGAAAATTCTGAACTGCAGGAACTTGAGCGTTTCTTAGTAACCAATTGTATTGATTTCTATCATCTTTATGCTTCGTATCAGGTGCCATAAAGGACTTGGCAATGTGGTAGCAATCATCAAGATATTCTCTCAGTGAGTAAAGATAGGATCTGTATGATTTGATTATTTCACGCACTGGTATGTCACCGCCCTGCGCTTGGCGTAGTTGATCAAAAGTGATGACATCATAAATCTTGAAAAAATCCCGTAAGCTTTCCTCAATCTTATTGAAAGAGGTGTTAAACAGCGCTAGTGGATGCTTAAGACCATAATCTTGATGAAATAAAAAACGCTCCTCGATATTTGCGAGAACTTTTTCAAGCTTCGGATTTAATTGCTCGTCTGAAAATATTTTCATACGCTAAGCATAAATTTATGCTTCTGGAACCTGATAAAACTTCTCTTTGACTATTTTTATAACTTTATCGAGTTCTACTTTATTTACATCTTTACAATCATATTCATCAACGAATTTTACCCACTCATCGTTCCGGGGGGTGAAAAATCGTATCTCATCTATCGAATACGCGCTTTCATCGGGCCTAAGCACCTCCATTCTTCCACCGGCCCAGCCTTTATATTTGAGGTCTCGAATAATCTCCTCAACAAACGAAAGAGCATATTCTTTATCCTTTTTCTTTACCATATTAGTAGAGCAAGTTTAATACCTGTGGATAACTCGCTTGTTACATTTTCGGTAAATTTTCGGTATAATAATAGTATATCAATCTGATAGAAAAATACAATCTTAACCATGTATAAGACTTTAACTAAAAGGCAAAAAGAGGTTCTGGATTTCATCAAAAAGTTTGTAAGTAAGAAGGGGTATCCCCCGACCCTTGAGGAAATACGGGATGGTCTTAATCTGTCCGCGGTGTCAACTATCCATCAGCACATCGAAACATTAGTGGAAAAGGGTTATTTGCAGAAATCAGAAAATTACTCCCGGGCCATAGAGCTCAATAAAAAAAGCAGGCATTTTGCTACGATTCCCTTGCTTGGAATTATCCCTGCTGGTGGCCCGCTTGAGGCGATCAGAAACCCCGAACCAATTGAAGTTCCAAGAAGCATGCTTTCTAATAGCGGGAAATTTTATGCACTAAAAGTATCTGGCACAAGCATGATTGAAGAAGGTATATCAGACGGTGATATTGTGATAGTGAAAGAACAACCAGTAGTTGAAAATGGAGAAAAGGCAGTCGCATATTTACCAGATAAAAATACAGTGACGCTTAAGAAACTCTATCGTGAAAAAAATCGCATAAAACTTGTTCCTGCAAATAAAACAATGCGGCCGTTTTATGAAAAGAATATAGAAGTACAGGGTAAAGTGGTCGGTGTTCTTAGGAAAGAAACCTAATCAATGTTAAAATAAATTTATGACCTTAGTTACTATCCCCAGAGCATCAAAATGGGCAACCGAATATCTTAAAAGAGAAATATCGCCCACAAATATTTCTTACTTAATTCAATACGGAAAAGTAAAAAAATATGGAGAGAATGGTTCTACTCTTGTTAATTTGGGCGATCTCAAAAACTATTACGAATCTTGGAGAGGGAAAAGAGAAGTGAATTGGAAAAGACAGCTTGGAAATGACTTAAACTGGGCTCTTTCATTCGATCATCTCAGGGAAAAAGATACAACTAAGCATGTGCACCGCCTGCATCCCTACAAAGGAAAGTTTATTCCCCAACTTGTGCAATATTTCATCGATAATCACACAGACGACTTCAAGAAGGATGTATATTTTAGGCCAGGCGATATTTTACTCGATCCTTTTTCTGGATCAGGAACTACGCTTGTTCAGGCACACGAAACTGGTATGCATTCCATCGGGATTGATGTATCCCATTTTAATTGCATAATTACCGAGACGAAGTTACTTGATTACGATTTGGCAAGATTGGATGAAGAAATTAATGAAATAAAGCGGGCCATAACGAATTACGAGGGTGACAATAAGATTGCTGTATTTGAAAGTGAATTATTGGCTCGGATGGCTGATTTTAACAATAAATATTTTCCAAGCCCACAATTTAAATATAACCTCCAAAGAGGACAAATTAATGAGAGTAAATACGCTACAGAAAAAGAACGCGAATTTCTAAAAACCTACAATGATCTTGTTAAAAAATATCGCATTGAATTAAATCATTTCTCTGCTAAAAACTTTTTGGATAAATGGTATATTAAAAATATCCGTAAAGAAATTGATTTTGCATTTGAGCAAATTAAGAAAATTAAAGATGTAAAAAACAAAAAAATTTTAGCAGTTATTCTAAGTCGAACTATCAGATCGTGCAGGGCGACGACACATTCTGATTTAGCAACGCTTAAAGAACCGCAAGTAACCACTTATTATTGCTGGAAACATAGGAAGATTTGCAAGCCACTTTTCTCAATAAAAACATGGTTTGACCGTTACGCAACTGATACAATAATTCGTCTTAAAACCTTCTCCAAGTTAAAAAGCGGTTCTCATTATGCAGTAATTCCGGCCGATTCAAGATCGGTTGATATTTTAAAGGAGGTTGAAAAACGCAATAAAATTTTTTTTGAGATTCTTAAAAAGCAAAAAATATCGGGCATTTTTACCTCACCGCCGTATGTTGGGCAAATTGATTATCATGAACAACATGCCTATGCTTATGATCTCTTCGGGTTTAAACGCAAAGATGAATTGGAGATAGGTCCGCTTTTCAATGGGCAAGGCCTAGCGGCTCGTCAATCCTATGTACAAGGCATTGCCGATGTGTTAAATAATTGTAAAAGGTATTTGAAGAACAACTTCGATGTTTTCCTTGTAGCAAATGATAAATTTAATCTCTACCCAGAAATTGCGGAGAGAGCTGAAATGAGAATTATAAATCAGTTCAAACGGCCCGTATTAAATCGTACAGAGAGAGATAGAAATCCATATTCAGAAATAATTTTCCATCTTAAAGCAAAATAAATATGGCTTTATCTAAAGAACAAAGTACAAATATTGAAGAGGTTTTAAAAGCGAGCCTGCGTAATAAATTTCGAAATTATAAACCAGAGCCAGCATCGATGCCTTTTCATACACGATTACTGGGTAAAGATCGCCTCGCTTTATATTCTTTTATTCACTCGCTTAATACAAATTTCGGTACGAGTATTTTTGAGCCAGTCGGTCTTGCTCTGGCACAAAAACATTTTAAAACTGCCGCCAACCAAGCAATTGCGGGCGAACATATTAGTAGCGATGCTCAAGGTGTTATTCAAAAAATTATAGATGGCCTCACGACTGCGAAAACATCTCCAAATAAGGAAAAAGAGATTGAGATGATTCGAAAAGTTTGTCAGCAGGGTAAAATGATTAAAGTAAAGCCGACAAGAATCGATTTAATGTTGAAATCAAAAGATGATGAGTATTTTCTTTTTGACATAAAAACGGCTAAGCCAAACGCGGGCGGTTTTAGAGAATTCAAAAGAACCCTGCTTGAATGGGTTGCTGTATTTTTAGCCAATAATCCAAAGGCGGAAATTAATACACTTATTGCAATTCCATACAATCCATACGAACCAGAACCATATAACCGTTGGACAATGCGAGGAATGTTGGATTTAAACAAAGAACTTAAAGTGGCAGATGAATTTTGGGATTTTCTGGGTGGCAAAAATACTTATAAGGATTTGCTTGATTGCTTTGAGCGAGTTGGCATTGAGCTTCGAGGAGAAATTGATAAATATTTTATGCGTTATAACAAGAATAACGCCCATCATTCCTAAAATATGAAAACTATTAACCTTAACAAGACATGGGATCGTCTGACAGATGCAATTCATCGCATAAAGCCGTGTCGTGATAACTTTCTCAAAAGAAAGGCACTATTCGCATTGCAAATTTTGTTAAGTCAGTATGAGTTAGCTAAAAACGAGAAGAATAGAAAACTGATGAACTTTTATACTGATGTATTAAAAACCTATGAAAGACACAACATTAACTAACGCTCCTGAAATAAAAAAAATATTTAGAGAATACTGCAGAGAAAATAAGGCAGATTTTTCAAAAGAAAAGTCCAAGAAGTTTTTGAAGTTCTTGGAAACAGATTTTTATGATTGGGTGAGAGAAAATTTAAAACAATTTGATAAGCAGTAAGTTAAGCTGAAAATTGTCAAATTCATCAACTTGATAAAGTTATGCACATGTGGTGTAATTGACACCCGCTACTGGCTTGATATAATTAAAGTGTTGAGAATTTAATTTCCAATCGCATCGATCCAAGATTTAAACTCCCAAGTCTTCTGGATCGAGCTTGGGGGTTTAAATTTTCAGCGAATTATTAATTAACCAAACGATTACCCTAAGAGGTCTGGGTAGTTGAAGAAAGCACGAGAAGTTGTATTTGTGTTTTCTTTAGTTACTGCAGGCCTTTTCTTTTTGGAAAAAGCCGCAGAAAAAATAAGCAACATAAGTAAAAGTTAATAAGAAACCGGCTGAGGGTATTAAAAATTAACCAACCAAAACCACTTAGCCATTAAATCCCCAGGGGTCGGGGGTATCAGAGAGAATCGCAATTATTTTTTGCATTTTCTTTGAATACCACGATCTCTTTTTTCGTTAGGGGTCTCGGGAAAAGAGGTCATTGAAAAACAAAGTCAGAAATATGAGACAGAAACGGGAGCCAAACTTCCAGGTAGAGGTTGCTTACAAAGAAGTTCCAGACAAAGAAGATCGCCTGCGACAATTGTGGGATCTACTCATTTCGTTGCCCGATTCCGAAGAAGTAGAAAATAAACAAAGCCATGGCCAATATCCCGAATACAACACAAACGCCTAATATTATTTTCAACGGCCTAATGCGCGATATGACAGATACGGATTTGCGAGTGGTTCTATGCGTGGTGAGGGCGACATTTGGCTGGATAGCCGACCTTGAAACCGGGATGCGGAAAGAAGAGGATTGGATATCCCACTGGCAGTTGTCAAAAAAGACCGGCAGAAGCGGCAGGGCGCTTTCTACCGCGATAGATCAATGTATCAAGAAGGATTGGATTGAAGCGAGAGATGAGAATGGCGTCATATTAGACACAAAAGCAAAGAGAAGAGGTCAGAAGATTTACTACAGAATCGGAAAAGCAATTATTCTAACCACTTCTGAAAAAAGTTCAGAAGTGGTTGTAAGTTCAGAAAAAACTTCAAATGAAGATGGCTCAAATGAAAAAAGTTCACGCTACAAAACTAACTCTTATACCAAAGAAAAACTATTACAAAATACTGCGTCGCCTTCGGCGAACGCAGATATTCCTATGGATTTAAAAGAATTCGTTGGATGGTGCGATAAGAGCCGTCAGCGCTATATTCAGATAATCGGCACTTGGGCAGATACAATCGAACCTAACTTTACTACTAAAAAGCAGTGGGAATCTTTCATCAAAAGAAATCTTCGCGCTGCTAAAAACCTTGAGCCGTTTGAGGACGAGCGGCTCAAAAAAGCTTATAGAGAACTGCGAGAAGCAGTACGAGAAGGATGGCTTAAGAAATTCTCGCTTGAAACACTCTATAAGTTCGTAATGAACCATGAAATTAAATGAAGAACCAGAAAAAAAGAAAGTTGAGTATAACCTCGACAACGAACAAGACCGGCAAATCATAAGAGATTTTGAGGAAGAACTCGAGGCATTAAAAACCGATCCATTGGAAAGACCGCTTGATTATTACGGCGAACCAAATGAAAAACTGCCGGCTTTTGAATTGGGGGATAGAAAATTCCCCGAAAACATAAAAGCGAGGCGGGTATACACCAATGTTACCGGCCTTATTGACGCCGGCATTGTCCAGCACCTTCTGAAGATCAAAGCAATCTCTCGACGCCATGTTAATGAAGAATCGCCCGGCCAGAGCTGGGCAGTAGGCCCTGACCTGAAAGCTTACGAGGATTTTAATCAGCAAAAGGGAGCGCTTGATGAATTAAGATACAAACGAGAATACGCCAAAGAAAAAGAGACCGAAGCGTTTGACGCATTGGTTGAAAACAAAGAGGCGCTCTCAAAATCAATGAGTTTTGATCGTTAAAGCATGTATTTAAACTCACTTTTTATGGCCAAACTCAAACACTTAACCGAATATCACAAAAAGGCATTAGAGCTTAAATATAGAGGCGTTTTGTATCGAGATATTGCAGAAACGCTTAATGAGTATGCCCAAAAAAATGGAGTAAAGAAAAATCTCACCGAAAGATCGCTCAAAGATTGGTTTAGAGACGGGGGCCCGCTTTATGAAGCATACCGCCTGTACGAGAAAGAACTGGATGGGATTCATCGAGAAACACTGGAGGTTATCAAAAAAGCGGGAGCCAGGGTCCGCGAGGAAAACTTTCGGCTGGCCAACGAGATGCTGGTTGCCCTTATGGGAAGCCAAAACGACAATGTAAAGCTCGGCGCCATAAAAGAACTATTGGATCGCATTGAGGGTCAACCAAAACAATTTCTGGATATCAAGAAAACCGAGGTCGGATTAGATTTGCTCAAACATGAACACCGTCTTGAAAAAATCAGAGGGAAACAAGTTGGGCAATGAGCTGGCGGAAATTGATCGTTGGTACGATCAAGAGTCGCGGGATTTTATTGAAGAGCATCTCTATATCAAAACCAAAGATCAGCAAGTTATTCCTCTTAATCTTAACCATGCTCAAAAACTTATCTACGCAAAAATTAAAGAATCAAGGTCAAACAAAAAGCCGATTCGAATCATTATTCTCAAGGCCCGGCAAGAAGGAGTTTCTACTTTGTGCGAAGCACTCATTTTTGAACGAACCAGCCGATGGCAAAATACCAATTCACTTATCGTCGCCCATGAACCAGAATCAACTGAATCTATTTTTGCAATGTCTAAACTTTTCTACGATATGCTCGAGCCGGCCTATAAACCTATGAGAAGATACGACAACAAAAAACAAATGTTGTTTGAAAACCCCGATGATAAAACGCGGGCCATTGATCCCGGCATGCGCTCGCGAATGGTCATTGCAACCGCCGGCAAAGTGAAGATCGGACGCGGTCTTACGCTCCATTGCTTTCATGGTTCAGAAGTCGCGTTTTGGAAACAAGGCAAAGAATTGATGATATCGGTTTTACAAGCGATTCCCGACAATCCGAATACGATGGTGTTTCTTGAATCCACGGCCAATGGTCTAAGCGGAGACGGCGAGTATTTCTACAATCTCGTTCAAGACGCTATCGCCGGCAGAAATGATTTCATAATGATTTTTCTGCCATGGCACTTGATGTCAGAGTACAGCTTGTCTTTCGCGAACGAAGAAGAAAAAAGTAAATTTGCCGAAACACTAAATACTTATGAACGAGATGCCCGATCGCGCTTCAATCTTTCGCTTGAGCAGCTCAACTGGCGCAGGTGGGCGATCAAAAACAAGTGCGGGGGTGATGTTGAAAAATTCAAACAAGAATATCCGATTACGATTGAAGAAGCGTTTATTTCTTCATCAAACACCGTTATCCCCAAAGAACTTATTGAGGCCCAAAGGAAATTCATTCGCCAGCCCGTACAGGAATTAGACGGCGTTATCTATTACGAACATTTAAAATCGGATCACTATTATAGCTTGGGTGCTGATCCTGCCGAGGGCATAGGTCAAGACGATTCCGCTTTTACGGTTATAGACAGAATGACCGGCCGCGAGGTCGCTCATTTTGCGAGCAATCAAATACCGCCCGATGTGTTTGCAAAAAAGATTATAAAAACCGCAGAATATTTCAACGACGCGCTTGTGGTACTTGAAATAAATAATCACGGCCTCGCGGTCCTCAATGAATTGAGCCGGCTTGGATATATGAGCATTTTCCGTCAGCGCTACTACGACAAAGTTTCAAAAGAATGGACTAAGCGGCTCGGCTGGAAAACAACCGCGGTCACTAAACCGCTGATGATTGATGAATTTATTAAAGCATTGCGGGAAGAAGAGGTCGGGCTTGCTTCTGCCGCTACGCTTGGCCAGATGCTTACTTTTGTGCACACCAACGAGCCAAACCGACATGGTATGGGAGCAGAATCTGGCCAAAGGGATGACCGACTCATATCCGCCATGCTGGCTTGGCAGGGCCTAAAGGATTTGCCCGCAGAATTCATAAATTGGTAGCTGTGGGTAAATCAGCTTGATGGCTATGGGAAATTAGCATAGGGGTTGTGTTGAGGATAAAAATACGAGAAATTATGAAATCAGTCTTATATGCTCGGGTTTCAACCGAGGAACAAAAGAATAACCAGACCATAGACACCCAAATCCACGGGATCGGTGGAATGTTGCAGTATGCGGCCAATCACAAACTTCCTGTGCCAGATGAGTCAATGATTTTTGTTGATGATGGCTTTAGCGGCGCTACGCTTATTCGCCCGGCCCTCACTGCTTTGCGAGAATATATTAAAACCCACGATGATGTCGGATACTTCTTGGTCTATGACGCAGACCGCATTGGTCGGGATACTTACAACCAGCTGATTATTCTTGAGGAACTCAAGAAGAAAAATATTACAATTCATTTCAAAACAGGGGAATTGGGCTCAACGCCAAACGACAAACTGCTTTTTACAATTTTGAGCGCGTTCAGCGAATTCGAGCGAGCCAAAATTATGGAGCGAACCCAGCGAGGTATGAAGCGCCGTATTGAATCCGGGAAATTTAATGGCGGCAGGCCACTCTATGGATTCAAGTATAATCATACGCTTGGTAAACACGAACTCGATGAAAATGAGGTGAAGGTCGTGCGAATGATGTATGACTGGTATACGGAGGATAAGTGGAATATTCGTCAGATTCAGTCCAAGCTGTTTGAATTAAAGATTCCCTCAAAATATGACGGGTTGAAAAATACAGAGAAGAATAGAAAGCTTAAGGGTCTTAAAAAACTTCCAATGGGTTGGTGGAGCGAAGCGACTATTAGAAATATTCTTACCAACGAGGCATACACCGGCCAATGGTATTGCGGAAAAAACTATACGGTGAAGTTAGAGATTCCCAATCCTCGCACCGGCAAACCCAAAGTTCGGCAATTCAAGCGTCCCAAAGAGGAATGGTTTCCAATTGAAATACCGAAAATTGTTTCCGATGAGCAATATAAAAAAGCGTCGCTTCAAGCGAGAAAAAATCTGATGTTCGCCAAGCGATGCACCAAACAAACTTATTTATTGCAAGGACTTATTCGGTGCGGTAAAGATGGGCTTAAGTACCGAGGCCATCAAGAAAAAAGTGGCGTTATCTATTATTACTGCAAGAGCCGTATGGGCAATAACCTGACCGAGAATTGTAAAAGCCCATATTTGAGAGCTGATCAGGTTGAGCCAATCGTGTGGAATACAGTAAAGTCGTTTTTGGAAAATCCCGAGGAAATATTTAATGCTTTCAGAAACGAATCAATACTGAATGAAGAACGCGCCAAAAGCACTCAGGGCCGACTCGATTATATTGATACGGCGATCAAGAAACTTGAGACCGCGAAGAAAAGAATTACAGAAGCGTTCAAAGCCGAGGCCATGACGCTTCAGGAGTTTAGAAAAGAAAAAACTGACATTGAGTTAAGCGAAGAAAAGCTTGCCTCTGAACGGGATGGCCTGATGAATAAGTTAAACATCCAGCACAACATTGAAGCAAAAATCGATTTGTTCAAAGAAACCTGTCATAAGTTTTTGAGTAAGATCAATGATCAAAAAATAATGACAGAACGGCTAAAAAAGGATATTATAAAGCTCGTAATTGACGAGGTGGTGATCGACGGCGAGAAGTTGAAGATTTCCGCAATCATACCTCTCCCCAATAAAATTCACGAACGGGAAATTATAAAAACCGACTTCCCCGATACCTTCAACGCCGGTGCCACCTTAGGTCCAATTAACCAAACCAAGATGGAAAGAATCTGGAATAAACACAAACAAATAAATACCACTCTTAAACCTAAAGTATTCGTGGCAATGAGCGGCGGAGTGGATTCATCTGTGGCGGCTTTGTTATTAAAAAATCAGGGTTACGATTTAGTCGGATGTTTTATAAAAGGCTGGTACCCGCCCGCCATCGCAAGCTCAGGCGTTGCGGGCGGGTCCGTTGTAGATTGTTGCGAATGGCGAGAAGACAGGCACGATGCCATGCGGGTTTGCGCCAAGCTTGATATTCCGTTTATTACTATTGATGCGGAAAAAGAATACAAGCGGGAAGTGGTTGATTATATGCTTAAAGAATATAAAGCCGGACGCACTCCTAATCCTGATGTGATGTGCAACCGCCACATTAAGTTCGGAGTTTTTTTGAAAAAAGCATTGGCAATGGGCGCAGATTATATTGCCACCGGACACTACATAAAAATAAATAATAACCGACTTTTCCAGGCGAAAGATAAAAATAAAGACCAGTCTTATTTTTTATGGACCCTGACGCAGAAACAGTTAAAACATTGTTTATTTCCTATTGGTGGTTTACTCAAGCCAGAAGTAAGGGCTTTGGCTAAAAAATTTAATCTAGCGACTGCTGAAAAAAGAGAAAGTATGGGTGTTTGTTTTCTGGGTGAATTTGATTTAATAAGATTTCTTCAAAAACACATTAAACCGAAAAAGGGAAAAATTATGACTGCTGATGGAAAGATTATTACTGAACACGAAGGCGTTCAATTTTATACCATTGGCCAGCGTCACGGATTCAGTCCGGGCGGCGGTGTTCCTTATTATATTGTGGCAAAAGACATTAAGAAAAACATTTTGATAGTTTCTGACAAAGCAGGGGAGAGCGAATTTTACAAAAAAGAAGTGGAAATAGAGGATATAAATTGGATTTCCGGTAAAGCGCTAGATTTAAATAAAACTTATCAGGCGAGAATAAGATACCGCCAGCCTTTGCAATCTTGCAAAATTGTAAAATCAAATAAAATAATATTTTCAAAACCGCAAAGAGCGATAACCTCTGGGCAATCTCTTGTCATTTATGACGGAAAAAAAATGCTGGGAGGAGGAATTATTGTATGATATAATAATTTTATGACCGCTGATGAATTAAGAAAAAAGTTTTTGGAATTCTTTAAGTCAAAGGGGCATAAAATTATTCCTGGCGCTTCTTTAATTCCGGAAAACGACCCTACTGTTCTTTTTACCACTGCTGGAATGCATCCGTTGGTGCCATATCTTTTGGGTGAAAAACATCCGGCTGGAAATCGCCTGGCCAGCGTCCAAAAATGCATCCGTACCGGCGATATTGACGAAGTGGGCGATGATATTCACTTGACCTTCTTTGAAATGCTTGGAAATTGGTCGTTGGGAGATTACTGGAAAAAAGAAGTGATTGAGTGGAGCTGGGAATTTTTAACTTCGCCTCAATGGCTGGGTTTGGATAAAAATAAAATTTCTGTTTCTGTTTTTGCCGGAGATGAAGACGCGCCCTTTGACAAAGAATCTTTTGAAATCTGGAAATCTTTGGGCATTCCCGAAGAAAAAATCGCCAAGTTGCCAAAGAAAGATAACTGGTGGGGCCCGGCTGGTAAAACAGGCCCTTGCGGTTCTGACACGGAAATGTTTTTTGACGGCGTGGAAATCTGGAATGACGTGTTTATGGAATATAATAAAACCGCTGACGGGAAATTTGAACCCCTGAAACAAAAGAATGTTGATACGGGAATGGGCATAGAAAGAACGTTGGCAGTTTTAAATAAAAAAGCAAATGTTTACGAAACAGAATTATTTGTGCCATTGATAAAAGAAAATACAAAAGCAGCAAGAATTGTCGCTGACCATATTAAAGCAGCTGTTTTTATTTTGGCCGAAGGAATTGAGCCGTCCAATATCGGACGGGGCTATGTGTTGCGGCGCTTAATCAGGCGGGCCGTAAAATACGGATATAAATCTGGCATTATTGATGAGGTGATTAAAATTTATAAAAATACTTATTCTGAATTGGAAAGAAATAAAAGTTTTATAATTGAGCAGTTGAAAAAAGAGCAGGAAAAATTTGAGAAGACGCTTGATAAGGCATTAAAAATTTTTGATAGGTATGCACAAGTAAATGTTGGAGGTTTTTCCACTAAAATTTTGAATCCAAATCATGTTTATGAACTAATTACTTCTCATGGATTACCCAGAGAAATTATTGAAGAAATTGCAAAAGAAAAGAATATTGAAATACTTTGGGATCGTGTTGAAGAATATATTAAAGCTCATCAGGAACTTTCCCGCACTGCTTCGGCTGGAATGTTTAAGAGCGGTTTGGCTGACCATTCGGAAGAAACTATAAAATATCATACAGCCAGTCATTTGTTGCTGGCGGCTTTGAGGCAGGTTTTAGGAGCGCATGTTGTCCAAAAGGGTTCAAATATAACAGCGGAACGGTTGCGTCTTGATTTTTCTCATCCCCAAAAAATGACCGAAGAAGAAATTAAAAAAGTTGAGGATTTGGTTAATGAAAAAATAAAAGAAAATATTCCGGTTATTTGCGAAGAAATGAATTTGGAAGAGGCAAAAGAAAGCGGAGCAACAGGTGTTTTTGAAGATAAATATGGAGAAAAAGTAAAAGTTTATACTATCGGAAATTTTTCTAAAGAAATTTGCAGCGGACCGCATGTAAATTCTACCGGCGAGCTCGGACATTTTAAAATTACAAAAGAAGAAGCTTCCTCTGCCGGCGTCCGCCGTCTCAAGGCAATTCTGGAATGAAAATAAATATGTTATTATAAAAATATGTTAGCCTACGAAAAAATTGCCAAAATTTTAAGAACCGATAAAGATGTTATTCGGATTATTGAAGAAAAGATGTTTGAAATACTAGGGCATAATAATGCCCTTGATAGAATTGTTGAAGAAAATAATTCTAAAATAGAATCTTCTCTGGAAAAATTAGGAGTCGTTTCGCGAAATTCTCATGATATTTATACCACCTTGGTGGACAGAATTCGAGAAGACGATATCAGATTATTAAAAATAACAGGCGGTTTTCAGAGTATGCTTGATATTGCAAAAGAAACAGCAGGAGTTGGAAATGGAAAATTTTTGAAACTGGAAAAGGCGAAAGAATTAATTTTAGCCAATCCTCCCAAGAAAATTTTGGAATTTTTAGGGTATCAAAATGCGGAAGAACTTTTGGAAAAAGAAGATGTTTATGAGATTTTTGCCGGACTCCGTTTTATAGAAAATAATAAGTGGCTGAACAATGTTTTTTTCAAACCTTATGAAAATTTAACCCCCGATGATTTTGAAGAAAGAGAAATAAAAGCAAGGGTGTTGGGAGAAAAATGGAAAAGGGCCGCCGAGCAGTTTTTAAAAAAGAAATATCATAATCTTAGCCACCTCAAAGAATTAGGTTTTATTTTTATTATTCCCATTAGTATTGATGTGCCCGGAACAACCTTGCGTGATTTCAGTCTTTCTCTCCATTATTTTCACGAAATAAAATTTTATTCTGATTTAGTGGAAAAATATATGAAAGAACCGGATTTTGCCAACAGATTTGTCGCTCTTTTGCGGGGTGATGTCATTGATATCCGTCCGCCGGAAAACGAACTCGGCAAAACCTGGCTGATTATTCAGAGATATCTTGCCAAAGACGACGAAAATGATTGGCGCCTGTTTTATCCTCATGTTAATCCCGAGGCAATTCACTGGCAAAAAGCGGAAAACGATATTGCAAAATTGTCCCGGAAATTTAATTTAGGTTTTGAATTTTGGGAAGGCCTGGGTCCAATCGGAGATTTTTTCAAAGACGAATCGGGAGTGGAAATTTTGGTCAGTTTTAATCTCGTTGATACGGTGATGTCTCTGTTTCAAGGAAAACAAATGATAAAATATCTTTATCATCACCAGGAAGCATTGTGGAATAAAATTTTCACGGAATTTTTTGGCGAAGAAAAAATGAGAGAATTATTAAGAGAAAATTTTGACCATGGATTTATCAAAATTGACAACTGACGGCAAAGCCATGTTTTTGGCTTATGACCATGGCGTGGAGCACGGACCAATTGATTTGGTGGGGAAAAGCATTGACCCTGGTTTTATTTTGGATATTGCCGATAAAGCCGGTTATAATGCCGTGGTATTACAGAAAGGGGTGGCGGAAAAATATTATGTTAATTCTCAATATCAAAATAAAATTCCTCTCATCGTTAAACTTAATGGCAAAACAAGATTGGTGGCTGGCGAAGCAGTTTCCCGGCAGGTTTGCTCGGTTGATGAAGCAATTTCTCTTGGTGCCGTGGCAGTTGGCTACACCATTTATTTGGGCAGCGAATATGAATCAGAAATGCTTGAAGAATTCGGGAAAATTGAGGAAGAGGCGCATAAAAAAGGATTAGTAGTGATTGGCTGGATGTATCCCAGGGGGAAATCAGTTAAAGATGACAACTCGCCGGAAATTATTGCTTATGCGGGTCGCATGGGTTTGGAAATGGGCGCTGATATAGTAAAAATAAAATACTGCGGTTCCGAAGAATGTTTTAGAAAAGCAGTGGAGGCAGCGGGAAAGACAAAAGTGGTTTTGTCCGGCGGGGCAAAAACAAAAACTCCGGAAGAATTTTTAGAAGTGGTAAAAAAAATAATGTCAGCCGGTGCAATCGGGGTGGCAGTGGGACGCAATGTTTGGCAAAGCAATGACCCGATTGGAATTTCACAAAAAATTAAAAGTATAATATTTGCAAGTTAATTTATGAAAGTATATATCACGCGAAAAATTCCCGAGGCCGGAATCAAATTATTAAAAGAAAAAGGTTACGAGGTTGAAATTAGTGATTTTGACGGCGTTTTGCCGCGAGAAAAATTATTGGAGAAAGTTAGGGACGCTGATGCGATTTTGTCATTGCTGACTGATAAAATTAACGCAGAAGTCTTTGATGCTGCCGGACCGCAATTAAAAATTGTCGCCAATTACGCGGTTGGTTATGACAACCTTGATGTGACCGAAGCGAAAAAGCGGGGGATTATGATGACAAATACACCGGAAGTTTTGACCGAGGCTGTTGCCGAACAAACTATTGCTTTGATGTTCGCCATTGCCAGAAGAATTGTTGAATCAGACCAGTTTATGCGCGATGGAAAATATGCGGGTTGGGCACCGTTTCTTTTTCTTGGCAATGATTTGGTTAGGAAAACTTTAGGTCTGGTTGGTTTGGGTAGAATTGGGACAGCGGTTGCCAAAAGAATGTACGACGGTTTTGAAATGAAAATTATTTATTATGATATTAAACGAAATGAGGAGTTGGAAAAGCAGTATCATCTTGAATACAAAAATTTAGATGACTTACTGAAGGAATCTGATTTTATTTCTATCCATGTTCCGCTTTTAGCAACAACCAAACATTTAATTGGCGAAGCCCAATTAAAAATGATGAAAAAGAGCGCTTATTTGATTAATACTTCGCGCGGTCCGGTGATTGACGAGAATGCTTTAGTTAAAGCCTTGAAAAACGGAGAAATAAAAGGAGCGGGGCTTGATGTTTATGAAAACGAGCCAAAAATGGCAGCAGGGCTGGCAGAACTTTCCAATACGGTTTTAACCCCCCATACTGCTTCAGCCACTGAAGAAACAAGAGCCGCCATGTCAAAACTTGCCGCAGAAAACATCATTGCCGCCCTGGAAAACAAAACCCCATCCAGCTTGATAAAATAAGAAAAATCTGCTACATTCTTAACATGCTTCAATTGAATGCGGAAAAGAGGGATGTTTTTGGGAAAAAGCTGAAAAATTTCAGAAAGCAGGGAAAACTGCCGGCTGTTTTGTATGGCAAAAAGAAACAGACTGCTTCAATTTTTGTTGATTTAAAAGAATTCAAAAAAATCTGGAAAGAAACAGGCGAATCAACTCTGATTGGAATCAAGAATCCGGAATCAGGAAAAATAGAAGATGTTTTGATTCAGGAAGTTGCTTTTGATCCTATAAAAAACGAGCCTCTTCATGTTGACTTTTATATTGTGGAAATGGACAAATCCATTACCGCCAAAGTTAGTCTTGTTTTTGAGGGAATTTCGCCTGCGGAAAAAGATTTAGGAGGAATTTTGGTTAAGGTCAGGCACGATGTCGATGTGGAGGCCCTGCCCAAAAATCTACCCCACGAATTAAAAGTTGATGTTTCTAAATTGGCCAATCTTGGAGACCAGATTACTGTTAAAAATATTGATTTGCCAGCGGGCGTCAAAATATTAGCAGGAGAAAACGACGTTGTTGTTCTTGTTGAAGCGCCAAAAGAAGAGATTGTTGAAGAAAAACCAATAACTATCGAAGAAGTAGAAGTAGAGAAGAAGGGTAAGAAGCCTGCCGAAGGTGAAGCAGAAGCAGAAGAAGGAAAGGAAGAAAAAATAACTGAACAAAAAAAGACTGAAGAAAAAAAATAGTATTAATTTCTAATGTCTAATAAAATTTTTAAATTTCTAATATTACTCGTTACTGGTTACACGTTACTCGTTACTTTTTCTTTTGCCGAAGAAATTAATCCTAATGCAGTTATCAATCAACGCCAGCAGCTGCAGGAACAGTTAAATAATTTAGAATCGCAGATTAACGATCTTAGAGATACTATTCAGAAATATGAAAAACAATCCACTACTCTTGAAAGAGATATTGCCATTCTTAATGCCCAAATTGAAAAAATAAAGCTGGAAATTAAAATGCGCAATATCCAAATCTCCCAGCTTTCAGACAGCATCGGTGAGAAAACAGTAATCATAACTGCTTTGTCCGACAAAATTGACAAAGAAAGAGAATCTTTAGCGGCACTCCTTCGGCGAACAAGAGAAATAGATTCAAATTCTCTTGTTGAAGTTGTTCTCGGTTATGAAAAATTATCTGATTTTTTTGTGGAACTCGACTCTTTTGAAATAATTCAAAGTAGCGTTCAAAGTTCTCTGGAAGAAATTCGAGGGACAAAACAGGAAACCGAGACAGAAAAAGAGAATCTCGAAAATAAAAAAACGGAACAAACACAACTTAAAGCAACCCAAGAACTTGAAAAGAAAAAATTGGCAAATACCCAGGCCGAGGAAAAGAGAATTTTAAATGTTACCAAAGGAGAAGAAGCAAAATATCAGAAGTTCCTGGCAGAAAAACAAAAGACAGCCGCCACTATTAGAAGTCAACTTTTCTTGCTTACTGGCTCACCCGCTATTCCTTTTGAGAAAGCGGTTGAATACGCAACATTGGCTTGGCGAAATACAGGCATTAGGCCAGCCTTTTTACTGGGAGTGATTGCCGAGGAGTCAAATCTTGGCGCCAACATCGGCACAGGAAACTGGGAAGTGGATATGGCTAACAGCCGTTGCGATAGCCAGAGAGCTGCTTTTATTCAGATAACTTCCGAATTAGGCCTTGATCCCAATTTAATGCCCGTTTCCAAAAAAGCTTGGTATGGATATTGCGGCGGAGCAATGGGGCCGGCCCAGTTTATGCCCACTACTTGGCTTCTTTATAAAGATAGAATTTCTGCCATTACCGGCAATAATCCTTCTAATCCCTGGGACCCTAAAGATGCTTTTGTGGCTGCCGCGCTCTTACTTAAAGACAACGGCGCCACTTCCAACGAAAGAAATGCAGCCTTAAAATATTTAGCCGGCTCAAACTGGAAAAAATCCGCTTATGCTTTTTATGGAGACGATGTAATGGATTTGGCGGCCAAATATCAAAGTATGATTGATATTCTTAAGAGTTCGTAAATGTTTTTACAATTGGCTTCAGGTCGCCGGCTAAAATTTTTTCAATGTTGTGCCAGGATTTTTTGATGCGATGGTCGGTTATTCTGTCCTGCAAAAAGTTATAAGTTCTGATTTTTTCCGATCTATCCTGTGTTCCGATTTGCTGGCGGCGCTCCTCAACAATTTTTCCCGCCTCGGCCTGACGTTTCAATTCGTTTATTTTCGCCTGAAGAATTACCAAAGCTTTTTCCCGGTTCCTTTGCTGAGAGCGTTCGCTCTGGCAGGCAACAATTATTCCTGTTGGCTTATGGAGGAGACGGACTGCTGTTTCTACTTTGTTGACATTCTGTCCGCCCGGGCCTCCAGCGCGCGTAAAAGTCACTTCCAAATCATAGGGTTTGATTTCAATTTTCTCGTCGATGGTTTCGGGCAAAATCGCCACTGAGGCAGTAGAGGTGTGGATGCGGCCGGTTTTTTCCGTCACTGGCACGCGTTGAACCCGGTGCACGCCACTTTCGTTTTTTAGTTTTTTATAAACATCCTGTCCTGAAATTTCAAAAACCATATCGTCAATTTTTACAACTTTCCAATTTTGTTTATTGGCATATTTAGTGTACATTCCCGCCAAATCAGCGGCAAAAAGCGCGGCTTCATTTCCTCCGGTTCCAGCCCTGATTTCAAGAATAATTGTGTTAGGTTCTTTTTCCATGTGCTTTTGCCCGGCGGGCTTTGAATTTTTCAACTCGGCCAGCGGTGTCAATTAATTTTTTCTTACCAGTAAAAAAAGGATGACAAGCGTTGCAAATTTCCACTTCAATTTTTTCTTTAGTAGAACCAACAACAATTTTATTCCCGCAGGCGCATTTGATAATTGCGTTTGGAAAATATTTTGGATGAATGTCTTTTTTCATAAGAATTATATTATCATTATTTCTCTCCGCTTGCAAGAATTTCTATTTTCTGGTAAATTTAGAAAAGATGACGAGCGAAAATAAAAAAATGGAAGAGATGCTTAAAAAAGGCGTACATTTTGGATATTCATCCACAACTCTTAATCCTAAAATGAAGCCTTTTATCTTTGCTTACCGGAACAATACGGAGATTTTTGATTTGGGAAAAATTCTCCAGCAATTAAATCTGGCCAAAGAATTTATTAAAAATCTGGGCAAAGAAAAAAAACCGATACTTTTTGTAGGAACAAAAAAAGAAGCAAAAGAAAACACTGAAAGTTTTGCCCAAGAACTGCATATGCCCTATGTGGTTGAGCGCTGGCTGGGCGGAATTCTGACCAATTTCAAGGAAATAAAAAACAGAATTGATTATCTTAATGATTTGACACAGAAAAAAGAATCCGGAGAATTTGAAAAATACACAAAAAAAGAAAGACTCGAAATTGCCAGAAAAATTGTCAGGCTGGACAGGTATCTGGCGGGAATTAGGCAGTGTCAGAGTTTACCAGCCGCTTTGATTGTTGTTGATTCTAATTATGAAAAAACGGCGGTAAAAGAGGCAAAAAAGACAAAAATCCCCTTAGTTGCTATAATGAACAGCGATTGTAGTCCTGAAGACGTTGATTATCCTATTCCTGCCAATGACAGTTCTGTTTCCAGTATAAATTTTTTCTTAGGAGAACTTGTTGATGCTTATAAAGAAGGATTAAAATATGATAACAGCGGAACAAATTAAAAAATTAAGAGAAATAACTGAAGTTTCGGTCATGGCTTGTAAAAAAGCACTGGAACAAGCAAGGGGCGATATAGAAAAAGCAATTTTGATTTTACGGAAACAAGGAGCAGAAATTGCGAAAAAAAAGGCAGAACGAGAGGTCGGAGCCGGGATAATTGAATCATACGTTCATAACAATAATCAGATAGGCGTATTAGTAGAGGTCAAAAGCGAGACTGATTTTGTTGCCAGAAACGAAGAATTCCGGACTTTCGCTCATAACATTGCCATGCATATTGCCGCCTCCGATCCAGCGGACGTGGCAGAATTACTTAAACAGGCATATATCAAAGAACCAGAGATTACCATCAGCGATTATCTGAAGCAAATGATTCAAAAATTTGGAGAAAATATAAAAATTAGCAGATTTTTTCGCTGCAGTTTAAAATAATATGAGCGCTTTTATAACATTAATCATTCTGATAATTTTTTCCGCCGGAGGAATAATGTTTTTGGTGAGAAACCGTTTTAAGGAAGTGAAAATAATGAGCGATGAAGAATTACTGGTTAAACTGCAGGAAACAAAACATTTGTTTTCCGATTTTCATGATTATGTTGTTGTGCCGGCAATTAATTTTTGGAAAAATTCCGCCTTGCCTTATATTTATAAAGAATTTGAAAAGACGGTTTCTCGTTTCCGCATCAATGTTTTAAAAATAGAAGCATGGCTGCTGAAATTGACGAATTACATCCGGGGTAAAAGAAGCGCCCAATGCAACGGCAATGGCAGTCAGTCTCAATACTGGAAAGACGTCAATGATTTCAAAAACGGCCTAAACGGAAACGGCGATAAAAAGCCTGAGTAGCTCAGCTGGTAGAGCAATAGTTTTGTAAACTATAGGTCGTCGGTTCGAGTCCGACCTCAGGCTCATGAAAAAAAGAATTTATCTTGATCATGCGGCGACGACTTATCTTGACCCTCGCGTGAAAAAGGCGATGGAGCCGTTTTGGATTAAAGAATTTGGCAATCCCAGTTCTCTTTATCAGGAAGCCCGGACAGCCAAAAAAGCCATTGAAACCGCTCGTTCTAAAATTGCGGGATTAATTAATGCCCTTCCCGAAGAAATTATTTTTATAGCCGGCGGAACAGAGAGTGATAATTTGGCAATCTTTGGGATTGCTGGTGCCAGAAAGGGTCATATCATTACCACTAAATTTGAACATCATGCGGTTCTAAATGCCTGCAAAGAATTAGAAAAGCGCGGTTTTAAAGTCACTTATCTTGAAGTTGGTAAAAATGGAATTGTTAATCCTGCTGATGTCAAAAAGGCCTTGACCGATGAAACTATTTTGGTTTCCATAATGTTTGCTAATAATGAGATAGGAACTGTCCAGCCCATCGCAGAAATAAGTAAAATTGTTCATAAAAAAAATGTTCTTTTTCACACTGACGCCTGTCAGGCCGCTGGCTATCTCGATTTAGATGTAAAAAAATTAGGTGTTGATTTAATGACAGTCAATGGTTCAAAAATCTACGGGCCAAAGGGCATCGGTTTTCTCTATGTCCGCAAGGGCGTGAAAATTCAGCCAATTCTTTATGGCGGGGAGCAAGAACGCAAAATGCGTCCCGGAACAGAAAATGTTCCAGCTATAATCGGCCTCGCAAAAGCATTTGAGTTGGCTCAAAAAGACAAAAAAAAAGAAAGCAAACGATTAACAATTCTCCGCGATTATTTTATAAAAAGATTACTTAATGAAATTCCCAAAACTTTTCTGAACGGAGATACCGTCCAGCGTTTGCCAAACAATATAAATGTTTCTATATTAGGTGTTGAAGGCGAATCAGTAGTATTATATCTTGATGAAGCGGGAATTGCTTGTTCCACTGGTTCTGCCTGCACTTCTGCGAGTTTGGAGCCGTCTCATGTGATTATGGCCCTAGGTAAGCCCTATGAGTACGGACACGGCTCTCTCAGATTTACTTTAGGAAGACGCAATACAAAAAAAGACATTGATTATGTAATGAAAGTTTTACCGCCTATTATTAAAAAGTTAAGGTCAATTTCAGCTGTAAAAGCATAAAATTATGGCAGATGTAGATAATTGGTACTATTCCGATAAAGTAAAAGACCATTTTTTCCATCCCAAAAATTTTATTACTGAAGACCCGAAGCAAGGAGAGTTTGACGCCATGGGGGAAGTGGGCAGTTTTGCCTGCGGCGATATTATGAAAATGTGGCTTAAAATTGACCCCAAAACAGAAAAAATTAAAGACCTTAAATGGCGGACTTGGGGGTGCGCCACAGCCATTGCTAGCACTTCTGTTTTCTCGGAAATGGTTACTGAAGGAGAAGGAATGACCATTGACGAGGCGTTAAAAATCACGCCCCAAGAGATTGCTTGGCGTTTAGGAGGCATTCCTGACCGCAAATTTCATTGTTCGGTTTTGGCAGACCAGGCCTTTAAAAAAGCCGTGGAAAATTATCGTCAACGCAAAATTTGACACAATTATGACAATTTTATAAAATATTCGTATATTCGTAAAAATTCGTAATTCGTAGTCTATGGATAATCTCCCCAAAAATCAATTAATAATGCTGGTTTTGCTCGTCAGTTTTGTTACTTCTTTAGTAACAGGCATTGTTACTGTCAGTCTTGTTAATCAGGCACCAGCCCCATTTACTCAGACTATTAACAAAGTCATAGAAAAAATAGTGCCAACAGAAAATAAACAGCAGCAAGCCGCACTCCTCCCAACTCCGCTTACCAGCGAGGAGGCAATAGTAAAAGTAGTGAAAGATGTTTCTTCCAGCGTCGTTAGCGTGGTGGCCACCAAAGATTTACCAGTGATAGAAGAATACTTTATTAATCCTTTTCCACAATTTTTTCCAGACATTCAAATTCCTCAGTATCGCCAGAAAGGAACAGAGAAAAAGCAAGTTTCCAGCGGAACCGGTTTTTTCATTTCCAAAGACGGATTACTGTTCACCAATAGACATGTGGTTGAGGACACGAAAGCCGACTATTCCATTGTTATGAATGACGGCCGAAAAATGGAGGCAAAAGTATTGGCTCGCGATCCCTTTCAAGACATCGCTATTCTAAAAATAGAAGGAAAAGATTTCGTTCCTATTTCTTTAGGAGATTCAGATTCTGTTAATGTTGGACAAACGGTTATCGCTATTGGAAATGCTCTAGGAGAATTCCGCAATACGGTTTCTGACGGAATAATTTCCGGTTTGCACCGTAGTGTTACTGCCCAAGGTTCTCTCTCTGGTCCGGAAGAACTAGAAGAACTCATTCAGACAACTGCTGCCATTAATCCTGGAAATTCCGGCGGACCCCTTCTTGACCTTTCGGGAAGAGTGATTGGAATTAATGTAGCCCGCGCTCAAAACGGAGAAAATATTGGTTTTGCTTTAACAATAAACATTGCCAAAAGAGACATTAGCGACGCCATAGAATTCGGTAAGATAAAATATCCTTATCTGGGTATCAGATATAAAGTTATTGACAATGGAATTCAGTTGGTGAGTGGGCCAAATGAAGAACCAGCTGTTGAGACAACTGGACCCGCCTACAAAGCAGGATTAAAAGAGAATGATATTATTGTTGAATTCGGAGGAGTAAAAATTAGCACACAAAACACCTTTGCTCATCTTTTGAGTCAGCACCGGGTAGACGACAAAGTTGACCTGAAAATTCTCCGCGACGGAAAAGAAATGATAGTGACCGTCACTCTTGAAGAACGCCCACCGAATTTGTAATTTATGCCGCCGTTTTCAAATTTTACAATTAAAGCTCAGGAGGCCGTACGTAAGGCCCATGAGATGGCTATTGAAAGGGGACAGAATCATATTGACGTCCTGCATCTTTTGGCTAGCCTTGTTTCCCAGGATGACAGTTTGGTAACCGCTATTCTTGAAAAAATGGAAATTGATATAGTTTTTTTAAGCGATACTATTTTAAACAGCCTGGCCGAAAACGAACACTCTTCTCTTGTCACACCTTCTTATCAAATTTATCTTACTCCGGAATTGGCAAAAGTGCTTGAATCTTCTCATCGCGAGGCGATTTTCCTGAAAGATGATTATGTTTCAACTGAACATCTTTTTTTGGCAATTCTTGAAATTCCTTCTCAGGCCAAAGAAATTTTAAATCGTTTCAAAATAAATAAAGAAAGCGTATTGAGTGTTTTGTCTGAACTTCGCCAAGCAAAAACTACTGATATGGAACCCCAGGGAAAATCAAGAATTCTGGAAAAATACAGCCGCAATCTGACAAAAATGGCCCAAGAAGACAAACTTGACCCCGTTATTGGCAGAGATGATGAAATTAGAAGACTGATGCAAATTTTAAACCGAAGAACAAAAAATAATCCTATTTTAATAGGAGAAGCAGGGGTAGGGAAGACAGCCGTGGTTGAAGGTTTGAGCTGGAGAATCAGCCAAGGAGATGTACCCGAGCTCTTGAAAGATAAAGAAATTATTTCTCTTGATTTGGGGTCTTTGGTTGCCGGAACAAAATATCGGGGTGAATTTGAAGAAAGGCTGAAGGCAGTAATACGGGAGATAGAAAGATCAGCCGGCAAAATTATTATTTTTATAGACGAAATTCATACTATTATCGGGGCCGGCAATGCCGAAGGTGCTATTGACGCCTCTCAAATGTTAAAACCAGCGCTGGCGCGGGGAGATTTGCGAGCCATCGGAGCCACGACTCTTAAAGAATATCAAAAGTATATTGAAAAGGATCCGGCTTTTACCCGAAGATTTCAGCCAGTCTACATTGAAGAACCATCTCTTGAAGATACAATTGCTATTTTACGAGGCTTAAAAAAGAAATATGAACTGCATCATGGAATTCGAATTACCGATGAGGCAATTAAGGCCGCTGTTCAGTTTTCCAGCCGTTATATTACTGACAGATTTTTACCTGATAAATCTGTTGATTTAATGGATGAAGCTTGTTCTTTCCTTCGTTTGGAACTGGACAGTATGCCCGAGGAACTGGAAGTTACCCAGCGCCAGATAAGAAAATTGGAAATTGAAAAAGAGGCTCTAAAAAAAGACGAAAGCGCTAAATCCCAGAAAAGAACTAAAGAAATTGAAAAATCAATCGCTGATTTAAAGGAAGAAATTTCCTCTCTTGAGCTTAAATGGAAAAACGAAAAAGAGACCATTAACGCTATCAGTAAATTAAAAAAAGATTTGGAAATTTTGCAACTGGAAGCTGATAATGCGGAACGAAGAGCTGATTTAGCCCGAGTGGCGGAATTGCGCTACGGAAAAATACCGGAAATGGAAAAAAAATTGCAGACCAAGGAGAAAAAACTCAAAAAACTTCAAACTTCCCGCCGCCTTATAAAAGAAGAGATAACCCAAGAAGATATTGCCTCGGTTGTTTCAAAATGGACAGGCATTCCTGTAACAAAAATGCTGGAAAGCGAAGCAGGAAAACTTTTGAACATGGAAGAGACCCTGAAAAAGCGAGTCAAAGGGCAAGATGAGGCGATTTCAAAAATCAGCAACGCTGTCCGGCGCTCTCGGGCAGGTATTTCTTATGAAGACCGGCCCATCGGCTCTTTTATGTTTCTTGGTCCAACCGGAGTGGGGAAGACTGAATTGGCAAAAGCCTTGGCTGAATTTATGTTTGATGATGAAAAGTCTTTGGTTCGCATTGATATGTCCGAATATATGGAGCGTCATACTGTTTCTAAAATTATCGGCTCTCCGCCAGGCTATGTCGGTTATGAAGAAGGAGGTCAGTTGACAGAAATTATTAGGCACCGACCCTACTCCATAGTTCTTTTTGATGAAATTGAAAAAGCTCATCCCGAAGTTTTTAACATTCTTCTTCAGATTCTTGATAATGGCCGTTTGACCGACGCCAAAGGAAGGCATGTCAATTTTAAAAACACGATTTTAATTATGACTTCTAATGTCGGTTCTGAATACATCCGGGAGATGGCGACTCTTGGTTTTACCGCTGACGAAGGAAGAGGAGAGAAAACAGAAGAGGAATTAAAAAGCAAAATTAGAGAAGCCCTGGAAAACAGATTCCGGCCGGAGTTCTTAAATCGGCTTGATGAAATTATTATTTTCAATAGTTTGAATCCGGAAAATCTTAAGGAAATTGTCAAAATTCAAGTTGAAATTGTTGCCAAAAGATTATCGGAAAAAGGAATTAATTTCAAAATTTCCGAGCCCACTCTTTCTTTTTTGGCAAAAGAAGGCTATAATCCTCTTTATGGCGCTCGCTCTTTGAAGCGCTTAATTCAGAACAAAATTTTGAACAAGGCGGCGGAATTGATTGTCAGTAATAAAGTGAAGGCGGGCAGTACCTTGATGGTTGATTTAATAAAAGGTGAAATTGTAACAGAGGTTAAGAATAAAGAACGATTAGCGTCCAAAGAAAAAACTAATAAAACAGGCGTGGGTGGCGGAGTGGTCAATCGCATCAGACTGTAAATCTGACGGCCTTACGGCCTACGGGGGTTCAAATCCCTCCCCACGCACCCTGAACCAGAGTCCCGAACCGTGCTCCGCACTGGTTCGCGGACACGGTTCAGGGTAGTCCCGCACCGTGCCAAAGGCTCTGGTGCGGGACACCCTGCCGTATATGTTTTATGTTTATGTATTGAAAAGTTTAAAAAAAGAATGGATTTATGTTGGTTATACTGAAAATCTGCGAAAAAGATTTACTAAACATCAAAAAGGATTATCAACAGCAACAAAACCATACAGGCCATTCGAACTTTTTTTCTACGAAGCTTATAAATCAAAAGCCGATGCAAAAAGACGAGAAATGTATTTCAAAACAACAAAAGGGAAAAGATCGCTTAGATTAATCTTACAAGAAAGTTTAAAACAATAAAAAAAACAATGCCACAACCAAATTTAATAAAAATGCAATGCGAAGTCTGCAAGAGAGTCAATTACTGGTCCAGTAAAAACAAAAAAAAAGTTGAGAGAAAAATAGAACTCAAAAAGTTTTGCAATTGGTGCAGGAAACATACGGTTCACAAGGAAACAAAAAAATAAAAAGGGAGCTTAGTTAAGTGGTATAATGGCGGTCTCCAAAACCGCGGTCGGAGGTCCAATTCCTCCAGCTCCCGCAAAAAATGAAATCTAATTCATTTGAGAAACCAAAAGAGCCAGCAAAAGAAACAGCACAAGAAATTATGCCTATTTCAGCAGAATTTCTTAAGTCTTTTTATTCTTCTTCCGATTTTTTAAAAACCTTAAAAAGAGCAGTCAGAATTATGAATAAGCGCGAAGGTTGGGAGTCTGGGTTTGTTATGTTAAAAGATTTAGAGACTGATCAAGTATTAATTTCAGATATTGCAGAAAGCGAAGAACAAACAGAAACAGATTTAGGTTTAGTAATCAGGAATCTTGAGATTCAAGCGAGAAAAAAATTTCCCGAAAGAAAATTTGCCGGGTTTGGAAGTTTTCATTTTCACCCTCGTTTTTTTGAGGACAGACCAATTATTCCATCAGGAATAGAAAGGGATTTATCTGCTACTGCCGAAAGTCGACTTAGAAATAGAAGTAATTTTGATTATGATATTATTCCCATAGAAATGATTGCTGAACAAACAAGAGATAAAAAAGAAGTTGTTATTCTTGTATATCAAGAACCAATAAATTTTAGTTTAGAAGAAACACCGACCGCATTTGAAGATTTGGATTTATCTTTAAAAGAAGTTAATACTCAAGATGAAGTTTTGGAATTATTACAAAGAGAAGGATATCGCGCCGAAATTTTAAAGACAAAAGGATTAAAATTTACTCCAGACGATCTTCAGAAGTTAGCGTCATTTGCCTATACCCCTCGTCCTGTAAAAATCCCTGATTAGTTTTTCCGCCTCTCTAAAATTTTTAACCCATTTCGCTTTGGGCGAATATTTTTTGAACCAGGTCATTTGGCGTTTGGCGTAATGCCAGGTGTTATTTTCTATTTGTTTTATTGCTTGTTCAAGACTGATGTGACTTCGCAGATAATCAATAATCTCCCGATAATCAATGCTGTCAAAGGCCTTGCAATTATAGCCATATTTTTTAACTAAATTCTTTACTTCGTCGATTAGACCACTTTTTATCATGTTCTTGATTCTTTTGGTAATTCTTTTTTTGAGTGCCTCTGGTGAATAATTGAGTTCGATTTCTAAAACATCATAAAGCGGCTTACCGGTCTTTCTTTGTTCGGAAAATTTCTTGCCGGAAACAATGGCAATTTCTAGGGCGCGGATAATCCGGCGGGGATTTTTCGGGTCAACAATATAAGCTGCCTCGGGATCTAAAGCCGCTAATTTATTAAAAACAAAATCAAGACCTTTTTCTTTGATTTCTTTTTCAATTTTTGCTCTTAATTTCTTGTTTTCTTTTATTTCAGGGATTTCCAGATTGTTTACAATGGCGGAAACATAAAGGCCGGTGCCGCCGACTAAAATCGGTATTTTATTACTCTTAATTATTTTGTTTATTGCACTAACCGCATCTCTTTTATATTCGGCAACAGAATAATCTTGATTAGGGCTTTTTATATTTATTAAGTAATGGGGGACAGATTTTAATTCTTTTTTTGTCGGTTTGGCTGTACCGATATTCATTCCGCGATAAATCTGTCGCGAGTCAGCCGAAACAATTTCGCCATTAAATTTCTTAGCGATTTTGATAGCTAAAGCGCTTTTTCCCGAAGCCGTTGGTCCGATAATTACTATTATTTTGTTTTGCATACTAATTTATTTAAAATTTGCCAACGTTGTTTTTTCTCTTCTGGAGAAATGTTGTCTTTAAGTTTTGCTGCTAGCGTGCCTGGCCGCGGAGAGTATTTTGAAATATAAGCCTTATAAAAGTTGATTTCTTTAAAAAGTTTTACGGTATTATCAAATTGCTTTTTTGTTTCGCCAGGGAAACCAACAATGACATCAGTGGAAATTTTTGCTTTTGGAATTTCTTTAAGGATTTTCTTTACTAATTTTTTGTAATGCTCAACCGTATAATGGCGATTCATTGCCTGCAAAATTTTGTTGTCTCCGGATTGGACCGGTAAATGGATTTCTTTAGAAACCTTCTTGCATTCTTTAATCGTTTTAATCAGCTTATCGCTCATATCTTTGGGATGGCTGGTCATAAAATGAAGGGAAAAGCGCCCCGGTAAATCATTTATCGTTTTTAATAGATTACTAAAATTTGGGTAACTGTTGACGTTCTGTCCGATGAGCCAGATTTCTCGGTATTTTTTATTTATTAAATTTTTGACCTCGTTGATTATTTCTTGCACTGGCCGTGATATTTCGCGGCCGCGAGTATAAGGAACAACGCAATAAGTGCAAAAATTATTGCAACCGGTCATAATCGGGACATAGGCCTTTGTTTTGTCAGAGTAAATAGGAACACAACCAAAATATTCATCAGGATGCCATATTTCTGAAATTTTATCTTTTAATTTTCTTTTATCAGAAGCAAGGAGACAGCCGGCCAGAATAATTTTTTTATTCTTCAGTTTGTTTAATTTGGAGTAAACGCGATTTATAGCCGATTGCCGAACAGAGCAGGCATTAATAACAATCAGGTCCGCATTTTCTATTTTATCAATTTTTTTGTATCCTTTTTGTTCTAATTTTCTCGCGATTCTTTCGCTATCAGCCATATTGGCCTGACAGCCATAGGTAATAATATGATATTTTTTAAAAGCCATAGATAAAATTTAGCAAATTTTTATTTTAACAGCAAACGAAAAGGTCTTGCCGCACGTAGCACAACAAGACCCTCACCGAAATAGCTATTGCTCTCTGGCAATAGCCAGAAAAAAAAGAGCAGTGGTCATACCTGCCACAAAGAGCAGTGATGCCACTCGTTCAAATACTGACAGGTCCCACATTTCTTACCTCCATGTTCTTTTTATTCCAAATCCATCTTTTTGTCAAATGCCGCTGGTCGGAGTCGAACCGACATGGAATTGCTTCCACACGATTTTGAGTCGTGCGCGTCTGCCAATTCCGCCACAGCGGCAATTTTTATTCTTATACTAATATACAACAATTTAATCCTGGGGTGTAGGGGCGGGCTTGAAAATCTGGATATTAGATAATGTGGCAGTCAGGGTTCTGCAAACCCGGCCGGCTCCATGAATATTCCACATTGGGTCTCCGCCATAAGGTTCGTTATTTAAATCAGAGCTTGCCAAATTGAAAGTTCCGCAAAGTTCGTATTGGGTATTATTCTTTATTCGATATTCGTATTCACTCATTTTTTCATCAGTGATGTTGTAAAAATAACTAGTGTAAGTGGGGTTGTTTTTTAACTCGGAAAGACTATTCGGAAGACTATTTTGTGAAGACGCAAAAGTATTTACCGCGTTGCCAATCTGGGAAAGATTATTTACTGTTTCTAAATCAAATTTTTGCAAGCGCGCTTGGCTTGGAGTTCCGCCGGCAAAAAATCCCAAAACAATGCCAACCGCGATAATTAATGTTATCAAGCCAGCGATGATTTTAAAATAAGCAGATGGCACTTCTTTCTTATACTGAATTTTCTTTCTTTCCAAGAAATAAAACCAAAAAACGAAGCCGGCAACAACGAGAATTGTTAAAATCTTCAAGAAGAAACGGGGTGAAAGTTCGCCCTGAAGAAAATTAAAAATAGCGCTGATTAAATCGCCGATAATCGTTCCTGCGGCAATAAGTAAAATGATATAAGTAATCCATTTGGAAATACGGGATTCTTTTTTTTCTGCGTGGGAAAATCTTTTAAACCAAAAAATTTCCAGCCAAAGATAAAGTGGGAATCCGATAATTAAGGCGGCAATGGAATAATGAATGGCAGAAGTTCTAAATTGACCGATACCATAAGATAATGCAGCCAAAGGGTCAACAAAATATTTATTGATTATTTGAAAATACAAAGTGCCCAAAGCTGTGGCTACTGTTCCCAATAAAAAGAAAGACAGGAGATTCATGAAAATCTCCACCATGCTAGGTTTATTTTTTAATTCTTCAGTCATATTATTAAATTTATTTTGATTAATTAATAATGGCTGATTATAGTATAGCAAATTTTGTAAAATATACAATTAAAAAAAACGGCGGTGGCTACTTTGTTCACCACCGCTAAACCAGCTTGCTCAATGGGTCGCCGAAGCCGTCCTTGAGCTTGGCATATTCCTCTCGCCACTCTGGATCAAACTCATCAAGAAAGAGCCTAATGGGTTTCGCCGGGTTCTTCTCTAGGGTGTGGCAGAGTTCAGTTAGGGTTCCTGGAGAGATGCCGAACATCCAGAATTCGTCGCAAATGTCTATTGCTCGGCAACAGAACTCCATTGTTTTTTGCCGTCCGACAGGGCCAGCCTCAAATCGTTCCAGCTCAAACGCCTGGAACGGATGAAACGGGCCCAACCCCTGCCGAGTGACAAAGTCCATTATTTCTTTCTTTTTGGCTGATAGTCGTGCTGGAGTGGCGCAATAAACCAAGAGCATTTTCCACCTCCTTGCGGAAACGTCCGATTAAAGACTATCAAATAATAATAAAAAGACAAGCGAAATTTACTTGCCCTGAAATTTTTGACAAGGTAAAATTAAATTAATGAATCCACAAATGAATCCGCAAAAAAGATATGATACGATTTTCTGGGTTGAAGTTCATAAAATAAAACCCAATCCCATGCAGCCCCGCCGGGAATTCGACGAGGAGCGGCTTAATGATTTAGCTGAATCAATCCGGCAGTACGGCGTTCTCCAGCCCTTGGTTGTCACAAGAAAAGAAATAGATACCGAAAGAGGGAGAAGTGTGGAATACGAACTGGTTACTGGCGAAAGGCGCTTGCGGGCCGCTCAATTAGCCGGCCTTTATCAGGTGCCGGTAATTATTTATGAAGCGTCCGACGACAAAACAAAATTAGAGTTGACCATTATTGAAAATCTTCAGCGGGAAGACCTTAATGCCATTGAGCGTGCCCAGTCTTTCAAAAAATTAACGGAAGAATTCAGGCTAAAACATCATGAAGTTGCTTCCAGGATAGGCAAGAGTCGGGAATATGTTACCAACACAATCCGCCTGCTTTTGCTTCCCGTGGAAATTCAAGACTCTTTGATAAAAGGAGAAATCAGCGAAGGACACTGCCGGCCAATCTTGATGCTGAACGACAAAAAAGAAGAACAGATTAAGCTTTATCGAGAAATTATTGACAAAAAAATCAGCGTCCGCAAGGCAGAAAAATTTTCCAAAGATGTTGTGGCTGCTCCGCTGCCGGAAATCAATCTCACTGATCCGGAATTAAAACTAATAGAGCAAAAACTCGCCGAAGGATTAAATGCAGTTGTTCAAGTGGAGCAGGAAGGAGAAAAAAGAAAAGTTCACATTGAGTTTTTCTCCAAAGAACAACTGGAAACATTTTTAAACAAATTATTGCAAACTAGACAAGAAAACGAACAATCTATATCTCCTTCTTTTTCAGAGCAGATTTGATTTGTTTTCTTGCCAGAGAAGTTTTGGCGTATTTCAGCCAGTCGCGACTTGGCCATTTATTTTTTTGAGTTTTGATTTCTACAATATCATTATTTTTTAACACTGAATCAAGGGAAACAAACTTATTATTAACAATAGCGCCTACGGCATGATTGCCAATTTCGCCGTGAATAGCGTAAGCAAAATCAAGAGCGGTGGCGTCTTGAGGCAGATCAATAATATCCCCGGCCGGGGTAAAACAAAAAACCCGATTTTCTAAATTATTGGCCCAAGAAAGATATTTGTTTGATTTTTGGATATTTTTAAGTTTGCCCATTTCGTCATAAACCCAATGGGCAGCCACGCCGTGTTCTGCCTGTTCATGCATTTCCTGTGTTCTAATTTGGATCTCAATAATTTTTTCTTTGCCGGTAAAAACCGTGGTATGCAAACTTTGATAGCCGTTGAGTTTTGGCACGGCAATAAAATCTTTAATTTTTCCGGGCAGGGGTTTCCAAATATTATGAATAATTCCCAAAACCTTGTAACATTCCTCCACGGTATCCACAATAATCCGGAGAGCAACTAGGTCATAAATCAAATTAATATCCTTGTTTATTTTCGGTCGCTGCAGTTTTTTAAACAAGCTGTAAAGATGCTTAATTCGGGAATTTATCTGGAAATTTTTCAGGCCGTTATTTTTTAATTCCTCTGTCAGTTTATATTTTATTTTTACCAAATCTTTTTCTTTCTGCTCGTATTTATTTTTTAGTAATTCTTTTGTTTCTTTATATTCCTGCGGATAGATAAAAGGGAAAGCCAGATCTTCAAGCTGGCCCTTGATTTCTCCCATACCCAAGCGGTTCGCCAATGGGGCGTAAATATCAAGCGTTTCCTGGGCACTTTCTTTGTCTTTTATCTCATTAATTCTGGCAAGCAGTTTATTGACAACCGCTTTGGGGTCTTCAGCCACTGCCAAAAACATCTTTCGCAGATTTTCGATTTTTGTTTCTTTTAGTTTATTTTTTTGTTTCATTATCTTTTTGAGATTTTATATTTTTTGTGTTTTTGCATTCCGGAAATCCGGAACAGGCCAGAAATTCCCCGAATTTTCCCTCTCTGATGACCATTGGCTTTCCGCATTTTTCGCAAATTTCATTAGTTTTCTTTTCAGTTTTTCTTTTTTCCACTTCCTGATATTTTCTTTCCAAATTTTTATGGAACGGTTCGTAGAAATCCCTGACGATCGGTTCCCATTTTGTTTTTCCTTCGGCAATTTTATCAAGATTTTCTTCCATTTTTGAAGTGAACTGGATATCAACTATTTCCGGAAAATGCTCGACTAAAAGATCATTGACAATAATTCCTGTTTTAGTGGGCACAAATCTTTTTTGCTCGTTTTTGTTGACATAATTGCGGTCTTGAATAGTGCTAATAATGGGAGCGTAGGTTGAAGGCCGACCAATTCCGTATTTTTCCAAGTATTTGACAAGCGTGGCTTCGCTGTAGCGAGGAGGCGGTTCGGTAAAATGCTGAGAAGGCGTAAGTTTTATCAATTCAAGAATTTCTCCTTTTTCTAGCGACGGCAGTTCTGTTTCTTCAAATTTCATTGAATAAGTCTTCAGAAAGCCGTCAAATTTTAAAATTTGGCCAATCGCCCTAAACAAATATTTTTTTGCTTTGATATCAACAACTGTAGAATCAAAAATCGCTTCTTTCATCTGGCAGGCAATAAATCTCCGCCAGATTAAATCATAAAGTTTGAGATGTGACTCGGTTAATTTTTCTCCGGTTAATTTTTCTGGCGCAATTTTCGGTTGGGTCGGGCGAATTGCCTCATGAGCTTCTTGGCTGAACTTTGATTTTGTCTTAAAGTGTCTTGGCGATGAGTAATTTTTGCCAAAATTATTATCAATAAATTTTTCAGCCGCACGTAAAGAATTTTCGGAAAGATTAACCGAGTCGGTTCGCATGTAAGTGATAAAACCCTGTTCATAAAGCTGTTGGGCGATGAGCATTGTTTGTTTTGAGGAAAAATGAAGACGATTGGCTGCTTCTTGTTGAAGAGTGCTGGTGGTAAATGGCGGTTTGGGAAGCCTTTTTATTTCTTTTTTTTTTATGTTCTCAATTTTATATTCGGCATTATCCAAATCTTTAACAATTTTTTCCGCTTCTCGTTTTGTTTTAATGGCAAATTTGTCCAAAACCAAGCTTGCCTCAAATTGTTTATCTTTAAGAAATGTTGCAATAATCAACCAGTATTCTTGAGGAACAAATTTTTCTATTTCTCTTTCCCGGTCAACAATAAGGCGGACAGCCACTGATTGAACCCTTCCGGCTGAAAGGCCTCTAAATACTTTTTTCCAAAGAAAAGGAGAAAGCTGATAACCTACTAAGCGGTCTAATATTCGACGGCCCTGCTGAGCATCAACGAGATTCATATCAATGTTTCGGGAATTTTTTAGGGCATTTTCAAGCGCACTTTTGGTAATTTCATGAAAAACAATTCTTTGGGGACTCTTAAGATTAAGAGCCTGGCCGAGATGCCAGGCAATGGCTTCGCCCTCGCGGTCTTCATCGGTTGCCAAAATAACTTTTTCTGCTTTTTCCGTATCTTTTTTTAAATTACTGATTACTTTTCTTGATTTTGACGGTATGACGTAGCTGGGCTCAAAATTATTTTCAACATCAACGCCAAGGATTGATTTCGGCAAATCTCGGATATGACCATAAGAAGATTCAATTTTAAAATCCTTTCCTAAAAATCGGGAAATAGTTTTTGCCTTAGTCGGCGACTCAACAATTATTAATTTCATATTTATATAGACACTATCAAAAATTTTATAATCTGTAAATTTCGCCGCCGGATTCTTTAATAACGCCGTTTACTTGCATCATGGTTAAAATCGGATTTATTTCCTGGGCTGGCATTCCTAATTTTCTGAGCAAATCGTCTTTTTGCATTGGTTCGCTAAGGGCGGAGAGCACCTTTTCTTCAAGGGGAGAAAGGTCAAACTGAAGATTTTTTGGTTCTAAAGAAATACCAAAAACTTCTAAAATATCGTCGGCTGATGCAACAGGAATAGCTCCCATTTTAATCAATCTGTTGGTGCCCACTGAGTTCTCGTTTAAAATCGAACCGGGGACCGCAAAAACATCTCTGTTGAAATCAAGAGCAAAGGCTGCTGTAATAAGGGCACCGCTTTTTTCCGGCGCCTCAATAACCAACACGCCCCTGCAAAGACCGGCAATAATTCTGTTTCTCTGGGGAAAAGTATGAAGACCGGCTGGCATTTTGGGAGGAAATTCTGAGACAAGACAACCGCCGGCCTGAACTATTTCTTTTGCCAATCTGCGGTTGGAATGAGGATGAAGAACAGAGTCATCTAATCCTGACCCCGGTACGGCAATTGTCAATAGTTTGTTTTGAAGAGCGGCTCGGTGGGCAATAGAATCAATGCCAATCGCCAAACCGCTTACTATTACGAAATTATGCCCGGTTAAACCCCCGATAATTCGCTCACAGGCTTCCTTGCCGTAATTAGAAAATCTTCTTGTGCCCACTACTGCCAGATAAAATAATTCTTCGGGAGGCAAGTCTCCGATTAAGTATAACTCTTTTGGTAAAGAGGGTATTTCGCGAAGTAATTTTGGAAATTGCTTGGGTTTTAATGTTTTTATTTCTTCCACTTTTATTATTTTATCATATTTGTTAAAATAATATTATGCTTGATATTAAATTCATCCGTGAAAATCCGGAGCTGATTAAAGGAGGTCTCAGCAAAAGAGGACTTGATATCTCTATAATAGATAAGATTTTAGATACAGATTTCAAAAAAAGGAAAATTTTAACGGAAACAGAAGAATTACGCCACAAACAAAAAGGCTTAAACAAAGACCAGATTAAAGAAGCGAAAGAAATAAAGAGCCAGATTAAAAAAGGAGAGGATTCTTTATCGGGGTTAGAGTTAGAATTGGATAGTTTATTGAAAGAAATTCCCAATTTACCATTTTCAAATGTTCCGGTGGGTAAAGATGAAAACGAAAACGTTGTAATAAAAGAGGTTGGGGAGAAGACAAAATTCGCCTTTAAACCCAAGGATTATCTGGAAATTGCCCAAAAATTTGATTTGATAGATATTTCTAAAGCCGCGAAAGTGGCTGGTAGCCGTTTTGGATATTTAAAGAACGAAGCTGTACTTTTGGAATTTGCTCTTATTAAACTTACTTTTGATATTTTACTCCCTGAAAATTTTATTTCTGTAATACCGCCGGTAATGATAAAACCAGAAGTGTACCAGGGTATGGGAAGATTATCTGAATCGCAAAAAGAAGAGCGTTACTATTTAGAAAAAGATAATTTATATCTAATTGGCAGTGCTGAACATACATTGGGTCCTTTGCATCTGGACAGTATTTTAAAAGAAGATGAGCTGCCTAAACGTTATCTCGGATTTTCAACCTGTTTTAGAAAAGAAGCGGGTTCCTACGGCAAAGATACAAGGGGCATTTTAAGAGTTCATCAGTTTGATAAGATGGAAATGTTTTCTTTTGTCCAGCCGGAAAATTCTGAAAAAGAGCATCAGTTTTTATTGGAGATGCAGGAAAAAATAATGCGGGCGCTTGATTTGCCTTATCGAGTAGTAGAAATTTGCACTGGAGATATAGGGTTTACCGATGCTAGACAATATGATATAGAAGCTTGGTTTCCAACCCAAAATAAATATCGAGAAACCCATTCTTGTTCCAATACTACTGATTTTCAGGCTCGAGGCATTAATGCAAAATACCGAAGAAATTCTGACGGAAAAACAGAATTTGTTCATATGTTAAATGCGACGGCAATTGCCATAGGCCGCACTATTATTGCTATTATTGAAAACTGCCAGCAGAAAGACGGAACAGTAAAAATTCCCGAAGTTTTACAGAAATATTTAGGAAAAGATCTCATTTCCTAAAATGCGAAGTAAAAAAGATATCTTAAGAACTTCAAGAAGATTAAAAAAGAAAAGATTCTTTAAAAAATTATCTTTTTTTCTTTTAATACCTCTTTTTATTTTTGTTTCTATTGTCGCTTTATTCTATATTCCTTATTTCAAGATTAAAAAAATTTCTATTGAAGGCAATTCTTCCGTAGATTCGGAAAAAATAATGGCCAATGTTTCAAATTATTTGGCGGGCAAAGAATTTAAAATATTTCCCAAAGACAATTTTTTAATTCTCTCAAAAAAAGAAATTGTTGACAGCATTTTAAAAGAGTTTCCCCGACTGAAAAAAGTTTCTTTAAATAAAAATTTTCCCGACACTATTTCTATCAAAGTGACAGAACGCAATAACGAGGCGCTTTTTTGTTTCCAAAATAAAGACGAAGGGTGCGCCTTTATAGACGAAGACGGTTTTGTTTTTGACAAGGCGCCGTATTTTTCAGCCGGTGTTTATTTAAGTTTTTTTAATGATACAGCTTCCACCACCTGGAAACTGGATTTTCAGGTGATTCCAGAGGAACAATTTAAAAAATTGATTGATTTTAAAAATCTTTTAACAGAGGAAAATATAAAAATATTTCAGATTATTCTTAAAAAAGAAGGCATTTACCAGCTTCAGACCAGCGAAGGCTGGTATATTTTGCTGAACGAACAAAGTAATATCCGGCTTTCTTTTGACAATCTAAAAACCACGCTTGATTCTACTATCAAAAACAACCGCCAAAAACTGGACTACATCGACCTCCGCTTCGGCAACAAAGTTTTCTACAAATTTAAGTAAAATAAGGACTATTCTCGCTATTGACAATTGACAAATAATTTTGATTTATATATAATATAGGTGGAATTTCAGAGAGGGGTTCGTATGTTTCGTTCTTTGAGTATTGTTCTGTTGATTTTTCTTGCTGTTCCGGCGCAGGCTGAGGCAGCGAGCAACAAATGGCGCAAGGTTTGGAAGATCAGCCTAGTAGTTATGACATCCGCTAATTTTGCGGATGCCGCCTCTAGTTATGGCAAAGCTGAAACAAATCCCATCCTAGCTTCAAATGGCCAGTTTGGGAGAAAAACCCTAGCCCTTAAGGTGGGTATTGTGGCTGGCCTGACAATAGCAGAAATTGTCCTGCATCACAAAAGGCCCGAAGTGGAGAGAGTGGCGGCTCTTTTAAATTTCGCGGTGGCAGGCAGTTTCAGTGCGGCCGCCATCCACAACATCAACATCCACAACCTTAGGAAGTAGCGGTGGGGGCACAGGAAATCGGAAATCTTGGCCCCCTTTTTGTTTCGACTTACGATGTCGTAACGCTGATTAAAACTTATATATAAAAATTGAACTACCGGCTCTGGCGACTGGATTTTTATCTTTGAGCCAAGAATAGGAATCTTCTGGTTTGACGATAAAACCCCTGACTGGCTTGGCAATTGCGCCTTCAAGAGAATTGGCTGAAACCGCCAGCCAGGAACCTGTTGGCGGTTCGCCTCGAGCTGACCACCAGGGCTCAAATTTATCTCCTAAATAATATTGCGGACTTCCGCCGCCGAAATAATCTAATTTTATTTCTTGAATATTATTCTCGTTTACAAAATTCACCAGTCGTTTTAAATCCTGTCCCCAGTCATAATTGGAATCAGTGGCAATTTTATAGCCATTCCAAATGCCGCCGCCTAAAATATTGAAATAAGAAAGATAATAAGGGAAAGTAATAAGCGTTGATAAAAAGAACCATAACAAAAGCGTAGCCACTATTGAATATCTTTCTAAGGATTTTATATAAGTATTATAAATATACTTGAACCATTGAAAAATGTTTTGGGGTTCTTCAATAAAGAAGCCTCTTTGCCAGCGAATTATCTGGCGGGCTACTAAGAAGTAAATAAAAGGAAGAATTGGCAAAATATGCCTGAAACCAATGTTAAGATTGCCGGTAATTGCCTGGAGAAAATAAATGCCGACAAAAATCATACTGGCGGTGAGAGCAAAATTATCGTGCATCCATTCAAGGGTAATTTTTAAACTTTTTTCTTTTGTTTTGATAATATTGCTAACGCCAAAAATCAAAGCAATAAAGGCAAGAATGAGAAAAGCAAGAGGTTCTTTGGTCAGAAAAAGCAGGGGAAAATAAAAATAAGAACCCGAAGCAGAAACCGTGCCCAAAAAATAGGCAGCATTGCCTCCTACTTCGCGCTGAATTATCATCAGAAGACCAAAAAGATATTCGCCTAAACCCTGAAATATACGCTTTTCTGATATCCAGGTAATTAACTTGGCAAAAGGCTTGGCACCGGGAGATGTAAGAATGGCTTTAATATCTTGAATTTGGCGCTCGGCGGGATAATTCCAAACATGAAATTGATAAACAAGCCAAATAATAATTAAACCGATTATTCCGATAAGAATAACCTTGCCGATTATTTTTAAGTAATTGGATTTCTCCAAAAACACCCAGAGAACGGCGAGGATAAGATAAATAGGAGCCAAAATAATTAGAGAAAATTTTAAGAGCTGGACTGCACCAAAAACAATTCCGGCTATGACAAGATTTTTCTTTGTTTGATTATTTAAAAAGTTTATAAAAGTCACTATTCCGATAAAAAAACCAAAAGCAGCGGCCAGGTCCGTTGTGACATAACGCGAATGGGCAATAATAGTGGGGGAGAAACTAAAAAAGAAAAGAGTGAGGAGGCCGACTTTGTTGCCATAAAGACGGCTTACCCATATAAAAAGAAGCCACCCAAAAAGCAGGGTTAAAAGCATTATTGGGAAACGAGCAAAGCGAAGAATCCGGTCGGGATTGTTCCCTGATTCATAAAGAAAAATTCTACCCACTTCCCACTGACCGTTTACATCTTCGGTCCAGGCTTTAATATTGGTTGGAAAATTTAATTTTAAAAAAAGAAGGGGAATAGCGCTCAAATCTTTTATCAAAGGGGGGTGTTCGGGATTAAGCCGATAATCCTGCTGGGTTAAATATGAATAGCCGGCGGCGATATGAGCAATCTCATCAAAAGTGGCAGTATCATTCCAGGAAGAAAAAAACATCAGGACGAACATTAATCCCAGCATTCCCAAGGCAATAAATTTACTGAGTTTGTTCATTTTTGTTGAATTAATATTCCTGCGTTTTCATAAGTGAAAAGACCGGAGATGTTATCGGAAAGCCCTTGGCGGAGAAGATGGTCGTTTTCCAATATAAAAATCTGCAAACTTTGATCTCTTCGCGCTTGGATTATAAAATTGTTCATATATTTCGGCAGGATGTAATAAATATTTTTTTCTTTTTGCTGGGACGGCAGATAAGTGTCGGTCAGAAACATCACCGGCATTATGGACATAGGCATAAAATCCACTTTTTCGTTTTCCGTGTTAATGATAACATATTTTTTAATTTCTTTCGGCGAATATTTCAAATAATTTCCTAGAAGGGCGTAATTTTCATTAAAAGCAAACGCCACATTGGGATTGCCGGCCCAATCAAAAAAGTATTGTTTATAGGCGTTTATTGAGACTGCCACCAGAAAAACAAAAATCAAAAAAAATAATTTTGGACGGTTTATTTTTTCGGCTAGCCAATAGAGACCGAGGCTGGCGAAAATCATTACCACCGGAACAACAATAATGCTTCGCAAGGCATGGGGAATTCCTTCGTCAGAAATAATAACCGGCAAAAGCAGAACAATTAACCAAGTAACGAGTAACGCATAACTAGGAATGCGCCAATTTTTTATGCTGATTATAAAACCGATCAAAAATAATATTGCAATTGGCCACCAGAGTTCGGGAGCGCCGGAAATATTATGCCTCCAGTTTCCATCTCCGTACACAAAAAACATTCCAATAGTCAAGAAGGTATTTTTTATAATTTCAAGCAGAGGAGAAGGCGCGGAAAAAACTGAAATTTGGGTGGTCCGGCCCAAAAAATCAGCCGGATGCTGGTAAAAATAGATTATTAAAGGACTGGCAGCGATTATCATGCCGATTATAAAAAACAAAATCAACAGAAACTTCTTGTTTTTTATCAATATACAGAAAGGAATTATAAGAAGGAGTGGGGCAATGCGATAAGAAATATAAGAATGAAAACCTAAGCCAAAAATCAGTCCTCCAAGAAAGGATAAAAAGATTTGAGGTTTATTTATCAGTCTCCAAGTTAACCAAAGACCCCAGACCAAAAAGAATGGCGCCATTATTGCCCGGAAGCCAATGCGAGAAAAATTAATATGCCAGAAGCTGGTGGTTAGAAAAAAAGAAGCCAGCAGGGCAATTGTTTCTTTTCCAAACAGTTCCTTTGTCAGGAAATATAATCCCAAGACAGTAAAAACTCCAAAAATAGCGCTGACTATTCTCAGAGCCCAGGGCTCATTGCCAAAAATTCTTATGGAAAGAGATTGGATGTCAATAAACAATCCTTCCCGGCCGTTATTTTCAGGATAAAAAACTTTATAGCTATTATTATGAATTGCTTCCAGGGCATTATTCCCATTCATTGCCTCGTCAGAATAAAGGCCTGGCGGAATGGTTTTTAATTGATATAAGCGAAAAAACACCGCCAAAGCTAAAATTATAACCAAAAATATTACATTGTATTTCCTAAAGTATTGTTCCATTGTTGATTGTATACTTAAATGATATAATAAAATTACATGGCCGACAATATATTAAGTTTGTTTATCGGAGAAGTTTGTGCTTGGCTGATTATTTTGATTGGGAGAAATCTTGCTGTGGAAAATGCCGGGGTTCAGGTTCTCTTGCCTTATTTTAAATATCTACCTTTAGTCTTTCCGCTTATTTGTTTGGCAGGAATGTTAATCGCCCGGCTTTTGCGAAATTTGCTGCCGATAATTTATCAACTGGCAAAATTTATTCTAGTGGGAGGATTAAATTTTCTGATTGACATGGGAGTCCTGAATTTTTTGATTTTTAGTACGGGTGTATCAACGGGAATCACTCAATCTGGCTTTAAATCCCTATCGTTTTTGGTAGCCGTGACTAACAGTTATGTATGGAACAGACATTGGACGTTCAAAAACGAAGCCCAAGAAAGTATATCTCAGGAATTTTTCCAATTTTTTATAATAACCGTCATTGGTTTTTCAATTAATGTTGGAATTGATTATATTCTTGTGAATATAGTAAGTCCTTTTTGGGAAATGCCGCTTAAAACCTGGGCCCAATTCAGCGCCCTCTTGGCAACGTTAGTGCAGTTAGTTTTGAATTTTCTTGGTTATAAATTCATTGTTTTTAATACAAAAAAATGAAAGAAAAAGGAAAAATAATTGTTATTTTGGAAATTGCCAGCGCTTCAGTGGGCGGTATGTTTATCCGACAAAATAAAAATGGCAAGCCTGAGATTATTTCCCTTACCAGAGTGCCGGTAAATTTTCTTTTTGACGTGAATTTTGACGCCTTTTGGCGCTGCACTCTGGCCAGCCTTAAAAAAGTTATAAAAATGTTGCTTAAAAATTATCCTTCGAGACCAGATGCCTGTCTTTGTGTTTTTCTTTCTCCTTGGTTTTTATCCCAGACCAAAATTATAAATATTGGAAGAGAAAAAAATTTTAAGGTTACCCGGGATTTTTTTGAAAATTTAATGAAATCCGAAGAGGAAAGTTTTAAAAGCCAAGAAGCAACACAATTGAGAGGAGGGGCGGAATTTATTGAGCACGAAATTATAAAAACAGAACTCAACGGCTATTACACAAAATCGCCGATTGGAAAAATTGCCAAAACAGCTAGAGTGCATATTTATATGAGTTTGGGAATGGGGGGCGTAAAAACGAGGATACAAGAAGAGGTTTTTGAAAATTTTGGAGATATACCACTTTCTTTCAGAACTTTTCCCTTTGTCGCTTTCCAGATTTTAAGTAGTACTATCGACAGTCAAGAAGGGTTAGTTCTTGTTGATATTGGCGGCGAAATCACTGATATTTCTCTGATAAGAAAGAACTGTCTTGAAGAAACAATTTCTTTTCCTCGGGGTAAGAATTTTCTTCTCAGGAGAATCGCTTCTGAATTTAAAACTTTATCCCCGGAAGCAAATTCAATTCTTCAGACTTATTTAAAAGGACACAGTCTTAAAGGTGATTCTGAGAAGATTTCCAAAATTATTGAAGAGGTAAAGAAAGATTGGAGTAATTTTTTTGAAACAGCGATTAAAAATATTTCCGAAAAAAGTCCCTTTCCTCAAAATCTCTTTTTGATAGGTGATGAAATTATTGGCGGGCAGTTTATTAAATGCGTCGAAGAAGAAAGATTTTCTCAATATAATTTTTTGGGCAAGCCGTTTAACACAAAAAGAATTTTGGACGAAGAAGACGAAAAAGGAGATATTTTTCTTATATTAGAAGCAACTTTTGCCAATAAATTTTTATAATATGGCTAAAAAAATAATACAAGATGTCGTAATAAAACAGAAAGAGATTAAAAAAGAAGTTAAAGAAGTTAAAGAAGTTAAAAGGGAATTTGGAGGTAAAAAAAGAGGCTTCTTTAAAAAATTTCTTTGGTTTTGTGTTGTTATTGTCATTATTGTTTTGGGTGGAATGGTTTTAATCAAATTTTCTTCAGCCACAGTAAAAGTCACACCCCATCAGGAATTTATAGATGTTGATAAAGAATTAAATTTGAATTTTGAAATAATCCAATTGGAAAGAGAAGAATCCCAATCTGTCACGGCAACAGAGGTGGTAGCAGACGGTCAGAAAGCAAAAGGACAGGTGGTTATTTATAATACTTACAGCTCTAATCCTCAAAGACTTTTAATTGAAACTCGCCTTGAAACTCCCGATGGAAAAATTTATAAAACCGAGAAAGCGCTTGTTGTTCCCGGCAATGGGTCGGTTGAATTAACTGTTTATGCTGATAAACCAGGACCGGAATACAATATCGGACTTACTGATTTTAACATTGTCGGATTTAAGGGCACGTCCAGATACGAAAAGATTTATGGCCGTTCCAAGACAGAAATGACGGGAGGCGCTAAAGAAAATTCTTTGGTTGTTTCCGAAAAGGATATTGCCAATGCGAAAAATAATCTTAAACAAAAAATAGAAAATTATTTAAAGGAAAAAATTACTCAGCAAAAACCAGCTGAATATTTGCTTTATGAAAACGCCTTAAAAATTGATTTTACTGACAGTTTTTCTGATCCAATTTTTAAAGAAAAAGGCAAGGCAACCGGATTTTTGCTGAAAAAAGACGATTTAACAAAAATCCTGACAGAAAACAAAGAAGAAATCAGTATTGTCAATTTGGAAAAATTGGATTTTAATCTTATCTCAGCAAACGCCACGACTTCAAAAATAACTTTTTCTCTCAAGGGCAAAGTGCATCTTGTCTGGGATATCGATACAGATTCGCTGGCTGATTCTTTGATAGAGACAAAAGATAAAAATTATCAATACGTTTTTAAGAAATATCCGGGAATTGACCGGGCAGAAATAATTTTTAAACCTGTTTGGTGGAATTGGATGCCCAGTGACAAATCGCGCATTCATTTTGAAATGGTTTTATTGAATCAACAATAAGATGAAAAAAGTTGTTTTTATTATTGCTTTTCGGGATTTTAAGGATGAAGAGTATTTTCAGCCCAAAGAGATTCTGGAAGGGGCCGGTGTGGAAATTAAAACCGCCAGCGCGGAAAAGGGGATAGCGACTGGCGCTGAGGGCGGGGAAGCAGAAATAGATTTTTTGGTTTCAGAAATTAATCCTACGGATTATGATGCCGTTGTTTTTATCGGCGGACCAGGCGCTCTGAAATATTTAGATAATGATGTTTCTTATGAACTTGCTAAAAAAACTATTGCCGCAGGAAAAATTTTAGCCGCTATTTGCATTTCGCCGGTGATTTTAGCCAAAGCCGGGGTTCTCAAAAACAAAAAAGCAACGGTCTGGTCAAGTCCTCTTGATAAAAATCCGGTTAAAATTCTCAAAGAAAACGGGGCGGTTTATGAAGATAAACCAGTTGTCCTTGACGGCAAAATCCTCACCGCCAATGGCCCTTCTGCAGCCGCGGAATTCGGCGGGAAATTAATCGATTTATTCAAGAATAACGAACTTGACAAATAATATCGTATTATGCTATGATAGTACTCGGAAATCAGGCCATACGGCTTGATAAAATCAAACGTTCATTGTGAAAGGAACTTGACATGACAGAGAGAACTGTCTCCCGACGAAATCTCGTCGGCGGTTTTTTGGGCGGTATCCTCGGCATCCTTGCCTTTGGATACCTGCACCCAGTCGCCCTGCCGTTCGGCTGCTTCTTTGGAGCAGTCATCGGCTGGTGGCATCAGGAAATCCGGCAATCGGCGATGGATTCGTTCCATCGCGGCATTGCCACAACGCAGTACGCGTGGAATCGGTTCACGACCTTCGTGCTCACGCCAACGCGAAAGCTCAGGGAGATGCGGTTCGACATCGGGCCCTGCCTGAAGTTGCTCCACTTCCTCCTGTTCGCGTTCGTGTGGATCTTGCGGCGACCGAGTGTGTGCGTCCAGTGGCTGAAGGCGCATCCGGTGAATCGGGCGTATGCGACGAGAACGCTTGCAGTGCTCACCCACTTGGCTCTGAACGCCCTGTGGGTCATCCCGTTGGTGGTCTACTGCGTCAAAGCCCAGGGAGTGGCTCCGAAAGAAAGCGCGATGCAACTTCTCTACGTATTCGGCGGCTTCGTCCTTGTCCCCGTGGTGGCGATATTCCCACCGCTCATGTATGCACTGGACGAGGTGACGCCGAAGATGCGGAAGTTCTACCTCGTGTGGGAGCGGTACGCCGCAATCGGCCTGTTCCGGTTTTTTATGAGAGACCTCTCCAACCTTTTCCTGAGCGAGATCAGCATACTGCTGTTCATGGGCGGGACGCTGATCTGGTTTACAGGAATCGGAGGAGCGTTTGTGCTTCTCGTAGTCGCGCCAGTTTCTGTAATCGTGGGCGCGATCAAGGGCATCTACGAGGTCTCCACGAGAGCCAGGCACTGGCTGTGCTTTGGAACGACAGTCGTCGTTACTGCGCTCGCGGCGTGGGTCGCGCATCCTTATCTGAACGGCGACGCCCGCGTCCTCTGGACTGTGGCGTTGCTCACGGGGCTCGCGTCCGCGGTTGCTACCGAAGGGTTACGTCGCTCGCTCGTGTGGTGTTTCTCGGCCAGCGGACGCGCCCAAGCAATGGTTTCGACGACACTTGGTGCGCAGCTCGCGCCAAGTGGTCGCGCATTCTGGCGAATCACCACGACCGTCGGCGACAAGTTTCGCGATGCGCTTCCGATGTCGACCTGAACGACAACGGCATCAAGTTCTACAGGGGGTTGGGTCCCACGGCTCAATCCCTTTTTTCTTTTTACTCTAAAGAAATTTTGCTTGATTTTTGTTGAAAAATATGCTATAGAGGAATCATTATGGAACAATATGATGATTTGGGCTTAAGTCAGGGGGAATTTGAGATTGAAGAACAAAGACGGCAGGAAGAAATTGCCCGCGTTTCCAGCAAAGAATACAATAATCCTGAAAAAATATTTTTTATTTTCGAGAATCCAGAAGAGCGGGATCGGGCCTTAAAATTAATTGCCCAAGAAAGACAATTTAACGATTTGTTTCGTTATCTCAACCACTGGCAAAACGACCCCTTGCGAAAAGATGTTGGTTTGGAAATGGATTTTCTCCGCCATCCGCCAGAACTCAGAAAAAAATTGGAAGAATTCTTTCAAAAGAACGGTTTTAATCTGAGAGAAGAATACGAAGCGGTAGAAGAAAAAAATGCTTGACATGTTTATAGCCACTTTGCTATTATCTAAACATAATTAAATAAATGGCAGATAGGTTTGAAAATGCATCTCTGGGAACAGTAATCGAAGCCTTGCCAAACGCTTTTTTTCGCGTGCAAATGGACAATGACGACAAGGTTTTGGGCTATTTGTCCGGCAAAATGCGGATTTACAAGATTAAAGTTATGATTGGCGATAGAGTTAAGGTTCAGTGTTCTCCCGGAGACAATAAAGGAAGAATAGTCCAACGTTTATAATATTATGAAGGTGCGGGCGTCATTAAAAAAAATTTGCCGGGACTGCAAAATGATTAAAAGAAAGGGCGTGCTTTTTGTTATTTGCAAAAAGAATCCCAAACATAAACAAAGACAGCGTTAATTTATGCGTATAGCAGGAACAAATATACCGGACAATAAAAGGCTGGAAATTGCCCTAACCTATATTTTTGGCATTGGCCGTTCCCGCAGCCAAGAAATTTTAAATAGTGCCAAAATTTCTTTTGACAAAAAAGTAAAAGAACTTTCGGAAAAAGAAGCCAATGCCATCAGGGACGTCATTGGAAAATATCGGGTGGAAGAAGAATTGCGGCGGGAAATATCATCAAACATAAAACGTCTTAAAGAAATAAAATCTTACCGGGGAATCAGACATATAAAACAACTCCCGGTTAGAGGTCAGCGCACAAAGACCAATGCTCGAACCGTGAGGCCATATAGAGGAAGAAAAACAATGGGCAGTGGAAGAAAGAAATTGGAAAAGACATAAAATTGTATGGGAAAGAAACGTATTATAAAAAAAGAAGGGGCAACCGGAGCTGATCAAGAGCTTAAGGCTCGTTCTCTTGCCAAAATCCCCAAAAAGAAGCTGACCAAAGCTGTTTTATATATTCAGTCAACCTTTAATAATACTTTAATGAATTTAACAGATTATCAGGGCAATACCGTCATCTGGCTGTCCAGCGGCAGTCTTGGTTTTAAGGGCGCAAAAAAAGGAACGCCGTTTGCCGCTTCCAAAGTGGCTGAACTTTTAGCTGATAAGGCAAAAATAATAGGTGTAAGTAATATTGATGTAATTATTAAAGGGGTAGGGACAGGCAGAGAGTCGGCTATTCGTGCCTTGGCAGCCAAGGGCATTGAAATTAATACTATCCGCGACATGACGCCGATTCCCCATAATGGACCCAAGCCAAAAAAACCGCGACGGGTCTAATATGATATATGATAGAAGATAAATGTAAAAAATGCAGAAGAGCCGGCGAAAAACTTTTTTTAAAGGGTGAAAAATGTTTTAGTCCCAAATGTCCCCTTACCCGCAAACCTTATCCGCCCGGGAAATTCGGGAAAGGCAGAAGAAAAAAACCAAGCAGGGGATTATCAGAGTACGGCGTCCAGTTGCGGGAAAAACAAAAATTAAAGTTCAGTTACGGCTTAAGAGAAAGACAGTTCTCCATTTATCTAAAAGAAGCAAATAAAAAAGGCGGAGGAGACGTTAAAAAATATCTTCTTGAGCTTCTTGAGTCGCGCCTTGACAATGTTGTTTTTCGTCTTGGCTTAACTGATTCTCGTTCTCAGGCAAGACAGATAATTTCTCACGGCCATATAATGGTAAATAACAGAAAAGTAACTATTCCGTCTTATAGAGTTAAAATTGGCGATAAAATATCAATTAGACCGCAGTCAATCAATAAAACCGTTTTTAGAGACCTTGATATTAAATTAAAAAAATATAACCCGCCTTCTTGGGTTAATTTTGACAAAGAAAAAAAAGAGGGCAATATTATCAGTAATTTTAAATAATTATATGGATTACAAAATTGCTTTACCGTCAAAACCAAGAGTAGTTTCCGAAGAGGGCAATAAAGGAGTTTATGAAATTGACGAACTTTATGCGGGATACGGCTATACCTTGGGAAATTCTTTAAGGAGAATAATTCTTTCCTCCATTCCCGGCGCCGCTATCACCGCTGTAAAAATAGAGGGAGTTCCCCATGAATTCTCGAAAATTACCGGCATCAAAGAAGATGTGATAACCATTCTTTTAAATCTAAAAAGGATTAAATTTAAAATGCATACTGATGAACCTCAAACCGCCGCCTTAGCTATTCATGGCGTTAAAAATGTTACGGCCCAAGACATCAGTACTTCTTCTTCTTTTGAAGTCTTAAATAAAGATGAATATATTGCCACCTTAACATCTAAAGATTCCAAGCTTAATATTGAATTAACAATAGAAAAAGGTTTGGGGTATGTCCCCCGCGAAAATCTCCGGAAAGAAAAAGTAGAAGTAGGAACCATTATTCTTGACGCCATATTCACTCCCATCAGACGCGTTAATTATGAGGTGGAAAATATGCGGGTAGGGGATAGAACCGATTATAACCGTCTCAGATTTTTTATTGAGACCGACGGCTCAATCTCTCCGGCTGAGGCTCTGGAAAAATCAATTGAAATCATGATAAATCACCTTAAGGCAATTATCGGCTTCCAAGAGCCATTAATGGAAGAGGAAAAGGCGTTCGCTGTTGCTCCAACTGAAAAAGAAGAAAAAGTTGAAGATACAGAAGTTCTAAAAATAAGAATTGAAGATTTGCAATTTTCTTCTCGAACCCTTAACGCTCTTTCCAACGCCGGCATTAGAACATTGGGGGGATTGACAAGAAAAAAAGAGGAAGATTTGTTGGCTATGAAAGGGGTGGGCAAAAAAGCGGTTCAGGAAATTAGAAGGGCATTAGGCAATTATGGGTTAATTTTGAAGTAGCATGCGTCATCAAAAAAAGGGAAGAAAATTTGGCAGAGAAAGAGACATCAGAAGGGCATTTATGAAGTCTTTGGCTTTTAATCTTGTAGCCAAAGAAAAAATCAAAACAACGGAAGCCCGGGCAAAAGAACTCCGGCCGTTTATTGAAAAATTTGTCACCCGGGCAAAAAAAGGCAATCTCGCTAACCGGCGCCTGCTGATTGCCAGGCTTGGCCAGCAAACAACCAAGAAACTTTTCAAAAAAATAGCGCCTAAATACAAAGATAAAAACGGCGGATACACAAGAATTATTAAACTGCCCCCTCGCAAAAGCGACGCCAGTAAAATGGCGATAATTGAGTTCGTATGAAAGAATACATATTAGATGCAAAAGATAAATCTCTTGGCAGGCTGGCTTCAGAAACTGCCTCTATTTTGCGCGGTAAAAGAGAAGTTGATTTTGCCCCCAATCGTCTAGCCGCTGTAAAAGTAAAGGTTGTTAATCTTGATAAAATTAAAATAAGCGAGAAAAAAATTGAACAGAAATATTATAAAAAACATTCTGGCTATCCCGGCGGTCTGAAAATTACACCCCTCAAGAAAGTTTTGAAAAAAAAAGGAGTTGCTTATGTTTTCAGACAAGCGGTGATGAATATGCTTCCCAAAAATAAACTGCAGAAGAGAATGATTAAAAATTTGGAAATATAATATGGAAAAAGCTAAGACAAAAATAAAAACAGGTTCTAAATATTTTGAGGCTGTGGGCAGAAGAAAAACTTCTACTGCCAGAGTCAGAATTTTTAGCAGCGGAGATTCCTCTGTTTCAGTCAATGACAAAAAATTGGAAGATTATTTCCCAACCAAAGAACTTCAGCATATCGTCGAAGAGCCTCTTAAAAAAATAAAAATAGAAAAAAAAATAAGGATTACGGCGAAAATAAAGGGCGGAGGAATTCATTCCCAGGCTGAAGCCTTGCGCCATGGCATCAGCCGGGCTTTGATAATTTTTAATCAAGAATTCAGAAAAACCTTGAAGAGTGCGGGGCTTTTAACAAGAGACTCGCGCGCCAAAGAACGCCGCAAATTCGGCTTAAAAAAGGCAAGAAAAGCTCCGCAGTGGAGCAAGAGATAAAAAGTCGCATTATTAATTAATTATTAGTTCAAAAAAAATGAAAAAATATTTTATTTTTCTCGGAGGAATATCTTTATTGGTCGGTTCACTGGCAGTTGTGAATTTGGTTAAGGCAGATACAGCACCTGTCATTGCTAACGTTAACAAAGATGATTTGCGTCAGTCATTGTCCATCAAAGAAATTCCCGGCCGAGTAGGAAAAATAACGTGCCTGTTTCTGGATTGTCCCTCTGCCACTTCGTCCCCTAATACTAAGCCCTCTAATGAGGTCTTGATGAAAGCAGCCAAAGTCACGGAAATTAGCACCAATCTTTTGAAAGTCTCAATTTTCGGCTACATTTACAAGATTGACCTCGTTAATTCAAAAATCGTCCGCCATTGGTGGGGAAACTCAAGTGTTGATGAATTTTCCGTAGGCGACATTATCAATGTCTTGGGTTATCTTGATGTCAGTGACAATTATCTCGTTCACGCTAAAACAGTCAGGGATGTTTCTATTCAGAAAATGTACGGCGTTTTCAAGGGAACCATTGAAAGCATCACTTCAACTGAAAAAAGTTTTGTTTTGAAAACTGAAGAAAGAGGCAATCAGACTGTTGTTGTTTCTGATTCTACCAAAATTATTACTGCCACTACCACGGGTTCCTTTTCTGATTTGCAGGTCGGTCTGCCGGTGGTTGTCCGCGGTATCTGGAACAAAACTCTGTCAAAAATTCAGGCTCAGGTGGTGATAGTGGGCAAAAGCGCTGATACGCGTCCGTTCTTCCAGCAAAATTCGTCCCTCATTCAAAAACTTGAAGAAAAACTCAAGTTAAAATAAAATTAAAGTAATGCATTGGGTTTTTAAGGCTTTAATTTTTATCGCTCTTGTTTTTTTGTTTTTTTATATTCTTGTTTTTTTTCAGCCGACGCCGAAAGGAATTTCTTCTAATATCCGCTGGGGCGTGGCCTTTTCCAAGCCCTATGCCATTAGTTTGGGTTTAAATTGGCAGGAAACTTATTTAGCGATTCTGGATGATTTGAAAGTAAAATATTTGCGTCTACCTGTTTATTGGGAAGACGTTGAACCCCAAAAAAATAATTACTTTTTTGATGATTATGACTGGATGATTAAGAAAGCAGAGAAAAGAGATGTTAAATTGATTTTAGTAGTGGGCTGGAAATTACCCCGCTGGCCAGAATGCCATAAACCCGCCTGGGCAAAATCAGAAGATGTATTAAATTATGTCCAAACCGCAATCAATCGTTATAAAGAGAGTCCGGCGCTTTACGAATGGCAAATAGAAAACGAGCCTTTTTTGAATTTCGGCGAATGTCCTGATTATGACTCTCGGGTTTTAGAAAAAGAAATTGAATTAGTGCATTCACTTGATGGGAAGCATCAAATTTTGACCACTGACAGCGGAGAACTCGGTTTTTGGTTAAAGGTGGCTGGCAAAGGAGATATTTTTGGCACAACAATATATCGGGTAGTTTGGAATAAATATCTCGGCTATATCAGTTATAATTTTATTATTCCTCACCAGTTTTTCTGGCTAAAGGCGAATTTGGTCCGCTTGTTTTTTCCTGATAAACCGATTATTGTTTCAGAATTACAAGCCGAGCCATGGAAAGACAAGGGTATGGACTTAAAACAATTTTCTAAAAACATAGAATTTGCCGAAAAAGTCGGGTTTCCCGAAGTTTATTTTTGGGGGGCGGAATGGTGGTATTGGCTCAAACAAAAACATCAAGACTCGCGCTTTTGGGATTATGCAAAAACAATTTTTTAAAAATTATGATTGAACGGGGAATTGCAACTTTTGGACTGGATTACGGAAAATGTCCGGCGTGGCTGTTCAACAGGATGAAGAAATTGGGCGGGGAGATTATTCGAGTGATGGTTGAAGAATATGGACCGGATGAATTTGTGAGGCGAATTTCCGACCCGGTCTGGTTCCAATCCTTGGGAACGGTTTTGGCTTTTGACTGGAATGCCTCGGGCTTGACCACAATTTTAACAGCCGCTCTTAAAGAAGCAGTGCGGGGTAATGAAAAAGATTTGGGAATTTTTATCTGCGGCGGCAAGGGAAAAACATCAAAAAAAACTCCTGATGAAATTAAAAACTGGGGCAATGTTTTAAGTTTGCCTTCGCCCCACACTGAAAACCTAATTTACAATTCTAAAATGGCTGCTAAGGTTGACAGCGCTCTTGTCCAAGACGGTTTTCAAATTTATCACCACGCCTTTTTCTTCAGTAATAATGGCGCTTGGACCGTTGTTCAGCAAGGTATGAACGCAAACAATCAAACCGCCCGCCGTTATCATTGGTATTCAAAAAATATTAAAGATTTAATTAACGAACCGCATTCTGGAATTGTCAGTCAAATAAAAACTCCCACTCTTAATTTAACCGCTGAGAAAAGCAGGGAAACAAGAGAGATAAGCACGGAAATGGTTCAAGGAAATTATTTTGGCTTGATGAAAGATATACAAATTCTGCGCCGCCATTCTTCAGATTTATCCCAGATGATGAAACTGAAATTTCAAAACAATCAATTAACTTTGCTTAATTTGGAGACTAAAGAATTTTACTGGCATCCGGTTGTAAACGAAGATTTCACTAAAAGTAAATATTTAGAGAAAATTTTATATAAAATAAGCGAAACAAAGCCGGAAAACTATGAAAAACTGCTTTCGTTAGAGGGTGTGGGGCAAAAAACAATCAGAGCTTTGAGTTTGGTTTCCGAAGTTATATATGGCGCCAAACCTTCTTATCAAGATCCAGCTCGCTATTCTTTTGCCCATGGCGGAAAAGACGCCACGCCCTATCCCGTTGACCGGCCAACTTATGATTCCACCATTGCTTTTTTCCACAAAATTGTCCAAAAAATGAAAATCCCTGCTTCCGAAAAACAAAAAATAATGATACAATTAAATAGTTATGCAAAAATTTTATAAAAAACCGATTTTTATTATTGGCATTGTTGTTTTAATTATTGTCATTTATTTTTTATTTGGCCGCTCTAAAAAAACAACTTACGAAACAGTAGTTGTCCAAAAAGGAACAGTGATTCAGGAAGTTAGCGTTACAGGAAAAGTAAAACCCGCGGAAAATGTTGATTTGGCATTTGAAAAATCGGGAAAGGTAGCTTGGGTAAATGTTCAGGTTGGCGATAGGGTAAGGCCGGGTAATGTTTTAGTTACCCTTGCCAATGGCGACCTTGCCGCCCAATTGGACCAGGCTAAAGCTTCATTAGAAGAACAAAAGGCAAAATTAGATGAATTAAAAAAAGGAACAAGGCCGGAAGAAATTCAAATCCAAGAAACAAAAGTGGAAAACGCCAAGAAAGACCTAATTGATAAAATTCAAGACGCCTACACAAAATCCGATGATGCGATAAAAAACAAAATAGACCAGTTTTTCACCAATCCAAAAACTAATAATCCCAAAATTAATTTTGCCATTAACGACTCGCAGTTAAAAAACGAACTTGAATCGCTGAGAACCGCAATCGAATCTGTTTTAACCACTTGGCAGCTGTCTCTTAGTTTCTTAACCCCGGCCAGCGACTTCAATTCTTATGCCAAGACAGCGGAACAAAACCTTTCGCAAGTAAAAAATCTGGCTGACAAAATGGCTGATGCCATAAATTCTCTTTTTGCCACCTCCAATCTTTCTCAAGCAACTCTTGATACTTGGAAATCCGATATTTCTACAGCTCGGACAAATATTAATACGGCAATAATTAATTTATCTGCCTCAGAGTCAACTCTCCTGAATGAAGAAAACCAACTGGCCCTAGACAAAGCCGGCAACACCCCGGAGCAGATTGCCAATCAGGAAGCCAAAGTGGAACAGGCTCAAGCCAATGTCAAAAATTATGAGGCTCAATTGGCAAAAACAATTCTTTATTCACCAATCAGCGGTATTATTACAAAACAGGACGCTAAACAAGGAGAAATCGCAGCAGCCAATACGCCGATTGTTTCTATTATTTCTGAATCGCAGTTTCAGATAGAAACTAATGTACCCGAGGCGGATATTGCTAAAATAAAAGTGGGAAACTCGGCCAAAGTAACGCTTGACGCCTATGGCAACGATGTAATTTTTGAAGCCAGGGTTGTCAAGATTGACCCAGCTGAAACAATGATTGAAGGGGTGGCCACTTACAAAACTACTTTGCAATTTACCAAAGAAGACGAACGGGTTAAATCAGGCATGACCGCCAACATTGATATTCTGACTGACAAACGCGACAATGTGCTTGTTATTCCCCAACGCGCTGTTACTTCCCGCGATGGAGAAAAAATAGTGAAAATTTTAGAAAACGGAAAACCAAAAGAGGTGAATGTCAAAGTCGGGCTCCGCGGCTCTGACGGCAATATAGAAATTCTTGAAGGCCTCAACGAAGGCGACAAAGTAATTACTTCTGTAAAATAATGAAATTAATTGAGGTTAAAGATCTGGAAAAGGTTTATCAGGACGGCGAAGTGAAAACTCCGGCCCTGCAGGGGGTTTCTTTTGGAATTGAAAAAGGTGAATTTGTGGCAATAATGGGGCCGTCCGGCTCCGGAAAATCAACTCTGCTTCATATTTTGGGTTTTTTAGACCATTCCACCAAAGGAGAATATCGCTTTGAAGGAAAAACCATTAATGATTACTCTAAAAATGAATTAGCCCAAATTCGCAATAAAAAAATGGGGTTTGTTTTTCAAATGTTTAACCTTCTTTCCCGGACAACTGTTCTGGAAAATGTTAAACTACCCCTTATTTATTCTGATATCAAAGAATCTCTCTGGAATGAAATTAGTCTAAAGGCAATTGAGCAAGTCGGTCTTTCTCATCGGGTCAATTACGAAACCAGCCAACTTTCCGGCGGAGAAAAACAAAGGGTGGCCATTGCCCGGGCCTTGGTTAATGAACCCAGCATTATTTTTGCCGATGAGCCGACCGGCAATCTTGATTCAAAATCAGGCGGCCAGATAATGGAAATAATTGAAGCGTTAAATGACAAAGGCCAGACCATTATTTTAATCACCCACGAAACTTACACCGCTGAATACAGTCAAAGAATTATTAAACTTAGAGATGGTGCAATTGAAAGTGACGAAAGAGTGTTGGAAAGGAAACATACTCATAAAGACCATTTTGTAAAATGACCCTAAAGAATGCTCTTAAAACTTCAGTCAGAGGATTAAGAACGAACCGGTCGCGGTCATTGCTTACTATTTTGGGAATTGTTATTGGCATCACCGCCATTATTTTGGTAATGTCGCTCGGTCAAGGCGCGCAGAATTTAATTCTCGGCCAGATTCAAAGCATGGGTTCAAAAACCATCGCCATCGCTCCTGGCCGCCATCCTACTGGCATCAGCGATTCGCTTTCCACTTTTACCGATTCGCTCAAAAACAAAGACGTGGAGGATTTGCAGAAAAAATCCAATGTGCCTCATCTTTCCAGAATTATGCCGATAGTTTTTGGCTCGGAAACCGCTACGCGAGGAAATAAAATCCATCAAACTACGATTTTCGGCGTCAATAATTTTTTTGCTGAAATTTATAATATTTATCCGGAGCAAGGCCGCCTTTTTACCGACGAAGAAATTGCTTCCAAGGCCGGAGTGGTGATCATCGGTTCAAAAGCCAAAGAAGAATTGTTTGACAGCGATGAAGAAGCCTTGGGGCAAAAAATAAAAGTAAAAAGCCAAAGCCTGCGCATTGTCGGCGTTCTTCCAAAAAAAGGGCAATTCTCTTTTATCAGTTTTGACGATGCTCTGATTGTGCCTTACACCACGGCCCAACAATATATTTTTGGAATAAAATATTACAACCGTGTTGTAGTGGAAGCAGACAGCGAACAAAACGTTGACCGCACTGTGGAAGACATTAAAACTACAATTCGTAATAACCACAACATTACTGACCCTAACAAAGACGACTTTTTTATTGAAACTCAAGCTCAGGCCATGGACATGGTGAGCACCATTCTTAATGTTCTGACTTTATTCTTGGCCGCAATCGCCGCTATTTCGTTGGTGGTGGGCGGTGTCGGCATTATGAATATTATGCTTGTTTCGGTGACAGAAAGAACCCATGAAATTGGTTTGCGCAAGGCAATCGGTGCCACGGAAAAAAATATTTTAACGCAGTTTCTTCTGGAAGCGATTTTACTAACCTTAATCGGTGGAATTGTCGGCATTATTCTGGGCGCAAGTTTTTCTTTTCTTGCTTCTATTATTTTAACCAAATTCGCCGGGCTTAACTGGGGATTTACATTTCCAATTTCAGCCGCGCTTCTTGGTTTAGGAGTTTCTGCTGGTGTAGGTTTAATCTTCGGTATTTACCCAGCCCGTCAAGCCGCTCAAAAAGACCCGATTGAGGCATTGCGGTACGAGTAGTATAATAAAATTAAAGGTCGGCACTAATAATTTCTAATATTTTTATGCAATTAAATAATAAGGCTTTTGCCTGGACAGTGTCTCTATTTAGTGGAGTCCTCTGGTTTTTAATGATGACTGGCTCGCTTTTAACCGGCTTAGGAGTAAGAACAGTCACAGGCTTAGGTTCACTCCATCCTTTTTTCAGTTATTCTTGGTTGGGAATGATTCTTATTGTCATTGAGCACTTGGTAGGAGGATTTATTTTCGGCTGGATTTTCGCCTGGCTTTACAACAAAATGCTCAAAAGAGGCCAGACGCCGCCCTTGCAATAATTAAATCCATCAATATAATATTCAGTAATGACAGAAGAAAAAGACGATATTATTTTTGAAGAAGGTGAGGGCGAGGAGGCGAATCCGGCTGAACTGATTAAAAAACTGCGGGAGAAATTAAAAAAGTGCGGCATTGAAAAGCAGGAATATTTGGCTGGCTGGCAAAGAGCCAAGGCTGATTTTATTAATGCCAGAAAAGAAGAAAAAGAGAATCTCCAGGAATTTATAAAATTTTCCGAGCAAAACCTAATTATAGAATTGCTTGTTTTAATTGATAGTTTTGACGGCTTATTTAAGCACGGCAAAGATTATGATGGGGTAAAGAATATTTACAAGCAATTATTGGATATTTTGAAGAGCAGAGGAGTGGAATCAATAGAATGTCTGGGAAAAGATTTTAATCCTGAAGAACAAGAATCGATTGGAGAAATAGAGGTTGACAATCAAGAAAAAGAAGGTAAAATAATAGAAGAAATTAGAAAAGGATATAAAATGCATAATAAAATTATAAGACCAGCCCAAGTAAAAATTGGAAAATATAAATAATATGGCAAAAATTTTAGGAATTGATTTAGGAACGACAAATTCGGCTATGGCCGTGGTTGAAGGCGGCGAGCCAAAAATACTGGAAAATGAAGAAGGAGGAAGAACCACTCCTTCCATGGTTGCTATTTCCAAACAGAATGACCGCCTAGTGGGCCTTTTGGCAAAAAGGCAGGCGGTTACCAATTCAGAAAATACTATTTTTTCGGTCAAGCGTCTTATCGGCCGCCGCTTTGAAGATAAAGAGGTTCAAAAAGACAAAGAATTACTTCCTTATAAAATAGAGCGTTCTGAAGACGGAGGAGTGAAAATTAAAATGATGGGAAAAAGCTATCGGCCCGAAGAAATTTCCGCCATGATTTTGCAAAAATTAAAGCATGACGCCGAGGCGCGGCTGGGGGAAAAAATAGAAGAGGCGGTGATTACCGTGCCGGCTTATTTTAACGACAGCCAAAGAAAGGAAACTAAAGACGCCGGGGAGATTGCCGGCTTTAAAGTCCGAAGAATCATTAATGAACCGACAGCCGCTGCTCTGGCTTATGGTTTCAACAAAAGAAAAAATGAGCAGATTGTTGTTTATGACTTTGGTGGCGGGACTTTTGATGTTTCTGTTCTGGAAGTAGGAGATGATGTTATTGAAGTCAAATCTACCGGCGGAGATACTCATCTTGGGGGAGATGATATTGACCAAAAAATTATAAAATGGGTTGTTTCAGAATTTAAAAAAGAAAGCGGCATTGATGTTTCTAAAGATACTTTGGCTTCCCAGCGATTAAAAGACGCCGCTGAAAAAGCCAAACACGAACTTTCCAGCACTCTGGAAACAGAAATTAATATTCCTTTTATTACTTCGGATGCTTCTGGTCCCAAACACCTTCTAATTAAATTCACCCGAGCCAAACTAGAAGAATTAACCAGTGATTTTATAGCCAAATCAATTGAAATAACAAAGCAAGTTGTCAAAGAAGCGGGTTTTAATATTTCTGATATTGACGAAGTTATTTTAGTTGGCGGCCAGACAAGGATGCCGGCTATACAAAAAGCAGTTAGAGATTTGTTTGGCAAAGAACCGAATAAAACCATTAATCCTGACGAGGTAGTGGCTGTGGGAGCGGCTATTCAAGGAGGAATAATGCAGGGCGACGTTCGAGACGTTCTTTTACTTGATGTCATACCGCTTTCTTTTGGCATTGAAACCTTGGGGGGAATTTGCACAAAAATAATTAATAAAAATACAACCATCCCGACAAGCAAGAGTCAGGTTTTCTCAACTGCGGCTGACAGTCAGACCTCGGTGGAAATCCACGTGTTACAGGGTGAAAGAGAAATGGCCGCTGACAATAAAACTTTAGGCAGATTCATTCTTGACGGCATTCCGCCGGCTCCTCGCGGCATTCCCCAAATAGAAGTAACTTTTGATATTGATGTTAATGGAATTTTGAATGTTAAAGCCAAAGACAAGGCAACGTCTAAAGAACAGTCTATCCGCATTGAGGCTACCACTGGATTATCAAAAGAGGAAATTGAGAAAATGAAAAAAGAGGCTGAGGCCCATGCTGATGAAGATAAAAAGAAAAAAGAAACCATTGAAGTGCGCAATATAGCCGATACTCTTGTTTATACAACGGAAAAATCTCTGCGGGATGCCGGCGATAAAGTGCCCGCTGATATTAAAAAAGAAATTGAAGAAAAAATTGAAGCTCTTAAAAAAGTCAAAGACAGTGATGACATTTCGGCAATCAAAAACGCTTCGGAAGAACTTTCCAGAAGTTTGCAAAAAATAGGAGAAATTTTATATCGACAAGGACAGCAAGGCGGACAAGAACCGCCCAAAGAGGAAGAAGGAACCAGAGACGCTGATTTTGAAGAGAAAAAATGAAAATTCGAGAGATAAAATGTAAATCTGCTATTGGGAAATGCGGATTTCCGGGCGGGGGATGGGCAATTAATCCTTATGTTGGCTGCGGCCACAGCTGCGTTTATTGCTACGCTCGCTTTATAAAAAGATTTACTGAACATACTGAAGAATGGGGAACCTTTGTTGATGCCAGAATAAATATTGCAGAAGTTTTAGCAAAACAAATGCACTCTTCTAAATATCGAGGCCAGCAAATTTTCATTGGTACAGTTACTGATCCTTATCAGCCAATAGAAGAAAAATATAGGCTTACTAGAAAAATTCTCGAAGTTCTTAAAAATTATAAAAATCCCGTAGAAATTCTAACAAAGTCTGATTTAGTGCTTCGCGATATTGATTTATTTAAAAAATTTAAAGAAATTGATGTTAATTTTACTGTTAATACCCTTGATGAAAAATGGAAAAAACTTGTTGAGCCAAATTCCCCAAGTATAAGTCAGCGGTTTGAAGCAATAAAAAAATTAGCCAGCGAAGGCATAGAAGTTTGCGCCATGATGGGTCCTTATTGGCCTATTTTTACCGATGCCGAAGCATTACTAAAAGAATTCAAGAAAATAGGAGTCAGACATGTTTTTACAGAAAGTTTTAATACTATTGGCGGGAATTGGACAGGGGTAGAAAAAGTGCTTCGAAAACATTATCCTAAAATTTTACCAAAAATGCGAGAAATATTATTTAACGAAAAAAAATTTTACGAATTTTATAGTGAGGCGCAAAAAAAGATTAAAGAATTGTCTCGAAAATATAAAATTCCAGTCACAATATTTTTCGGTCTCGGCCACGCCGCAAAATTCAAATAAAAATTGAAAAAAATAATTAAGGTGCTATAATTTAAAACATTATGCGCGATTACTACGAAATTTTAGGCGTTCACAAGAATGCCTCAAAAGACGAAATCAAGAAGGCCTATCACAATCTTGCCCATAAATATCATCCTGACAAAACAAAAGGAGACGATAAAAAGTTCAAAGAAATAAACGAGGCTTATCAGGTTCTTTCTGATGATAAAAAAAGAGCGGAATATGATACTTACGGAAGGGTGTTTGGAGAAGAAAGTGCGGGACCAGGTTTTGAAGGATTTAGAGGTTTTGATTTTGATTTCGGCTCCGCCTTTGGCGGAGGATTTGACATCAATGATATTTTTGAGAATTTTTTTGGCGGGCAAAGAACAAGAACTCAAGTAAAAAGAGGTCGTGATATTTCTATTGATTTAGAATTATCTTTTGAAGAAGCAATCTTTGGCCGAGAAAAAAAAGTACTCATCTCAAAAACATCTTTATGCGAGAAATGTCATGGTTCCGGCGCCGAATCGCCAAAAGACTTACAAAAATGCCCGGTTTGTCAGGGGGCGGGAAGAATTCGCGAAACCAGACGGTCGTTTTTTGGTACATTTTCCAGTTTAAGAGAGTGCAGTAAATGTTCGGGACGAGGAAACATTCCTTCTAAAAAATGTTCCATTTGCCGAGGTCAGGGCGTGGTGATGAAAACCGAGGAAATTATTGTCCGGGTGCCGCCGGGAATTCAAAACAATGAAATGATTAAAATGACTGGTGCGGGCGAAGCAATAACAAACGGCGCACCGGGTGATTTATATGTAAAAATTTATATAGCCAAACACCCTCTTTTCCGAAGAGAAGGAGATAATTTAACTATGGATTTGGACATAAAGGTCTCGGAAGCGTTGCTGGCTAGCGAAAGGGAAATAAGAACTTTGGATGGAATAATAAAATTAAAGATTCCAGCGGGCATTGATTCCGGCGAAATATTGAGAGTTAAGGGAAAAGGAGTACCAAGAAGAAACGGGGGCAGGGGAGACTTAATGATTAAAATTTCCGTGCGCACTCCCCGCAAAATTTCCTCCAGCGCCAAAAAACTAATTGAAGAATTGAAAAAAGAAGGACTTTAATGTTATAATTTTAGTATGGATTTTAAACAGATAAATTTGTTACTCCATAATCCCTCTTGGGATGTGATTGTTATTTTCGCTTTTATTGCCATTGGCTTTTTTTACGGGATTTCCGCCGGCCGGTCAAAATTACTGGCTTTTTTGTTTTCTCTTTATGTTTCCGGTTTTCTTTTTGAAAATTTTTATTATCTTGATAGAGTGGTGAAGGGAAAAACAATGATGGAGGAATTTCTCTTCCGAGGATTTATTTTCGCGATGATCGTTGTAATTTTAACAATTCTCTTTTCAAAAATATTAACGCCGACCTACGATTCCGGCCCGAGAAACTGGTTCAAATCACTGCTTTTGAGTTTTATGTCAGTCGGTCTTTTATTTAGTTATCTTTTTCATATTTTCCCGGGTCGAGAGATTTTTACCTTCTCGTCATTGGTCCAGAATCTTTTCGCTTCTAATGACGCCTTTTTCTGGTGGCTTATTTTACCATTAGTGGCTTTATTTATTGCCCGGAAATGACTGAAGAAACAAAAGAATTAATTTTTGTTTGTGCCGTTGTTTTTGTAGGTCTTGTTCTTGTTTTTATTGAGTATTTTTATAAAAGATAAAAAACAATAAACAATCAAAAATCTAAATCTCTTGCCAGCCGGGATTAAAGACTTCTACATTCAATCTCAAATCTGGAGTAACTGTTCTGATAAGACCACCATCTCTTCCTTGAATAATTATGGTGTAAGTTCCAGCAGGAGTGTTTGAAGGCACAGTAACACTGAAAGTTGAACCAGTAGAGTATTGAGAAGAAGTTAGAGTTGGATTGGAGAAATTATAAGTTGCTCCCGCCAAAGCAGGATTAATTGACTGCACAGAAAGATTGACACTAATACTAAACCCATTGCTAGGAATTACAGTAATGGTGGTATTATCGGATGTTGCAGCAGGACCGCCAGTTAGTAATGTCGCATGAATGCCATTAGAACTGTTAAGGGTAAAATCAGCCGCCGAATTCACTGTATAATTGACATTGGTTGTTTTGTTGCCGGCTCCCTGGGCATTGGTGAAATTAATTGTTCCAGTGTAAACCTGGGGAGAAAGAGCAGTGGTGCTAATGGAAACAG